>Ga0209777_10002005_pt1 | contig 27835 bp, 15 predicted proteins | sample FrelakmetHBP12HB_FD_187147 | JGI IMG/M metagenome (GOLD analysis project Ga0209777, IMG submission 187147) | Freshwater lake sediment microbial communities from the University of Notre Dame, USA, for methane emissions studies -HBP12 HB (SPAdes)... | ecosystem: Environmental > Aquatic >...
TCAGGCCATAAAATGGTGATGCCTGTCCTGGTATCGCCGTTGATGATAGCCCAGTTAATAGCGCTTCTGCCACGATGCCTGGGTAATAACGAAGGATGATATTGAATAGTGCCCAGCCTGGGACAATCCAGGATGGACTGGGGCACAATGTCGGTCACGAATGCCATGACCCCCAGGTCCGGCGCCAGCTCCACAAATTTGTCATAAACACCGGGATCGCGCATGCGTTGAGGCTGGAAAACAGGGACACCGTGCTGCTGAGCCGATTCCTTGAGAGGGTCGGCCCTGGAGCCCGGTTTGTCAGGGGGTACGTAAACAGCCACAACCTGTTCCCCCCTGTTCAGCAGGGCTCCCAGAACTTTCTCTCCGAAGGCTGCCTGCCCGATTAAGACAATCCGCATCTGTCTTTTCTCCGTCCGGTCTATTTCGGCGCTCCCAGGGTCGAGGTCACATGAAAATAGCCTTTGGTCTGGTCGATCATCACGTTAATAGCGGCGGGAAGCCCGCTGGCAAAGGCTCTCTCCAAAGCGGGTCGGATCTGCTCAGGGCGTTCCACGAACTCACCGTGTCCGCCCAGGGCTGCCACAACCTTATCGTACCTGGCCCAGCCCAGGTGCCGGCCCAGGCCGGGATCACCCTCGGTGATCGGCATCCAGGCACGGTTGTTTCCGATAACCGCTACTACCGGTATGTTGTGCCGAACCATGGTGTCGAACTCCATGCCATTGAGGCCAAAGGAGCCATCCCCGTATACAATAAGCACCTGCTTGTCGGGCCTGGCCAGCTTCGCCGCCATAGCGAAACCGGTCCCCACTCCCAGACATCCCAGCTTGCCTGTATCGAGCCAGTGTCCGGGGTAATGCGTCTTAAGAACCTGAGCAGCGAAAGAGACAATGTCGCCTCCATCGCCGACTACAATGGCATCGCGGTCCAGGAAGTCTCCCACATCCTTCAGCAGCCTGAGAGGATGGATGGGGACCGCATTGGAGTTTAGAAAGGGATCGAGAGCCCGGAGCCTCTCCGCCTCGGAGGCTCGGACCTTCTCCAGCCAGGCCGTTCTCCGGGGCATTCTTTTTTTGTCCAGCTCTGCCAGCAGTTGCTGCAACACCTCTCTGGCGTCTCCCACGATGCCGACATCGATGTCTCGGTTATGTCCAATCTCGGTCGGGTCGATGTCGATTTGGATCACTTTCCCCTTGGGGTTAAATAGCGGCGGCGCACCGTAATTCAACCGGAAATCTATTTCGGTTCCCATGAGCACGGCGACATCGGCCTGGCTCAGGGCGAAGCGGCGAGAATAGACAAAGAACTGAGGGTGGTCGCTGGATATACAACCGCGTCCCATGCCGTTCAAAAACACGGGGGCATGGAGGGCTTCGATGAACTGTTGGAGTTCCTGGTTTGCCTGTGACCAATATACGGTATTCCCTGCTATAACCACAGGTGTTCGTGAGGCGGCGAGAAGTCTGGCTGCTGCCTTAATCAGGTCAGGATTTCCCGGTGTTTTGGAGGTGGCCCGGGACTTCGCGGGCTCAGGAAAGAAGACCTGTGACTCATCGACCTGGCTCTCAAGTACGTCGATGGGGCATTCCAGGAACACAGGTCCCGGTCTGCCGGCCAGGGCATGTCTATAGGCGATGCTGACATACTCGGGGATGCGCCTGGCCTCGAACACGGTACGAGCCCATTTGGTGATGGGCTTCATGAACCCGAGGTGGTCGAGCTCCTGGAGCGTGCCCTTCTCAAAAGAGTTCACCGGGCTGCGCCCTCCTATGACTAGCATTGGGCTGCCTGCCTGGAATGCATTGGCCACTGCGGTGACCACGTCGGTGACACCCGGGCCCGCTGTTACTGCAGCTACACCCGGTTGTCCCGTCACCTTGGCCCAGCCCTCCGCGGCATGCCCTGCCGCCTGCTCATGTCTGGTATCGATCACTTTGATTCCCTCACGCTCGCAGGCTTCGATGATGGTGAATATGTGGAAGCCCCAGAGCACAAAGAGGTATTTCACCCCCTCGGCCTTCAGCGCTTTAGCAACAAGACTGCCTCCATCAACCTCTGACATTTCACTCACCTCCGTCAGCATCTCCATTTAGTCTCCCATACCCTGCCCCCTACCGAGAAGAGAGAGTCATAAAATCTGTATGTAACATCATTGCTGTAATCCAGCAAAAAATCAAGTGGCTTAGAACTGAGGGCGTTTAGCAACTGAGGAGTCCAGAGGGGGCGGGCGAGACTATATCTGCTCGCTGTGGACATAAACCGCAGGGGCTACCAGCGAGAGGCGTTTATTCCGACCGCTTGAGAAAGACTTGGATTTTGGCTTATGCCGAGGTCTGTGCTATGCTGAATGAAGGCATTTCTCCATCACGACTGCGATATGAACAGCTACAGGCTCGGGCTTCTAATTGACTTGATACTCGTCCTGTGCCTCTGCATCCTGCCTCCCTCGGACCAAGCGCCGAAGCCGACCGTCTGGGATGAAATCGCCGGGCCTTATGTTTTCAGTATCTCCGAATGGGAACTGGGCAATTTCTTCGATAAGTGGGGCTACAGCCTGGAGCAGTTCTTCATTCCCCGGAAACTTTCGGAACAGGAAAGCGTGAAGCGAGTGGAGGACTACCTGTCCCTGGCGCAAAACGCAAGCTCGCTGGAAGACACCATCAACCGCGCCAAAGCGGAAGGCAACAGCTCGGAGGCAGACCTAAAATCGCTGGAAGCACAGTTGGCCCAACTGAAGAGACAAAGGGAAAGCCTGGAAGACCAGGTCGAGGCCATCATAGACGGGCAAATAAGCAGCGTACTCACCGATGCAGGGCTGGCCAAGTCTATCGAGCTTGTGGGCAAGGTCAATCTGCTTTTCCCGCCTGTGGACTTCGAGTTTGAAGAGGAGCCAAATGTGCTCATTGTCTCGCCCAGGAACAAGATAGAACTGAACAAGACCATCCTGCTCAGGCCTGACCTCAGCCTGGAGCGGATCGAGGATATCGAGAATAAAGTCCAGGACATCGATATGTCGGGCCTGGTGGAGAGAGTCGGCGGAGTCGCGACTTATCCCAGCATTATCCCTCAATCGGTCCCGCTGCAATACCTCCTGTCCACGGTAGCCCACGAATGGCTGCATCATTACTTTTATTTCCATCCCCTGGGGCGCAACTACTGGGCAAACTATGACATGACCTCCATCAATGAGACCGCTGCCGACATCGGTGGAGACGAGTTAGGACTGCTGGTCTACCAGCGATACTATGCGCAAGCGGGGAATAATGCTGCGTCACCTAGCGCAGCTTCACAGCCTGCATTCGATTTCAACAAGGAGATGAGGCAGATCAGGCTCACGGTAGACCGGTATCTGGCGCAAGGCCAGGTCGAGGAAGCCGAGAAATACATGGAGCAGATGCGGGAGTATCTCGCGCAGAACGGCTACTATATCAGGAAGCTGAACCAGGCGTATTTCGCTTTTCACGGCACTTACTCCGACACGCCCGGCTCGGTCAGCCCGATAGGAGGCTATCTGGCGGAGTTGAGGCAGGGTAGCCCTTCCCTGGGCGATTTCATCAAGACGGTCTCAGGCATTTCCAGCTACGAACAATTGCTGAAAACGATAGGCCGGTAGGTAAGGGAGATGCGAGGAGGTGTCACCCTCACCTAGCATCTCCCGTCAAGGGAGAGGGGAAAAGGCCGACCCGGCGGGTCGCCCCTACATGATAGGGAGATGGTTGTTCGTAATCCGGTTGCGCTGCTCGTTTCGTCTGTCGTGGTGAGGTTTCGGGCTAGGAACGAAGGAGGAGTCCTCCGGTTTGCTGTTCTATAGAGAATAACAGTGTTATAATCGGGGCGTGAAATGCTCATTCAGTCCAATGGAGGTAAAGCACTGTGAGTGACTTCAAAGAGAATATCCTAAAAGGCCGCGTAGCCCTGATTACCGGTGGCGCAACAGGTATCGGGAAGGAGATTGCCCGGACGCTGGGGAAACATGGGGCCAAGATTGTTATTACCAGCCGTAAGCAGGAGAATCTCGATGCTGCCCGTAAGGAATTCGAAGCAGAGGGCATAAAATGTCTGGCCCTGCCATCAGATGTGCGCAAGCCCGAATTGGTAGAACAGGTCATCGCCGCTGCCCTAAAGGAATTCGGCAGTTTGAACATCGTGGTAAACTGCGCGGCTGGAATGTTCCCGGCACCTATCGAAGGAATGTCGTACAACGGATTTAAAACAGTCGTTGATATCGATCTGTTGGGTACGTATAACGTCACGAAAGCCGCATTTACCGCTTATTTAAAGGAGCACGGAGGCTGTATTGTCAATATCACAGCACCGTTCGAGCACTGGGGGGTTAGCTCTCTGGCCCATGTTGCAGCGGCCAAGGCAGGCGTTGATTCGCTAACGAGAACCTGTGCGGTGGAATGGGCGCCGTTAGGGATCCGGGTCAACAGCGTCGCGCCCGGCTTCATTTCGGAGACAGAAGGCGTTAAACGATTCGGCGAATCAATGGATATATCTGACAAGTCGCTGAAAGGCACAAGACAGGATATGGCAAATGCTGTGCTATTTCTGGTGAGTGATTCGGCCCGCTTTATCAATGGCGTATGCATCCGTGTCGATGGCGGTGCTACCATCGATTTGTTAAGGATGCCAGTAGTGTGAGATTGGTTGCTCACAGCTATGAGGAGGGGTGGATTCTTGCTTTCGCTGTAATCCACCCTGACGGTTGCCTCCATCACCACGAAGCATGAAAATTCAGAATGTCATTCTGAGAAGTCCGCTTTCGCGGACGACCGAAGAATCTCTGATAATAGCGCGGAGCTAAGTACTGAGATTCTTCGCTAAAGCTCAGAATGACACAGAATTCAAACTGGTCTATTTTCAAAGCAATGATATTCCTTACAAAAGCTAAGGCGTCCGCCACAGGCGGACGCCTCAGTTCCTTAATTCGTCTAGCCTATTGCTGCTGTTGACGCTGGCCTCTTACCTTAGCGAAACACTCGTCACAGTATACGGGACGTCCACTCCGAGGCTCAAAGGGAACTTCAGTCTCTTTGCCACAGGAAGCGCAAGTTACTTTTGTCTTCTCGCGTGGCCCTTTGGAAGCTCCGTAGCGCCCTTGCCGCCGAGCTGATCGGCAATCGGGACAGCGGCCAGGTTCATTCTCCAGACCGCGCGATTGATAAAATTCCTGCTCACCAGCGGTGAACACAAACTCTTTTGCGCAGTCACGGCAGACCAGGGTCTTGTCCACAAACGCCATCGCTAGACCTCCTTTCGTGATTGGTTAGCCAAGCCTCGTCTTCGATGTGTTTGCAGCCCAAGAAATATGTGAGACTCTGGAGTTCCAAGGAGGGATAAAGCAGGAGGAGTTCTCACTGTTGAGTAATGAGGTCTCTGGATTCCTAGGGCTCCGACTTTAAAACACCGTGTCACGAGGTCATGCTCCAGTATGACTATACACCATTAATTTAAAGAATGCAACAGACCATTTTAGATTCGAAAAAACCCGGGCAACCTTTTATCAACCCCCTGTGTCCCCCAGTCTTGGGGGAATTTAAGAAACTGGGGGATACCCCCAGACCCCCAGCAAAGGGGCTTTGCCCCTCTGCACTCCCTCTATTAATGACTGCACCTTTAGCCCAACTGCGCGAGCCGCTCGCTCAACTTGGCCAGCTTGTCCTTGCGGTCGCTGAGCTTCTGGCGCTCTTTCTCCACAACGGCAGCCGGTGCTTTTTTAGTGAAGGCCTCGTCTTGCAGCAGGCGTTCTATGCGCTCTATCTCGGCCTTAATTGCCTCGCTCTCCTTCAGCAAACGGCTCTTTTCGGCATCGGTGTCAATCATCCCTTCGAGGGGCAGGATAACCACAGCCCCATTGAGAACCATTATCTTCGCCTTGCCGAACTCTTCAGCACTTTCAATCCCAGTAGGCGATATGGTCAGCGGGTGTACTCTGGCTAAAGTATGAATCGCCTCTACATGAGCTTCTAGCATTTGCTTGTTTTTCCCAGCAGCAATAATAGTCTTAACGAATCGGGCGGGATCAACGCCGCTCTCCACGCGGGCGTTGCGGATGGAGCGCACTATCTCGAACACCGATTCCATCTCCCGCTCCGCCTCATCATCGAAGGCTTCAGCGTCAGCAACGGGATAGGAGGCAATCATAATTGAATCCGGCTTACCCTCCCGCTGGCGCTCTCTGAGGCTCTGCCACAACTCCTCGGTGATGAAGGGCATGAAGGGGTGCAGAAGGCGCAGGGATGTCTCCAGAACCTGGACTAGTAACGGAAGCGGGGAGTTGGGCCCTTGATTATGGCGCAGCCTTATCTTGGCAATCTCGATATACCAGTCGCAGTATTCAGTCCACAGGAAGTCATAAATCCGGCGCAGCGCCTCGCCGTACTGGAAGTCCTCGTTGAGTTCAGCCACCTCGGCTATCAGGTGGTTCAGCCGGCTCAGTATCCAGCGGTCCTCCGTGGTAGGGACGCCAGGTTGGATTTTCATCTCTACATTATCTATGTTGCTGACGACGAATCGGGCGGCATTCCAGAGCTTGTTGACGAAGTTACGGCTGCCCTCAAGCTTCTGAGGATTGAGCTTCATATCGTTGCCCGGCGAGTTCCCTGTAGACAGAGCGAAGCGCAGGGCATCGGTGCCATACTTATCAATGATACCCACGGGGTCAACCACATTGCCGCGGGACTTGCTCATCTTCTCGCCCTTCTCGTCCCGTATCAGCCCGTGCAGGTAGACCGTGTGGAACGGCACCTCGCCGGTGTTCTCCAGTCCCATCATAATCATCCTGGCCACCCAGAAGAACAGGATATCGTAGGCGGTCTCCATCACAGTGGTGGGATAGAAATACTTCAGGTCCTCGGTCTTGTCGGGCCAGCCCAGCGTGGAATGAGGCCACAGCCCCGAGCTGAACCAGGTATCGAGCACATCGGGGTCCTGAGCTATGTTCTTAGAGCCACATTTAGCGCAGGCTCTGGGGTCCTCAATAGTTACGGTGAGCTCACCGCAGTCGCGGCAGTACCAGACGGGTATGCGGTGTCCCCACCAGAGCTGGCGGCTGATGCACCAGTCGCGGATGTTCTCCATCCAGTTGAGGTAGACCTTGGTGAAACGCTCAGGGACAATCTTTATCCTGCCCTCGACTACGGCATCGATCGCCGGTTTAGCCAGCGGGGTGCTTTTGACAAACCACTGCTTGGATACCATAGGTTCGACGATGGTGCGGCAGCGCTGGCAGTGTCCCACGGAGTGCACGTAGGGGTCCACCTTGACCAGCAAGCCGTCTTTCTCCAGATCAGCGAGCAGCGCCTTGCGGCAGGCGAAGCGGTCCTGTCCGGCGTAAGGGCCTGCGTTCTCGTTCATGGTGGCGTCCAGGTTCAATATTTTAACCGAGGGCAAGCCCTGGCGTTGTGCAATGTCGAAATCCACAGGGTCATGCGCAGGCGTGACCTTCACCGCGCCTGTGCCGAAGGCGGGGTCAACCGCTTCGTCAGCGATGATGGGGATGGTCCTGCCTATCACGGGCAGGATAGCCTTTTTGCCCAGCAGGCTCTTGTAACGCTTATCGTCGGGATTCACCGCCACAGCGGTATCGCCGAGGATGGTCTCGGGGCGGGTGGTGGCCACTGTAATATACTGGTCTTTGCCCTTCTCCAGCCGATAGCGCACGTAGTAAAGATGGCTCTGCATTTCCCTGTGGTCAACCTCGAGGTCGGAGAGGGCAGTGGAGCAGCGGGGACACCAGTTGATAATGCGCTCGCCGCGATATATCCAGCCCTTGTTATAGAGGTTTACGAAGGTGATACGCACCGCTCTGATTGGGCCGGGGTCCATAGTGAACCGCTCGCGCGTCCAGTCGCAGGAGGCGCCGAGTTGCTTGTGCTGCTCAGCGATAATCGGCCTGTATTTGTTCATCCATGCCCACATTCGCTCCAGAAACTTCTCGCGCCCTATGTCATGTCGGGTGAGGCCCTCTTTAGCCAGAAGCTGTTCCACCACGTTTTGTCCTGCGATGCCGGCGTGGTCGCTGCCCGGCAGCCACAGCGTGGGGTCGCCTTTCATGCGGTGCCAGCGGGTCATAATGTCCTCGATAATAGCAGCCAGCGCCGTGCCCAGATGCAGCTCGCCGGTGACATTGGGCGGAGGCATGATGATAACGAAGGGCTTCTTCCCGTGGTCTATTTTAGGGGTGAAATAGCCCCGTTCCATCCAGAACTGGTACCACTTGCCCTCTATCTGCTTGGGGTCATAGCTCTTGGGTATTTCTTTCAGTCCTCGTGCCATCTTACAGAAAACCTCTCGATACACAAATGCTGTCCTCCATTTTACCTTGCCTTCGCTTCCCCGTCAAAAATATGTAGGGGCGCGATAGTGTAATGTAATGTATTGTGTGTTAAAAGTAGGGGCGCACAGCCGTGCGCCCTCTTCACAGATTAAAGGCGATGTGTTAATATTCGTGCAAGAAACTTTTTCTGCTGTGGACAAGAATACTTCATATGAAACCAGAGGAAAAGGCAAGACAAAGAATTGACCAACTGCTGGAAGCCGCTGGCTGGGCTATCCAGGACGTCCAGCAACTGAACCTGGGAGCCTCGCTGGGCGTAGCTGTCCGCGAATTTCCTCTCAAATCCGGTGAGGCCGATTATCTGCTCTTCGTGGATAGAAAAGCCGCCGGCGTCATTGAGGCGAAGCCTGAAGGCACTACTCTCAGCGGCGTAGCCGACCAATCCGCTAAATATGTGGCAGGCATCCCTGAAAACCTGCCACATGTGCAGGAACCGCTTCCCTTTGCCTACGAAAGCACGGGTGTAGAGACCTTCTTCACGGATTTGAGAGACCCTCAACCGCGCTCTCGCGGAGTATTTGCCTTCCACAAACCCGAAACGCTTAAAGAATGGCTATCTCAACAGGATACCCTGAGAGCAAGGCTCAGGAACATGCCGCCCTTAATCAAAGGTGGGCTTAGAGATTGCCAGATTGAAGCCATCGAGAGCCTGGAGAAGTCTTTTACTGAAGCCAAGCCCAAGGCACTAATCCAGATGGCTTCAGGCGGCGGCAAGACCTTCACCGCCATAAGCTCTATCTACCGCTTAGTCAAGTTTGCCGATGCCAAAAGGGTGCTTTTCCTGGTTGACCGAAGCAATCTGGGACGCCAGACCAGGATGGAATTCCAGCAGTACATAACTCCCGATGACGGCAGGAAGTTCACTGAGCTTTACAATGTGCAGCATCTCACCTCAAACACCCTCGACCCTGTGAGCCGAGTGTGCATCACCACCATTCAAAGGCTCTACTCTATGCTCAGGGGAGAGACTGAATTCGACGCCGAGCTTGAGGAGCAATCCATCTTCGATATTTCACCAAGAGATGCCAAACCCAAAGAGGTTGCCTATAATCCCCAAATCCCCATAGAGACCTTCGACTTCATCATCACCGACGAATGCCATCGCTCCATCTATCACCTCTGGCGGCAGGTGCTGGAATACTTCGATGCCCTTATCGTTGGACTTACCGCAACCCCCTCCAAACAAACCCTGGGCTTCTTCAATCAGAATCTGGTTACGGAATACAGCCATGAGCGGGCGGTAGCGGACGGCGTGAATGCAGGGTATGAGGTCTATAGGATAAAGACCGAGATTACCGAAAAGGGAAGCAAGGTCGAGGCAGGTTTTTATGTAGACAAGCGGAACAAACTGAACAGACAAGTACGCTGGGAGCAACTGGACGAAGCCCTGGAATATGCTCCCAACCAGCTAGACCGAGATGTAGTGGCTCCTGACCAGATAAGAACGATTATAAGGACTTTCAAAGAAAGGCTGTTCACGGAGATATTCCCCGGCAGAAAAGAAGTCCCCAAGACCCTCATTTTCGCCAAAGACGATTCCCATGCCGAGGATATCATGCACATTATTCGTGAGGAATTCGGCAAGGGGAACGATTTTTGCAAGAAGATAACCTATAGAACTATGGGCGAAAAAACGGAGGATTTGATAGCCAGCTTCCGCAACTCCTACAACCCGCGCATAGCGGTAACGGTGGACATGATTTCCACAGGCACGGATATCAGGCCATTGGAATGCCTGATATTCATGCGGGATGTTAAGTCCAGGGTTTACTTCGAGCAGATGAAGGGACGGGGGACCAGAACGCTCTCTCCTACCGAGCTAAATGCAGTCACTCCTGATGCTACTCATAAGACGCACTTTGTGATTGTGGACGCGGTGGGCGTGTGTGAAAACGATAAAACAGATTCCCGTCCCCTGGAGAAAAAGAGGAGTGTCCCCTTCGATAAGCTCATTACCTCCGTTGCCCTGGGCAACAGGGACGATGATACGCTTACCTCGCTGGCGGGGAGGCTCGCCCGGCTGGACAGGGAGATTGGGGAAACGGATAGCAAAGAGATTGAAGGCGCTGCAAAGGGCAAGCCCTTGAAGCACATTATAAATAGCCTGCTGGATGCGGTGGACCCCGATAAACAATTGGAGAAGGCAAAGCAGATTTTCGGCACGGATAAGCCTACAGAGCAGCAAATCAAGAAGGCCTCAGAGGAACTGGCGAAACAAGCCTGTTCGCCTTTCGACAATCCTGACCTAAGAAATACAATCATAGATATCAAGAGAAGAAATGAGCAAATCATAGACACCGTGAGCAAAGATGCTGTGATTCTCGCTGGCTTCGACAATAAGGCTAAGGAAAAGGCGCGCACCATCGTTGACACCTTCAAGAAGTTCATCGAGGATAACAAAAACGAACTCACAGCCCTACAGATTATCTACAGCAAGCCTTACGGCAAACGCTATCTCACCTACAAGGAAATCAAACAGCTTGCCGATGTCATGAGGAAGCCTCAATATAACCATCTCACCCCTGAGCTTGTCTGGCAGGCTTATGAGAAACTGGAGAAATCGAAGGTGAGGGGCGCAGGACCGCAAAAGATTTTGACCAATATCATCTCACTGGTTCGCTTTGCCATAGGTCAGAGCGATATCCTGGAGCCTTTCCCCGAGGCAGTGAACCGCAGGTTCAACCAGTGGCTTGTGGAGCAGGATAAGATGGGGAGGCATTTCACACCAACGCAGAAGCAGTGGTTGGAGATGATAGAGGAGCATATTGCAGCATCGGCGAGCATAAGGATTGAGGATTTCGAATACACACCGTTTTCCCAGAAGGGCGGTATGGTGAAGGCATACGATGTATTTGAGCAGGAGTTGGACAAGATTCTGGAAGAGATGAACAAGGTACTGGTGGCATGAGGAAGGATACAACCAATGTGGGCGCACAGCCGTGCGCCCCTACGGACACATCGCATCTGCCTGAGCTACCCAGGGGCTGGGTATGGACGAGGCTGGAGGAAGTTTGCTTGGAGCCCCAATATGGCTGGACTACAAGTGCAGCAGCAAAAGGAAAACTACATTTGTTGAGAACTACAGATATAACCTCTGGGAATATTGATTGGGATTCCGTTCCGTTTTGTAAAGAAGAACCGCCTCAAAAGGAGAAGTATTTACTCAGCGATGGAGACATAGTCATTTCAAGAGCAGGCTCAGTTGGATATAGTCATCTTTTAAAGAATCCCAAGCAAGCTATATTTGCCTCATATCTCATTCGGTTTAGACCATTAGTTGATGAACGCTATTTGGCATTTTTCTTGAAAAGTCCGTCTTATTGGCAGTTTATCTCGGAGAAGAGCCTTGGGATTGCTATCCCTAACGTTAATGCCTCCAAGCTGAAACAGATAGCTGTTCCTCTCCCTCCTCTTGCTGAGCAGCGGCGCATTGTGGCCAAGATTGAGGAGCTTTTCACCGAACTGGATGCAGGTGTGGAGGCATTGCGGAAGGTAAAGGCGCAGTTGAAGCGCTACCGCCAGGCGGTTCTAAGACATGCCTTCGAAGGCAAATTGACCGAGGCATGGCGCGAGGCGCACAAGGGCGAATTGGAACCTGCCTCCGTCCTTTTAGAAAAAATCGGGTCCGAACGACAATGTAGGGGCGCACAGCCGTGCGCCCCTACGGTGGATACATCGTCTCTGCCCCAATTACCAGAGGGTTGGGTGTGGACAAGGCTAAGTATGTGTAGCAATCTTATTACAAAAGGCGAATCTCCAAAATGGCAGGGATTTGAATATGTAGAGAATGGCATCCCTTTCATTCGTAGCGAGAATGTTTTATGGGGTCATGTCGATGTTTCTAATGTCGCAAGAATACCTGAGGAATTTCACAAAAAGCTTAAGCGGTCTAGGATTGTAGCGAGTGATGTACTAATAAATCTTGTGGGGGCTTCAATTGGCCGATGTGGAATTGTGCCCTCAAGTATCGCAAATGCCAACATTAACCAAGCGGTGGCAATAATTAGGGCTAATGATACTCTAGAAACACCCTATTTAATGCATTTATTACTCTCCCCACAAATGCAAAAAACTATTCACGCTGGCAAAGTGGAGACTGCGAGACCTAATATAAGTCTAACTGATTTGAATAATCTTCTTATCCCCTTATGTTCTCTCGCTGAACAGCACAAGGTCGTTGAGGAAATCGAGCGCCGCCTTTCTATCTCCGATGAGGTGGAAAAGGTGGTGGAACAGAGCCTCAAACAGGCTGAGCGGTTGCGCCAGAGCATCCTGAAAAGGGCATTTGAGGGCAAGCTGGTGCTACAGGACCCCAACGATGAGCCAGCGGATAAATTACTGGAACGCATAAAACAGGCACGAATCCAAAACGTAGGGGCGCACAGCCGTGCGCCCAAGACCACCCGGATGAAACGATGACCTATAATCCCGACGTGCAACATCGCTGTTCTATCCGATTGAAGGACTACGATTATGCGCAGGCTGGGGCATATTTCATAACAATATGTACTTATAACAAGGAATCTATATTTGGCAATGTGATAAACGGGGAAATGATGTCTAATGAATATGGGCAAGTGGTGGAGAGGGAATGGCTAAAAACAACCCAGATTCGTACCGATATGGAATTGGATGAATTCATTGTCATGCCGAACCATATTCATGGCATATTCGTCATTATTGAATCACCCGTAGGGGCGCACAGCCGTGCGCCCTCACATACACAGCACGGTTGTGTGCCTACGCAACGCAAACCCCGCTCATTGAGCAGCTTTCTGGCAGGTTTCAAGTCCGCTGTCACCAGGCAAATCAACGAATTGCGTGGTATGCCTTATGTCCCTCTATGGCAACGTAATTATTATGAACATGTGATACGAAATGAAAACGACCTGGCTGAAATAAGGGAGTACATTGTGAACAATCCCCTGAAATGGGATTTGGATAGCGAGAATCCGCAGAACTTTGGGGGCGCACGGCTGTGCGCCCCTACGGAATAATTGGTAGGTGTGTCATGGCAAATGAATCTTCCGCTATCGTGCAAAGGATGTGGAACTACTGCAATGTGCTCCGCGATGACGGCGTGAGCTACGGCGACTACGTGGAGCAGTTGACGTATCTGCTGTTCCTGAAAATGGCAGATGAGCAGACCAAGCCTCCTTTCAAAAAACCAGCAACGGTGCCCAAAGGTCTCGACTGGCAGAGCCTCCTTGCTAAAGACGGCGATGCGCTCGAAGTCCACTACAGACATATCCTGGAATCTCTAGGCAAAGAGAAGGGGATGCTGGGCGTTATCTTCCGCAAATCGCAGAATAAGATTCAAGACCCGGCGAAGCTCAAACGACTCATCGAACTCATCAATGGGGAGACCTGGGTGGGGCTAGACATAGATGTTAAGGGCACAATTTATGAGGGTCTGTTGCAGAAAAACGCGGAGGACGTGAAAAGCGGCTCGGGACAGTACTTTACTCCCAGGCCTCTCATCAAGGCTATGGTACAGGTAATGAAACCAGCTCCTGGAATGACCGTCTACGACCCCGCATGCGGCACAGGCGGCTTCCTTCTGGCAGCTCACGATTATATTTCCGATTCCAAGAACTATATGTTGGACCCCGAGCAGAAGGAATTCCTTAAGTCGAAGGCTTTCCGAGGCAAAGACATCGTTGATAACGTGGTCAGGCTGTGCGTGATGAATCTCTATCTTCACGGAATTGGTAGCGAAGAAAACCTCATTGAAACTGGCGACAGCCTGATATCGGCCCCATCGGAGCACTTCGACATGGTGCTCACCAATCCACCCTTTGGCAAGAAAAGCAGCATCACTATAGCCAACGGCGAGGGAAAGACAGACAGGGAATCACGGACTTATGAGCGTCCGGATTTCTGGGCAACTACTTCCAACAAGCAGTTGAATTTCCTCCAGCACGTGAAATCGTTCCTGGAGATCAACGGTAAAGCTGCCATTGTAGTCCCCGACAATGTCCTCTTTGAGGGCGGTGCTGGTGAGACGGTGAGAAGGAAACTGCTTCATGAGTGCAATGTTCATACCCTATTAAGGCTGCCCACAGGTATATTCTACGCCCAGGGCGTAAAGGCTAATGTCCTCTTCTTTGAGAGAAAACCGGCCAGCGAGAAGCCGTGGACGGAGAGGCTCTGGATATACGATTTGCGAACCAACAAACACTTCACCCTGAAGACAAACACGCTCAGGTTTGAAGACCTCGGCGATTTTCTCAAGTGCTACAATCCCGAGAATCGCTCCAACAGGCACGAGGCGGAGCGATTCAGGGCTTTTACTTACAGCGAGTTGATGCAGCGGGACAAGGTAAGCCTTGATATGTTCTGGCTGAGGGATGAAAGCCTTGAGGACTCGGCAAACCTCCCCGACCCCGATACGCTTGCTGCTGATATTGCAGAAAACCTTGAGTCTGCGCTGGAGCAGTTCAGGGGCATCTGCGAAACTTTAGAGGGTAAGTAACGCTTTAGAATTTGTTTGGTGGGCGCACAGCTGTGCGCCCCTACCATGCTTCATCCTCCCAACGCTGTCAAAACAGGCGACATTTTCCTCTTGACAATATAAGAACTAATGTTCTATCATTACCCCAAAACCATATTGTGGTGCGGGCCTTCTTAAAGAAGGGCGCTGGGGAGTCGGGACATCCCCTCACTACTTCCATCTGTCAGTACCGGTGGTGCGATGGGGCCAACACAGTCGCATCTATATCTAATACGATGTGCCGTTGCCCCCTGAGGTGAATGTACAAATCCGCTTTAGCGGATCATTTGTGCCGAAGGCACAAGAAGTTCATTCCGCCGAAACTGACTAAAAGCCACGGGTGTCTAAAAACCGAAGGGGCAAAAATAGAAGAATGTGTAAACGAACCCGGACTGGGGTTATACCTGTTTTCAGGGCGAAAGTTACGTTCAGCCGAAGCTAAGCCAAAACCCCCGTCAGCGACCCAAAATTGAATAGAAAAGTATGCCAGTCAAAACTCGGGCCGTGCTATATCCCAAAAACCTTTGACCACAATGGTAAAATAGAGTTAAAGTCAGATTTGAAGGAAGTCATATCATGCTAGTAGATAAGTTGAAAACCATTGTGGGGCAGCGCTGGGTGATAACGGACAGGGAGCAGATGATAGACTACCTGACGGATGAGACCTCAGCAACAGTGAAGCCCAAACCCGCAGAAGAGCTTATCTTGGTGAAACCTGCCAGCTCCAGAGAGGTCAGCAGAATCTTGAAGTTGGCCAATAGCGAAAAGGTCCCTGTTTTTCCCAGAGGAGGAGGGACAGGCTTGTGCGGCGGTGCTATCCCCACAGAGAACGGCATAATCCTGTCGCTGGAGAGGCTGAAGGGTATCGAGATAGACAAGGATAACCTGATGGCAATCGCAGAGGCCGGGGTGACGCTCAAGGAGCTGGTAGAGAAGGTGGAGGCGGCAGGCTTGTTCTTCCCGCCGCATCCTGGCGACGAGAGCGCCCAGGTGGGCGGCCTGGTCGCCTGCAACGCCGGGGGGTCGCGTGCCGTGAAGTACGGCGTGATGAGAGCCTACGTAAAAGGCATAGATGTTGTGTTGCCCACAGGCGAGCTGCTGAGCCTGGGAGGGGAGCTGCTCAAGAACAATACCGGTTACGACCTGATGCATCTGATAATAGGCAGTGAGGGCACTCTGGCTGTGGTAACCAGGGTGATTCTGCGATTATTCCCCCAGGTCGCAGCCAGCGCTACGATGATTGTCCCCTATGATAACCGCCACGATGCCATCAACACAGTGCCCAAAATACTGCAAAGCGGAATTATACCCCTGGCCATAGAGTACATGGACCGTTTGATAGTTGAGATTTCAGCTTCGAGTCTCGGCATGGAGTGGCCCTGTAAAGAGGGGATAGGGTATCTGATGTTTATCCTGGAGGGACAGAACCAGGAGGATGTGCACGCACAATGCGAGAGGATTTGCGAGATATGCCAGAGCTACAACGGGCTTGAGCCTGTAATAGGGGAAACCGCAAAGGAGCAGGAGAAGGTCCTGAAAATAAGGAGCAATGTATACTCGGCGTCGAAGCGCGACCTGGTGGCGGATGCCTTAGATATAGCAGTGCCTCCGGCCAGCATGGGGAAACTCATGGATGCTATAGACAGGGTTGCAGCTAAGTTCAGCACCATCATTCCTATGGTGGGGCACGCAGGTGACGGTAACCTGCATCCGACATTGATTAAAAACTTGGCAGAGGGGGGCCTGCAGAACCTCAAAAAAGCGAAAAGGGAGATTTACAGGGAAGCCCTTAAATTGGGCGGGACCATGACAGGTGAGCACGGCCTGGGGAAAATCAGAATCCCCGACGTAGATATCTTTTTGACTAAGAAAGAGCTGGAGTTAATGAGGGGCATCAAGGAAGTGTTTGACCCCAACGGCATCTTGAATCCGGGGTGCATCTTAAAGTAAGTGGCGTCCGCCTGAGGCGGACGCCACTTCGGATACTCTTAGTGACTGAACACCCTCCGATTTAGGCCGCGGAATCCTTCGATTCCTTGTCCTCGGAACCGGCCTCTTCTTCCTTCACAACCTCTGCCACAGCCTCCACCACCGGCAATGCCGGACGCTTTTTAGCAGCCTGGGAGAACTCGCTGCGGGCCGGGATGAGCTTGCCGATGATAACATTCTCCTTGAGCCCTGTCAATCTATCGATGCTGCCCATGATAGCAGCCTCGGTGAGCACTCTAGTCGTCTCCTGGAAGGAGGCTTTTGCCAGGAAGCTGTCGGTGCTCAGCGACGCCCTGGTGATTCCCAGCAACACGGGCTTGGCGGTTGCCGGCTCGCCACCCTCAGCTAGCACCTTGGCATTGGTATCCTCATATTTCAAGCTATCGACCAGGTCACCGGGCAAGAACTCCGTATCGCCAGGGGAATCAACCCTGACCTTGCGCAACATCTGGCGCACTATAATCTCGATATGCTTATCGTTAATATTTACGCCCTGGGAACGATAGACCTTTTGTACCTCGTCCACCAAGTACTGCTGCACAGCCTCGCGTCCTCGTATATGCAAGATATCCTGTGGGTGAATCAGGCCTTCGGTAAGCTTGTCCCCCGCCTTCACCCTAGCCCTGTTCTCCACCAGAATCGGGGTCATGGGAGACACCAGGTACTCACGGCTCTCCTTTTCCTCGTACAGAAGGGATATTTGTTTTTTCCCCACCTCCACCTTACCCCCTATTCGAGCAATAAGCGGTGGCGCAACAGCGCTTTCCTTTGCTTCCTTTCCTCCTTTTCTTTCTTCAGCAATGGCTGGCCTGGCCAGCACAGTAGCAGCATCAACCCACTGCTCGTTTTCCACCATAACCTCATAGCCCTTAGGTACATTGTAATCATCGCGGTAGACCTCAGAACTGGTGACCTTGATCTTCCTCATTCCCTCTTCAGTGCGGTTTATCTCAACTGCACCCTCGATCTCCGAGATGATGGCCTGGCTCTTGGGCGACCTGGCCTCCAACAACTCCTCAACTCGGGGCAAGCCGCTGGTGATGTCCAGCCCGGCCACACCGCCGGTGTGGAAGGTACGCATGGTTAACTGGGTTCCCGGCTCTCCGATGCTCTGGGCAGCGATAATCCCCACTGCCTCTCCCATGGAAACGAGACGGCCTCGAGCCAGGCTTCTCCCATAGCACATCTGGCAGATACCACGCCTTGACTGGCAGATCAACGGGGACCTGACCTGAACCCTCTTAATCCCGGCCTTGGTGATCTCTTTCGCTTTGTCTTCGTTGATCTCCTCGTTGCGGTTGACGATGATCTCGCCGGTCTTGGGATGAGCTACTGGGACGGCAGCCATACGGCCCAGGATGCGCTCAGCAATCGGCACCAGAAGCCCCTTGTCAGTCGGCTCGGAGACCCAGACGCCGGCTATCGCCCCACAGTCCTCCTCGCTGACAATAACCTCCTGGGCCACATCAATGAGTCTCCTGGTCAGGTAGCCGCTATCAGATGTCCTCAGCGCGGTGTCAGCCAAACCTTTGCGAGCACCGTGGGTAGATATGAAGTACTCCAATACCGCAAGCCCCTCCCGGAAGCTCGACTTAATGGGCAGGTCAATAATCCTGCCTGAGGGGTCCGTCATCAAACCTCGCATCCCGGCCATCTGCCTGATCTGAGAGATATTGCCCTTGGCACCTGAAGAAGCCATCAGATAGATCGCCCCATATTTATCCATGGAGCGCTCCAGGGCAGCCTGGATTTCCTCGGTCGCCTGTGTCCATATAGTCACTGCGCTATTGTAGCGCTCATCTTCTGTGATCAAGCCTCGCTGAAATTGCTTATCTATTTCGGCAATCCTACCCTCAGCATGCTCCAAGATCTTCGCTTTGTCCTTGGGGACTTTGATGTCATTAATGGCGATGGTCATGCCCGATTTGGTAGCGTAGTGGAAGCCGAGGCTCTTGATATTATCTACCATAGTGGCAGTGCTCTCATTGCCCAAGAGCCGATGACACTCAGCAACGATCCCTTTCATCATCTTCTTGTCCATAAGCTGATTACGAAAGCCAAGCTCTTTAGGTAAAACCTCGCTGAAAATGATGCGACCAACGCTGGTCTTGATTCTCTTCGTGACATCGTTGGGATCCCTAACCTCAATCTCAGCACTGCTATCAATGATGCCCATATCATAGGCAAGCCTGGCCTCATCAAAGCTGCTGAATATCATCCCCTCGCCCTTCATCCCGGGCTTCAGCATAGTCAGATAGTAGCAGCCAAGGACAATATCCAGGGTTGGCGCCACCACAGGCTCTCCGGAACTAGGCAACAGCATATTGTAAACGCTGAGCATCACCTTGTTTGCCTCTTCAACCGCTGCCTTCGATAGAGGTACATGGACTGCCATCTGATCGCCATCGAAGTCGGCGTTAAAAGCCACGCAGACTAACGGATGTACCTGGATGGCGCTGCCGCCGATGAGCACAGGCTGGAATGCTTGAATGCCTAACCTGTGAAGCGTTGGCGCACGATTGAGAAGGACCGGTCGGTCTTTTACAACTTCTTCGAGAATATCCCAGACCTCGGGCTTGCCACGTTCCACGATCCGTTTGGCGCTCCTGATATTAAGGGCCAGTCCCCTGCCGACCAGACGCCGCATGATAAACGGCTTGAACAGCTCGAGGGCCATTCTTCTGGGCAGGCCGCATTGATGTAGCTTTAGCTCAGGGCCAGATACGATAACAGACCTGCCGCTGTAGTCTACGCGTTTACCCAGCAGGTTCTGCCTGAACCTGCCCTGCTTGCCCCGGAGCATGTCCGAAAGGGACTTCAGTTTATGGTTGTTCCCGGTGACTACCGCCCTCCCCCGCCGTCCATTGTCGATCAGGGAGTCGACTGCTTCCTGAAGCATGCGCTTCTCATTACGAGTGATTATCTCGGGAGCGCCGATCTCCAGCAACCGGCGCAGGCGGTTATTGCGGTTGATAACCCTGCGGTAGAGGTCATTCAAATCGCTGGTAGCAAATCTGCCACCATCGAGCTGAACCATGGGACGCAGCTCCGGTGGCAAAACCGGAAGCACGGTAATGACCATCCAATCCGGCTTGTTGCCACTCTTGCGGAAGGCCTCCACAACCTTGAGCCTTTTGATCGCTTTCTTGCCTCGTTGCCCTGACGCAGAGGCTGCCTCTCGATAAAGATCCTGGCGCATCTGTTCCAGATCGAGATTGCTCAGTATTTCGAGTACGGCTTCCGCCCCCATACCTGCGCTGAAAACATCGCCCCATCTTTGCCTTAGCTCGCGACACTTGCTCGCGCTCAGCAGGGCTAACGGCACAAGGCTATCAAGCTCGCCAATCTTTTCCCTGAGTTCGCTATCGAGTTTCCTTTTTTCTTCGGCATTCTGTTGCTGCAGTTGTTTTATCTCCTGCTGCGCTTTTTCATCACTGGCCTCTGCTCCCCCCTGCGATTTCAAGCTCTCGATCTTATCCGCTGATGCTTTCTCCCTCTCTGCGAACTGCTGGGCCATATCATCGCGAAGCTGCTTCAAGGCCTGGCTTCTCTTCTCCTCGTCTACATTGGTGATGATGAATTTGCCAAAGTAGATTACCTGCTCCAGATTGCGAGGCGAGATATCAAGAAGGAGTCCCATATGGCTGGGCGTGCCTTTTACAAACCAGATATGGCTAACAGGGGCAGCCAGATTGATATGCCCCATGCGCTCCCTTCGCACTTTGGAGCGGGCTACCTCTACGCCGCATTTATCGCAGACAATACCTTTGTAACGTATCTTCTTGTACTTACCGCAATAGCACTCGAAGTCCTTGGTCGGGCCGAATATCTTCTCGCAGAAAAGGCCATCCTTCTCGGGCTTCAAAGTACGATAGTTGAGAGTCTCAGGCTTGGTCACCTCTCCATAGGACCAACCCCTGATTTGCTCCGGTGACGCCAGAGAGATTCGAACAGTAGTGAAGTCATTGACCTCGAGCATTACTCACGCTCCTCAAAACCGGCCAGATTTATCCCCAGCCTTGGTGCTTCTGCCGCAGATTCCATCAGATACGTTACCCTCTCCTCATCGTCATTAAGTACCTCTATGGCCAAGCCCAGGCTTTGCAACTCTTTAACCAAAACCTTGAATGATTCCGGTACCCCTGCTTCCAGTATGTCCTCACCATTGACGATAGCCTCATAGGTTTTGACTCTCCCCACCACATCGTCGGACTTGACAGTGAGCATTTCCTGAAGATTATGGGCTGCGCCATAAGCTTCCAGCGCCCATACCTCCATCTCCCCGAAGCGTTGCCCGCCAAACTGTGCCTTGCCACCCAGAGGCTGCTGTGTTATCAATGAATAAGGCCCCGTAGACCTGGCGTGTATCTTATCCTCGACCAGGTGTATTAACTTCATCATATATATATTTCCTACTGTTACCGGCTGGTCTAACGGCTCGCCACTGCGCCCATCATAGATAACCGTCTTGCCAAAAATAGGAGGCGATAGACCCTTCTCCTGGCCAAGCTTCTCCACCATCTTATCGATTTCCTCGGCCTTCAGCGATGAGACGTCCACGCCGACCTCCTCCATCCAGAGCTTAAGACAGACTCGTCTTGCCTCGCCCTTAACCTTGTCGCTGAATATCTTTTCGCCATCATAACCATGTTCGTTAAGCCAGGATTTAACTTCCTCTATCTTAATGCTGCCCCCATTCCTCTCCCAGTCGACCGCTCCCGACTTGCGCGCTATCCATGCTCGTGCCAACGCATCCTCAAGAGAATCATCGTCAGCGCCGTCGAAGACCGGGGACAGCGCCTTAAAGCCAAGGGTGCTTGCTGCCCACCCCAGGTGCGTCTCCATAAGCTGACCGATATTCATTCGGGAGGGAACACCCAGCGGACTGAGTATAATCTCAACCGGACGGCCATCAGGCAAGAAGGGCATATCCTCTTCCGGCAGGATGCGGGCCACCACACCTTTGTTGCCATGACGACCCGCCATCTTATCCCCTTCGCAGATCTTTCGCATTTGAGCTACAAAAACCCGCACCATCTGGTTGACCCCCGGGGGGAGGTCATGGTTATCGTCGCGGGTGAGAACCCGAACATCTATAACCTTGCCACGTTCGCCGTGAGGCACCCTGAGAGAGGTGTCCTTGACCTCGCGGGCTTTTTCTCCAAATATGGCTCTCAGGAGCTTCTCTTCAGCGGTGAGCCCTCTTTCTCCTTTAGGGGTTATCTTCCCCACCAGGATATCGCCTGACCCGACTTCGGCGCCGATGCGGATAATGCCATGCTCATCGAGGTTACGCAGGCTTTCCTCGCCGATATTGGGTATATCCCTGGTTATCTCTTCGGGGCCCAATTTGGTATCCCTGGCCCCTACCTCATATCTTTCAATGTGAATTGAGCTGAATCTATCCGCTTTAATCAAGCTCTCAGAGATCACGATGGCATCCTCGAAGTTATATCCTTCCCAGCTTAGGAAGGCACAGAGGACGTTCTGCCCCAGCGCCAGCTCCCCGCCGTCGGTGGAAGAGCCATCTGCCAGGACCTGACCCCGCTTGACCCGATCCCCCTTACTCACCAACGGCCTCTGGTTTATGCAAGTCCCCTGATTGGAGCGGGCAAACTTGGTCAGCGAGAAAGATTGTTCTTTCCCATCATCATCCTTGAGCACAATCCCATAGGCCGAGACCGATATTACCTCGCCATCGCTGGGAGCGAAAAGCACCTGGCCGCTGTCGCGCGCTGCCTCTCTCTCCATCCCCGTGGCGATCAAGGGAGCCTGCGGTTGAATCAATGGTACAGCCTGACGCTGCATATTGGAACCCATGAGAGCCCGGTTGGCGTCATCGTGCTCAAGGAAGGGTATCAGCGAGGTGGTTACACTAACGATTTGCCTCGGCGATACATCCATGAAGTCGACCTTATCCGGCGTTTCCATCAAGAACTTTTCACCATACCTAACCTCGATTTTCTCTACGGCAAACTGGTTTTTCTTGTCCAGGCGGGTGTTAGCCTGAGCTATTATGAAGTTCTCCTCCTCATCGGCGGAGAGATATTTGACCTCCTCCGAGACAAAGGGTTTAATCTTAATATTGCGTGAAGAGAGACTGGCAAGCCTGCGGGCTGTCTCCGCGGTAATCTCCGTACCTGCCTTAGCCACAACTTCCTTCTTGGAAGTTGTCACGTCCTCAGCAACGGACTTGCCCAGGAGTTCAGGCGATTTGTTGCTCAGCTCTTTGATTACCTTTCGGTAGGGGGTCTCTATGAAACCATATTCATTGACTCGGGCATAGGTAGCCAAAGAGCCGATAAGGCCGATGTTGGGGCCTTCAGGGGTTTCAATAGGGCATATCCTGCCATAGTGGGAATGGTGGACGTCGCGGACATCGAATCCCGCCCTCTCTCGAGAGAGGCCTCCGGGGCCTAATGCCGAAAGGCGGCGCTTATGGGTCAGCTCGGCCAGAGGGTTGGTTTGATCCATAAATTGAGAGAGTTGTGAGCTGCCGAAGAACTCCCTGATGGCAGCCACCACAGGGCGGCTGTTGACCAAAGTGCTAGGGGTCGCTGACTCCGGGGGAAGCAGGCTCATCCGCTCCCGGACTACCCGCTCCATACGCAACAGCCCGATACGGATCTGGTTCTGCAAAAGCTCCCCGACTGCCCGCACCCGGCGGTTGCCCAAGTGGTCGATATCATCAGGGGTATCCAAGCCGTTGTTAACCATTATTATATGGCGCACAATTTCCACCAGGTCTTCTTTAGCAAGAACCCTCTGAGCAGGCGGGAGATCGAGGCCGAGCCTCTTGTTGAGCTTATAGCGGCCTACCTTGCCCAGGTCATAGCGCCGTGCGTTGAAGAAGAGGGAATTCACCAATCCGCGAGCGTTGTCGATTGTAGGGGGGTCCCCAGGCCTCAGCCGCTTGTAGAAGTCGATTAACGCCTCCTCCGCGGTTTTGATCGCCGGCTCACGTTCGAGAGTGGCCTGGATGAGTTGGCGCTCCTGCCCCTTTTCCACATCAGCGAACAGCTTGAGCAAAGCATCGTTAGTGCCATACGGATGCTCAGCGTCGCTGATGGCGCGGATCAGTGTGGTAATCGGTATCTTTCGTTTTCGGTCGACTTTTACCGAGATAAGGCCATGGCTGCTGGTATCGAACTCCAGCCAGGCCCCGCGATTAGGAATCAGTTTACCGGAACATAACCTCTGGCCGGTGGCCGGGTCTTCATCGACGGTGAAATAAACGCCCGGGGAGCGAACAAGCTGGCTTACCACCACACGCTCAGCCCCATTGACAATGAAGGTGCCCTTGGCAGTCATCAGGGGGAAATCACCCATGAAAACATCCTGCTCCTTGATCTCCCCGGTCTCTTTGACCATCAGCCGCACTTTTACCTTTAGCGGCACTGCGTAGGTGGCGTCGCGCTCATAGCACTCATGCTCCGAGTACTTGGCAGCAGCCCACATATACTCCCAGAAGGAACGTTCATCCTCAAAGACAGGGATCTCAGCATTGGTGCCGAAGCCGTAGCTTGGGAAATGGAGTTCATACCGAGTGCCGGCGAAGTCCTTAATCGGCGAGACCTCAGCGAAAAGCTCCTTGAGCCCGCCATCTAAGGAAGGATCGCAGACCCATCTATAGGACTGCTGCTGAATCTGGATGAGGTTTGGCGTCTCGAGGAGATGGGGGATTCTAGCGTAGGACTTCCTCTTACCCAAATTTAGACTTTGGGATACGGCTAAAGTCATGATTAACCGCCTTTCAGATAAGGACTTAGAAAGGTACTGCAAAATAAGAGAGCGACGGAGCTAGTTTTGAAGTTAATAACATGGGAGATTGAGTTACAAATACAAGCGGGTTTTTACCCGTAAAATAAGATGTTAACATATTTTGGGCTATCTGTCAATATCTCGCATTGACTGGTTCTCCTCGGTTGCGGTTGATTGATACAATTTGACGTTTTGCACCTCCTCTAGTGAACGCTCACCAGAACAATAGCCATGATTGTCACAGATATGATACCTATATAGGTTATGGTCTCACTCACAATGGGTTCAAGTTGTTGGCACAATCGCCCCTCTTTGCAAACAAACCTTCGGAATATATCTTTGAATGCAGTGAGGTAATCTTTACATTCTTTATTAATCTTTCCGTCTGTAGCCAGAGATATATCATTGTTAAAAATAGCCCTATCCAAGTCTTTTACGTAAAACCACACCCTTTGATGAGCTATCCATCTTTTATCAAATTGCCACTTCACGAAAGAATAAAATAAGCATCCTGCGAATGCAAAGACTAAGCTATAAATCACTTCGCCAACACAAGTCAAAACAAATGAGTGTACTCTATAAGCCAAATACAGGATTCCAGTTAAGTAGAATGCAGTAGCTAGCCATGCCATAGTTTCCTTGTGGTCGTGGTATCTCCCATTGTAGTCTATTTGGTGCTGTAACCAATCTATGCGGTTCGTCTTCTGGTTGTCACTTTCGTTGGTCATGTGCCCTCCCTTTAATTCATGTTTGCGCCTATTATACACAGCACCATATTCTTTTGCTACATTCGCTAATGGGTTGTGGTTGATTCCTTTCTTAACAAGCGATATACTCTTATGCAAAGATTTGAGAGGAAAGATATATGGGTAATAACGACTGGATTAAAGTTATGGCTTTTTTGGCAATAGTTGTCGTGGTTGCCTTGATTGCCTACTTCATTGGGAAAACGATTGACATTTTTGAAGCTCACCCTTGTTATGTTTCCTTCATATTCGGCTTTTTTAGCCTTGCTCTTATTGAGGCATTGGTCTATCTTGGTAGGTGGATTAAGAGACGCTATTTTAGCCGCCCTGAAAGAGTTTAGAGAACTCTCCCCTAGATACCAAATACAGTAGAGAAAGACAAGGGGGGCAGTGAGCATCCCTACTACTACGACAATGAATTTCACTTCCTGAACACTCATAACAATCTTCCCTTATGTGCCTTAGCCCCTGCAAAGTGATGTCTCGAAATCATGCCATGCCCTGTATAAATGTTGCCTCTCGGCTTTTGCGGTTGTCTCGGTATTCGTGGGTATGATTCTACAAGCGGCCTAGAAGTCCTTACTTTGGGTTCAAATGGCACAACAGCCTTATCCCTAACGTCAACCCTCATAATCGCTATCGTGGGTTCATTCACAACGTTTGCCCAGTTAGCGTAAGGGAATCTAACCTCAGCTTTTTCGGCAGGAGTCGTGCCTATGGTTTCATGGGGGCGGAAGAAATTGTAGTAGACTAACCATCCCTCAGAGAATAACTTGGCAGTGTCTAGATGCTTTAGCCCTCGCATAATCTTGGTACGGCTTTTTAATGTTCCGTGGAAGCGTTCGATGAGGTTTGTGGAATTTTCCTTTGTAAACGGCTTGCCTTGAATGTGTTTAGTCTCTGAGCCAAAGGTCTGCTCTATCCCGTCTGGATAAGCCGCTAGTCTATCCGTGATTACATACTTAGGGGCTTTGCCAGCTTTCTCAGCTGCTTTCTCCATGACTGCTTTAACTTCGACTATGCCACGATTGCGGGATAGGTGAGAAGCTAATAAAGACCGAGTCTTCGAGTCTATAACATCGAAAAACCATAGCTTCTTACCCTCGATTCGCAAGACTGTTTCATCTGCTACCCAAACGTCACCTACGTTCGGTTTGTAGGTTTTTGCCTTATCAATAGCTGTCTTTGTGAATCTCTCAATCCAATCGTAGATAGTAGAATCAGAAACGTGGCTATTGTACTGTTGCTCTAGGTTTCTTCGTATAGCCTGCAAAGAATTACCCTCGTAATACAACTGCAAGGCTGAGGAAACCTGCTCTGCGGGTGTCTTCATACCAGAGAGTGCATCGTTATCGGCAAACTTATGATGACAGTCCTTGCACCAATAACGCTGTATGCCTCGTAGTCTGCCGTATTTCACGACATTGGCAGAGCCGCACACCTTACACTTGAAGTCCTCGTATATCACTCTCATTAGTCTAAACCCTTTCCACTTTCCTGCCCTATCCCAAACCCTCCAAATCGCTCGTTTCATACTAACCTCCGTCTGAGTACATTCAGACGAAAGGTTAGTTCAATATGTTCCGTTCGCTTGAATCTGTTATCTTGTTATGGTTGACATTCGCTTTCTGGTTTCGTATATTACATACCATGAGTTGTTGGGATGAATTTATACAATTCATAAAAGATACATGGAACTCGCTTAACCATCCTTTTATTGGCTTCATTGGTCTTGTTCTTTTTTCCATATCTTTAACGTGTATGTATGGGGCAAAGGAAAATTCCTGTAATTGGTGCGCCCCGGTTGCACTCACATCTTTTGTGTGTGGAATAATTTTAGGTTTTCCCTCGCTTGTTAGACTTATTGTCTGGATTCTCAATCTGCTCTATAGCCGCCTTTTTGAAACCAAAAAACGAAACTAATCTATGAAAATCATTAGCTGTCTTAATTAGTCCAACTCCGAAAGCAAAAATCCATAGAAAACCAAAAGCACCCCAAAACACAGGCGGAACGCCCCATATTGGCGAAGTCCCGAGAGAGACCATTTTGTAGCACCAAAAACTACTGAAAGCCAACGTACCACAATAAACAAAGAATTTTAATATTACTCTCCACCAACTCTTAGGCCAGTTCACTGCATCATTGCATAATCCCCACTTTTCGAGTTCGCAAATATCAACACTTTTTAATATTAAGGTGTGTCCTTGTCTACTCATTGGCACACCCCACCACCACCTCGGTTTGGCAGGCAAAATGCCACCAACCGCAACCGAGGAGAACCCATTGACTCATAATAAAAGTTACCGAAAGTAAGGTGGTTGCGTCAAAATTAGTGTTACCGAAGGAGGTAGAGGTGACACGACGCAGCATTTTGGAATATACACAGGCATTACAAAGTCGATATTTTGGGTCATCAAAAGAAGAGAAGGGCAAAATATTGGATGAATTTACACAGGTTACAGGCTTGCACCGCAAAGCAGCTATCAGGTTATTGAATCGGA
>Ga0209777_10002006_pt1 | contig 27819 bp, 22 predicted proteins | sample FrelakmetHBP12HB_FD_187147 | JGI IMG/M metagenome (GOLD analysis project Ga0209777, IMG submission 187147) | Freshwater lake sediment microbial communities from the University of Notre Dame, USA, for methane emissions studies -HBP12 HB (SPAdes)... | ecosystem: Environmental > Aquatic >...
GTGTTAGATTCCATTGCTTCTCCCCTTTCTCGGAATTCGTTATATCCCAAAACCGTTTCTTGTTTTATCCCTATTATCTGTCCATTTTCCTCTGAACCGCTACAATTAAACATTTTTGAAGTATATCAAACTACTCAGGCATGTTAATCTGAACGGGCTATTGCTATTGCCTCAATTATAGGATAGCGAAAATATTTTGCCATTGATCGGCCACTACGCCAGGCAAGAGTCTGCAATGCTTCCTTTCTCTTCTTCATTGAGGAAGGTAACAACTCAATATTTATCATTATTATCGTCCATATTAAATCTCTATATGATAATGTCAATTTGCGGGTATAAATATAAATAAAGTGTTACTATTTAGTGCTCATTACGAGCAGACGATTCATGAAGACATTTTTTCTTGCATAAAAGCAGATAATCAAATACATGAGCTCACAAAAAGCTTAATTTAACTAGTTTTGTTTGTAATTACACAAAATAATCCGCGTTGACATTTATATGCTTAATGAATATATAATTTAAGCAAATCCCCAAGCGAGAGTGGCGGAATTGGCAGACGCACTGGACTTAGGATCCAGCCCGCATATGCGGAATAGGGGTTCAAGTCCCCTCTCTCGCACCAGTCTTCAAAAAAATTTGTAAATATTTCAATAAAGAAGGAGATATTATAGTGAGTCAAGTTGTCGTGAAAATGGAAGAAGTGAGTCCTGTAAAGAAAAAATTATCATTGGAAATACCTTGGAATGAAGTTAAAAATGAATTGGATGCTGTATATCGCGAAGTCGGTAAAAAGGCCAAGCTTAAAGGTTTCCGCCCGGGGAAAATCCCCCGTAAAGTGCTAGAAACTTATTATAAAGGACAAGCAGAAGAAGAAACGGCAACTAATATTGTTAATAAATATTACTGGCAGACTTTGGAAGAGAAGGGAATAGTTGCCGTCTCGCGGCCCGAAATAAGTCAGGAAGGATTAAAGGAAAATGTTGATTTTTCTTTTTCTGCTTCTTTTGAAACGGAGCCGGAGTTTGAACCTAAAGGCTATAAAGGAATCGAACTGGAAAAAGAAAAAATTAAAGTAACCGACAGTGACATGGAAAAAAGACTCGACGAAATAAGGCAAATGTTTGCGACGATGGAGGAAGTTAAAGATGACCGCCCTACTGTAAAAGGTGATTTTGTGGTGATTGATTTTGCCGGCAGTCTTAATGGAGAATTATCCAAAGAGTTAAAAGCGGACGACTATTATCTGGAAATCGGATCACAGAGGTTTGTTCCCGGATTTGAGGAACAATTAATCGGCATGAAAAATGGAGAAACAAAGTCGATTAAAGTTATTTTTCCTGAGGATTATCACGAAAAGAAATTTGCCGGGAAAGAGATCACTTTCAGTGTAAAAGTAAAAAACATAAAAGAGAAAAAGTTGCCGGAGATAGATGAAAATTTTATCAAAAATTTTGATAGATACAATTCTCTGGAAGATTTAAAAACCGATGTGCGTAAAACTTTGGAAGAAAAATCAGAACGTCTGGCGGAAACTAATCTGCAAAACAACATTACAGAAATATTAATCAAGGAAAATGATTTTGAAGTTCCACCTTCGCTTTTGGAAAGACAGATTTATTATATGATGGCTGATACCCAAAAAAGGATGACTTCCGCCGGTATGGATGAGAAAAATGCTATGGAATTTAGCTTTAAAATGCATGATAAATTTAAAGATGATGCGGTAAAAATAGTCAAATCATTCTTGCTTTTGAAAAAGATTGCCGAAAAAGAATCATTGAAAGCTGAAGAAAACGATATAGATAAATATATTAAGGAATTAGCTGTTCAGTATGGCCGGGATTACGAATCATTAAAAAAAATGTACGAGAATGAGGAAAGAAAAGAAAATTTAAAAATTGAGTTGATGCAAAAAAAGGTATTTGACTTTATCGAACAGAATGCCAATATTAAGGTAGTTGAAAAAAATGGTGTGGATGTGGAGGTTAAATAGTGAATTTGATTCCCATGGTGGTTGAACAAGACGGGCGAGGTGAACGGGCATACGATATTTACTCCCGTTTATTGAAAGATCGAATTATTTTTCTGGGGACGGCTATCGATGATAATATAGCCAATTTAGTTGTTGCTCAGATGTTGTATTTGGAAGCAGAAAATCCGGATAAGGAAATCTTTTTTTATTTAAATTCTCCCGGGGGCAGTGTAAGTTCAGGTATGGCTATTTATGATACAATGCAGTACATTAAGTCGCCGATTTCGACAGTTTGCATGGGACAATCAGCAAGTATGGCCGCATTGCTTTTAGCGGCGGGGGAAAAGAAAAAACGATTTGCCCTGCCTCATTCGAGAATTTTGATCCATCAACCATTGGGAGGTTTTCAGGGACAAGCAACGGACATTGGCATTCAGGCAAAAGAAATATTAAGATTAAAAGATGAGTTAAACAAAATCTTAGCCGATTTAACAGGACAGCCACTTGAAAGGATTATCAACGATACAGAACGCGATTATTTTATGACAAGTGAACAAGCTAAGGAATATGGTTTAATTGATGAAATTATAGTTCGCAAACCGGATTCTTCAGCTAACACAAAAAAGGAGAATTAAGTGATAAAAAAAAGCAAGAATAATCGGACGGGGCAGGGCATGCTTTTTTGCTCTTTTTGTGGAAAAATGCAAAATGAAGTGCGAAAACTGGTCGCCGGTCCGACAGCCTATATTTGCGATGAGTGCATTGAACTTTGCCGATATATTGTTGAAGAAGAAGAAGGTAATCTTGTAGAAAAAGATTCCCAAAAAGGTTTGCCGCATCCGAAGGAAATTAAGAAATTTTTAGATCAATACGTAATTGATCAAGAAAAAACAAAGAAAATTTTATCGGTCGCCGTTTATAATCATTATAAAAGATTGTTTTCCCATATCGATCCCGACGGAATCGAAATTCAAAAAAGCAATGTGCTTCTGATTGGCCCAACAGGTTCAGGAAAAACATTACTGGCGAAAACTTTGGCCAAATTTCTGAACGTTCCTTTTACAATTGCCGATGCCACAACTTTAACGGAAGCAGGATATGTCGGTGAAGATGTAGAAAACATTATTTTAAGTTTGCTGCAAAATGCCGATTATGATGTTACCAGAGCATCAAAAGGAATTGTTTACATCGATGAGATAGATAAAATTGCGAAGAAGTCAGGGAATCCTTCCATAACCAGAGATGTATCCGGCGAAGGGGTTCAGCAGGCATTGTTGAAGATTATGGAAGGAACAATGGCCAACATTCCGCCAAAAGGAGGCCGTAAACATCCTCAACAGGAGTTTATTCAAGTAGATACAACAAATATTTTATTTATATGCGGCGGCGCTTTTAATGACCTGGAAAATATCATTTCCAAACGACTGGGAGTTAATGCAATGGGTTTCGGTGCCGAAATAAAAAGTAAGAAGGAAAAGAGAATTGGTGAATTACTTGCGGAAGCCCGGTCGGAAGATTTATTGAAATTTGGATTAATACCGGAATTTATCGGCCGCCTGCCCGTTATCGCCACTTTGGATGAATTGGATGAATCTGCTTTAATCCGAATTTTAGTGGAACCGAAAGATGCTATTATCAAGCAATATAAAAAATTGTTTGCTTTGGAAAACGTAGTTTTGAAATTTACGGATGGAGCACTAAGGGCTGTATCCAAGTTATCAATGGAAAGAAAATCCGGCGCGCGCGGCTTACGCTCCATACTGGAAAACACAATGCTGGAAGTCATGTATGATGTTCCGTCAGAAACGGATATTAAAGAGTGTGTCATTAGTGAAGAAGTTGTATTAAAAAAAGAAAAACCAATTTTAATTTACGAAACTAAATCTGAATCTGCTTAAAAAGTTTACGGTGAAAATATGTTTGACGAGAAAAAAATCAATGACCAAGATAAATCAATTGTAATTCCTCTCTTACCTCTGAGAGATGTTGTGATGTTTCCGCATATGATCGTGCCTTTATTTGTCGGCCGTGAAAAATCCATTGCCGCGCTGGAATCGGCGATGAAATATGAAAAAAGTATTTTTATGGTTGCTCAGAAAAATGCCAAAGATGATGATCCGAAACAGGAAGATATTTATCATATCGGTACGATTGGTATTATCATTCAACTTTTGCGTTTGCCTGATGGGACGGTCAAGGTGCTAGTTGAAGGGAAAACTCGTGGAGTCATAAAAGAATATTTACTCAATAATGATTTTTTCCTGGTTAAAGTAAATGAGATCGAGGATATCGATGATCAAAATGATGTGAAGAAGCAAGCGCTGATGCGCAGCATTAAAGAATCTTTTGAGCTTTACCTGAAACTAAGCAAGAAAATTCACGTGGAAATGATAGGAACAATTGCAGCCATTGAAGATGCCTCTAAACTTGCTGATGTCGTTATTACCCATCTCAATGTGAAATTAGAAGATAAACAAAAAATTATCGAGATATTTAAAATTAGCGAACGTCTAGAAACAATTTATTCGCTGATGCTCTCTGAAATCGAAATCTTGCAGGTCGAAGAAAAGATCAAGCGACGCGTTAAAAAGCAGATGGAGAAGACACAGAAGGATTATTATCTCAATGAACAAATGCGGGCTATTCAGAAGGAAATGGGAGAAAAAGATGATTTTCGCAACGAGATAAATGAACTGGAAAAACGTTTGAAGCAAAAAAAGATGTCGGAAGAGGCAGTGAAAAAAGTCCGGCAGGAAATTAAAAAATTACAAATGATGACCCCCATGTCCGCGGAAGCTACAGTAGTCAGGAATTATATTGATTGGATATTGGACATGCCCTGGTCGGAAAAAACAGAAAATAAATTCTCACTTAAAGAATCCGATGCTATTCTAGAAGAAGATCATTATGGATTAAAGAGTGTTAAAGAACGCATTATAGAATACCTTGCCGTGCAATCGCTGGTGAAGAAAAATAAAGGTTCGATTTTGTGTCTGGTTGGCCCGCCGGGTGTGGGAAAGACATCGATCGCTAAATCAGTGGCCAGAGCCACGAATAGAAAATTTGTGCGTATTTCACTGGGCGGTGTTCATGATGAAGCAGAAATTCGCGGCCATCGCCGAACCTATATCGGAGCTATGCCGGGTAAGATTATCCAGTTGTTAAAAAAAGCCGGTTCCAACAATCCCGTTTTTTGTCTGGATGAAGTGGATAAGCTTAGTTCTGATTTTAGAGGTGATCCGTCATCCGCGTTGTTAGAAGTTCTTGATCCGGAGCAAAATTTTGCCTTTAATGATAATTATCTCGATGTCGACTATGATTTATCGGAAATTATGTTTATTACGACAGCAAACGTTTTGCAGACAATACCCGCTCCGCTGCAAGACAGAATGGAAGTAATCAGAATTGCCGGCTACACGGAACCAGAGAAGCTGCAAATAGCAAAAAAGTTTTTGATCTCGAAACAAGTGGAAGCAAATGGTCTTGTGCTTGAGAATATTGAATTCACTAAAGGTGCATTACTCAAAATTATCCGTCAATACACGCGGGAAGCCGGAGTGCGCAACCTGGACCGGGAAATTGCTTCTATTTGCCGTAAAGTAGCTAAAGAAATAGTGAGTAATGACAACAAGAAGAAAATGGTGATTAGTTCCAAATCTATATCCAAGTATTTAGGCGTACCCAAATACCACCATGGCGAAATCGAAGGAAAAGATAAAATCGGTCTGACAGTTGGCTTGGCTTGGACAGAAGTTGGAGGAGAACTTTTGGCAATTGAAGCCTCCATTATGGAAGGCACTGGCAAGATGATAATGACTGGGAAATTGGGTGATGTCATGCAGGAATCCGTTCAGGCTGCCTTGAGTTATATTCGTGCTCGCGCCGAACAATTCGGACTCGCAAAGAATTTTTATAAGAAAATTGATATTCATGTCCATGTGCCGGAGGGAGCGATTCCCAAAGATGGTCCTTCCGCGGGCATTGCCATGGCTACCTCCATAGCCTCAGCGCTGATGAAGAAAAAAGTGCATGCCGATTTAGCTATGACAGGTGAAATTACATTAAGGGGCAGAGTTTTACCGATCGGCGGTCTCAAAGAAAAACTTCTTGCCGCTCATCGGGGTAATATTAAAACAGTGATTATTCCGAAAGATAATGAAAGAGATCTTGCGGAAGTTCCGCAAAATGTGCAGAATGCACTGAAGATTATTTTTGTCGAGCATATCGATGAAGTCCTGAAAATTGCTTTTATTCAAGATGAAGAAAATATTGGCGCAACAGTCACAGCGGATGTGTTGGTAAGCCCTCAATCAGTGAATTAAGAGGTTTTTAGTGCTTTTAACTTGACAATGAATATCAATGTTGCTAGAAGCCTCAAAGCGTTTTTGATGTATTATGGGCGGGTAGCTCAGCCGGGAGAGCGCCACGCTTACACCGTGGATGTCACAGGTTCGATCCCTGTTCCGCCTACCATTAATGCTGAATTGAGGATTGATAAATAAAATAAAAATGATTTTTTGGGGTCGTAGTTAAGTTGGTTATAACGCCGGCCTGTCACGCCGGAGGGCGTGGGTTCAAGTCCCATCGGCCCCGCCAGAAAATCCAAGGGAGTCGGCTCAATAGCGGCTCCCTTTTTGTTTGGCTTATAATACCAATTCTAAATCAAAGCGCTATTTTTGTTAGCGTCGTTGTCGGCTTTTTCAACGTACAACCTGACTATCTGAAGGTGGCACTAAATCACGCGTGTACAATACGCATCGTCAACTCCGCTTAACAGCTTCAAAATCATCTATTATTTAGAAATGGTATAACTTGCTTTTTCGTATACTCTGATATAAAATTTAAACAATTATAAGGGAAATAAAAACTAAACTATGGATTATGAAGGATTTATAATAAGGCCACCCAGTGAAGCTTACAGCTTGCTCTTACAAGTCACTGTCGGTTGTTCGCATAATAAATGTACCTTTTGCGGGACCTACCGGCAAAAGAAATTCAGGATTAAATCTTTGGAACAGATCAAAAAAGATCTGCATGAAGCCCGTTCTTATGAGAATGTGGAAAAAGTATTCTTGTGCGATGGAGATGCCCTGATTATACCGCAACCACGTCTTGAAGAAATACTTAAACTAATTAATGACAACCTCCCGGATATAGAAAGGATAGGAACATACGCCAATGCCAAGAGCATATTAAGGAAAAGCGTTGACGAGCTAAAGACACTGAAAGATTTGGGCATGAAGATAATTTATTTAGGCGTGGAAACAGGCAATGTCGAATTACTGCAAAAAATCCATAAGGGCGTGACTTACGAACAAATGGTAGAAGCGGCGCACCGGGTCAAAGAAGCTGGAATCATTCTTTCTGTAACGGTACTGTTGGGATTGGGCGGCATTGAGAAAAGTATCGAGCATGCAATTGATACAGCAAAAATTTTAACCGATATGGATCCGGACTATGTGGGAGCGCTTACTTTGATGTTCGTCCCGGAAACAGAATTGTATGAGGATTATTTGGCTGGCCGTTTTGTTTTACCGGATAAATTCGGTTTTATCCGCGAGCTTTATTTGATGATCGCCAATTCCAGTTTTACAAATTGCTATTTCACTTCTAATCATGCTTCTAACTACCTACCGATAAAAGCTTATTTGCCCCGGGAAAAAGAAAAAAATTTAAAAATGATTAGTTCAGTCATCGAAGCAAAAGACTTAAGCCAGATCAGACCAGAGTATCTACGCGGCTTATAATTCAGGGAGCATAATTTTTGAATATTACGAAAATTTTTCCACAGTTTTTTTTCTGGCGTAACAATAAATATATAAAAAAGAAGATTGACGCTATACTGATTAAAGCGCAAAAAAACCGCCTTGTGGATTCCTCCTCGCGGGAAATGATTGAAAATATTTTAGACTTTACCCATATTTTAGTTCGCGAAATAATGATTCCACGAACGGAGATTGTTGCTGTAAGCACGGAAGCGACAATTGATGAAATTATCAATGAAGTGATCGCGTCACGACATACGCGTATTCCCGTTTATCGCGGAACTATCGATAACATTATCGGCATTTTGAATGTCAAAGACATGCTTAAATTCTGGTCAAAGCAAATCACCAAAGAGGATTTACTGGCTTGTTTAAGTACGCCATATTATATTCCCGAAACAAAAAATACCCATTTATTATTTTATGAATTAAAAGAAAATAAAAAACACATAGCGATTGTTATTGATGAGTACGGTGGAACAGCCGGTTTGGTAACATTGGAAGATCTGCTCGAAGAAATTGTCGGCGAACTCCGTGATGAACATGAAGCTAATGCCGCCAATGACGGGATTTCCCCATCACCAAATGGATCGATAATATTCGATGGCCGAATGGAAATTGAAAAAGTTGAAGAACATTTAAATGTTATCTTGAAAAAAGGCAGATATGAGACGCTGAGCGGCCTGATACTTAATACGACCAAAAGAATTCCCCTGTCCGGAGAAAAATTTCAAATAGAAGGATTGGAAATTACCATCGAAAATGCCGACGAACGCAGTGTTAAGAAAGTAAAAATTAAGAAAAATCAAAACAAATAGTCTGAATGAAGAATAAATCTAGAACTAAAAATGATCTCCAATCAAACGCCGGCACGCCACTAACAAGGGATGCTGTTTTTTTAGCTGTTTTAAGCGGCCTGTTATTGTTTTTATCTTTTCCCAAGTATGGCTCCGGCTGGCTTGCCTGGATCGCTTTTATTCCTCTTTTTTTCGCTTTGCGGAAGGCTGCTTCAATTACGCAGGGATTAATTTTAGGTTTTATCACCGGAATAGTCAGCTATATCGGCATAATTTACTGGATTGCATCTGTAGTTATAAATTATGGTTATTTGCCTTTATATCTGGGTATTATTTTGATGTTGCTCCTGGCTTGCTATCTAAGTGTTTACGTAGCTTTGTTTGCCGGAGGCATTGTATATTTCCGGGGTAAAATTGCCCTTTATTTAGCGGCGCCGGTTTTGTGGGTTTGTTTGGAGTATTGTAAATCATGTTTCTTGACAGGATTCCCTTGGGAAAACCTTGGTTATTCTCAGTATCTTAACGTTTATATTATTCAATTCGCCGATATTGCTGGCGTCTTTGGTTTGTCTTTTTTAATTGTTATAGTTAATGCAACCATATTTGAAATTATCAATAAAAGATCAAGGAGAGAATATGTTTTAGCTGCTGTAGTTTTTCTGATTTTAGCCGGCGTTTATATTTATGGCATTTGCCGGTTGGATCAGATTAATAAAGTGATGCAAAATGCGCAAGGCATCGAAGTTTCGTTGATACAGGGCAATATTGATCAGTCCATAAAATGGAACGAAAATTACCAGAGAGAAACATTAAATATCTATGAGCGGCTTTCTTTAGAGAATGCACCGGCAAATGGGAGTTTAATTATCTGGCCGGAAACTGCGGCTCCATTTATTTTTCAGAATATAAATAATTTACATGATCAGATTACAAATTTGTCGCTGGCGACGAAAAGCTGGTTAATATTCGGTTCTGTAAGTTATTTGCAAAAAAAAGGCGGTGATGATTATTTCAATAGCGCGTATCTATTATCACCTTCTGGTGAAATTAAAGGCAAGTATGATAAAGTTCATCTCGTTCCCTATGGAGAATATGTCCCGTTAAGAAATATTTTTCCCTTTATTAAGAAACTTACTGCCGGAATAGGTGATTTTGGAACAGGAGCGGGATATTATCCTTTGTCCTTGGGTGATAAGAAAATAGGGATTTTAATTTGTTACGAAGCTATCTTGCCTTTTGCCGCGAGAATGTATAAAGAAGGGTCTGCCGATTTATTGGTGAGTATTACCAACGATGCATGGTTTGGCACTACCTCAGCGCCTTTTCAGCACTTTTCCATGGCAATTTTTAGGGCCGTAGAAACACGGCTCTATTTGGTGAGATCTGCCAATACTGGTATTTCCGGAATAATCGATCCGAGCGGCAGGATAATTGCAAAAACAAATATTTTTCAAGAAGATGCGTTAAAAGGTTATATAAAATTTGTCAAGATACCGACTTTTTATGCTGCATATGGCGATCTTCTAGTGACATTTTGTTTTGTGTTAATCATCTTTTATTTTTTTTGGAGTTTAAAAGGGAGGATAAGAAATGCCAACGGAAAATATAAATCTACAAGAAATAGTAAGTGATTTGAAAAAAAGAATAAAGTACATAGGAGAATGTCTTTGACGTCCCGGAGCTGATACTAAAAATAAAGGATTTGGAAGGATTATCTTTAAAGCAAGACTTTTGGAGTGATCAGGATAAAGCTCGTGACGTTCTGCAAAAAAAGACGAAGCTTGCAGAGGCGTTGGACAGGTGGGAAAGATTTAATAACGAAATAAACGATATTGAAAATCTAGGAAGCATCGCGCTGCAGGAAAAAGATGAGCAGGTTCTGCAAGACCTCGCTCAAGAATTGGAGCAATTGAGTTCTGTCGTTTGTCAGGAAGAACTCAAAATGATGCTTAACAACGAGCAAGATTCGTTAAATGCCATTATTTCCATTCATGCCGGAGCGGGTGGAACGGAAGCGCAGGACTGGGCGGAAATGTTGTTGCGCATGTACTTACGCTGGACAGAAAAAAAAGGGTTTGTTACGAAAATAATCGATAGTCTTCCGGGAGATGAGGCCGGGATTAAAAGCGTATCCTTTACTGTAGAGGGCGAATATGCCTATGGTTACGCTAAAGCGGAAATCGGCATACACAGGTTAGTTCGCATCTCTCCTTTTGACGCCAACGCGCGCCGTCATACATCGTTTGCATCCGTTTTTGTTTATCCGGAAGTTGATGATGAAATAAAAATTGAAATTAACGAAGACGATTTGCGCATTGATACTTTTCGCGCTGGCGGTAAGGGTGGTCAGCATGTTAATAAAACTGATTCGGCTGTAAGAATTACCCATGTGCCTTCAGGTATAGTTGTGCAATGTCAAAACGAACGTTCCCAGCATCAAAATAAAGCAATGGCCATGAAGTTTTTAAAGTCAAGACTCTATGAAAAGGAGTTGCAATTAAAGAATGAAAAAATCAATGAAGAAAATAAATTGAAAAAGGATATTGCCTGGGGAAGCCAGATACGGTCTTACATTCTGCATCCGTATAAAATGGTTAAAGATCACCGGACTAATCTGGAAAATAACAATGCCAATAAAGTCTTGGATGGAGATCTTGATGAGTTCATCCAAGCGTATCTCATGAATGCGACAAATCGTTCTTAACTTACCGTTTTCACGGGTGGTTAGTGGACAAATTAATTTATAGTATGGTTGCCTAAGAATACTGGTGATCAATTAATTTTGGGAAAAAATAGAAACTATGCTATAGAAAAAATTCAATAGATGTTTATATGCGACGATGAAACAAGATATTTCTGGGGCGCATGTTTTGAAAAAACTAAGGAGTTGTTTCATTGATGAGAATCAAAAGCTATTTTGTTGCTTATACTATTGTGTTTTGTTTAATTTTTGCTCTTCCTTTATTGGGTTGCTCTGAAAATGTAGTTGTTCGAAAACCTGTGACTGTTGCCAGCGCTGAGGTTACAAAACAAACAATAAAAAATGAAGATCCTCTCATAAAAGAAGATGATGAAGCGGATGCCCCCAAAAAAGAAAACAAATTTTTCAATCTTAATTCAGATAGTAGCCTAGAACGAAAAAATCAAGTCAGCGAAGACAAACAGGATATGATGGAAAAAGCATTGGATTTGCTGGAGGTTGCCGACAAACTCTGGGAGAAGGGTGATGTAGAAAACACATTAAATACGCTAGACGAAGCTTATGCGTTGCTCCTTGCTGCTAATGGTGATGTGACGATTGGACAGGAAAAAGATGATTTGCGTCTTTTAATTTCCAAGCGCATTATGGCTGTTTATTCTTCAAAGAGGACCGTCCTTAACGGTAAGAATAGTGAAATACCATTAGTTATGAATGCTGATGTTGAAAAGGAAATCAATTCTTTTCAAGGTATTGAACGTGATAACTTTATTGCTGCCTATCAGCGTTCCGGCATGTACCGTCCCACTATAGTAAGGGCATTGAAGAAAGCAGGAATTCCGGAAGAGTTTTTCTGGCTTCCGCTGGTGGAAAGTTGGTTCAAAATTAACGCCTACTCCCGCGCTCGTGCGCTCGGTTTGTGGCAATTTATTCCGTCAACCGGCTATAAATTCGGTCTCAGCCGCGATGAATGGATTGATGAGCGCATGGATGTGCAAAAATCCACTCAGGCGGCAATTGCTTATTTAAAAGAATTGCATAACATGTTTGGTGACTGGCTTACTGTTTTGGCTGCTTACAATTGTGGAGAAGGAAGGGTGCTCAGGGTTATATCCAGACAGAATATCAATTACCTTGACGGTTTTTGGGACCTCTACAGACAATTGCCCAATGAGACGGCTCGTTATGTCCCCCGGTTTCTTGCCACCTTGCATATAGTCAAAGATCCTAAAAAATATGGATTTGATTTGAACACTACAGAAAAACAAATCACTACTGAGACGGTCAAAGTTAATAAGATAATGAAACTTAAAGATATTGCGGAAAAAATTGAAGTATCTGAAGAAGTACTGAACTTACTTAATCCGGAATTAAGATATAAGATGACCCCCAATCAAGAATATGATTTAAAGCTTCCTAAAGAATATATAGAAAAGTTCAATTTGGTTGCCAATGAAATTCCCCAAAGTGAGAAGCCGCGAATTATTTCTGTCCGGACGGTATTTATAAAACACCGGGTAAGAAAAGGTGAAACGATCGCTTCCATTGCCAATAAATATAATGTTTCTGATTCAGCGATAATATCCTATAACAAATTAAGTTCTAAAAAGAAGTTGGTTCAGGGCAGAAAGCTGAAAATTCCTATAACAAGAGAAAAGCATTATGCAACGAGCGGCAGTTCAAGACAAAAAAATGACAAGATAAAAATTGCATCTTCAGGGCGATATAAGATCAAAAAAGGAGAAACACTTTTAATGATTGCTCGCCGTTTTGAAATTTCATCCGCTCAAATAAAAGAATTGAACAATTTAAAAACGGATAAAATCCGAGTAGGCCAAACATTGAAACTTCCGCAAAAAAAAACCAACGCTAATTCAGAAGAAGAAAATGATAACGATAAGCATGTAAGAAAGTTAGCTCAAAAGTCCAAAATAGATAAGCCAATATTATCGGCAACTGATGTAGATAAATTGGGAACGAACAAATATATTGTTACGAAAAATGATAGTTTACACGGCATTGCAAAAAAAAATAATATGAATGTAGCTAAGCTCATAGAATTAAATAAAATATCCATCGATGAAAAACTAGTTCCCGGACAGATATTGATTGTTAAATAGATAAAAGGGAATCATAATCTTTTATACCCCACAAATTAAGTAAATTTATTTACTTGACAATAAAAATATAAGTTTGATATGTAAAAAAATCGCTTGGATCCGAAAGGACTGGGACGAAAGGAAAATCTAAAGAATATTAAAAAGCCTTTCGTCTTGCGACGTAAGGCTTTTTTTGTACAAAAATGAAAATTATTAAATCAGTAAAAAAAATGCAATCTTATTCCGAAAGCCGCAGACTGCAAGGAAAACGAATAGCCTTTGTTCCCACGATGGGATATTTTCACAAAGGTCATCTCGCTCTCATGAAGGAAGCAAAAAAGATAGCCGATTGTGTTGTCGTCAGCATTTATGTAAATCCCACACAATTCGGTCCTAAAGAAGATTTCTCTAAATATCCCCGCGATTTAAAGCGTGATTTGAAAATGGCTGAAAGTGTTGGTGTGGACGTAATTTTTTATCCGCCAGATGACGAAATATATCCTGTTGATTATCAGACTTATATTGATGTGGGAAAAGTAACCAGGAATTTGTGTGGAATATCACGTCCGGGTCATTTTCGCGGCGTAACAACTATTTGCCTGAAACTGTTTAATATCGTTAAACCGCACATCGCCATTTTCGGCAAGAAAGACTTTCAACAATATATTACCATAAAACGTATGATTGAAGACCTCAATCTTGATCTCCAAATAATAGGTTTATCCACGGTGCGCGAGGCAGATGGACTGGCGATGAGTTCACGCAATAAATACCTCCAAAACAATGAAAGATCGTCCGCCTTGACTTTATTTGCCTCTCTCAAATTAGCGCAAAAGCTTTATTCCGATGGGGAAAGAAAAACCTCAGTGATAATAAATGAAGTGAAAAAATTAATTAAGAAGGCCAATTATACCGATATTGATTATATAAAAATATGTGAAACTAAAACCCTTAGCGATGTTGATGAGATTAAAAGTCAGTCAGTCATAGCGTTAGCCGTAAAAGTCGGCAAAACACGGCTTATTGATAATCACGTTTTTGGCGAAAAGCTCAAGATATAATATTTATCCTTAAGGAGAAATAAATTACTATGCAAAGATTCATGTTAAAATCAAAAATCCATCGCGCTACGGTAACAGATGCCGATTTGCATTATGAAGGCAGTATTTCCATTGATGAAAAACTCATGGAAGAAGCATCGATCATTCCTTATGAAAAAGTTTCGATATACGATGTTGACAATGGCGAAAGATTTTCAACTTATGCCATCAAAGGTAAGCGTAATTCCGGAACTATTTGCCTCAATGGCGCTGCGGCTCGCAAAGTAGCTAAAGGGGATTTAATTATTATTGCCTGTTATGTGCTTGCCGAAGATAAAGAAGCAAAAAAGTGGACGCCAAAATGTGTATTTGTCGATAGTAAGAATAAAATAAAAAAACATACTAAATAGTTAAAAATATTTGAAATCTAAAAGACAACTATAATTAAAGGTAAATTAAGAGGGCATTTATCCGCCATTTTCATTTTTACAAATCAATTATACAAAAATAAAAATGTTAGACTCATGCGGGCAGATGTGTTAGCTACACAACCTGTATTTTGGCTTGTACATAAAATAAAAAGAAGGAGATTCAAACATGCAAATTACTTCCGAAAGTGTAAAGGTCGGACATCCTGATATAGTTTCCGACTCAATTGCCGCAAACATTATCGCGGAAATATTGAATAAAGAGAATAAAAGAGGAATGGATATCCATAGCATGCCGCATTGCGGTATTGAAATATTTCTGGGCAAAGGTCTTTGCGTGATTGGTGGCGAAATTTCCACGCGGGTTTATATTGATATTGAAAAAGTTGCGCGCCAGACTGTGCTAAATATTGGTTACAACGATTATGCTCTTGGTCTTAATGGTAATTCAATGGGCATACTCAATGCTATTATTCCGCAATCTCCTGATATCAATATAGGAAGCAGAGCTGATTTAGGAAAACACAAGGAAATCGGAGCAGGAGATCAGGGAATTATTTACGGTTTCGCCTGTGATGAAACACCGGAATTATTACCCCTTCCTTACGTTTTGGTAAATAGGCTGATGCGCGCGTTTGAAAATTGCGGCAATCCTGTTTTTGCTCCGGATGGAAAAGGGCAAGTAACAGTAGACTACGACAACAACTGGCGACCCAGAAGAGTGGCGACAGTGCTCATGTCCAACGCGATTGACTACAGACATGTTTCTGTTAAACACCGTTCTTTCGTTGAAAAACAGGCGCGCCAAATCGCCCTGAATTGCCTGAGCGACTGGACTGACGGAAAAACTAAATTTCTTTTTAACCCAACGGGTGAATGGCAGGCTATTAATTCGTGTTCGGCCGCGGATTCCGGTGTTACGGGACGCAAACTTGTTGTGCAGCTATATGGCGGTTATCCAGGCGCACAACTGGGCGGAGGCGCCATTGTTAATAAAACACCGGAGAAGGTTGATTGCTCGGCGGCTTTTGGCTCACGATATGTGGCCAAAAATATTGTTGCCGCTGGACTGGCCACAAAGTGTTCCGTGCAACTAGCTTATGCTATTGGTATTGCCCAGCCGATTTCCATTTACATCAATACATTTGGTACGGGAAAATTTTCCGATGAAAAAATCGCTTCGGTTATAAACAAAATATTTGATTTAACTCCCGAAGGTATGATTAATAAATTTGATATGCTCAATGGTGAACGATTCAGAAAATTACCTAAGACATTCTTCTTGGATATGAGTTATCCTTGGGAAAAAACGGATAAGATTAAAGAACTTAAAAAGGCGTTGGCAATTAAAAAATAAAGTTTTGTTTTTACCGACAGATATCAAATCACATGGTGTGGTTATATTGATCTTAAGAAATTGGCAACTGAACTTGGAGGAAAAATGGCTTTTCTGGAAATTAATCGAGCTTTAAAATACAAAGTGTCGGATATTTCGCTGGCATCGTGGGGCCGAAAGGAAATACAACTGGCGGAAAACGAAATGCCCGGTCTGATGGCTTTACGCAAAAAATACGGACAGAAAAAGCCATTAAAAGGATTGAAAGTAATGGGCAGTTTGCACATGACTATTCAAACGGCAATGCTTATCGAAACACTCAAGGAATTAGGAGCTGATCTCCGTTGGGCATCCTGCAATATTTTTTCCACGCAGGATCATGCGGCTGCGGCTATAGCCAAGAAAGGTTCGGCGGCTGTTTTCGCATGGAAGGGAGAAACGCTCGAAGAATACTGGTGGTGTACTGAACAGGCCCTTACCTGGCCGGATGGTTCCGGTCCGGATTTGATCGTTGATGATGGCGGAGATGCCACATTATTTATTCATTACGGAGTCAAAATTGAAAAAAATCCTAAAATGCTTAAAGAAAAAGTTGACAACAAAGAAATTAAAATAATTATTTCCCGATTAGAAAAATCATGGAAACATGACTCGAAACGCTGGCAAAAAATCGCTGCTAAAATCCGGGGAGTTTCAGAAGAGACTACGACGGGTGTGCATCGCCTTTATCAAATGCAAGCGGCAGGTGAGCTTTTATTTCCAGCAATTAACGTCAACGATTCAGTTACCAAATCAAAATTCGATAATCTTTATGGCTGCCGTGAATCTCTTGTGGACGGCATTAAAAGAGCAACTGATGTCATGGTTGCCGGCAAGGTTGTAGTTGTTTGCGGCTATGGAGATGTCGGTAAGGGCAGCGCTCAATCCATGAGGGGTTTCGGCGCTCGTGCCATTATTACGGAAATCGATCCCATTTGCGCCTTGCAGGCGGCAATGGAAGGATATGAAGTTAAAACTCTGGAAGAAGTTGCATCTATTGGTGATATTTTTGTTACTGCTACCGGCTGTTGCGATGTCATTACGGGCAGGCATATGGAAATGATGAAAGATGAAGCCATTGTCTGCAATATCGGCCATTTTGACAGTGAAATAGACATGCACTATTTGGAAACAAATAAAATTTGCAAAAAAGAAAATATCAAACCGCAAGTGGATAAATGGAAGCTCAAATCCGGGCGCTCCATAATAATTTTAGCCGAAGGCCGTCTGGTTAATTTGGGTTGCGCCACCGGCCATCCCAGCTTTGTTATGAGCAATAGCTTTACTAATCAATGCCTGGCACAAATTGAATTAGCCTTAAAAAAATATAAAGTCGGCGTTTTCACTTTGCCCAAGAAGTTGGATGAAGAAGTTGCCCGCCTGCATTTGAGTAGATTGGACGCGAAGCTGACCAAACTTACAAAGAAACAAGCTGATTACTTGGGAATATCCGAGGATGGTCCTTTTAAGCCGGAATATTACCGATATTAATTGTATTTGATTTTTAAGTTATAAAATTTAAGTGCGCACTCTATAGAACAGCATTGCGGCAACAGCGCTGAATAATATATTTGCTGCCCAGGCAGCAAGAACACTTGGTAATATCCCGGATCTGCCCAAGGTCATACAAAACGCATGAACAACAAAGTATGAGAATCCGACAAATATGCCTATGCCTAAGCTCTGCATAGTGCCACCGCTCCTTTCAGAACGCAGTGAAAATGAAACACCGATAATAACCAATATGATGGTCACTAGGGAAACAGCTATTTTCCCCTGTAAATCTACAAGATAACGCTGGACGTCGTATCCTTCTGTTTGTATTTTTTTAATATATTTTTTCAATTCGAAATAACCCATTTTTTCAGCGTCTTTCTGAATGATTTTAAAATCATTTGGTTTTTCCGGCAGGTTAATAATTTTTTCTTTAGACCATTCCAGAACGGGAGCATTATTCTCATCAAAAGAAGTGGTTAATAAATTGTGAAATACCCATTGACTATTTTTCCATTCGACTTCTTTTGCATCAAGTCGCATCTTAAGCGTGAAATCAGAATTTAAATAATTGATAGTTACTCCGCGCAGTATATCACTGTTGATATCGAACATCTTAAAATTGTAAATTGCCTTATCACTGCGATACCAGATTTCATTTTGTTTGAAGAAACCAAAGGTTTTCTGCTTCTGGATATCAACTATAATTATATGCTCAGTCTTTTGAATCGACGCAGGGGTAATCAGTTCGTTAAAAAAGAATGAGAAAATGGAAACAAAAACAGCGAAAATTAATGGAGGAATGGACATTCTGTACAGGCTTATACCGTTTGCTTTCATTGCTGTAATTTCGCTATGTTTTGAAAGTGAACTGTATGTCAGCAGAGTTGCAATAAGTATAGACGGCGGCAACATATAAGAAATAATCATCGGGAGTGTAAAAATAAAATAGGAAGCCATTTGTGCCGTGGTTGCATGATTACCGAGAAACATTCTGATCTTTTCGAAAAAATCGACAATCAAAAATAAAATGATCAATGAAATAAAGGTAATTCCGACAAATTTCAGAAATTCTTTTATTATATATTTATCTAATATTTTCAATTCTGATTCCTTATCACTTCTGCGTTTTGTGCCATATCTTCGTTTTTACGATATGATAAAAGGGAATTTCTTTATAAGAAACATAAAATAACAAAATACCCAGCATAGCGAATATAAAATTTGGCGTCCACACTCCTATTAAAGGGGAAAGGCGTCCAGTTTCCACGAGAGCTTCGCCTCCGATGCGAACCAAATAATAAGCAGTTGCTATAATAATACCAACAGTTAATCCATGTGATTTTACGGCTCGATGACTTCTGATTCCCAAAGGCATAGCCAGTAAGCCGAAAATTATACAAGATAAGGGAATGGAAATTTTTTTATGTGCTTCTATTGCGTATTCACGTAAAGCGACTTCATTTACGCCGGGCTTTTTCATGCTTTCTAAAAGCTCTGTCATTGTCATTTCATCCTTAGTCTTGGAAGCTGTATTCGCGGGACCAATTTCTGTCGATAAGTCAAGATTAATATCATAACTGTTAAAATCAATTTTTCGATAGTTTTTTAAATCAGAGCTGACGGAATGAATGGCTCCGTTTTCCAATCTTAGTTTTACAGTCATTGAAGCCGGATCGGTGATGAGATAGGCTTTTTTTGCCAGGATGGTATTTTGCTCAGTTAAAAGACGATTATCTGAAACCAGTACACCTTCAATATAATTTCCGTTTGAAGGTACTTTTTCAGCATACAAAAGAATGCCTTTGAAATCAGCGTTAAAAACTTTTTCTTTAATACCAATAGTAGCATGTTGCTGGGCGATATCGAAGATCAGGCGTTTCGACGCTGAATAGCTGTGCGGCACAAGATAATAACCGATGATAATGGCAAAGATAAAAGCGATTAAAGAAACTACGGCGACAGGATAATATATTTGTAATAAACTGACGCCCGAAGTTCTTAGAGCGGTTATTTCATTGTCGGCGGATAATCTTCCCATGGTAATTAGAACAGAAATCAACAGAGCAATAGGGATAGTGAATAAGAAAAGAGAAGGTAAAAGAAAAATAATAAGTTTAATGATGGCGGAAAAATCAACGCCTTTGTTCACCATTAAATCCATAATTTGTAAAATTCTTCCCATGAGCAGGACAAAGGTCAAAATAAATAAAATGAGGACAAAAATAAGAGCAATTTCTTTAAATATATATCGGCTGATGATTTTATTCATAAGGCTGTCTTCTTTTTTCTCAAAACTACCATTTATTGATAAATTTTCTCAAGCTAAACATAGCAGTTTTGGATAAAGCCTTCCAGTATTATCCTTAAGATACCAATAAAGCTTTATTCAAGTTTTATTGACAATCGTCATCATTTTGCCTATATTGCCGTTATAATAAATTATTAAAATGCTTATTATGAAAGGGATAATACTTTTCAATGAAAGTTGATACAATGCGCCATATTGATTATTACATTGGCGTTCCTCTTTGTTTTCTTGGTTCGATATGTCAAAAAGCTGTGGCGTTAATACACAAGCGCGATAGAAAAACTCCTAAAAACGTGCTTTTTATAGAATTATCGGAAATGGGCAGCGCCATTTTAGTTGATCCGGCGATGAGAAAACTGCAGAAAGAAGCGGGGGCCAACCTTCACTTTGCTATTTTCAAAAAAAATAAACCCAGTCTGGATCTGTTGGGCACAGTTCCCCAGGAAAATATTTATACAATCCGTGAGGACAACTTTCTGTCATTGGCGCTGGACGGTATAAAATTCTTTTATTGGACGAGAAAAAGAAAAATTGACGCCGTAATTGATCTGGAGCTTTTTTCCCGAGTTACGGCTTTGCTGACCGGTTTCAGCGGCGCTTTATATAAAGTCGGATTTCATGCCTATTTTAATGAAGGTCTTTATCGGGGAGATTTTTTATCGCACAAAGTCGCCTATAATCCTCATGTTCATATCGCGAAAAATTTTATCGCTCTGGTAAATGCCTTGTTGTCACCGAAAGAGGAAATTCCTTATTCCAAGACGATAATCTCGGACGAAGAAATAAGCATAGCCAAAGTTAAATTTTCCACCGATGAAAAGAAAACGATTATTGATTTGGTTCAAAGCTGTTTTGAAAAATATGATTCCAAGAAACATAAAATTATTTTAATCAATCCCAACGCCAGCGAACTTCTTATTCAGCGCCGCTGGCCGCAGGAAAATTACGCTGAGTTGATAAAAATGATTCTGGAGAAATGCGTCCGGGCAATTGTTTTAATTACGGGCGATCCGCGCGAAAGGGAAGAAGCGCAAAGACTCAAAGAGCAGGTGCAGGATGAAAGATGTGTCACTTTCGCGGGAAAGGTGACCTTTGCCCAGCTTCCTATGCTCTACAGCATCTCTGAGTTTATGGTAACAAACGATTCCGGACCTCCGCATTTTGCTGCGATAACGGATATGCCTTCATTTGTAATTTTTGGTCCCGAGACACCGGTTCTTTACGGATCATTGGGCAGGACCACGCCTATTTATGCGGGATTGGCTTGTTCTCCCTGCGTAAGCGCGGCCAACCACCGCAAAACGGCATGCAAAGATAATGTCTGCCTGAAAATTATAAAACCTTCGCAGGTGTTTGAAGTTATAAAACATGACTTAGAGAATATTAATGCCGAAAGCTAACAAACAAATATTCTTTCTAATTGGTTTCTTCACTTTAATCCGTCTTGTCGTTGCGCCGTTATTCGGATTGAGTGTTGATGAAGCCCATTACATTTTATACGCGAAATATCTTGACTGGAGTTACGTTGACCATCCGCCGCTGGTCGGCTGGACTCACGCCCCCTTTTTTTATTTTTTGGGCACGAATGAATTTTTAACCCGTCTGCCGGCGATTTTAATTTTTGCCGCCGCGTCCTACTGCGCCTATTTATTTATATTAAGAATCACTCAATCAATACGATTATCCCTTATCTCAGTTCTCGCCTTGAATTGTTCGTTTATGCTCAATGCTTTGGGACTGATGCTTTTACCGGATTCTCTTTTGTTGTTATTTGTTTTCCTTCTCATTTTTATTGCCGAAAAAATAGATCGTGAAAAAAAGCCGCTGGATTTTATTCTGCTGGGAGTTTTACTAGGTTTAATGGGGCTGGCAAAATACACTTCGATTTTGCTTGTACCGCCGCTTGTAATATTTTTTGTTATGAAAAAAAGATACGATGTGCTTTTTTCTCCCTACATGTTTCTCGTGGCTCTTATAGCCTTCATTTTCATCGCGCCGGTAATTTACTGGAATATCACGCATGACTTTATCAGTTTCCGTTATCAGGGCGGGCATGTTTTCGGCACGTTAGCCTCGAGTTTCAAAAATTTTGCGGAATCACTGGCTGCACAGTTCGGCGCATACTGTCCTTTTTTATTTATCATTTCTTTCTATGGATTCTTTAAAGCTCTGCGTTCACAAAGTGTTTATCTGCGGCTGGCCGTTCTATTCGGCGGAACGATTATGGTTTTTTTTCTTCTCACATCATTTTATGAGCGTACTCTTCCGCACTGGCCAAGCATTTTTTATTTGCTTTTTATTCCTGTGGGAACTTGTTTTCTCTTGCGGGCACAGGAAAAATGGAAAAGAAACTTCCTTTATTTTTCGGTCGGATTCAGTTTGATTTTGACATTGTTTATTTATATGGAACTTGCCGGCAAATTCTTCGCTTTTCCTGATTATCAATCTCCCTTTCGCGATATTTACGGTTACCCGTTAATTACCAAAGAGGCGAATGAAATTATTAAAAACGATGTATCTGCAAAACCGAAAGCAATGGCCGTAACAAATTGGACGTTGGGCAGCAGAGTAAGGTATTACAGCTTACCCTATCAACGGGAAGTATATGTTATCGACATTCGAAAAGACCAGTTTGATTTATGGGAAAAGAAATTACCCATCGGCTATGACCTGCTTTTTCTTGACAGTCATTTTGAAAATAAGGATATAGCGGCCTATGCTCGTTGTAATAATACTGAAGTCGCGGGCGAAAGAGATTTGATACTGAATGGTTCCAAAGTAGATTCATTCAAATTTATATGGTGCCGTAATTATCAGGGAGTAAAATAGTGAAAAAAAGATTGATCGCCGCTTATATATTTGTATTCTGCACAATAATGACAGTCGTTTCATGTTTATATTGGGATATTGTTCTGACGAAATATTGTCAGACATTAAATCCCGCCGTAAAGAATATAGCCGAAATAATCACGCCGTTTGGCATCGCGACGTGGTATATAGTTGGAAGTCTGGTTTTATATTTATTTTTTCGTTTCATTTATAAAAACAATTTTAATGCCGCGCGCTCTCTTTTTGTTTTTCTTTCTCTCAGTTTTACCGGAATTTTTATAACAATATTGAAATGGATTGCCGGACGGCATCGTCCTATGGATTTATTTAATCACGGCTATTTCGGATTCGATTATTTCGGCGTCGGTTATGAATTAACGTCTTTTCCTTCCGGCCACGCCCAAACCGTTTTTACGCTGGCCACCGCGTTGATTATACTTTTCCCGCGATGGGGAGTGCCGTTATTTATTGTCGCGACGGTGATCAGCGTAACTAGAATAATTTTAGCTTCGCATTATTTGAGTGATGTAATTGCCGGAGCATGTGTCGGCATATTATGCACACTCGCTGTTAAATACTTTTTTGACCGAAAAAAAATAGAATTGATAAAAACGAGAGAATAGAAAAATATTTCAGGTACAGTAGATGAAAAAAGATCTTGTCCTTAATTTTGTAATTCCAGTTTGTATCGCTGTTTTATTATCAGTACTCATAAGCATTATAAATGCCGATCTTAAGATGGAAATGCTTTTCTATTCCCCCGGAAAGGGATGGTTTATGGGGCAGGAAATGCCCTGGTATTTTCTGTACCATTACGGAAATGTACCGGCAATTGTCATGGGTGTCGGTGGAGGGCTGTTTTTTTTGCTGAGTTTCTTCCGCAAAGAATTGGTGGCTTATAAAAAAACAGGTTTATTCCTTTTTGTTTTTCTGATTTTAGGTCCGGGACTTATTGTTAATACTGTTTTGAAAGATCACTGGGGGCGTCCCCGTCCCGCGGATATTGTTAATTTTGGGGGTAATAAAGATTTTCATCAGATGTGGGAGAGAGGAAACGCCGAGCATGGAAAATCTTTTCCATCGGGACATGCCGCCGTAGGTTTTTTTATGTTTGCTCCATTCTTCTTTTTGCGAAAATCACATCGGTCTGCGGCATTATTTTTTCTCGTTTTAGGAATTTTCTGGGGTTTATTTATGGGAACCGGTAGAATGATTCAGGGCGGGCATTTTTTGTCGGATGTCTTGTGGGCAGGAGTTATAACCTACCTTGTGGGTCAGTTCCTTTATTATGTTTTCCGATTTGATAAAATCAATTATCTGTAAATATCTGCGACGGTAATTATTATCCCTGTCTTCGGTAAAAGGGAACCCAATTTCCCCGGTAGTTTTTCCCCAGGATCAACTGAACGCTGAGCCAATCGATTTTTTCGTTCCGGAAAATACAATCGTGCGTGCCGATCTTTTCAAAAGATTGAAAATATTTGTCATAGATATTGAACGCATTTTCATCTCGGTTATGCATTACAATTATGGCATTTTTCCCGCGAAGATATTCAAGATCATCCAGAAATATATAGCGCTGCGGTTGATCAAAATCAATGCCAATGAAGCGGTTTTGCGTGTAGAATACCGCTTCCGCGACTATTGTTCCCTTATCCCCAAGAATAAAATAGCCGTCCGTGTAGGGGTTTTCTTCAATATACTTATTTATTTTTAAGCCCAGCGCTCTCCAGCCGTGAAACTGCTGCAACGGATCAAGTTTTGGAGAAATAGGGAGGAAGGGTGTTAGAAAATGAATATGAACAATAATATTGATCAAAAGAGCCAAAACAATACCACTGCCGAAAAAAATCCGGTGGCCTTTTTTGATTATGAAATATTCATGGAATACATGAACCATCATCAGGCCTCCCGCGATATAGGCGGGTGCCGGCCAATTTGCTTCCGCTACCTTACCCAGTGCTGTTGACAGGCCGAAAAACAGTAGAAGCGGCAATGAAAGAAGAGCCAGATAAAGATATTCTTTTTTATTTTCGCGCAGGGATACTATTGTCCCCTTGATTGTGTAAATAACAAAAGCTATGAATAGCAGAGGAGTAATCACACCGGCTTGTCCGCCGGTGTATTCCAGTAATTTTAAAATCACTTGCACAATATCTCGTCGTTTGGGTTCAAAACCCTGATGCAGTTGATAAAGAAATGAAACCCACTGATGTTGCCAATTCCAGTAAAGCACAGGTGAAAAAATCACAAAAGCAATAAGCAACGCCATATAGGGCTCTTTCTTTTTGAGCCAGAATCTATGTTCCGGTGAGACAATAAAAAATGTAAACGTGCAGGGGACGATTAAAATCATCGTATATTTGCTGAGCAATCCTAAGCCTAAAACTATGCCCCAGATATACCAGTTTCTTGGTGACCCTTGTGTTATTATGCGGCTTCCCAGGAAAACAGCGGCACTCCAGAAAAAAAGCATTGGTTCGTCGGATGTTTGTACAATACAGCCCGCCGAAAACAGAAGAGTTAAATTGAATACGAACAGCAGCTCCCATGCTGCGATTTTTTTTGCGGGAAACATTGTCCGTGAAGTGTGGAACATTATAAAGAGAGTTCCCATTGACAGAATGAGGCCTCCGAGGCGAACGAAAAATTCTGTATTGCCGCCAATAGCAGTAAATAATGCCATTATGTAAGCGACCATCGGAGGATGATCGGCATAGCTTAGATCAAGGTGTTTACTCCAATACCAGTAATATGCCTCGTCAGGCGAAAGTTCAATATGGCTGTTGACAAAAAGACGAATTAGAGTAAAAATTAGAATAAGGAAAAAGATGCCCCATATTTCATAAGAAGGCTTTATTTTATTAAACATTAAATCAATTCCTAAATAAATTTACTTTCAACAGAAAATATGTATTATCAAGTTAAACGCGATCAATTCCCGATATCCATTTAGCGCCTGCATTGTAAACAATTTATTAACTTTTGTTAAGGGTTTTTCTTAAATAAATCTTCCAGTTTGTCTTTTGTTCCTGAATCAGTCACACATAAAGACTTTCCTGTATGTTTGAATCTGAAGAAATCACAAAAATTGGAGCGGTTTTTGTCCAGCACTCTTTCTTCCTGCACCTCTAGGCAGTAGTTATAAGCGCCTAAGTCGTAGAAAGAGCAATTAAGGCAGCAATGCAAATCGGCTCCGCAGGAAGGGCATTGCGCTTGCCGTCCGATAAAAAAATCTTCCGAAATTTCTTTTCTGCATTTGTAGCATATTTTCATAAAGTTGAGGATAATGTCTGTGTATGGTAATTGTCAAGAAGCTTTCATGTAAATATTTTCGGCAGAAGTATTTCTATTATATCTTTTTTTGATTAACTATTATAGAAAACTACTTTGAGAAATATTGACATTGTGAATTACGATTTGAATTGTGGTATAAGTCATAGCTAATGAGCCAATAATTCACATAATGGGTTAGATGAAGTAAAAAAGATAGAGATAACAGCAAAGATCAAAGAGATGTTTATGATAACAGTTTGTATTATGAGCTACGGATACGCACACTTAGTCGCTCAAGCTATTGAGAGTGTTTTATTGCAAACAAAGAAGCCAGGAAAAATTATAGTTGTTGATGACGGAAATCATGACGGAGTAGACAAAGTGGCAAGTATGTATGGGCTAAAAGCAATCGTTAGAGGAAAGAATATAGGTATTGTAAATAACTTTAACGATATTCTTATGAATCATGTTAAGACCGACAAGGTAATGTTTTTAGGTGCTGGTAATTGGTTAAGACCAGACGCACTTGAAAAAATGGACACTGGAGCCGATATAACGTCATCTGATATATGTTTATTTGGTCAAGAGGCTGACAAGTTTTGTGAACAGGTGTCAGGCAGCGATTTAGAGAACGGATACCATATCTGGAAATTTATTCAGGGAAATATCGAGGAATGTAATTATATACATGGTTCATCCCTTTATAATGCAAATCTAGCGAAGAAATTTGGATATGAGCCGACTGGAAACAAAAACTCAGAAGAGGATTGGATGCTTTGGAAAAAGATGTTCAAAGCAGGTGCAACACATATCCATATATCCGAACCATTATTGTATTACAGAAGACATAAAATGAATTTTCAGCAAAATGAGCCATCGAAAAAGATAAAAAAATCCCGCGCAGAACGCTTTGCGATCTGGGATTTTTTAAAAACGTGAGGCGTAGATTGTAAATAATTTATAAACTTTTGTTAAGGGTTTTTCTTAAACAAATCTTCCAGCTTGTCTTTAGTTCCTGAATTAGCCATACAGAAAGATTTTCCTGTTTGTTTGAATCTGAAAAAATCGCAGAAATTGGAGCGGCTTTTATCCAGCACTCTTTCGGCTTGAGGTTCGCGGCAGTCATTATAAGAGCCGGTGTCATAAAACGAGCAGTTAAGACAGCAGTGCAAATCAACGCCGCAGGAAGGGCATTGCGATTGCCGTCCGACAAAAAAATCATCCGCGATTTCTTTTTTACATTTGTGACAGATTTTCATGAAAGTGACGATACAAATTATCTCTGATGTTTGTCAAGACGCTTTCTTAGATATGTGAAAGGTAGATAAATTGCCCAGAACGATTGCGCAGAAATTCATGTATTTATTTGTTAATTGTATCTACAGTCATAGCTGGATAGGAATGAAGTTAAGCTTGTGTTCGAATTCATCGTATTTTGCGCGAACTATAGTTAATTTAGGAGATCTCATACTTGTCCATTTTCTAATCATGTTTATTTTTTTGTCAGGCATATATTGGCCTATTATTATCCGCGTTAGCAGATTAGATTCAAATTGGATAATGGATGAGATGCCACGAGGCATAACAAGCCGAACTTCTTCCTCGGTTTGCCAATCGAGAGTTTTCTGGAATAGAAAGAACGCGTTTCTCTGTTCGGGGTCCGTTGGGTCAAAATCTACTATATCTCCGTAAATTACCTCGCGGGCCGCAGCAAAAAAGCCAGAATTAGAAA
>Ga0209777_10002007_pt1 | contig 27812 bp, 26 predicted proteins | sample FrelakmetHBP12HB_FD_187147 | JGI IMG/M metagenome (GOLD analysis project Ga0209777, IMG submission 187147) | Freshwater lake sediment microbial communities from the University of Notre Dame, USA, for methane emissions studies -HBP12 HB (SPAdes)... | ecosystem: Environmental > Aquatic >...
CGACGAGCCTGTCCCAGAGAAGATCGCGCCAAAAATCAAGATCAACATGATGGGAAACAGCAGCGACCAAAACACGGTGCCGCGGCTCCTCCACCAGCTCTTGATGCTGTAAAACACATCCATGCCCACGACCCGGATATTCATGCCTCAGCCTCCAAGAGCTTTGCACCAGTCAGTTCAAGAAACACTTCCTCAAGATTGGTACGGCGAATCTCAACGCTCTCATACTCAATCGCCGCATGACGCAACGCCGACAACACTTCAAGCACGCGATCCTTGTACGTAATCGAGACAGCCAAGTTCCCGTTCCCCTCCAAGTGCGCCTCATATCCTTCCTCATTCAGAATTTCCAACGCCTCTGGGGAGGAACACCCCTTGATGCGCAACACACTACCGCGCCCATACTTCTGAATCAAATCCTCAAGACCACCCTCGGCGATGATGCGTCCTTTATAGATTATTGCGATATGGTCGGCGAGGAATTCGGCTTCCTCCATATAATGGGTCGTGAGGAACACAGTCTTGCCTTGATTGCGCAAGTTGGCGACAACCTGCCATACCTCGCGTCGTGCCTTAGGGTCAAGACCCGTTGTAGGCTCATCCAGGAAGACGATATCCGGTTCGTTAACAAGTGAGAGGGCAACGCCGACCCGTTGCTTCAAACCACCAGAAAGATTACGGTACAGCATCTTCTCATGCGGCTGAAGGTTCATCGCTGCGATGATGGCGTCGATATCCGCCTGTTTTCGATATAATTTTGAGAAGTACTCCAAGGTCTCTCGAACGGTGTAGCGTTCGAAAGAATGGAACTCCTGCGGAAGAATGCTGATGCGTTCTTTGATTTTATTAAAACCGGTTTTGATGTCTTCGCCGAGCAACTTAACAGTGCCGCCGGTCGGTTCTCGGATCGATTCGATGATTTCGACGGTCGTGGTCTTCCCTGCGCCGTTCGGCCCGAGAAACGCGAAGATCTCCCCCGTCTTGACTTTGAAGGAGATATCGTTGACTGCTATCAGGTCGCCATAGACTTTTTTCAAATGGGAGACTTCAATAGCAAAGGAGGCGGACTCTTCTCTGGAGATTTGGATTTTTCCTTTCTGCATGCATGAGGGGCATGTGACGGTGATCTCCTCGCCAGGTGTCCCAGAAAAGGATGCAATCGCACCGCATGAAGGACATTGAAAACGCTGGGTGACCATAACCTCATTCCTCAGGAATATTATAATTTGTTAGACCCACATAAAAAACAGGTATTTAGGTTTTCCCTATAGGGTTTCCTTACCAATATAAAGGCCGTTGTTCCCAAAGTTATAGACGAGGGGGACTCCTGTGGGTATCTCTAGGGAGGGGATGATTTCATCGGATATGTTTTCAATGTATTTGACGATGGAGCGCAGGCTGTTGCCGTGGGCGACGACGAGCAGGGTTTTTCCTTTATGTAGCTCGGGTTCGATGTGGGCTTTGTAGTAAGGGATGGTGCGTTCACAGGTGTCTTTGAGTGATTCGCCGCCGGGTGGTCGGATGTCGTAGCTGCGGCGCCACAGGTGGACTTGTTGTTCTCCGTATTTCTTGCGCATCTCGTCTTTGTTGAGGCCTTGGAGGTCGCCGTAGTAGCGTTCGGCGAGGTCGATGGATTGGTAGATGGGCAGCTCGGTGTCGGGTTTTCCTGAGTGGTGTTCTCGGTCGTGGATGCGTTGTTCTTCATGGTAGATGATGGGTGTGCGGGGGTCGTTGAGTTCGGTGAGGACGTAGTGGAGTGTTTGGATGGCGCGGAGCATGTGGGAGACGTAGCCGGCGTCGATGTGTTTGCCGCGGAGTTTTTGGCCGGCGTTGACGGCTTCTTGGATGCCTTTGTCTGAGAGGGGGACGTCGACCCATCCGGTGAAGCGGTTTTCGAGGTTCCATTGGGATTGGCCGTGGCGGATGAGGATGAGTTGTGGCATAGGGGTGACCTTCGGGTTAGATGTCGTAGAGGTCATAGTACTTGTTTTTTAAATAATTCACGTAGGTGTGGGAGTCGAGTCCTTTACCGCAGGCGCGTTTGATGATGTCGTCGGCATTGTAGAGCCGTCCGTATTGGTGGATGTGGTGTCGTAGCCATGTCAGGATGGGGGTGAGGTGTCCTGTGATGAGGTTGGTTTGGAGGTCGGGGTGGTCGTGTTGGATGGCGGTGTAGAGTTGGGCGGCGTAGATGCTGCCGATGGCGTAGGTGGGGAAGTAGCCGAAGTCGCCGCCGCTCCAGTGCATGTCTTGGAGGACGCCGTCGGTGTCGGTGGTGGGTGTGATGCCGAGGAGGTCGTGCATTTTTTGGTTCCAGGCGTCTGGGAGTTCTTGGACGGTGAGTTTTTCGTCGATGAGGGCGAGTTCGAGTTCGAAGCGGAGGATGACGTGGAGGCAGTAGGTGAGTTCGTCGGCTTCGATGCGGATGAGGCTGGGGTGGACTTGGTTGATGTCGTGGTACCATTGGTCGAGGGTGGTTGTGGTGTAGTGGTGTGTGGTGTGTTGGAAGATGGGGAGGAAGTAGGTCCAGAAGTGTTGGTTGCGTGCGATCATGTTTTCCCAGAAGCGTGATTGTGATTCGTGGAGGCCGAGGGACGGTGCGTCGTCGATGACGGTGTCTTTGTAGGGTCCTTGGTGGGGGAGTCCGAGTTCGTAGAGGGCGTGTCCTGTTTCGTGGATGGTGGAGTAGAAGGCGAAGAGTGGTCCGTCGCGTTCGTAGTTGGTGGTGATGCGGACGTCATGGTCGCCAAGTGTGGTGGTGAAGGGGTGGGTGGAGACGTCGAGTCTGGTTTGGTCTGATGGCATGGTGAGGAGTGTGAGGAGTTGTGTGCTGAGTGCTTGTTGGTGGGTGAGGGTGATGGTGTCGGTGAGTGGTTGTTGGGTGTGGTAGCGGTCGGTATTGGTGATGGCGTTGAGGAGGGTGGTGAGTTGGGTGCGGAGGGTGTGGAATTCGTTGGTCAGTGTTTGTGTGGTCATGCCTTCTTCGTAGTCGTCGAGGAGGGTGTTGTAGAGGGGTCCGGGGAGTCGGGCGAGGTCGCAGTATTCGTGTTCGAGGTCGAGGATTTTTTGGAGGTGTGGGGCGAACTCTTGGTAGGTGTTGTGGGTGCGTGCGTGGTCCCAGGCTTGGTAGGCGAGGGCGGTGGTTTTGCTGAGTTTTTCGGTGAAGGAGGGTGGTATTTTGCGTGCTTTGTCGACGTCTTGTTTGAGGCGGGTGGCGATGTATTGGTCGGTGTCGGTGAGTGTGGGGAGGATGGTGGGTTGGTTGAGGTGGTGGATGTGGTGGTAGAAGGTGTCGTTGATGAGGCGTTCGTGGGCGTGGCGTGAGAGGAGGGCCATTTGGTCGGCTCGTTCGGTGATGGCTTGGGTGGGCATGTAGGTCATTTGGTCCCAGCCGAGGAGGGCGCCGATGCCGCCGAGGAGGGAGAGTTCGTGTTGTTCGTGTTGGATGTAGTGGAGGGCGTCTTCTGTTTGGGTCATGGGTGCTCCTTGAGTTCGATGCCGATGGGGCAGTGGTCTGAGCCGGTGATGTCGGGTATGATGAAGGCGTTTTTGAGCCGGGGCATGAAGGTGGTGTCGGTGAAGAAGTAGTCGATTCTCCAGCCGATGTTGCGTGCGCGGGCGCCGGTGCGTTGGTCCCAGTAGGTGTAGTGGTTGGGTTCTTTGTGGTAGGCGCGGAAGGTGTCGGTGTAGCCGTGGGCGATGAAGGTGTCGAGCCACTTGCGTTCGATGGGCAGGAAGCCGCTGGTTTTGGCGTTGGGTCCGGGTCTGGCGAGGTCGATGTCTGTGTGGGCGGTGTTGAAGTCGCCGCCGATGATGACGTGGCCGTGGTCAGCGTGCCAGTGGTCGATGTAGTCGAGGAAGGCGTCGTAGAACTGGAGTTTGTAGTGGAGGCGTTGGGTGTTTTGTTTGCCGTTGGGGAAGTAGATGTTGAAGAGCGTGAAGTCGGGGTGTTCGGTGATGAGGATGCGGCCTTCGGTGTCGAATGTGTCGATGCCGAAGCCGGTTTGGATGGCGAGGGGTTCTTTTTTGCAGAGGGTGGCGACGCCGCTGTAGCCTTTGCGTTCCGCGGGGTTCCAGTAGGCGTGGTAGCCGGGGATGTCTTGCAGTGATGTGGGGAGGTCGTCGGGGTCGGCCTTGGTTTCCTGCAGCAGGAGGATGTCCGGTGATGTTTTGAACAACCACTGGATGAATCCTTTTTTTTCTGCGGCTCTGATGCCGTTGATGTTCCAGCTGAGGATCTTCATGTGATAGGTGCCTCCCTCATTCTCGCGTGTGTGTGGCGGTGGTACAAAGCTGGTCCCTTTTTATTTCGTTCGTTCAAGGAGGGCGAGGTAGAAGCCGTCGGTGTTGTCTGCGTCTGGGTTGTAACGTTGTGCCTTCAGAAGGGAGTACGCGGGATGGGTGGAGAGGAAGGCGGCGATCTGTCGTTCGCCTTCGGAGGGCAGGATACTGCAGACGGTGTAGACGAGACGGCCGCCAGGTTTGACCATCGGCGCGTAGGATTCAAGGAGTTCGTGTTGGAGACTGCGGAGTCGGGTGAGGGCGTCGGGGGTGAGTGTGTATTTGATGTCGGGGTTGCGGCGCAGGGTGCCGAGGCCGGAGCAGGGGGCGTCGATGAGGACGCGGTCCATGGTCGCGGTGAGACGTTTGATGGTCTTCGCGGAGTCGAGGGTGCGTGTCTCGATAGTGTCTGCGCCTGCGCGGGAGGCGCGTCTGCGCAGTTCTTGAAGATGTCGTGGCGAGGGGTCCAAGGCGATGATGCGGCCGGTGTTGTGCATGAGGGCGGCGAGGTGCAAGGTCTTACCGCCTTCGCCGGCGCAGGCGTCCAGTACGCGGCTGCTAGGTTTGGGGTCGAGGAGGCGAGAGGCCATCTGGGAGGCGGCGTCTTGGACTTCGAAGAACCCTTGCTGGAAGCTGTCCAGGCTGAAGACGTTGATCTTCTTCGGTATGGTAAGGGCGTCGGGTGCCCAGGGGATGGGCTTCGTGATGATGCCGTAGTGTTTGAGGATGAGGATAAGGCGTGGCCGGGTGGTCTTGAGTGAGTTGGCGCGGATGGTGAGGGGGGCGGGGGTGTTGAGGGCATGCAGGATGCTGTCCCAGCGTGTTCCGAGCTCGTTGGCGCAGAGGGTGTCGAGCCAGTCGGGGATGGATTCCTTCAGGGCGCGTGTGCGGTTGGCTTGGATGAGTCGGTCGAGGATCGGTGAAGGGAGAGCGGGGATTGCCAAGGTTTTTTTGTAGAGGTGATAGGTAGTGAGAAGTCTGCTGACGTCTTGTTGGCGGCAGGTCGGTGGCTGGTCTTGGAGGTACCACAAAAGCTTCCAGAAGCGTACGAGGTCATAGATGGTGGTGGAGAAGGCTGCTTTCTGAATATCCGTCCAGTTCTGGTGAGCATGGAGAGCGTTGGTGACGGCTTTTGAGGCTGTGGTGCTGTGGAGGAAGATGTCGGAGAGGGTGAGGGTGATCAAAGGAGTGTGCGTCTCGATGAGGGCGTGTGTTGGACGGGATGTGGTTGTGGGCATAGTTAGGTGGTTGGGCTATGGAGCTGTGGTTTTGAATACTTTCGGTGAACCCCCCTGGAGGTATATAAGAGACAGGCGCGATAATGTGTCTAAGATGACATGAAGTTGCGGGGGATAATGCCAGCCGCACTGGGCTGGCATTTCTGCCACATTTCAGGTTTTTTTGTGTGTTAGAATTCGTCGAGTTTCTTGGTCTTGTAATCTTGGTAAAGGGTCCGTGCGCTTTCCCAGCTTCTACGCACGTAGGGAGGGAAGTCGCCGTATTTTCGCAGCCAGTGGCGGAGGAACTCCATGGTGACGGGGTCGGCAGGGTAGCCGCTGCCAAGAGGCAGGTTCAGTTTTTGTTGGAGTTCTTGTTCGATCTGGCGGACGTGCTGGTCGCGGGTGACTTTGGCGATGATGCTGGCGGCGCTGACGACGGGGAAGAGGCTGTCGCCTTTGTGCTTGGAGACGATGGTGGGTTGGTAGGTGAGGTGTTTGGCGATGTCGACGCCGAAGCGGTCTTCGTTGACGTCCGCAGCGTCGACGTAACAGGTGTCCGGATGAAGGGTTTCGATGATCTTGCCGAAGGCGTCCGCCTCGATTTCGTTGAGCGTCATGACTTTGCGGAGGTCGTCGATGTCCGAGGCTGTGATGACGATGACGTGGGTGCGTGTGGCCAGTGTTTGGATTTGTGCTGCGAGCTGTTCGCGCCGTTTTGGCATACATTGTTTGCTGTCGCGGACGCCGATGTCCTTGAGTGGGTCGTCGGTGGGGATGAGGACGCCGGCGATGACGAGGGGGCCGAGGACGGGGCCGCGTCCGCTTTCATCGATGCCGCCTATCATAGGTCTGACTGTGTGGTGTAGCAGGTGGGTGGTAGAAAGAGGTTGTGGGGTCGTGAGGCGAATTTTTTTATGGTACCTCTGTATATGGGGGCGCATGGCTGCCGCCGTAGCTTAGCTGGTGGAGCGGCTGATTCGTAATCAGCAGGTCAGGGGTCCAAATCCCTTCGGCGGCTCTCAACCATTTTTTTTCGGGTCTAGGGTTTTTTGTTCATTTCGTGGCGCAACCACAGACTACCGCCGATGGCCAGAGGTATGCCGAAGATGACGAGTATCCAGATGAGGATCCAGACGACTGACGATACGACGTAGTTGAAGGTCAAGGTCGCGATAGGCACGTTCCAGTTGCCGTCGACGTACACCTTGATAACGAAGGCGATGAAGAACAGGAATGATACGGCGTTCCCACCATCTGATCTTCGTGACCGCTTGCCGAACAGATGTCCACGACGATACTCATCCCGTTCCTCGTGCGGTATCCGTTTCCACCACCCAAAGTAGAAGAGCAGGGCCACGACGATGACCGGAATGCCGACGAAGAGCACTTCCCACAGGATCAGATTCAAGAGAAACAAGATGACATGCCCCATAGACCAGGCACCTAGGAGTCTGGGGACGAGGCCCGTCTGTTGTGCATTATTGGCGAACCATTGAAGGACATAGACGGCACCAATGACTACTATGGCAACCGCCAGAATCATGACCACCAGTGTTTTCCAATGATTCCTCAAAAACTTTTTCCAGGCCTTTCCTTCATTTCCCGACATCGTTTCCGACATCATCTGCAGTTGTCTCCTCAGTGTTCGATAACATTTCACAACCTTATAAAACTAAGGGAATCCAAACTCTTTTTTTTCAAACACAGTGGTCGTGAGAATCTTCCACTCAGCATTCAAAAGACGCTTTCCGAGGGTATGTTTTTTATAGGGTACGGTAGTTTTAAAATCAAGATAAGGGGAAAATCAATGGATTCACACAATCCACTCAACAAAGCCGTAGCCATCGGCATTTTCTTAATTTTCCTCGCTTCCTGTATCATCCCAGCGATGGCTTCCCACCAGAATCTATCTCCCTTGCCCCTCTCGCGAGGCACCTGGTTCTACGTCGGAGGCACAGGACCGGGAAACTACACGAAAATCCAATCGGCCGTCGAAAACGCAACCGACGGAGACACCGTGTTCGTCTACAGCGGCATCTACAACGAATTTGTCATCTTCCACCACGCTATCACCCTGCTTGGTGAAGACAAGAACACAACCGTGCTCAGCGGCTACTTCGCCTTCACCGTCTACATCCTCGCAGACGGCACGACCATGAGCGGGTTCACCATCTACACGAACGGCCGCGGCGAAGGCATCCGCATCGACTCCAACGACAACACCTTCAGCGACAACATCATCGACGCACCACGTGACCGAATCCGCATCGCAGGCAACAACAACATTGTCGCCGATAATACCATCCGAAACTGCTACCTCTACATCGAAGGAGATAACAACACCATCACCGGCAACTCTGTCCTCAACTACCAATACGGCATCTACCTCACCGACTGCGCCGACACCCTCATCGTCAACAACACGCTGTCTCATTGCGGCCTCTTCATCGCCGACGACACCGTCCACGGAACCATCGTCACCGGCAACACCGTCAACGACAAATCCCTGGTCTACTTCGATAAGGAAGCAGACCAGACCATCGAACAGCCCGCAGGACAAATCCTCCTCGTCAACTGCACCAACATCACAATACGCAACCAAGACATCGTCAACACCACCGTCGCCATCCAACTCCACAAATCCACAACCTGCACCATCACCGACACCCTCATCGCAAACAACTACTACGGCCTCTGCCTCCACGGCACAAACAACACCGCCACCCACAACACCATGAGACACAACTACTACGGCATCTACCTCGCAGGAGACCGCAACACCATCTTAGAAAACTCCCTTGTGAACAACACTGCGGACGGCATCTATCTCACCTACAGCAGCCACAACATAATCAGGAAGAACTCCTTCACCCGCAACCCTTACGGCATCCTGCTTAACTTCGGCAGCGAATACAACACCCTCACGGAAAACACGATACAGAACAACAGCCATGCGATCGCAGGACTCTCAGGAAGCTTCACCACCGTCATCAACGAGAACACCATCACAGACAACGACGAAGGCATTTACCTCTCCCACACAGAACACAACTCAATACTGAAAAACACCATAGCAGACAATAACAAAAGCATCCTTGTCGGCGCGGGATGTACATCAACGAGTATCCGCCAAAATACCATTCTCAACAACCAACAACCTTTTTACGTCTATTCTAACGATGGCACCATTATCGCTGACAACATCGTCACAGGCAACCATAACGGAGGCATCGAACTAATCTCCAGCGATGACAACAACCTCACCAACAACACGATCACAGGCAACAAGGGAAACGGCATCGTCCTCATTGAGAATAGTCATGCTCACATCACCGCCAACACCATCACAAACAACACCTTCGACGGACTCCTCATTCTCGCCGACGACAACATCATTTCATCCAACATTATCACCACCAACGGCATGAATGGAATCACTCTAGCAAATCACAAGAACACCACCATTACCGGCAACACTCTTGCCTCGAACCACGAGTCCGGGATCTACCTCATCGACTCAACCGACAACAGCATTCAAAGAAACAAGATACTACATCATGGAAAAGGAATCTTTCTCGTCTCCTCGATGAACAACTCCATCCTTGACAACACCTTCCAGAAGAACACATGGCAGGCATATTTTGAAAACTGCACAAACTACTGGGATCATAACTACTGGGGCCACCCACGACTCCTTCCCAAACTCATCTTCGGCATCACCAACGGTTCTCTCCACCTCGACGTCGACAGACACCCCGCACTCAGACCACAATCATAGACAAGACCATGGACAGAATTTATATAACATAAGAGAATAATTAATCCAGTAAGAAGGCTCCAATGAAGAAAAGCGGAAAAATCGGGATAACGATTATCTGTTCCATCCTCTTCGTCATCGGAACATACTGGAACACCGGAACCGTCGCCACCACCGTCACCCAACCCATGAACACCGACGGACATTTCAACACAGGAATGATCCTCTTCACCCCCTTCTATTCCACAACCACATTCTTAATGGACTGCAACGGGACGATAAACCATACCTGGCACAGTGCCTACACGCCCATGGCCGCCTCGTATATGCTCGACGACGGCACCATCCTGCTTCCTTTCTCGTGGAGCACCGGCGGCTTCCAGAAAATCGCATGGAACGGCACCATCCTATGGGATTATCACTACTCGCGGCCCATGAGCTACTGTCACCATGACGTCAAGCCGTTACCCAACGGCAACGTGCTGATGATCTGCCAATCAATGGTCTCCCCCCAGGACGCGATCCAGGCGGGACGCAACCCAGCCAACATATGGGGACAATACTTCCTACCGGACTTCATCATCGAAGTCCACCAGACCGGTCCAACAACCGGCGACATCGTCTGGGAATGGCACATGATGGACCATCTCATCCAGGACTTCGACCCCACAAAAGATAACTACGGTGTCGTCGGAGACCACCCTGAACTCATCGACGTCAACTTCGGCGAATATTTCACCGGGGACTGGATTCACACCAACTCCGTGGACTACAACCCCGACTTCGACCAAATCCTTCTCAGCGCTCATGATTTCGATGAAGTCTGGATCATCGATCACAGCACCTCCACCGATCAGGCAGCAGGCCACGAGGGAGGAATCTACGGCCACGGCGGCGACCTGCTGTACCGCTGGGGCAACCCCCAGGCGTACCGCAGAGGAACCGCCAGTAATGAAGAACTATACTTCCAACACCAAGTCACCTGGATTAAACCCGGCTATCCCGGCGCAGGAAACATCCTTGTCTTCGCCAACGGCAACAACCGCCCCGGCGGGCCCTATTCAACCATCGAAGAATTCACCCCGCCCGTGGACAACAATGGTTACTATTACCTCGAACCCGGCCAAGCCTACGGCCCTGACAATGTGACATGGCATTATCAAGCAACTCCGCCACAATCCATGTATTCCAATGTCTTCAGTGGAGCCCAACGACTCATGAACGGAAACACCCTCATCTGCGATGGAGTCCCAGGCCGGTTCATCGAAGTCACACCAGACCACGAGGTCGTCTGGCTGTACCAGAATAACTACCCGCCCTCACCCTACAACTCCGTGTTTAAGATAGAGTATCTTCCTCCACCTCCGCCACAAGGAAAACCGAACCTGGAAGCCCTTGGCAGGCTCATATGGACCGATGTGAAACCAGGAGCTATCGTCAACGGAACTTTCCAAATACAGAACTTCGGAACCCCCGGGTCGCTTTTGAACTGGAAAGTCAACACGTCCTCGCTGAAATGGGGAACATGGACGATTACTCCTGAGTCCGGCGTCAACCTCACCCCTGAACAAGGTCCAGTAGCCGTACAGGTCAGCGGCATCGTCCCCAATGAGAAGAAAAAAGAGTTCCAAGGATATCTACAGGTGCTGAACGCGGATAATGCCTCGGATAGCGATACAGTTCCAGTGCTCGTCCAAACCCCGGCCAATTCACCACTTCCACTGACCAACCCATTGTATGCATGGCTGCAACAGTGGCTTTCATTACTGAAAGACTTCCTGAGCAATATCAGCATTAAACACGGGCGTTCATTGTTCCATTAATTACCGAAAAAAACGGATAAACATGATAACCATGCTGTGGAAGTTTTTAAGACCCCAACAGCCAAGGATCATTCAAGGGCAAATCCTTGCTTCGGGTGGTCTGAGAAAAATGTGTACGTTATTAAAAATTTCTTGGAACGCACCCTTATACGCCTGCACTCTGCGTCCGAGGCGCTGTCTTAAAGTCCTTCTGGGAAAAGCGTGGTGATAAGGCGTTGTAACTGTCGTCTCCTTTCGTTGGTCAGAGGAAAATCTTTGTATCGGGGACATGCATCGTCAAGGATGGCTTGGCGGCTGCTTTTGTCATAGACAATGGGGTACAGGGTGCAGCCGTGCGGTCGGCTGGTGTAGATGGTGCACTGGCCTGCTTTGAGGAAGACGCAATGTCCGTTCGTGTTCTTCAACTGTATCCCGAGTGACCCGGGGTGTGAAAAGGAGTCTTTGGGATGGCCGAGTGCTTCGATGCGGGCGATGTCCTGCGCTGTGAGCAGCATGTTGGTGTGTTCGCAGCAGGCGGTGCAATGGATGGTTTCGCAGGAGTTCATGGTCGATTGGCATATTCAGAAAGGGTATTATTAATTCAACAGGTTACAACCGCTTGTCGGTGACTTTTTTTTCTTTTCGGGTAAAAAATCATCGAAATCTATTAATAGGGAACAAGCGTTTCTCGTAGATAAGGGGGAAAAAGGCAACAAAATTTTTATGATATAAATGTTATTCAAAAGTAATATAAATCCCTTAACAATATGGCTCCGCCAACACAAAAATAACGTTAACACTAAAAATACAAGACGTGGTTTCTTCCTCAGCTCACGCACCGCACGTTCCCGTACCGAGCATAATAGGAGGAAAAAATCACCAAGGGGGCATTGAATCCTATGGCCAAAAGCAGCAAAAAACAAATCGACCAAGACGAAAAGAAGGTTATCGAACAGCTCCAGCGCAACTCCAACGAAAGCATCGATAAAATAGCGAAACAGTGCGGATTCTCCCGGCAAAAGGTCTGGAGAATCATAAAACGGCTGGAAAGCAACAAAACCATCTGGGGGTACACCGCGGTCCCAGACAAGGAGAAGCAAGGCGTCCACCACTACTTCCTGCTCATCAAGAGGTCCAACGAACCCCTCGGCACGGCCGTCGAAGATCTTATCAACAGTTTCAAGAAAGACACGGCGAAGAGCATCGGCATCTACGTCAGAACCGCCTGCGTCCTCCACGGACAATACGACGGCATCATCTGCTTCACCGCCAAAGACATCTCCGTCGCCAAGAAGTTCATCGAGTTCATCAACAAGCGCTACTCCGCCCTCGTCCGCGAAACCCTCTTGCTGGAAGACATCTTCAGCATCAAGATCTGCGGCATGCTCAACCCCAAGCTTGATGATCTCAAAGAGTTCTACGCCTTAGTATAACCGAGACGCACAACTCTCCCTTTTTTTTCCTTTTTTTCTACTCTTTCCGTCTGCTCTGCAGTACCTGAACAACAGAGGTGGTTAGTAGAACAAAGGGGAGAAAAGGTGAGAGGAAAAGGGGTCTAATCTGTCTGGGAGGAAAAGAATGAAAAAGAAACAGATCTTTAATATTCTTTCAATTAGACCCCTCTGGCCAATGGATATATTGCGATAGTACATAAACCTACCGATGCCGATATAAAACAAAAAGGAAAACACTCTGAAATCAAGATGGCCAGGAAGACGACCGTGACGGACCACGCTACGGTCAGAGCCTTTACGTGGGAACGCCAGCGATTAGTGATGGATCAAACCGAGCGACGTCAGCTCCTGCGACAGCTTCTCCACCGCTAGCGACACGTCGGCGATCTTTCGCGCACCGGTGCAGACGATTTTCCCGGACCCAAACAGCAACATAGCCACCTTAGGCTCTTTTATCCTATAGACCAGCCCGGGGAACTGCTCAGGCTCATACTCGACGTTCTCAAGCCCTAGCGCCATGGCGACCTCGTTGAGATTCAGCTCGCCACCCAGATCCGAGATAGCGACGATATTCTGAATCACAATCTCAGGGTCCTTGTACACATCGACGCCCAGCTTCTTCAACTTCTCCGCAATGATATTGATCGTGGTCCGAACATCCTCGATGTTCTTCGCACCAGTACAATTCGCCTTCCCGCTGCGAAACAGCAGGGTAGCGGTCTTCGGGCTGCTCAACCGGTAGACAAGCCCGGGGAACTGCTCAGGCTCGTACTCGGCTTCCTCCAGCGACTGGGCGATGACGTCCAAATCCAACTTATCCGAAAACGACGTCGAAGCCACGATGTTTTCCACGATTACTTCCGGCATTCCTCTTCTTTCCTCCTAACTTCCATTCTGCATTCCTGACTTCAAATCAGATGATAACTTCGTCAAGGCCTCTGTGACCGCGTCAACAGAAGGCCCGTCAGCGACCATCTTCCCCGAATCAAACAGGACTATAACTGTATTTGGGTCCGCACTTTTCACCATCAACCCCGGGAACCCCGGCTCCACCGGTACGGTTTCCAGGGTTTTACGCGCCTCCTCCAACAGGAGAGGAGACCCAAAGTCAAGCGAGGCGACCGCATGCTCCAGACACAGCTCAGGATCTTCCAGCCGAGGAACACCCAACAAGGACAGCCGCGCACCCATCAACGAGACGACCTCCTCCGCCATCGCCAACGATGTCACACCGGTCACCATCATCAGGCCTGAGGCAAACAAGAACACCGCGGACCGGGGCTTGTCGACCTTAACCATCACCACAGGCATCTCCTCAGGCTTATAACTCGCATGCGCCAGCGCCGAGGCAAGAGTCACAAGATCAAGACGCTGCGCAATAGGGCAGGAAATAACAATGTTTTCCACCTGAACCTCGGGCATTATTGATATTTCCCCTCCCTGTAGTATATAAAGGCTCTTTATAAAGATTTCTTTTAAAAACACCAATACGACCTGATTTATCACCAGACCTTGTCGACATCCAGGTCTCCCTCACCCTCGGACGCCGCCTGCCGACGACGCTTCGACCCCGAAGACTCCAACAAGCCATGGACCTCCCGCGACCGCTCCTCCATCCGCTGCTCAGACGCAACCACAACCAGCTCCCCCCGCGTCTTCTCCACCAGGCTGCGAATAACATCCTGCTTCTTCTTAATCGGGACTAACCCAGAAGGATAATCGAAGCCCATGACCGCATCGTAGATCTGATCCATGAGCTTGAGGTACTCAGTCGCCTTCTTCGTCTCACCCGTCAACATGAAATCCAAGGCAGCACGCCGCAGCTCACCGACGACATCACACAATCCCATCAGATAGGAACTCGACGTCGTCTGCAACGACTCCGGGCTCGGCAGGTCCTTCCCTTGCATGATACTCATCAGACACGAGGCTTCGACGTACTCCTGCTCCGCGTTCTCCACATACCCGGCGTAAAAGATATCCTGATGCGGGCTCGTCACCTTCCGCAACTCCGCCAGCATCGACCCTGCCTGACCGATGAAGCCTTCTGCCTCAGACATCAGACCGCGATGCAGATGCTGAATCGCCCGCCGACAACAGATGATAATATCACGAGAGAACCGCAACGCCGCCTCACGGACCTTCTCCTTTTCAGAAATCTCAAGGTCAATCTTCTCAATGATGCCATCGAGGTTCTTCATAGACACGAGTGAAGACGGCGCCCCTATTTCTCACTTTGGTTTATTCACCCAGAACTCAGGCGTCTTACCAGCCAACACCATGAGCACCTGCCCTGCACAGATAGAACCCGCCCGCAGCTGACCCTCCTTCGTCGACGCACCAATATGCGGAGTGCAAACCACGTTCGGATGGTTCACAATATCCTTAAACACCGGCGGCTCAGCCTCATACACATCCAAAGCAGCAGCACGGACCTTACCCGCCTGCAACGCCTTCAACAACGCCTTCTCATCGACAGTGCCGCCACGAGCGCAGTTCACCAAGATGACACCGTTCTTCATCTTCCCGAACTCCGCATCCTTCAACACCGCACCCTCCAGCTTATTAAACGGAATATGCAACGAGATATAATCAGCCGACCCAAGCAACTCATCCAACGTCACCAGCTTAATACCCTGCATCGGCGACTTCGTCACATATTTATCATACGCAACGACCTTCATATTACAGGCAATCGCACGCTTCGCCAGCTCCGCACCAATCCGCCCGATGCCGATGATACCCAGGGTCTTCTCCGACAGCTCCACACCCTTGAACGTCTTCTTCTCCCACAGACCCTGCTTCATGGACTTGTCCGCCTGTGGAATCGACCGAGACGCAGCCAACATCAAACCAAGTGTGAGCTCCGCGACACTCACGGTCGAGCCAGTCGGGGCGTTCACCACCTTGATGTTGTATTTCGACGCCGTCGGCAAATCAATGTTATCCACACCGATACCCGCACGGCCAATGACCTTCAGACTGCCCTTGGCTCCCTTCTCGATGACCTCAGCGGTCACCTTCGTCCGACTCCGCACCATCAACGCATCATACTTCGCAATCTCTGCAAGGAGCGTCGCCGGGTCCATCTCATTGAATACCACCTCATGGCCTGATGCCTTCAACTGCTGAAGGACTTCCTGCTCAGTCTTATCGGTCACAAGAATCTTCATAAAGCTTCCGCCTCGCCAGAGGGTAACCCGTCCCTAATAAAATAATTTATGGCCAAAACAGGCCGAAAACAACCCTGGGCTTAGGCGCACTCGCGGAAATCGATACCGGGATACTCCGCATCATTCCCCAGCTCCTCTTCAATACGCAACAGCTGGTTGTACTTCGCGGTACGGTCGCTGCGCGCTGGAGCGCCAGTCTTGATCTGACCGGCGTTCGTTCCGACAACCAGGTCCGCGATGAACGCATCCTCGGTCTCACCACTGCGATGACTCACCACCGCAGTCCACCCGTTATCCTGCGCCATCTTGATGGCATTCAACGTCTCGGTCACTGACCCAATCTGATTCAACTTAATGAGCACCGAGTTCGCGGCGTTCAGGCCGAGGCCTTTCTTGATGCGCTTGGTGTTCGTCACAAACAAATCATCACCAACAATCTGGATGTTGCCCCCAAGCTTCCTCGTCATCTCCACCCAGGAATCCCAGTCATCCTCCGCCAAACCATCCTCGATACTAACGATCGGATAACGACTACAGAGATCGACATAGAAATCCACCATCTCACCACCGGAAAACGACTTCTCACCTATCTTGTACGTCCCATCGTAAAAAAATTCACTGGACGCAGGATCCAAGGCGATCTTTATCTTACCTTCGTAGCCTGCTGCGGCGACCGCCTCAAGCATCAAATCCAAGCGTTCCGACACATCAATAACTTGGGCAGGGGCGAACCCGCCCTCATCTCCGATAAGGATACCAGTCGCACCGTACTTCTTCTTCAGAATCTTCGCTAGATTGTGGTATGATTCAGAAACCATTCGGATGCCCTCCCGGAATGTTTTCGCACCTGTGGGCATGAGCATATGCTCCTGAATGGAGTTCTCCTGACCAGCATGCTTGCCGCCGTTGATGACATTACACATCGGCACCGGCAACAGATGCGGGGTGACGCCATATAACTCACCGATATACACATACAGCGGCAGTCCCCTTGCGGCCGCCCCAGCTCGGGCTACCGCCATGGAGACCGGCAGGATGGCATTCGCACCAAGCTTTCCTTTATTCTCAGTGCTGTCCAGTTTAATCATAACGGTATCGATGGATTCCTGAAAACCACAGTCAAGGCCAATAATCTTGGGAACGATTTTTTTATTGACGTTCTCGACCGCTTTGAGCACGCCTTTTCCCAAGTAGCGTTTCGGGTCGCTATCACGCAGTTCCAACGCCTCATGCTGGCCAGCGCTCGCACCACTGGGGGTCAACGCCCGAAAAACTCCTTGTTCGGTAATCAGTTCCACTTCAACGGTCGGATTACCCCGGGAGTCGAGGACTTCACGGGCCTTGATAGTTTGAATTTCAGACATAGCCTTTCTTGCTCCCCAAGTAACGTCAGCCAACACCACGAGACTTTAAAATCATTGCGCTAACGAAACTCTTAAGAAGCACAAGGGGTTCAAGAGCACCTGAGGTACGGAAATGGTGGATCTTATCATCGTAGGAATCGTTATTCTCGTCTTAATCATCATCCTGCTAGCCGCGGCTATCAGAATCATGGCGGAGTACCAACGGATCGTCGTCTTCCGGCTCGGCAGGCTCGCCGGAATCAAAGGCCCAGGCCTCGTCTTCATTATCCCGATCGTAGACCGGGTTATCAAGTTGGATTTACGTACACGTGTCATCGATGTGCCCAAGCAGCGAGTCATCACCCGCGATAATGTCACTGTGGACGTCGATGCCGTGGTGTATTTCCGGATTACAGATGCCCAGAAGGCGATTATTGAAGTCCAGCGCTACGACGTGGCAACCAGTCTTCTCGCGCAGACGACTCTGAGGGACATCCTGGGGCAGAAGAGCCTTGATGAGCTTCTCGCGCAGCGCGAAGAGCTGAACAAGAGCCTCCAGGCCATACTGGATATCGGCACAGACCCATGGGGTATCAAGATTTCTGCTGTCACCCTCAAGGACGTCTCACTTCCCGAGGAGATGTTGCGCGCCATCGCCAAACAGGCTGAGGCAGAACGGGAGAAACGCTCACGCATCATCATGGCCGAGGGAGAGTTCCTGGCTTCACAGAAGATGGCTGAAGCCGCCCTGCTGTACGAACGGACACCCGTTGCATTGCGGCTGCGTGAACTTCAGACGCTCACAGAGATTGCACGAGAGAAAAACCTCATCGTCGTCCCCGGCGGCGAATGGGGCAACATCGCTGGCGTCGCCCGGGCAGTCAACCAGAAGAGAGAATGAGCAGACTCTCTTCCCTTCTCTTCTTATTTGCCGGTGTGGTCCTTCTTATCGCTCCTGCCGTTCTTGCGCAGGATCATGGACCTGTCGTGCTGGTCAGTGTCTCAGACGAGATTGATCAGACGACTGAAACAGCGTTTGCCAACGCCCTCGCTTATGCGCGTCAGCATCAGGCGCAAGCTGTGGTCATGCTGCTGAATACCCCTGGTGGTGGGCTGCAGCAGACGTTTGCGATGGCAGCAATGATCGACAACAGCACCATTCCTGTCATCGGGTATGTGTATCCATCGGGGGCGACCGCGTGGTCTGCGGGGACGTTTCTCTTACTCAGCTCGCATGTCGCGGCTATGGCAAGCCACTCGATCATCGGGTCGTGCCAGCCGGTCGAGATAGGAATCACTGGGACGCGGCTCATCAATGATTCAAAGACGATTAATGCCTTGGTTCAATGGTTAGGGGAGCGTGCGGCGATGCATGGGCGGAATGGGACGCTTGCCGCGCAGTTCATCACCCAGAACCGCAACGTGAACGCCACAGTCGCCCTTCAGCTTGGCGAGGTGGAGGTGCTTGCTGATAGTGTTTCTCAGCTTCTGGAGCGTCTGGACGGGCGGAACGTGACCGTGGCCAGTGGCCTGGTGACGTTGCATACGAGTGGTGCGCAGCAGCTGACGTACGAGCGGCCGCTTTCGCTGCAGATGTATAGCCTGTTGACGAACCCGGTGCTGGCGGGGTTGCTGTTGATGCTGGGTGTCTTTGCGTTGATTGTCGGTCTGGCGACGCCGGGGTACGGCGCGGAGGTGCTCGGTGGTATCATGATTCTTCTGGGTCTTGTTGGGGTCGGGTTCAATATCTCGGTGCTTAGCATAATGTTTATAATTCTGGGCGTGGTTCTGCTCCTGGTTGAGATCTATGTCACGCCAGGGGTTGCGGTGGTGGGCTTTGGGGGTATCTTCTGCCTTATCATCGGTGGGCTGTTCCTTGTCCCTAGCTATCCGACTCGGGAGTGGTTGATTTCAGGTGATTACATGACGACCGCGTTCTTGATCCTGCTTGCTATGATCCTTATCTTTGCGGTGTTCTTCGGTTTCGTGTTGTTTAAGGTGATTCAGATTCGGCGGAAGCGTCCGTCCATTGGCGTGTTCGCGGGTGAGACGGCGGTGACGATTGATCGTTTGTCTCCTGAGACGCAGGGGTATGTGCGGTACAAGGGGGAGTACTGGTTGGCGAGCGCGACATGTGTGATTGAGCCGAACACCAAAGTCCTGATTCTGCGTAAGGAGGACACCGTTCTGCACGTGCAACCCTTGAAAACACCAAAGAATTAATAACATCCTCTTCTTTTCGGTGCGCGAAAGAGACCGAACCACGCATTTGGATTTGAATCGCCTATGTCTTCTCCCCTTGACTGTCAGTTTCTTGGCGGTGGCAACGAAGTCGGCAATGTCGCTATGCTGCTAGATTATAACAGGCACCGCTTCCTCTTCGATTACGGGATGGCCCCGGGTAAGCCGCCGTCGTTTCCCCTGCCGCCGCCTCCCGTCGACTTGACGCTGTTGAGTCATGGTCATCTTGACCATTCTGGGATGATCCCCTGGTTGTGCGCCCAATCCGACCAGACGATCAACGCCACCCAGGTTACTGGTGAGCTCAGCAACCTGCTGCAGAAAGACTCCATTAAAATAGCGCTGATGGACGGCTATTCCATCCCGTTCGAGAGTAACGACATCAGAGAAGCGGAGCATTCCTTGATGCCGGTAGAACCTGGCACCAGACGCGAGATCGGTGAGGACACCGAGATCCGGTTTCATTCCTCTGGTCATATCCCCGGGTCTTTGATGTTTGAGTTACGCGGCGCTAAGACCATCTTGTTCACCGGAGATTTCAATACCGTCGACACCCATCTTGTGAAAGGGACGTCGCCGGTGAAATGCGATGTGCTGTTCATGGAAGGCACCTACGCAGGCCGCGACCACGTCAACCGCCCGCAAATGGAGAAGGCCTTCATCGAGAAGATAAATGAAGTCGTCAACCGGGGTGGCGTCGCGGTCGTCCCGGCGTTCGCGCTTGCCCGTTCCCAGGAAATCCTCATCGCCCTGAAAGACCAAGGACTGAATACCTGGTTCGACGGCATGGGCAAAAAGATTAGCAAGATTTTCCTCAAGTACCCGCAGTACCTTCGTTCGCCAAAGGACTTGAAAAAGGCGATGAAGGAGGTCAACTTGGTGCATTCGGACCATGGCCGCAAGCTTGCCTTGCAGGCGGACGTCATCGTCACTTCGAGTGGGATGATGGACGGCGGGCCGATCATGTCCTATATGATGAAGCTGAAGAACGATAAGAAAAGCGCAGTGTTACTCACCGGTTATCAGGTAGAAGGTACGAACAGCCGGCTGCTCATCACGAAGGGGAAGATGGCGTTTTACGGTGTCGTGGAGACCGTGGACTGTGAGGTCGAATATTTCGATTTCTCCGCGCATGCGGGCCATACGGATCTGGTGAACTTCGCGAAGGCGTGTAGGCCTGAGAAGATCGTCTTATTCCACAGCGATAACCGTCAGCCGCTGGTCGAATCCTTGCGTGACACCGCGGAAGTTCTGACGCCGATGAACGGCGAAGCCTTCCAGTTGTAACGGGTGATTGTCCATGAGTTTTACGGGAAAGTTTATGAGGAGTACACCGGGTGGTGTGTAGCGAGTTATGGACGATCTGACTCCACGGCAAATGTATGACTTGCGGCGGTTGCTTGAGGAGTTGAAGAAATGCCGCGGTAAGCATACGGAGTTGATTTCGTTATATGTGCCGTCGTCTAAGCAGATTTTCGACGTGGTTTCGTATCTGCGTAATGAGTTTTCGCAGTCGCAGAACATCAAGTCGAGGGTGACCAAGAAGAACGTGACGTCCGCGATTGAGTCGTTGATGAATCGGCTGAAGCCGTTCAAGAAGCCGCCTCCGAACGGCCTGGCGATGTTCGTGGGCCATAAGAGTGTCAGCAGTGACCAGACGGAGATGGTGGCGTTTGTCATCGAGCCGCCTCTGCCGTTGACGACGTTTCTGTATCGGTGCGATTCCTTGTTTTATCTGGATCCGATTGAGGGGATGCTGTCGGAGAAGGAGATCTACGGGTTGTTCCTGTTGGATCGTCGTGAGTGTACGATCGGGATGCTGCGTGGCAACCACATTGAGTTGCTGAAGTATATGACGTCGCAGGTGCCGGGGAAGCATGGTCGTGGTGGTCAGTCGCAGCGTCGGTTTGAGCGGTCAACGGAGATTGCGGCGCATGAGTGGTTCGTGAAGTGTGGTGAGCGGGCCAGCGAGATCTTTAAGAACGAGCCGAACCTCAAGGGTATCCTGGTGGGTGGGTCTGGTCCGACGAAGCAGTATTTCGTTGATGAAGGCTACTTTCATTACGAGTTGCAGAAGAAGATCGTGGATGTGTTCGACACCGGATATACGGATGAGTACGGGCTGCGCGAGCTGGTGGAAACGGCCGGCGGCCGGATGGCGGATTTGAAGATTTCACAGGAGAAGAAGGTGATGAAACGGTTCCTCTCCGAGGTGATGAAGTCGGAGAAGAGCCTGGCGGTGTATGGGGAACCGCAGGTGCGCCGTGCCCTGGAGCTAGGGATCGTGGATACGTTGCTTCTTTCTGAGGATTTACGTCAGTATCGGATCACGATGAAGTGTCAGTCGTGTCCGTTTACGCTGCAGAAGACGATTGCGGAGGATGCGTTGGAAGGTTTCACGCCGCCGGCGTGTTCGAAGTGTCAGTCATCGCTGCCGATGGTCATCACGGAGAAGGTCGATTTGGTCGATGAGCTGTCGGACCTGGCGGAGAAAACCAATGGAATCGTGAAGTTGGTCTCCCGGGGAAGTGAGGAAGGGGAGTCTTTGTATGCGGCCTTTGGTGGCCTTGCGGGCATCCTTCGCTATGCGATTGAAATCTAAGTGAGATGTTTTCTTCGAGAAACGGGCAACCAACAGAGGGGAAGTATTATAAATGTTTAAATATATTATTCTTGTAGGTTTATCACATGTCGCGCGAAGACTTTCAGTCGTTCGTACCTGCGAGTAAAACGATTCCTGAGCTTACGTTGAAAGCCGTGTTAGTCGGCGCTGTCCTGGCGGTCATCCTCGGAGCCGCGAATGCGTATCTAGGGTTGTACGCCGGGATGACGGTGTCCGCGGTTATCCCTGGGGCGGTGATGGCGTTCGCCTTCCTGCGGCCTTTGAAGGGCACGATCCTGGAGGTTAACATCGGGATGATGGGTGCCGCTGCGGGTGAGGCGCTAGCCGCTGGTGTGATTTTTACGATCCCTGCCTTGGTCCTCCTGGGGACCTGGACTGAGATTCATTATATGGAAACGACGTTGATTGCGATGCTGGGCGGCATCTTGGGCGTCCTGTGGATGGTCCCGTTACGCCGTGCCCTCATCATCAAGACGGATCTGCCGTTCCCTGAGGGTGTCGCGGTCGCCGCGGTGCTGACCACGACCGTGGGCGGCGAGGTCGCTGCGACTGATAAAAAGAAGGGAAAGAAGAGTGGTGTCGGCGGCATCTGGCTGGTCGTCGGCGTCCTCGTGGCAGGGTTGTTTAAGTTCGGCCAGGTCGGTTTAAAGATCTTCGGTGGCGCCATTCACGGTATCGCCAGCATCGGGAAGTACAACATCGGTGGCGGTGCAAAGGAAGGCGTTTTCTACGGAGGTGTCGCGACGTCACCTGCGCTCTTGGGTGTCGGGTGGATTATCGGTCCGAAGATCGCATCGTTCGTGTTCGTCGGAGGTCTAATCGGTTGGGTCATCCTGGTGCCGCTCATCGCGTTGGCGACGGGATTGCCGACGCCGACGACGCCGTCAGACATGACTGATGCGCTTGCGCTAGGTTTCGGGAACCCTGCAGTGGGTAGCCAAATCTGGGGGATCTTTGCGATTTGGGGTAATTACATCCGCTATGTCGGTGTGGGTGCGATGGTCGTCGGTGGATTGTACACGATCTTCCGGCTCCGCTCGAACCTCGCCAGCGGCATCAAGGAAGCTGTTGCTGGTATCCGTGGCGGTGGTGGTGCTGCGAAGAAGCGGACGGACCAGGACCTGAACATCAAGTTCGTGTTCCTGATGATCGGGGTGCTGACGATTCCGGTCTTCCTTGTCTATGTCTGGGTTTCCTCGTTGTGGGCGGTGTCTGCGGTGATGGCCGTCTTTGCGATTCTGTTTGCCTTCGTGGCGAGTGCTATCGCCGGGTATATGGCGGGGTTGCTTGGGTCGTCGAACAACCCGATCTCCGGTGTTACCGTCTCGGTGTTGTTGATTACGTCGTTGATTCTGCTTGGGTTTGGCCTGTCTGGGAACATTCATGCGGCGGGTGTCGCCATCATGATTGCTGCGGTGATCTGCTGTGCGGCCGCTATCTCTGGTGATGTATTGCAGTCGCTGACGTGTGGTCAGATGATTGGTGCGACGCCGCGCAACCAGCAGATCGCGGAGATCATCGGGGTGTTGGCGGCGGCGCCTATCCTGGCGTTAGTCATCCAGGCGTTGGACAAGGCGTACCGGATCGGCAGTACGAACCTGCCGGCGCCACAAGCGTTCCTCATGAAGGGCATCGTCCAGGGCGTGCTAGGCGGTCAGATGGTCTGGCCGTTCGTCATCGCTGGCGCGGTCTTAGCGTTCGTGCTGATTCTGATTAACCTGCCGGTGCTTCCTGTCGCCATCGGGATTTATCTGCCGTTTACGTTGACGACGCCGATTTTCATGGGCGGCATCGTGCGTTATCTCACGGACCGTGCGATCACGAAGAAGTACGGGTCTGCGGATGAGGAGCAGATCAGCGAGTGGGAGCTTGCCATCAAACAGACTGACGTCAAACCGAAAGAAAAGATTATAAGAACCGGTCTACTGCTGACTGCGGGGTTGATTGCTGGAGAGGCCCTGATGGGCGTGACGGTTGCGTTCCTCATCGTCTTTGGCATAAATCTCTCGGTGTTTCAGTTCCCGCCGATCCTGCCGAGTATCGCGGTCTTCATCTTCATCGCGGCGCTCCTCTGGTATATCCCCTTGAGGTATATCTACGCCCCGAACACCGAAGACAAGGACTAATCCGCTGCCGACCGTCGATGAGTTTCTTACCTATCAGCCCAGACGTATTGAGTTTCCGTGGAAGGCGGACGAGGAGGGGCGGGTGTCGATTACGGTGCCGAAGTTCACCAGTAAGACCGGGGATCGTTTTGTCCGATTGTTGCGGAAGGAGAATACGTTTGTGGCGAACCTGGATGCCCTGGGGTCGTTCGTCTGGGTCACGATCGATGGTACGATGACGGTCAAGGGGCTGTTAGAGCGGGTGAAGGAGAAGTTCCCGGGTGAGGAGAACATCGACCAGCGGTTGTTTTTGTTCTTGCAGCAGATGATGGCCTTGCATTATTTGACGTATTAGCGGGGCTGCAAGTGTGCTTTTGTGATTTTGAGGGTTCCTGAGTCGCGTTGCCAGTACAGTTCTTGGGTGTCGATGATGAGTGGTTGGTGGAGGATGGGTCCGTCGAGGGTGAGGGTTTCGTATTCGCCGCCTTCTCCTGCGATGTTGACGCCTGTGGTGTCGTGGAGGCGTTGGAGGTCGGTGATGGTGGCTTGGTCGATGATGCGGCCGAGCCAGGGTCGGGTGAAGCCTTCGGCGAAGACGCCGACGATCATGGTTTTGAAGCCGGCGTTGAGTTGGTTTTCTAGGAGGAGGCGTTGGTCTTTGTGCCAGAGTGGGGTGAAGGTCTTGAGGCCGAGGCGTTCGCAGACGCGTTCGATGCGGGTGCGTTGATACTCTGAGGCGATGGCGCCGCTGATGACGCCGTCGATGGGGAGAGTTTTGAGGAGTGCCTCGAGGTCGGTGAGTTCGTCTTCCTTTGTGCCTTGTGTCGTTCGGGTGACGAGGGGGATGTCGAGGCTGTGGGCGAGGAGTCCGGTGAGGGGGAGGTTGAGGGAGTGGAACATCCAGGATTCGGTGTTGTCGGGGATGAGGGTGACGAGGTGGGTGACGTTCCAGCCCCATTGTTGGGTGATGTAGAGGGCGTAGGTGGAGTCTTTTCCTCCGGAGAAGAGGGCGGCGACGTTCATGTCAGAGGGGTATGATGTCTGGTGTTCTTAATAAAAGGTATGTTGGTGGTGGGTGGGTTGTGGTTTTGGAAAGGTTAATTTACAGAGGGAGTGATGCGTGTGTTTGAGGCAGAGTTGGATGAAAATTGGCGTTATCAGTGGGCATCTTCTTCCGGGTCTGGTGCGGCGTCCTGAATTGGTTGCGGTGGAGACGCCGTATGGGCCTGTCGTGGTGCGTATCGGTTCGTTGAAGGGTCATTCGATATTCTTTGTGAGTCGTCATGGGGAGGATGGGTCGGTGCCTCCGCATCGGTTGAATGCGCGGGCGATGATTGCGGCGCTGGCGGAAAGCCATGTCGATGCCGTCATTTCTGTGGGGACGGTCGGGTCGTTGAAGAAGGGTATCGGTCCTGGTGCGTTTGTGGTGCCGCATGATTTTATTGATATGACGCGGTCGCGGCCGACTACGTTTTTTGATGAGTGTCGGGTGCATGTGGATATGTCGGAGCCGTTCTGTCCGGTGGTGCGTAAGACGTTACTGGGTGCGTGTCGGGCGGAGACGGGCGTGCGGGTGTATGGGCGAGGCGTGTGTCTGGTGACGGAGGGTCCGCGTCTTGAGACGGCGGCGGAGATTCGGATGTTTGCGCCGTTTGCGGATGTGGTGGGGATGACGTTGGTGCCTGAGGTGGTGTTGGCGCGGGAGAAAGGATTGTGTTTTGCGTCGGTGTTGTTGGTGTGTAATATGGCGGCGGGGTTGCAGGATCGGTTGACGGCGACGGAGATTGTGGATGTGGTGAAGAAGCAGAGGCCGTTGTTGTCGTCGGTTCTTCGGCGGACGGTGGAGGGTCTGCCGGTGTCGTTTTCATGTGGGTGCGTGGAGTCGCTGAATCGGGCGCGGTTATGAAGGAGTATGAGTTCATTGACCATACGGCGGATGTTGGCATCCGGGCGTTTGGGGACTCGTTGGAGGAGGCGTTTGTGCATGCGGCGAAGGGCTTGTTTGATGTCATCACGGATTCGTCCGTGATTGCTCCGGTGGAGGAGGTCAAGATATTGTTGCCTGAGGCGCCGTCGCTGGAGCAGCTGCTGGTGGATTGGCTCAGCGAGCTGGTGTTTTTGAACGGGGCGCGTAACCTGGTGTTCGGGCGGTTTGATGTGAAGATTACGGGGATGTCGCTTAAAGGGTCGGTGTTTGGGGAGGAGTTTGATGTGAAGAAGCATCGGATGGGTACTGAGGTCAAGGCGGTCACGTACCATATGTTGGAGGTGCACGCGTCGCCGCCGTTCTGGGTGCAGGTGTTGCTCGATATCTAGTGGCGGAGTCCGAGAAGTCTGGTGAATGTGTTGGTGTTGTGGTTGCTGTTGTTGTCGTAATCAGGTGGGGGGACTTGGAGGACGGTGATCCAGACGGTGTCGCTGGCTGTGGTGCCGTTGGTGTAGGTGACGGTGAGGGTGGCGGAGTAGCTGCCGTGGACGACGAAGACCATGGTGGGGTCGCGGGCTGTGGATTCGTAGGCGATGTGTTGTTTCAGGGCGCGTACGTCAATGATTTCTGTCATGATTCCGCTGAAGAAGGCGATGCCGAACATGGTGCCGTACAAGGTGAAGCCGAGAGAAGGATTGATGAGTACGGCGAAAGAGGCGATGAAGGTGAGGAGGAAGCTGAGTGGGAAGATCTTGTGGTATGGTTTGGCGAAGATGGCCGAGTAGTCTTGTTGGGAGACGATGGTGCCGCCGGGGCCGAACTTCCAGTGGTACGCGGTGATGTTGCTGATGTTGGCGGGGTTGGCGTAAAAGTGGGTGGCGAGGGGCTCGTAGCCTTCGATGGGTCCGGCTTTGATCAGCGAGGCGGATGGAAGTGCATCTGTGGATTTCCAATCAGTCGATGGAGGGTCTATGTTAGTGTCTGCTGTTGCGGGGCTGCGGCTGAGGATGACGCCGTAACTGACCACTAGGGTGGTGAGGAGGGTGAGGGTCAGGCCGAGGGCGATGAGTTTACGGCGTGCGGTCGTTGGCATGATTTTCAATCCCAACCTATGAATGGGAAATATGTGGGAATGGAAGATTGTCTTCTTAAAACTTCCGATAGCCTCCCGTTCTCCTGTTTCTATTGAGAACATTTAAATAAAAATTCCGCCATACTCAAGAGAGGACAGGCATTTTTCCTACCAAGCAGGGTCGCGTTACCCGTAGTCAGCACCCTCGATGCCTCAATAGAGTCCACCTCAAAAAGAAATTCAAACAAAAGGAGTGAAACCCCCCATGAAAAAACTCATAGGAATTATCCTTGCAGGCCTTTTCCTCATCAGCGGGATCAGCGTCACCGCCCTGGCACCCAGCCAGCGACCCACAGACCAAACACAACCAGCACGCAGCTTCACCCACACCGTCTTTGCAGAAGACGGCACCGCCACCTGGTGCGGCTACTGCCACTATGCACGTGAAGCCTTGGACAAGATCTTCACGAGCGGCGATTATCCGTTTTACTACGTCTGCCTCGTCGACGACATGGACACCCACTCACACACACGCATTACCGATTACAACATCTACGGGTTCCCCACCGTCTGGTTTGACGGAGGAAACAAAGTCGTCGTCGGCGGATGGACCGGCGCCGAAGCCGCCTACCGCAGCGCCATCACCTCAACCGGCGCCCGCACCGTCAGCAACATCGACGTCGGCCTCAACGTCACCTGGCTTGGCGACGCTTCCATGGACATCAGAGCCAATGTCACCAACCACGAAGGCAGCGCCTACACCGGACGCATCCGCGTCTACGTCTGCGAAGCCTCCTCAACAATGGGCTGGCAC
>Ga0209777_10002008_pt1 | contig 27809 bp, 28 predicted proteins | sample FrelakmetHBP12HB_FD_187147 | JGI IMG/M metagenome (GOLD analysis project Ga0209777, IMG submission 187147) | Freshwater lake sediment microbial communities from the University of Notre Dame, USA, for methane emissions studies -HBP12 HB (SPAdes)... | ecosystem: Environmental > Aquatic >...
TCGGCTGGATAGCGATACGAGGGCTTGTGGCTGCTGGCGTTGTCTGACATGACTCCATCTTCCTCCAAGGAGTGGAGCCTCCATCAGACCCAGGGCGGTTCACAGGTGACCCGCCGCCGTATCAGCGAAGCCGCCCGGAGCCTCTTTCGAAGCCGCGGCTATGGCGCGACTACGCTGCAGGCCGTCGCCGACGAGGCCGGTGTGGCGGTCCAGACCGTCTACGCGGTTTACGGCTCGAAGGCCGGAATACTCCGCGCGCTTGGCGGCCAGGTCCTGCGCCAACCGGCCGCCGAGGCGTTGTACGAGGGCGCAATGCGCGAGCCCAAAGCGGAGCGCAAGCTCGAGCTGTTCGCAAGCTCGATCCGCCAACGCTGGGAGTTCGGGCACGACGTCGTTGCCATCCATCGCGACGCGGCCGCGACCGATCCGACGGTGCGGCCTGAGATCGATCAGATGCTTGGCATGCGGCGCAACGGCATCGCTCGTCTGGCTCGTTCGCTCGAGGCACAGCTGACATCAGTGATCGACTCGGCGCATGCCTCAGCCATCCTCGACGCTCTGACGTTGCCGGAGGTCTACGCGGAACTCACCGATATCGGGGGCTGGAGCGCCGACGACTACGAAGAATGGCTGGCGAAGTGCCTGAAGGGCCAGCTGCTGAAGACCCGACCCCGAGCCGTGCGCGCATAGATTAGGCGCCGTGCCGACCCACATCGTCGACACCATGAAACCGTCGTGTGTCTTTAGGAATCCGGCGCTCCCTGTTGCGTAGTGACCGTCGGTCAGTATATGATGACCCAAGGTCACTAGCACCGGGAGACATCGGGCATGCCAAGAGTCGTAACACGCAGTGACGCGAGGGACGCGCCGTTCCCCACAGCAACGCGACGGACTGCCAATGTTCAGCCCACCGCTTCTCCGCGTCGCCGACGACTCGCGCCCGACGATCGCAGGGCCGAGCTGGTCGACGCCGCCATCGCGGTGCTGCACGCCGGCGTCGATGAGGGCAACTGGGTCGCGGAGGTCACGCGCACTGCGGGCGTGGCCAAGGGCACGTTCTACGTGTACTTCCCGTCCTGGGAAGACATGCTCGCAGTGGTCCGAGAGCGCCTGATCGACGAGTGCAACGCACCGATCCGACAGGCTCTGGCCACTGCTGACCGCCTCGACTGGTGGGCCGTCCTGGAAGACCAATGCGGCCGCTTCGTCGATATGGTCAGCGACTTCGGCCTACACCACGCCCTGATCTTCCACTCGGCCCTTCCGGACCATCGCCTCGGAGCGCCGCGACCGGGGCCAGCGATGCTCGCGTCAGCCATCGAGCGCGGAATCGCCGAGGGCTGCTTTGAGCCTGTCGATGTCGAGGCCGCAGCCGAGCTGCTGTTTGCCGTTGTTCACGCCGCGGCCGACGCCGTCCTCGCCGGCGGGGAGCGCGAACGGTGGATCTTAGCCTGTACCGCTCTCGCCCGCAGCTACCTGCTCGCGCCCGCAGGGCCGATCGACACAAGGGGCCGCCCAGACGAAGGGGCTCAACCGGCGTGACCGTCGATCAGGGCATTACCTACCGGCGGCGGATGCTGATCCTGGCCATCTGCTGCATGAGCCTGTTCATGGTCGGCATGGACACCACCATCGTGACCATCGCCCTGCCGACGATCGGACAGGACCTGAATGCTGGGATCTCAGGACTCCAATGGACTATCGACGCCTACGCCCTCGTCCTGGGCAGTCTGCTCATGTTTTCGGGCTCCATGGCCGATCGACTCGGCCGGCGTCGGGTGTTCCTGGTCGGCCTGGCCCTGTTCGGAAGCGCCTCGCTCCTGTGCAGCCTCGCCCCCGACATCAACTGGCTCATCGCCTTTCGCGCCGTCCAGGGCATCGGTGGTTCGATGCTGAACCCCGTAGCCCTCTCGATCGTGAGCAACGTCTTCACCGACGACCGGGAGCGGGCTCGCGCCGTCGGCATCTGGGCCGGGGTATTCGGGCTCAGCATGGCGTTAGGTCCCCTGGTCGGCGGGCTGCTCATCGGGGCCTCGTTGGGCTGGCGCTCGCTGTTCTGGATCAACGTGCCTGTCGCCCTCATCGCGCTGTTCCTCACCTGGCGCTTCGTCCCGGAGTCCAGAGCCGCCCATCCACGCCGCATCGACCCGGCGGGCCAGGTTCTCATCATCGCCATGCTTACCGCCCTGACCTACGCCATCATCGATGGGCAGGACGCTGGCTGGACCTCGCCCACGATCCTCGCCAGCTTCGCGGTCGCGGGACTCGCGTTGATCGGCCTGCTGATCTACGAGCCGCGTCTGCGTGAACCCTTGCTGGAACTGCGGTTCTTCGCGAGCGTGCCGTTCTCGGGCGCGTCGGCCATCGCTCTCATCGCTTTCGCCGCGGTAGGCGGCTTCGCCCTGATCACGACGCTCTATCTCCAGGAGGTGCGGGGTTACTCCGCCCTGCAGGCCGGGCTCCTGTTTGTGCCCGTTGCGGCTGCGGCCATTGTCTCGGGTCCGCTGTCGGGCCGGCTGGTCGCGAACCGCGGTCCGCGGTTGTCGCTGCTCGCAGCTGGCGCGGCTCTGACGCTCTGCGCGGTGATGCTCACGGGGCTTACCGCGACCACGTCAGTCGGCTGGCTCGTCGCTTCCTACGTCGTCTTCGGGCTGGGTTTCGGGATGGTCAGCGCCCCCGTCAATAACACTGCGCTATCCGGCATGCCGCGCTCGCAATCTGGTGTGGCGGCCGCGATCGTCTCGACCGGCCGGCAGGTGGGGCAGACCCTCGGCGTCGCAGTGGCCGGCTCGATCATCGCGTCGAGCCTCCACGGATCGCTCCGCACCGGACTTTCGGCAGCAAGCCAGCCCGCCTGGTGGGTCATGGCCGGCTCCGGTGCTGTCGTCGTCGCCCTCGCCGTCGTAACGACCAGCGCCTGGGCACGCCGTACTGCCACGGCCGTCGGCCGGGAGGCGGCCGGCAGTCCGGCCTGAGTTGGCTTCGGCCACTGCCGGCCGCCGGGTACCCGACCCTATGGCAGCGTCGTGCGACCAGCGAGCGTTTGGTCAAATCCGGCCCCTCAGCCGGGGTTCGTGATCAGCTATGGGGCGGTTCCGCTGTTCACTGACACGAGTGCAGACCGGCACGCAGCGGGACCCTTTCGTGAGGGGAATTTCCCGCCGGCCCCGCATGCCGCCCGGCGGACATGCCCTGCTCGGACCGTGAGGTCGTGGGGACATATTCTTTGGGGCCTCAGCCGCGAACCAGGGGAAGAAAGATCCGGTCAACGATCTCGACTAAGGTCTCGTCGGGAACTGGCGTCTGGGTCATGATCAGGTCGTGGCGGACAAGGTCTACCGGTAGGGAACGTATCCGAGGGCTGAGACGGCTCGGGTCAATCTCGCCGCGTGCGACGGCGCGCTCGATGATGAGTGCCGTTCCGTTTATGGGGGCGTCGGCGAGCGCCCGTTCGCGCAGGACCGAGGGCGACACCCCCGCCTCGGTGAAGGAATCGGCGATCAGGAAGCTCAGGACTCCGGTGACCTCACCGACGCGTGCCGTCATGTGGCGGAGCAGGGCTAGGAGGTCCTCGCGCAGAGTCCCGGTGTCGGGCACTTCAAACGTTAGTCCCGCGTGCCAGCGGAGGGCGGCGACCAAGAGCTGGGGACGGTTTGGCCACCGCCGATACAACACCGCCCGGCTCGTCTTCGCCCGGACCGCCACGCCCTCCATGGTGAACGCCGCGTAGCCGGCCTCGGTCAGCTCGTCCCAGGCCGCCTGCAGTAGCGCGTCTTCGAGAGCGGGCCCTCGCCGACGCGTCGGCGGCCCTGCTTTTCGCGTGGCCGACGGTGGTGTTCCGGCACTTCCATGGGCTGCCATCTGCCTCTCCATAGGATGCGCTTGTGTTTCTTATCCGTTCATTGTACAGTGCCAGTTAGAGACAGTAGCGTATCTAATCTATTGCACGAGGCCAAGAAGTGAAAGAGCCAACAGAGAACGAGGGGCTCGACCCAGCGTTCCTGAAGCTTGCGGTAATCCTGATCACCGGGGCGATGGCGGTCATGTTCGACACGACGATCGTCAATGTGGCGATCGATACGCTGTCGCGAGAGCTGAGCGCGTCGGTGTCGACGACCCAGTGGGTCATCAGCGCCTACGTGCTGGCGCTGGCGATGGTAATCCCGGTGAGTGCCTGGGCCATGGATCGCTTCGGCGCCAAGCAAACCTGGATGGCCGCTCTCGCTCTCTTCGCGGTCGGGTCGATGCTCTCGAGCCTGGCCTGGAACATCGAGGTCCTCATCGCCTTCCGAGTGCTGCAGGGCATCGGCGGCGGCCTGATGCTGCCCGTCCTGCAGACCCTGCTCGTCAATGCCGCAGGTCCGCGCAACCTCGGGAAGATGATGTCCTTGGTCAGCGTTCCGGCTCTGCTCGGGCCGATCCTTGGTCCAGTCATCGGCGGCGTGATCCTGAGCCAGCTCTCGTGGCACTGGATCTTCTGGGTCAACATCCCGTTCTGCGTGGCTGGTCTCTGGCTGGCGTGGCGTAACCTTGCGCCAACCGCTCCCAAGAAGAGTTCGCACCTCGACGTGGTTGGCCTGGCCCTGCTATCGCCCGGCCTCGCCGCCATGATCTATGGGCTCTCTCAGGCCGGCAATCACGGCGGGTTCGATAGCTCGGCCGTCCTGCTACCTGTCGGCATCGGCGCCGTGCTTCTAGGTGGCTTCGCGTTCCATGTATTGCGCACCAAGCTACCGCTCCTGGACCTGCGGCTCTTCGCGGTGCGCTCCTTCACGGCCTCAAACGTCCTGCTGTTTCTCTCGGGTCTGTCCGTGTACGGAGCGATGCTGCTGCTCCCCCTCTACGAGCAGCAGGTCCGCGGTCAGAGCGCCCTAGCCGCCGGTCTGCTACTCGCCCCGCAGGGCGTGGGGATGCTGTTAACCCGAGGCTATGCGGGCCGGCTGACCGACCGGATCGGGGCCCGACCCGTCGTGCTTGTTGGCTTCGTTCTCACGATGGCCGGCACGCTCGCCTACACGCAGGCCGGCGTGAACACCAATGAGCTACTTCTCGGCGCTTCTCTGGTCCTCCGTGGTGCCGGCCTCGGCGCGGTGACCATCCCCGTCATGGCCGGGGCCTTCTTGAGCCTGAAGCCGGGCCAGGTGCCTCACGCGAGCATCGCCACTCGGATCACGTCCCAACTGGGCGGCGCCTTTGGAGCGGCCGTTTTCGCCCTGATCCTCCAGACGCAGCTCGCCGCACAAGCCGCCGGCGGTTTTGTCGGTCGCGCTACCGCCTTTGACAACGCATTCTGGTGGTCAATCGGCCTCACCGCCATCGCTATCATTCCCGCGCTATTCCTTCCCGGAACGAAGGAGGTCGCCGTTATCCGCGCGGAACAGGCTCAGAAGCTCGCGAGCTAGGGCGGGAGCTGCCGCGGTTTGTGGGCGGTGTCAGCGGGCCACGGTGTGCCCCAGAGCCCCTGGCGGCCCGCTGCCGTCCAACGCGACACCCGAAACGACCGGGTTCGGATGGTCCGCCCCGCCGCCACGATGACCTGTTCGTGTGGGAAGGTCGAGCTAAGGGGATTTGAACCGACGATTCCCACATCTCGGATAGTCGTGCCGAGATGCATCGCCCATGCCCTGGCCGGGGCGGCTTGTGCGCCGCAGAGGGGACTGGGCCGCACCCAGGAGTCACTCGAACGGCAGCGGGCGCGATACGAGGCGAGGTACTCAAGCAGTTCGACTTGCTCGTCGCCGGATAGACCAATGAAATGCGCCGCTGTGACTATGTCGGCGGCGTCTTTCTGGTGGGTGTCGCCAGGCATGCGATAGCCGCTGAGGCCATGAGTTCGGTATCCGGTACCGCGAGGACCTCGTTCAGCTCGCGGAGGACCCGCGGCGTCCGGTACCCTCGATCGGCAGGGGTCTACCGAGCAGGTAACCCTGGCCCAGTTCGAGGGCAAGGGCGCGCAGGACGGCGAGCTCACGGTCGGTCTCGATGCCCTCGACGATCAGCCGGCAGCCGGTCGCGTGAGCGAAGTGACAAAGGCCGACGATCATGGCCTGGCGGGCGTCATCGGAGTCGAGGCCGGCGACGAGTGATCGATCGAGCTTCACAAAGGCCGGGCGCAGCTCGACAATATGGCGCAGGCTGGCGAACCCGGTACCCGTGTCATCCACGGCGAGCTCCACGGCAGGCCCCAAGTCGGCCATCGCCACCCGGAACGCTGGATAGTCGGCGATGGCCGTGTGCTCGGTCACCTCGAGCACGAAGCGTCGGCGTCTTCCAGCGAGGATGGTGCGCAACGGCTCTCCCGCGAGAATCAGCTCGGGCGACGCGTTCAGGTTGAGCCAGGCCGATCGTGGCAGGGCCCTGGCGGCCGCGAGGGCGGCCCCGATCGTGACGGTCTCCAGGTCGACCCCGAGACCGACTGCGGCTGCCTGGGCGAATATGAGCTCCGGATCGGCACCGTCGTTGAAGCGCGTCAGCGCCTCGTAGCCGACGATCGTATTGGTCGCGAGCTCGACGATCGGTTGGAAGACCGGCCCGAAAGCCCGACTGGCGATGATGCCCGAGATGTAATCGCGGCTCCGTCCAACCTCGGTCCGCTCGGCCACCTCGCGGCCGATCAGCGCCCCGGCCAGGTCCGCGAACTCGACCAGAGCCGGCACGACTTCGGCGACGGCGATTTCCTCGGCAGATGTCTTTGCGTCCACGATGAGCAGCCCGATGAGCCGCCCGTCGTGTCGCACGGGCGCGCAGGCAATCGAGTGTATGCCCAGGCCCTTGAAGAGCCCGTTGTACGGGTGCGTGGGCCGGTTCACCCACGGCTCGATCCAGGGGCCTTCGACCGCCCGCTCGTGGAGGTGCCGGCTGCGCTCATACGGGACCCGTCGCAGCGGCGGGTCTGGCTGACCCTCTGCGACGAAGCCGATCGGCCATGCGTGTCCATCGAGCCCGAAGAGGAGGAGCGCTGCGGCCGCGACGCCGGGGAAGCCCACGACGTGGCGGCAGATCGCGTGCGCGGTGGCCTCCGGCGTGTCGCCTGCTCGAAGGTCTCGAATTGTCTCTGAGATGAGCGCACGCTCTCGCGCGAGCTGGGTCGAGCGCTCCATCAGGTCCCGCTCGTGCGTCACGTCGCGCTGGACGGCAACGTAGCTCGTTATCTCGCCCGCTGGGTCGCGGACCGGCGAGATCACAACTTCGTCGGTGAACAGCGTGCCGTCCTTGCGCCGATTGACGAAGTCGGCTTTCCAGGGCACGCCGTTAGTGAGCGCGGCCCACATGGCCTCGTAGAACGACGCCGTCTGAAGGCCGCTCTTGAGGAGGCGTGGGTTCCGGCCGATGACCTCGTCGCGGGCATAGCCGCTCACCTTCTCGAAGGCAGCATTGACGTACGTGATTCGCGCGTCAGCGTCTGTGACAATGACTGACTCGGCCACCTGCTCGACGGCAGTCGCGAGCCGATCGCGCTCCCCCTCCGTGTTCGATTGCTGGGTGACGTCGACGCCGACGCCGCCCAGTCCGATGCGACCGTCGGCGGTTGGCATGGGGAACTTCATGACCACAACGGTGTGTGACCTACCTGGCAGCGGCATCTCCTGCGTGAAGATTTGAAGCCCACCTTCACGGAGGACCGCCTCGTCGTTCGTGCGAACCAGCACGGCGACCTCCGGAGGCCAGATCTCGATATCGGTCTTGCCGTACCAGTCGGACCCCATCCGCCCGCCGAATATGGCGAGCAGGTACGTGTTCGCGTACACGTAGCGACCATCGGCGTCCTTCACGAACGCAGCCACAGGTGCCGCTTCCATCAGGTCGCGGAAACGAGCCGCGAAGGGTTCGGAGAGGATCGGGACCGCTGCCTCATAGAAGGGCGCTGGGACCTGCGTCCGGCGGGGTGGTCCGGGTCTGGGTGTCCTGTGGCGCGGGGCACGCGGGTCGCGAGCCGTACCGACCTGCGACTCCGTACGGTCTCTCATCGACCCGATCTCCGAGTGCGCCCTTCTGTCGTCCCGACCTCGGCGGCCGGCCGACGTGGCCCCGCACCCTTCACTGCCTTCATCCGGACTTGGCCCTGTAGCCCAACTCTGAAATGCGCGTCCATTTGAGAACGGTTACGAGTAACGGTGCCATCGTCTCCTGTTCCACAGGGGCTATTCATAAGTACAGTACGGGTCATCCATAAGTTCAGCGGGGTCGGTCAAGTCCCGCAGCACCATGACGCAGTGGGTGTGCAACCTGCGCCCGCGCCCCGGTCGCTGGGCTGTTGAAGGCCAGCCTTGAGCTCTAGCCTTGGGGCCCGCGTCGTCTGCCTGCCAGCCACATGCGGGTGAACTCGCATTGGGGGCCTACCCGTCCGCCGCCTCGGATCCCAGCAGGGACGCGTCATACGCGACTCGGTTCTCCGTTCTTGCGCACTGGTCGACGCCGCGGCTCGCCTCGGCCCGTCTTACAGGACCTGTGGCGGACGCGCGTCCTACCCGACAGGGGACCCTAAGGTCATAGTCGCGGCCGCGGGCGGGTGCTGAGATGGTCGTTATGGACGCCGATTCGCACCGCGGCAGGCTCGCACAATGACCTCCGACGAAACCGACGCCTCCGTCGAGAGCCGGACGAGCTTGTCGGCGCGATCAAGGCGCTGGTCTCGGCCTGGAACGCCCGAATGGTCGGACCGCTCACGCACCAACCTCGATCGGCTGTTCGCTCGCTACGCGGTCATCTGCGCATGCGCCACCCTGGCGATGTTCGCCGCCGTGCTCGTGGCCGCGCCCGCCCGCGAGCGACCGGGCCTGCTCCTCATCGACGCGCTGGCGGGTACCACCGTCATGCTGGCCATCTGGTTCCTCCGTCACGGCCTCTCGTCACAACTATTGCTGATCGCGGGCGTCGTGCTCATGGCCCTCGGGATCGTGGCGGGAGCTACGCTCACTGACGGCCTCGATGGTGCTGCGGTCATGCCGTTGGCCGGCGCCCTCCTCGTCACCCCAGTCCTGCGCGGCCGCCGCCTGCTGGCCCTGTTCGTGCTTGCCTTCGGCGCGAGCATGGCCGGCGAGACCTCTGCTTACGTCGTCGGCGGGATGACGCATCTCGCTGGCCTCGTGAGCGCGCCCATGTCGCTCGCGGAGTCGGGGGTCATGCTGGCCTTCACCTACGGGCTCGTCTGGTGGGTCAGCAACGAGTGGCGCGTAGCCAGCGCGCGCAGCGCCCACGCACTCACGAGCCAGAGCCAGTTGCTCACGCTCAACGAGCACCTCCTCGCGACGCTTGACCCCGAGAAGGTCCTCAACCTCATCGCGGACTCTCTCAAGTCCGTGGTCGCATACGACAACCTCTCGATCTACCGCATTGATCGCGACGCGGGTCTGCTACGCCCCGTTCTGGCACGCGATCGGTTCGCGTCCCTCATCCTGGAGAACACGTTCCCCATGGACCGTGGTATCACCGGCTGGGTCGTCGCGCACGGGGAGCCGCAGTGCGTCAACGAGGCAACCCGCGATCCTCGGGTGGCCCTCATCCCGGGCACGCCCGCCGAGGAGGAGTCGCTCATCGTTGTGCCGCTTCTGATCGACGGTCAGGTTGGCGGCACCCTTAACCTCGGTCGAATGGGCGGCGCCGAGACCTACTTCCAGCCGAGCGAGTTCGAGGTCGCCCAGCTGTTCGCCAAGCAGGCGTCCATCGCCCTGCAGAACGCCGACGCGCACCACGCCGTCTCGACCCGCGCCGAGACCGACGCGCTCACCGGTCTGCGCAATCGTGGCGCGTTCGAGGAGGACATCACCGCACTCCTCGCGGACCAGGGTGCGCAGCCGCTGACCCTCCTCATGCTCGACCTCGACAGCTTCAAGACGTTCAACGATCGGCACGGGCACCCAGCCGGAGACGTACTGCTAGCGGCGGTTGCCCGGGCCATCAGCGGCGGGGTCCGCGCCGGCGACCATGTGTACCGCTACGGTGGCGATGAGTTCGCCGTCCTGATGCCCGGCACAGCGCCGGAGGTAGGAGTGGAGGTCGCGGGGCGCAGCAGAAAGGCAATCGCCGGGCTCGCCTCGAGCACCGGCGTTTCGATGACCGCGAGCGTTGGCGCGGCCTGTCATCCTGCTGATGCAGCGACACGCGATGGCCTGGTGGCTGCAGCCGACGCTGCTCTTTACCGGGCCAAGGAGTCGGGCGGCGACCGGGCCGCAGTCGCCGGTCTCTCGAGTGCTCCGCAGATTGGTAAGGGCAGCTCCAGCCTCGACGACGACATAAACAGCGACACCGAGGTAGACGCCTCGGGCTCCTTGGCTGCGGTACCACGGCACTGACCAGGCGGATGGTCGGCCAAGGGGCAGGGCGAGATCGGGGATCACCCGGTGCACGCCTACGAGGAGCACGGTCAGCGTCCTAGGTGTTGGTCTGTAGCCACGGCCCAAGAGCGAACAGCTGCCGCTCCTCGTCCCGATGCTTCGGCCTCCTCCGCCAGCGCCGCGATTGGGCTGCGGGAGCACAATCCCAGGCCTCCTGGAAGCCTAATCCAGACTGGGTCTGCCTCGCATTACCCGATGGGGACCCACGCACGATCGCGGGTTAGTGACGGACTGGACGCAGTTGGCGCACCGTGCATGGATCTGGGTCGGATCGGTGTTGTAGATGATGAACACCCGACATGTTCCACCATGCCAGCACCAGCACGAGAACGGGAGTTCACGATGAACACCGATCTTGACCTGAAGGATCGACTTACCGCCATTGAGGGCCGCGCCCCCGCGTTCGAGCCCCCGCCGATTAGCCTCGGACGGCGCCGCCGTCTGACGCTCTCGCTGGGTTCGGCGATGCTGCTCGTTTTCGTCCTCGCCGCGGTCGCAGTCGCCGGAGCCATCGTGGTTCGTACCGATGTCCGCGGGTACCCCGGCGTTGAGAACCCAGGCCAGCCGCTGGCCGGAGTGCATCTTGAGTGCATGTCGCCGCCCCAAGCCGCGGCCTATCTCGCCATCCGCGGCTACACCCACGTCCTGTGGCAGCTCGATAGTGGCACCGGCGAGCCGACGTTTTCGACTGCTGCCCCAACGCACGGCTACGTCGTGGCGGGGTCTATCGACGACGATGGTCAGCTGAACATGCTGGTTGATCAGCGAACCGGAAGCTCCGGGAGCGGCGCGTGCGCTGGGATGACAATGCCCTGACGCGAGCCCATCCATCCGGCCGCATGGCCGCAGAGCCAGTCCCCAGAGTGGCCATTCGTGCAGAACCTCAGTCGAACCCTTCGGTCACGCTCCGAGCCTCCTGCCAGAACCGTAGCGGCAGTGGAATTGAGCCCCTTCGAGCCGGCCGTCGCGCCCCTATATGCCGGACTGGTCCGCCGGCTGGTGCTGGTTCTTGGCGACGCCGACGAGGCCCAGGACATCGCACAGGATGCGTATCTGCAGGCCTTCCGCGCATGGGGTTGCTTCGACGGCTCCGACGTCAGGGCCTGGCTGTACACGATCGCCCTCAGGCTCGCCTTCAACCAGATCCGTCGGCGGCGGCGCTGGCTCGCGGCGATTCGCCGACTCGAGCCCACGCCATGGCGTGACCCGGCCGATCCGGACCTGTGGGCTGCACTGCAGGATCTCGATCTGCGGACACGCAGCGCCCTGTTGCTCAATGTCGTCGATGGCTACACGCAGGCCGAGATAGCCGAGATGCTGTCGGTTCCGGTGGGTACGGTCAGCAGCTGGATCTCTCGCGGACGGACGCGGCTGCGCGAGGCTCTCTCTCAGCCCGCCGATGGACCCGACGGGGCTCGCTGACCTGCTTAAGTCGACCCGAGCTCATGGTGTGCGGACTCAGACTCGGGTACAGCCGCTCCGGTCTGCCTGGGTGAACCCTCGGGCAGTCGACCGGTGCGGCGCGTCGCTGCCCTTACGCTGGCTACCCCTCGGCGGCCGATTGGTCGCAACCAGACGTGCCCTGCCCAGATTCGGTGACGCTAGGGTTAGGAGCCCCATCGTCTGACGCCCCCGGGCAACTCCTCGCCGCTGGATGCAAGATCCGCCCACAGGCGGTTGATTGCGTCGGACCACAGGCTCGCGATGGCCCATGCGACTACCGCTCGGTTCCCTGGGCCGACCCCAGGGGCGGGCGGCATGAAGCTGGGGCGGCGATTGCCCGGCACGCAGGCGACCAGCCGCCGAGCGCGCGCATCATCGATTTGGGCATCGAGGTCGTGAGCGAAGACGTTTCGCAACTGGTTGACCTCCAGCCACGCCTCGCGCTCCACAGGCGCCAGCCTGCCCAGTGCCACCGCTAGGTCCACTCTCGCCGGGAAGCGCAGCTCATCCAGGTGGCTGAGGCCCTTCGGGAGGGCGTGTTCCAGCAAAACATTGAGAGCGGCTTCGAGGCACAAATAGCCGCGAACGACAACGGTGAGGTCATCGTCGGCATTTAGGTAGGTGTTGAGTTCGTCGCTGTTGATCCTCCGGGCCGATGGTCGCTTGCTCACGCTTCCTCGACCTCCGAGAGGGTGCCGCTCCCGGCCCGCGCCAGGTTGAGCTCGAGCAACCGGGCGAGCAACTCCTCGCGGTGTAGGTCTCCGGGCCAGCCGTAGGCGGCCAGGACGGCGGCGTCGAGCCGCTCGTGGGCTTGCTCGAGCCAGGTGGGACGAGCGTTGTACAGGTTGGTCAGAGTCCGCTTTGCGAGGTCAGCTTCGGGCAACCCGGGCGGGTTGAGCCAGCCGGTCCGGAGGCGGTCAAGGTCGCGGGCTGCCTCCGCGATCGCCCGACGCTGAGCATCGCTCGGGCGCGGGAATGGGAACGTCTCGAAACATGTTGTGGGCGTGTACCGGGGCCGAGTCTCGAGCTGCGTTCCTTGGGCGAGGGCCCACAACTCATGGACGCGCGAGTGCAGAACGCCGAAGGTGTAATCGTCGTCTCGAGCAATTGCCACAACCTGGCTGTCAGGGAGGACCTCGAGCGGCAGCCACACGAAGAGTCGGTATTTGGTCAGGCGCGGGGTGGCGATGTATCGAGTCAGCGGGCCAAGCGCCGAGCGCATCTCCGGCCGCGGACACCAGTGCAACCACCATTTCGAGACTCCGATGCCAGAAGCATTGCGTGCAGGGCGGACGTACCGTTGCACGTGCTCGAAGGGCGTCTCGTAGAGCGCCGCCTCCTCGCAGGCCATGCTGGTCCCGAAATCCACGATCCACATGTCCCGGGGCCGTCGCGTAAGGTCCAGCCCGTTCACCCAGGGGCGCACGACGTCGCGGTTGTCACGCCCGTCCGGATTCGGCCTACGCAGCCAGTCGCGCGCGACCTCTCCCGCTACGTCGAACGGGCCGCTTTTCTGGTCTCCGATGAACGCAACGCCGAGGTTCTTCGGCAACCGGCGCGCCTTGGTCAGATCAACACCGGTCGTGAGATCCGAGTTGATGCTGGCCACGGGGTGCCCGTCGAGGGATCGTTCGTTCTGCGAGCCGTGGTCTTGCCCCACAAAACTGATGTGTACGTTCGCTCCCGCAAGAACCCAGGGTTCATCGGCGTAGGCGAAGAAGATGTCCCCCGTGCGCTTGATTCGTTCGAGCACATCCCGTCCCAGGCCACCTCGGATTCCCTGGGTGGCCAGCAAGCCGGATCGCCCCAGTTTGCCGGCCTCGATCTGCGCTCGGGCTTTCTCATGCCAGTAGGCGCAGAGGTCGCTCATGCCGGCGAGGCGATCGCCGAAGACCGAATACAGCTGCTCGACGTATTTGTCTCCCAGGTTTGCCCTCAGCAGCTTCGCGCCGAGGAACGGCGGATTGCCGACCACCACGTCCGCAGCGGGCCACGATGCCTCTTGCGGATGGCCCGGGTCCGAGAGGTCGAGCAACGCGTCCTGCTCGCGGATGTTGTCGAGCGGTTGGAGGACCGGGTCGCGCGGGTGGCCGAGACCGTGCGCGAGCATCCACTGGATCTGGCCGATCCAGATGGTGACCCGAGCCAGCTCGGCCGCGAACGGATTGATTTCGATGCCGAGCAGGTTCTGCGGTCCGACCTGGGGAAACTCCTGGGGGGTCTGAAGCACGAGCGAGCCCCACTGTATGGCGTCGTACTCCAGGTCCTTGAGGAGCTGCAACGAGATGTAGAGGAAGTTGCCGCTGCCGCAGGCGGGGTCGAGCACGCGGATGGAGCGCAGGCGGTCGAGGAAGGCACCGAAGATGCGCTCGGAGTTCTGGTCGGGGGGTGTTCGAGCGGTCACCTTTCGGCCGGCCAGGACGAGCGACGTGATCTTCGCCTGAGTCTCGGCCCAGTCGCGCCGCAGCGGCGCCATGAGGACAGGTTCGACGAGCCGCAGGATCGAGGCTCGGTCGGTGTAGTGGGCGCCGAGCTGGGCTCGCTGGTCGGGGTCCAGGCCACGCTCGAACAGCGTCCCGAAGATGGCGGGCTCGATCTGGCTCCAGTCGAGCTTGGACACCCGGCCTATCGTCTCCATCTCGGCTGGTTCGAGTGTGATCACCTCGGCGTCGTCGAACAGGCCGCCGTTGAACCACTCGATCCGCTCGACCCCGAAGAGGCCGCCACCCTTAGCCATCTTGCCGAACAGATCGTGCAGAGCGGCCGAGAAGGCAGCGGCGTCACCCTTCGTGGCGCTCGACAGCCGATCGATCAGGTTCTTGGGCAGGATCCCGGCATCCTCGGCGAACATGGCGAAGAGCAGCCGATCGAGGAAGTGGGCAACCGTGTGCGGGTGATGGCCGCGGGCACGGAGGGTGGTGGCCAGAGCGGCGAAGTCCTGGGCTGCCCGCTCGGTCAGCTCTTCGCGCAGACGTGTCGGGCGCAGGCTCTCGGGGTCGGTGAAGACCGCCCGCAGGACCCGCAGCGGCTCGCCCGGGTCGGCGGCCAGATCGTCAAGGGTGAAGCGGTAGACCCGTGGCACCGTGTTGGTGAAGTTGGTGTGGATCTCGAAGCGGGCGAGGTCGCACACGACCAACAGGGGCGGGTTGCCCAGAGCTTCGCGGTAGCCGTTGAGCTGCGAGTACGCGGCGGCAAGATCCTTGCGCTTCCCCTTGTATTCCCAGGCGAAGTGGTCGCGCATCCAGACGTCGGCCCACCCCTCGCCGCCCTCGGCCCTGCCCGCACCCTTCTCGAAGGCGTACCACTCACCGGTAGGGTCCGCGTCGTTGGGCGTGGGTTGGCCGAGCATCCGGCAAAGGTCAATGAAGTGCTCCTGCGCCGCGGCCCGCTCGGCTCGCGTGCTGCCCTGCCACTTCGCCACGAACTGCGCCGGCGTTGGCACCTTGCCCTCCTGGCGCGGGTTCTACCCGCCGCCTGAGTGTACAGACTGGCGCTCGGTGCCAGGTAGGCGAACGGACGGGGCAGGCGCGTGCATAGTTTCTGAGCCGGAGCAGTGGGACGCCTCAGCCCCGTGCGCTCGGGCTTCGCGCAGCGTTGCGGGTCCGTCTACGCTAGGTAGGTCGTAGTCACCCAAGGGTGGGGCATGACCTCGTCGCTCGAACAGCTCGCGACGTACCGCCGGCTCAATGCGAGATTGACCGTCTCCTGGCCAGTCTTCGTCGCCAAGCGACGCGATCGGCTCGTTCAGGCCGAGCGGCTCGGCCACGCCGCGGAGAAAGTGGCCGAGGGCATCCTCGAGGACCTCCTCACCGGACCGCTCGACTGGTCGCTCGCGGACGTGAACTACCAGGTCGACTACGCCGATCTGCTGCTCACAAGGCTCGGCATCAAGCACCTCCTGGTCGAAGTCAAACGGCCTGGCGCTCTGGCCTGGAACCGCCACGCCGTCGACGCGGCATTGTTCCAAGCGGCCGGCTACGCCCGAAAGCAGAAGGTGAGCGCGATCGCCGTAAGCGACGGCCACATGCTCTACGCGGCGGACGTAGGTGAGGCGGGCCTCCACGACCGCGTCTTTGTGGCGCTCGATACCCTGGCTCCACACGTCGATCTGTGGTGGATAAGCGTCGACGGCATCTACCGGCGACGGGAAGACCTCGCAGGCGGTCCTGGCCTCCTCCCTCACCCTGCGGTCGACTCAGCCTCCCCACCCGACTCGGCCGAAGGCGAGCTCTTCGACTCCAAGTACCACCTGCCCGCCCGCTGCTTCGCCTACGTCGGCGATTCGGCTCATCCCTCGAGCTGGCATCTGCCGTATCGGCTCGCCGACGGTTCAGTAGACCACGCTCGGCTGCCAAAGGCCATCGAGGCCATCCTGTCGAACTACCGCGGCGGTCACGTGAGTTCCATCCCCGAGCGAGCTATCCCGGACGTGCTCGTGTGCCTCGGGCGGGCGGCCCATTCTCTCGGTAGGATGCCAAACCAGGCACCGGAGCCTGCGTCTGCATACGTGGCTCTCGCGCACGCGCTCGACCAACTCGGGCGTCTCGGCGAGGTTGGCTAACGTCGGTTACAGGGCCTCGCCAGATGCCACAGAAGGTCCACACGATGCGTGCGTCGTGCGCACAGCCTAGGTGTGCGCAATCCCACTGGGCGCCTAGCGTCGGTGGCTGGCAAGCCGTAGTAGCCATTCCGGTTGTGCTGTCGCTACTGGCTGGCCTTGCGGGTGTTCTGTTCGACCCTGAATTCGACGATCCGGCGGATCAGATCCGCGGGCAGCGGCTGGCCGAGAGGGAACTGCACCGAGCCCTTCCCGACCTTGTAGGGCTTGAGTTCCTCCTTGAACGCCTCGACCCCGCTCCCCGTCGGATAGAACCCGATGTGCTTCTCGTAACCCGCGAAGTGCACCAGATGCCCGTTTAGGTCGAACGTCGGCACCGCGTAGCTGATCGTCTCTGTCGCGTCGGGCGCTGATGCCCTGATGAGGGCTCGCAGCTCCCGCAGCACCTTCCGAGTATCTGGGAGGAAGTCGGCGATGTACTCATCGATCGACGTGGCTTTCGACCTACTCGGCATCTTTGCACCTCCCGTGGATCCTTCGCGTTGTCGGCACGGCGCCCGCCGCGAGCGCCTATGACGACTTGAACAACCCCACCGCGGAGCTGACGCTCGTGCCGTGAGCAGTACATAGCGTTCGGGTCTTGCTGTGGCTACGGCAGGGCCGTCACTAACCGCGCATAGCGGTGGGCGGCGAGGAGGCCTTCGCTGGCGGTGCTGGTCAAGCGTGCCAGGCCGGTCGACTGCGAGCGCTCAGAGCAGATCGCCGAGCTTGGGTGTTTCGGCCTTGTAGACCTGGCGCAGGTAGGCCAGGCCCGAGGCCTGGTCCTCGTCGCTGAAGGCCTCGACGCCGTCCTCGGGGACCACGATCCGGTAGCCGCGGAAGAAGGCGTCGGCGGCCGTGTGCCGCACGCACATGTTGCTGTGCTGGCCGGTCAGCACGAGCGTATCGACCCCGAACTGGCGCAGCAGCGGCTCGAGCCCGGTGTCATAGAAGCAGGAGTACGTTCGCTTGGGCAGAACAAAGTCGCCGGGCAGCGCGGCCAGCTGCGGGATGATCGCGGCGCCGGTGCTGCCGGCCATCGCATGCTCGCCCCAGACCGCGAGTTCGAAGTCCCGCGGCAGGTGCGCGTCGTTGGCGTAGACGACGAGCCAGTCATCCCGGCGGGCACGGGCCCTCCCGAGGGCCGCAGCGAGCGGCGGGATGATCCGCTCAGACCGCGGGTTGGCGATCACCCCCGTGACGAAATCGTTGAGCATGTCGATGACGATGAGGGCCTGCATCTGGCTCCTCCAGGTGACGAAGTGGCGGCCGAGGCCGCACGACCAGCCGGGTTCTCCCGTAAGCGCGGGACCGTAGGCGGCCCCGACAGTATCTCACGCAGCCCCCGAGCCGGGGCCGGTAGCTGACCGTACACTCAGGTCAATCGTGTGGGGGGCGAAGGGTGGCCCGGCGCGGCCTCGACGCGTATGCACAAACTCCCGTTGTACTAATGTCTGTTAGAATGATGACGTGAACACGACCTTGGCCCACCCGCCGGCGTCCGCACTAGCACCAGATGTTATGAGCGGTCTCCAGGCAATCGCCGAGCCGACCCGCGCTCGGATCGTCGCTCTGCTCAGTCACGGGGAGCATTGCGTCTGTGACGTGGGAGACACCCTCGCCCTTAGCCCCGCCCTCGTCTCGCATCACCTCCGCGCGCTTCGAGAGAGCGGCCTGTTGCGGGAGCGTCGCAGCGGCCGCTGGGTGTACTACTCGCTCGATCTCGAGCGCGTTGCCCACCTCCGCCTCGCGCTCACCGACCTGCTCACTCCTACGGACACCGGCGCAACCGGCTGTCTTTGCTCCGACTGCGGCACACGGACGGCAGTGCGAACCCCGCTTCCGGTGTCGAGCGCGCTCTCGCAGCCGCTGCGATGAGCTGCGACGTCCTCATCGTCGGGCTGCCACTGGCCGCCGGTTGCCCGAGCACGAAGACCTGGCGCGCAGCCGCGGAGTCCGTGTATTCACGGTTGACAGGGCGATTCGGGTCCGAGGTGCGGTTCGAGTACGTCGACCTCTTCAGCCCCGAGATGGCGCGCTTCGCCGAGATCGAGGCGCTCGTCGCCGACGGCGCGGCTCTGCCCATCGTTGCCATCGATGGCATCGCCCGGTTTGTCGGCGGCAAACTCAACGTTTCCGCCATCGAACGCGAGGTGGCCGAGCGCCTTGCGACCGCCGTGCCCGCCAGCCCGCATACAAAGGAACTTGTCTCGTGACCGATCCCGCCCTCCCCACCGCCACCGCCGCAACGATCGACATCGAGGTCTTCGACCCGCCTATGTGCTGTCCGACCGGACTCTGCGGGCCCGTCCTCGATACCACTCTGCTTGATCTCGGCGAAGCGATCGTCGCGCTCCAATCCGAGGGTCACGCCGTCACGCGGCACATGATGACTTCCGATCCGCAGGCCTTCATGCACAACCATGAGGTCTACGAAGCGATCCGCGCCCGCCAGCTCGAGGTCCTGCCGATCACCGTCGTTCGTGGCCGCATCGTCAAGACAGGCGCATACCCGACGCTCGACGAACTGCACGCGGCGCTTGCCGCCGCCGGCTGAACCTGCCCGTCCCTCTTTCCACGGCGTTCCCCCCGCTGAAAGGATCCGCACATACCGTGACCGAGTTTCTCTTCTTCTCAGGAAAGGGGGGCGTCGGCAAGACGACGATGGCGTGTACTACCGCAGTCGCCGAAGCCGACGCAGGCCGGCGCGTCCTCATCGTGACGACGGATCCCGCCTCGAACCTCGCCGATGTCTTCGAGCAGCCGATCGGCTATGCGATCACGGCCATCGGGGGCGTCGCGAACCTGTGGGCGATGGAGATAGATCCCGACAAGGCAACGGCCGAATACACCGATCGGGCGCTCGCCCCGATCCGGGATATCTTCCCGCCCGAGATCGTCCGGGTCATGGAAGAGCAGCTCGCGTCGCCCTGCACGGCCGAGGTCGCGGCATTCGATCGGTTCGCAGACTTCCTCGATCCGACGGCTCCGGCGGTGGCCGCCGCGCCGGCGGGCTTCGATCTCATCATCTTCGACACCGCGCCAACGGGCCATACGGTCCGTCTCCTGGAGCTCCCCGAGGCCTGGACCAAGAGCATCTCCGAGGCCGAGGCCGGCACCGGCCAGACTTGCATCGGGCCGGCTGCGGCAATCGCCGACGCGAAGGCCAAGTACGAGCGCGCCCTGGCCGCTCTTCGAGACCCGCGCTCGACCCGCTTCGTTTTCGTGCTGCACGCGGAGGCAACCGCGCTCACCGAGACGCGCCGGGCGGGCGCCGAACTTGCGAAGCTGGGCATCGCCACGACAGAGCTGATCGTGAACGGGATCCTCCCACCCGAAGAGGCATCCTCGCCCTTCTTCGCCGCCCGCATCGCGATGCAGGACCGTTACCTCGTCCAGATCGCGCAACAGCTCCCGATGCCAACCCTGTATGTGCCGCTCCTCGACGGCGAAGTGCGTGGCATAGCGCGGCTGCGTGCGGTCGTGCCGCTCCTTCGCGATGCCGGGGCCGCCCGGCCGGTCTTCGGGGCGCTCGCCTCCGACCATGCCGCGCAGGCCCGATCGACCGACACCGACGCGGCCCTCGCGACGCTCCTTCCCGGCGACCGAGCGCGCACGATCTTCTTTGCCGGGAAGGGTGGAGTCGGCAAGACGGTAGTCTCGTGCGCGACCGCCGTCTGGCTCGCCGGCCTCGGACATCGCACGCTGCTCGTAACGACCGATCCCGCGGCGCACATCGGCGACGTCCTCAGCGCGACCGTCGGTCCCGAGCCCGGGCCAGTCGCCGGCGTCGAAGGACTCTGGGCTGCGCGCGTCGACGCGAAGGCCGCCGCAACCGCATACACCGAGCGGATCATCGCCGACGCCCTCGCCCGCGGCCGAAGCGCCGAGGCGATCTCCGGCATGCGCGAAGAGCTCGACTCGCCCTGCACCGAAGAGATGGCCGCGTTCGATCGGTTCATCGACCTAGCGAGCCGCGACACGTACGACGTGACCGTCTTTGACACCGCCCCTACCGGCCACACGATGCGCTTGCTCGAGCTTCCTATCGATTGGAGCCGCCAGCTCGACGTGAAGGTATTCGCCTCGGTTGATACGACCGCCGCGGACGACGTCGCGAAGGCCCGTTTCGGGCGGGTCATTGACATGATGCGCGACCCCGCCCAGAGCACGTTCGCGTTCGTCATGTATCCCGAGGCGACGCCGATCGTCGAGGCCGAGCGGGCGATCCGCGAGCTCGGCACCGTCGGCATCCCGCTCGGGCTCGTGGCGGCAAACATGGTCCTCTCCGAGGAGGTCTGCCAGACGCCATACGCCCGGGCCCGCTACGAGATGCAGCAGGGTTACCTCGCCGACATCGAACGGCGCTTCAGCGCACCTGTCCTCGAGGTGCCGCTGCTCGAGACCGAGATCATCGGACTTGACCACGTTCACGAGCTTGTCGATCGGCTCTTCGCCCTGCCGTCGCTCGTTGCCTGAGGGAGGCCTCTCTTGACAATCCAATCAGTTGACCAGGTCGTTGATTTGGAGGCAACAACGCACGCGGCCGAGACCCAGGTGCTGCTGGCTGCGGGCGCCTTCGGGACGGCGCTCCGGGGAAGTCACGAGTTCGACCGGCTTCGGGAGGCCGGCGCCGCGCTGGGCGCCGACGTCGCGGCGCAGGAGGCGATCGAGGCATTCAATCGCTGTCGGTTCGAGCTCGAGCTCGAGATCAGGCTCGGGACGCTGAACTCCGGTCAGCGGGCCGAGATCGAGCGGCTCCAGGCGGCGATGCTCGCTTTTCCCACCGTCGCCGAGTACATCACCGCGCAGAGCGCCTTCGAGGCGATCTGCCGCGAGACCGCTACGCTCGTGAGCGGCGAGATCGGCATCGACTTTGCCGCAAACTGCCGCTCCGGCGGCTGCTGCGGCTGAAAGAGAACCCAATGCTTGACCACGAACTTCACGAGGCGACGCTCGAGTTCGCTCGGGCTCTCCGTCATGCTCCGGCGGTGGCGGAGTATCGCACGGCGACCGAGGCGCTTGATAAAGACCCGGGCTCGCAGGCGCTCCTCGCCGACCTGCGGCAACAGCAACTCACCCTGGCCCGGATGCAGCAGAGCGGCCTGTCGCCCACCCAGCTCCAGATCGACGCACTCCGTCGGAGCCAGGCGGCCGTCCGGGGCTGCGAGACGATCATGGCCAGCCTGCGGGCAACGAATGACGTCAAGACATTCCTGCCTGTCGCGGCGCAACACCTCTCCGCATCTCTCGGCTTCGACTATGCGCAACTGGTCGCCCCACAAAGCTGCTAAAAAGGCTTCGGTCGATGTAGTGACGCCATGAACCGGGATACCGACTCCGACGTCGTCCTCCTTTACGCCGCAGCCGACCCGACACGACTCGCGATCCTCCGCGAGCTAAGTTCGGAGAGGTCAGTCTGCGCCTGCGATTTCACCGACTGCTGCGGCACGATTTCCCAACCGACGGTCTCCCATCACCTCAAGGTGCTCCGAGAACGGATGGGTACGCGCTGAGCGCCGCGGCATAAACGTCCCATACACGCTCCGCGCCGACGCCGTGGAGAGATTTCGGCAGATTGCGAGCGAACTCCGGCCGGGCGTTGAGCGCCCGGCTCGGTCAAACCCTGCCCGATGACATCAAGACCGTCGGGCTCATACCTCCCACGATCGGAGTCTATGTCGTCATAGGGGCGGTGCGAACAGGCCGCTCGTGACCGGCCCCCACGAGAAAGGCAACGAGGACAGCGACGAGTTGCCGTGGTGGCAGGACGCCCGGCGCTCAGCGCCTGACGGCAAGCTCGAAGCGCATCGCCTCTGCGGTGAGCCGCTCCATCTCCGCCCCGCTGAGTTCGAGTTCGGCCGCGGCGACGTTCTCTTCGAGCTGAGCCACGGTTCGTGCGCCCGGGATGGCGACGACGTTTGCGTGCCCGATGAGCCAGGCGAGCGCCACCTGGGCCGGCGTGGCCGCATGGGCGGCGGCTGTCTCGCGGAGCGCGGCGAGGAGCGGCTCAACGCTCCGCAGCGACCTGGGCCGGAACAGCCGATTGCGCCCGCGGACATCGGCCGGCGCCGGGTCGGTCACGCTGTGGCTCCCGCTCAAGAAACCCTGCCCAAGGGGGCTGTAGGCGATGACGACGTGCTCCGCCTCTTTCGCGTACGGCACGAGCTCCCAGTGCGGCATGGGCGCGGCCAGGCTGAAACGGACCTGGTTGGTCAAGACAGGAGAGCCGAGGCCCCGCTCGGCGGCCCGCCAGCGTTCGAGCGAGTAGTTGCTGACGCCGATGTGGCGAACGAGCCCATCCTCCAGAAGTGTCCGCATGGGTGCCATCGTCGATCGGGGCGAGACGAACGGGTTCGGGAAATGGACCTGGTACAGGTCGAGCGCCTCGATGCCGAGACGCCGCAGGCTCCCGCGCACCTGCCAGCCAACAACCGACGGGATTGGCAGCGCAGGCACCAGCTTGGAGGCGACGACCAGCCCGTCCCGTCGGCCGCGGATCGCCTCACCGACGATGCGCTCCGAGCGGCCGAAGCCATAGACCTCGGCCGTATCGATAAAGGTGACCCCGAGCTCGATCGCCCGCCGGACTATGGCGGGCGCGGCGTCGCTGGCGTAGGTTTCTCCGTAGCGCCACTCGCGCGACCCGAACTGCCAGGTCCCGAGGCCGATCACCGAGAGCCGCAGGCCGCCGACCTCCACGTAACGCATAACGTCAGCCTCCCGGTCATATCCAACTTGCGATTGTTCGAGCCCCGCGACCTGCCTGGCTCGTCTCTGACGGACGCCGCAACTGCGCCTCCGACACGCGATCGGACAAGAAGGTAGCGGGCAGCGGCATTGTAGCCGTCGCTTGTCACGATCAAGCCATCGGGTCGGGGCGCCCGTGGCGGACCTGAGGCTCAGCGTACCCTAGTCGACGATGCATCTGCCCAGGCTCACACGTTGGCGCGCGTTCGCCTCGGCGCGCTACCGGCCCTTCCAGGCAATCGCCGTCGGCCAGGCCTTCACCGCCTCTTATGCCTCGGACGCGCTGTTTGTCCCACTCCTGCTGCGCCTCGGCGCGCCCGCGGCGCTGGTGGTCCTCGTCGGCGCCGCCCCGGTCGGAGGCGCAGCATTGCAGGCATTCGCGCCGCAGATCCTGCGCCGCCTCAAGGGCAATCTGCGCCGGCTTACGCTGGGCTTGGCCCTCGCCGAGATCCGCGGCTTCGGCCTCGCCGCGATCGTAGCCGGGGTGGCCGCCGGCGGCGTAAGCGGGCTCACCGGAATCGCGCTCATCTCGGTGACCGTGGCGATCGGCCAAACGGCAGGCGTTCTATCTGGCTCGAACATCACCCTGTGGACGGCCGCCGTGCTGCCTGATGCTGAGCGCCGTCTGGTTGGACCGCGGATGGGGGCTCTCACAATGGCCCTCTCGACCGCGCTTCTGTTGCCCGCCGGCTTCGTCCTCGACGCGGGGACGCGGGCGATCGGTCTGTGGGCCTACGTCGCCTTCTTCCTCGTCGGCGGAGCGGCGTCGATCCTGACTCCGCTGGCCGTGGCCCGGCTTCCTCGTCCGGGACGAGTGCTCGTCGCCCGCGACACGGCCGGAGGCACCGAGATGCCGCCCGCGTTCCGTCGCTTCACGGACGTGAGCGTGATCGCCTACTTCGGGCAGGGCCTCCTACCTGCCCTGTCGCTCTACGCCCTGAGCGTTCTCGGGATGTCGGCCGGTTTCGCTGTGGCCCTTTCCGGCGTCGCGGCGGCCGGCGCGCTGGCCGGCTCGCTGGCGGCCGGCTCGTTCCTCCACCGCGGCTCGTCGAGCCGCGTCCTGCGAGCCAGTTTCCTTGTTCGCGCAGTCGCTGCGGCCTGCTGCGTCGCAGCGATCCCGGCGAATCCGGCGGCGCCCGCATTCCTCCTGGTCGGCTCGGCGCTGTTCAATGGTGGGGGCAACGCCGGGGTCCTCGCGACCAACGAGCGCCTGTACCGTCTCGCTCCGGCGCAGGCTCGTGTCCACTGCCAGAGCCGGTTCGTCGGCGCGACAGGGGCGGCCGCGGGCGCGGGGGCCCTCGTCTGCGCGACAGCGCTCGCCCTGGCGCCCCCGGCCGCGTGGGCGGCGTACACGGCCATGTACGCCGGGTCGGCCATCAGTCGAACGATCGCCACGTTTCGAACCGAGGTCTCGGCTTCGTGGATTAGCCCGTCAGCTCCTCCGGCGGAGACCTCGACTCCGGGCCACGGCTTAGGCTAGCGAACCAGCCCAAGTCTTCTCGCCTCGGCCATTCGCACGATCGGGTGATCGTGTCGAGCAGACGTGCCAACCTCGCACCGAGAACCGGCCAAGTTCGGTCGGAGGTCCGACTCCTCGTTGGCGGTAGGTCGGTAGATCGAGCACGGTCACCGCTGCTGTCCCAGGAACCATTCGTCCGACTCCAGGTAGTGCTTGAGCAGATACTCGCGCTGGTCCGCGCCTCGCACCTTGAAGCACTCCGCGCGGGGCCACTCCGGCCGGCTTTCCACCTGGTACCAGCGGTCGAGGACTTTGTCCACCTCGACGAGCCGATCCTCCCACTTGAACCGGCGCGGCGTCTCGTCGGCCTTGGCCCCCGCGTAGCATTCGACCTGGACCTGGATGAGCCGCATCAGCGTCCTGCCTGGGCGGGCCCGCGGGATGCGGCTGGCGATGCCCCCGCGAGCCGGGCTGAACCACCTTTGGCCGCGATCCAGGATCGCACGGTCGCAGCTGGATCCGATCCGCTCGGCTGAAAGCACGCGGTCGGGGTTGGTCACCAGTTCAATGTCCCAGGGCCGATTGGATTCAGTCGCCACTTTGTGAAGGATGTCTCTTGGGCGGCCTCAATTATCCACAGGGGCTGTCACCGACGAGCCCGCACTTGGGCGGCCGCCACGAACGCCCACTAATCCCCCTGCGCTCATGGCCCGAGGACGGCGAGTCAGGCGCGCGGCGGCCGCCGATGAACTAACCTCGCGGTTGTTGCCGGCAAGCGAGCGAGGTTTGGCGCGAAATGGGTCGTCCCCGGCCGCACGTCCGCCCGGCGATCAGTGTCGCCTTCGTCGTCACTGTGGCGGCCTGTTTGGGCGCGATGGGCTGGTCCCCACATCCCGACGCGCGCGAGTCCCCGTTGGCGGCATAGGCCGCGCCGAGCGGGCCACTCTTCGTCCACACGCCAGCGCCGCCTGACGCCGAGGACGCCACTGCAGCATCCCCAACGACACTGGCTTCTGCTCAACTGTCGACGCCTGCGCCGAGTCCGAAGGCAACCCCGAGCGCCTGGACCCTCGACGTCTACGATGCCCGAGCCGTTCGCTGGCAGAACCCCGATCTGACGGCATGCACCGCTGCCTCCGCTCAGATGATGCTGAACATGGCGGTCTACTGGGAGGACTACTCGCCAATGGGAGCTGGCGAGCCGGAGCCGATGCCCCCACAGGGCTGGAAGCCGGACGTCTCCTACGCCCGCCAGGAATCGATCCTGGCCTACCAGCGGCGCACCGGGACGATGTTGCTCTCGTGGCCCGGTGCGGATGCTCACGGGTGGCGCAATGCTCTCAACTACTACGGCTGGGGCAGCGTTACAGCGGGCGTCTACCGCGACGAGGCATTCGACTCGTTCGAGGGTGCCGTCCGATCGACCGTCAGCGCGATAGCGCTGTATCGCAAGCCCGTCGGGATCCTGGGTTGGGCAGGGAATCACGCTCAGATCGTCACCGGCTATCGAGTGACGGGTGATGACCCTCGGACCGGCATGACCGCCTTTTCGGTCGTCGGCGTCTACCTGACCGATCCCCTCCGTGCCGACGGCTTCCGCGACCACTACGTAGGCCTCGCGACCTGGAAGTCGGGCGCCAAGACGATCAGATTCACTCCCTACCTGATGACGAATTCGCCCTATGTAGACCCCATAGACAGCCATCAGGGCAACGCCGAATGGGACGGCAAGTGGGTGATAATCGCGCCGGCGGTGTGAGCGGGCGCCCATCCAGGCCGCCGCAGCGTCGGCTCCGGACCCACGGGTTCAAATCCTCGACCTTGCACTTGTTGGCGGCCGCGGGACGCAGGCCAAGTCCATAGGCTGGCGGTCACCACTCCATCCAGGCCGGCTGGACCTGCGCCTGCAGTCGGAACCTTCCGGCGGTCGCACCCGCACGATGCCGCGATGGTGACCCTCCACAGGCTGCCCCTGTCAGCGGATGCCGTGTGTCGCTAATGCGAGGACGATTAGCACGATCGCCGTGCCTACCGCCCCGGCGGCCGCGAGCCCGAGCCCCCAACCCAAACCTTGAACGAAGTGGTAGTCGAACCCTGGGAGGCTGGTTCCACGCTCGACGCGCGCAGGTGCGCCGGCAAACGCGGTGCCGCAACCTGGGCAGTAGCGATCGTGGGACCAGACACGCCGCCCGCAGGCGGCATAGACCTTCTCCTCGGACACCGGTACTCCCTTCCTTCTGGCCTTTCGATTTCTGGAGCTCACCCGTCCGCGCCAAGACGGTCGTCGATGATCATGGCATCCGGGTCCCCCTACCCACGGCCCGACCGAGCATGAAAGGGCCGCGAATCGGGGTCCTTGGCCACCATTTGGTCATGGTGTTGCTATCCGTGGCCAGCTGAGTGATGGATGGGGGTGACCAGTCCGCACCCGAGGCACTCCCGATGACCGCTCGACCCCTCCCCGCCCTGGCCAGCGGAGACCCCACCGCCTGGGACCAGGCCCTCTACGCCTTCCTGGTCGAGAAGGGCAACCGTTCAGGCTCCCGCCGCACGGTCGAAAGCTACGGCCGGATGCTCTGGCCATTCTTCGCCGATCGCGGTTTGACCCCAGACCGGGTCAAGCCCGCCGACGTGCTGGCCTGGGTCCATGGCATTGGCAAGTCCGGGCGGACACCCTCCGCGACCACCGTGGGCGCCAGGATCGCCTGCCTCAGCAGCTACTTCCGCTTCCTGATCCGAATGGGCCTAGTCGTCTCCAACCCCTGCGATGCCGTCGAGCGGCCGAGAGCCATCCAGTCGGTTGCCCGTGGATACAGCGCCGACGAGGTGCGGCGCCTTCTCGCAGTCGTACCAGACACCGTTGCCGGCCACCGCGACCGAGCGTTGCTGCTCACCTTCATCCTCACCGGCCGACGGCGCAGCGAGGTGATCGGGCTCACCGCTGGCGACATCGCCGTCGAGGGTGAAGCCGTCTTCTACTCGTATCGGGGCAAGGGCGGCAAGACCGGCCGAAGGGAGCTGCCGATGCCCGCGTTCGAGGCACTGCGGGCAACCCTTGCTGATGCAGGCCTATCGCTTGCGACCATGTACAAAGGAGCCGGCGGATTCAGGGGGTCGACGCAACGATCGCTGCCAGCATAGCGGCAGGCGTCTGGTATTCCAGCGTCTTGCGAGGCCTGGCGTTGAGCCTGGCGGCCACCACGTCGAGATCGGCCTGGGTGTAGAC
>Ga0209777_10002010_pt1 | contig 27779 bp, 23 predicted proteins | sample FrelakmetHBP12HB_FD_187147 | JGI IMG/M metagenome (GOLD analysis project Ga0209777, IMG submission 187147) | Freshwater lake sediment microbial communities from the University of Notre Dame, USA, for methane emissions studies -HBP12 HB (SPAdes)... | ecosystem: Environmental > Aquatic >...
TGGCCTTGAATGATGGGTTATGCTTCCTGCGGCTCTGTTTCATGTCCTGCTCCTCCTTCTCGGTCTATTTTATTCTAGGAGCAGAACCCGCTCTTAACAACCTGTCTAAATTTCGGGGACCACCTCACACTGCGCTACTATTTTCGTTCTTGGTGGTGACGGTGGCAACCGTCATGATAGATTCCTGCGCAAGCAGGAATCCAGGGTCACCCCCTTTACAAAAGGGGGTGAGGGGGATTACAGACCGCCCTATATGGGATCTGTCCCTCTGTCCTCCTTCCGTTTGGGCAGGGTGGAGGTGGTGTGGGGCGTCCGCCTCAGGCGGACGCCCCAAAACCGTAGGGGCGACCCATTGGGTCGCCCCTTAAGAATATCATTCCTGCGCAAGCAGGAATCTAGCCGTCTGCCCTACTCTCTTGAGGTCACAAATTGTGACCTCAAGACCACGAATTCATCCTTAATGACCTCTCACCCTCCCGAGCTGCTATGTGTGTCAAATGTGGAACGCGTGGTGGCAAAATAGAATCGAAGATTTGCGCAGCCAGGGGATGCAACTTCAAACGTTTCGTAGGCAGAGCCGCCAACTCTTGATCAGGGCATCAGCAATTTTGCCCGGCTATTTGCTGGCTGTTTCTTGTCAGGAGTCAGCCTCTTGCTCGCCATAGCGCTTTCGACTCGCAACACAAGATCGGGTATGTTTAGAGGCTTTGTTATATAATCATAGGCCCCGAGATGCATGCTTTCCTGTATCGCTTTGCTGTCAAGGGTTGACACAACCATAATAACCTGGGTGTCGTGACAACGCTCTTTAAGCCTGTGAAGCACGTCTATTCCTGACGTGCCCGGCATTGTCGCATTCAAAAGAACCACATCAAAATCGGACATTGCAGATTTATCCAGAGCATCTAGTGCACATGATGCAGTAACGCAGTAGTAGCACTCTCTGGAGAGTGCATGTAAAAGCATTCTCCTTGTCGACTCTTCATCGTCAACTATCAAAACCGAACCCTTGAATATCCCCATTGTATTCCATCTCCAAAGGAGCTCCAAGGTACTTCTTCGAAAGACACGTACCTATCCTCCTCTGCTACTATTGTACTGTATCGGTCAACTATTTGGTACTTGATTCTTCTTGACTTTCCCTCCCTTCTTGCGGCCATTATACGCAAGATTGTTGAATAACACAAACAAGTGCTGACCTGTTGAAATACTTTAAACCCCTACCCTTTTCATTTTCTACCCTGAAAACATTCCCCTCTTGCTTTTTTCTCGGCGAATTCAGCGCCCTCTGCGGTGAACCGTCTCCCTGAAACGGTGTCAGCTTGACAAATGTCTCGCTATCGCATATAAAAGCCTTAAATGAAGATATGCCTCCTGACCTACCGGGGAAACATGTATTGCGGCGGGCAGGGGGTCTACATATGCTACCTGGCCGGGGCGCTCCAGGAGTTGGGGCACGAAGTCCACGTAGTATCAGGACCTCCTTATCCCACACCTCCTGATGGTGTCAAGCTGCACAAGGTCTTAGGGCTCAACCTCTACGAGACCAGCAACCTGTCGTCGCTGTCAAACCCTCTGCGAGCCTTCACCCCACTCAATCTATATGAGATTACTGCGGTGCATATCGGGTTCTTCCCCGATATATTCACCTTCAGCATGAGGGCATACTTCAAACTGCGCGAGCTGATGTCCAGCGAGAGGTTCGACGTCATTCACGACAACCAGACGCTGGGCTACGGCCTGCTTCTGACAAAAAGCCTCGGGGTGCCCATCGTCGCCACCATACATCATCCCATCACTGTCGACCTGGCGGCCTCTTTAGCCCAATCCGATACATTCAGGCGCGGCATCAGATGGACGATGTTCTATTCCTTCCTCACCATGCAGGGCATTGTGAGCAGACGCATGGCAAGGGTGATCACGGTTTCCCAGTCCTCGGCAGAGGATACTGCCCGTGCCTTCAAATTGCGCCAGGATAGGGTGAGGGTGGTTTACAACGGCATCGACACCGGTATTTTCAGGCGGCTCGATCACGTCGATAAAGAGCCCAACAGCCTGGTCATAGTGGGCAAAGTCGAGGACAAGACTAAGGGCATCCCCTATCTGTTGGAGGCGGTGAAACTGCTTAAGGGCGACGTCGACGTTAAGGTGTATGTCGTGGGCAAACAGGAAGCCAGCGAGGGGTATGGCACGAACCTGGCACGGCAACTGGGCATCTCCGACAGAGTTACTTTCACCGGCTATGTAAGCACCGATGAGTTAGTCAGGCTCTACTCCTCTGCGGAGATAGGGGTCACGTCTTCCGTTTATGAGGGCTTCGGATTGCCTGCGGCAGAAGCAATGTCCTGCGGCACCCCTGTTATAGCCACCAGGGCAGGTGCGCTGCCCGAGATAGTAGGTGATGATGCAGCCGGGATTCTGGTACCGCCTGGAGACCCCCCGGCGCTGGCAGCCGCGATAAAACGCCTCCTTGCAGACAAGCCGCTGAGGCAAAGAATGGGGCAGGCAGCCCGAAAAAGGATCGAGGATTTCTTTAGCTGGCAGGCGGCAGCCAGGAAGAGTGTCGAGGTCTATCGTGAGCTCTTATAGCCCTAAGGCTGTTTCGGATACCTGCGGTTCCCTTTCATCCTTTTCCCGTCTGCAACTAATTGGGAGTGCAGGGGGTCCGGGGATGTCCCAGCAAAATTCCAGTGTCATTGCGAATCCTTCCTGCTGAAGGACGAAGCAATCTCAGCGCCTTCTTGATATTTACGACCACGAGGGGATTGCTTCGTCGCCCGCCAGAGGCGGACTCCTCGCAATGACATTGAAGTCCCCCAATCCTTCCAAGGAAGGAGGGGGACACAGAGGGTTGAAGAGAAGTGTAGGATACGTCCTGCTGGGGGTCTGGGGGTGTCCCCCAGTTTCAACCTCCCCCATGATTGGGGGATACAGGGGGTTGAAAAGTGTTGCTAAACGCTCTCTCCAGTCAACCTGATGAAGATGTTTGTTACTGATATGGGGATTTGCGGGCGACCCGCCTTCGTTTCGATAGAAAAGTAAGGGCACAGTGCACTGTACCCTTCACGGGTAGGTTGGAGCGCCTGTTCAAACCAGACAGACAAGGGGCTTAAGCCCCTTGTCTGTCCTTTTGTCTCAAGCAAGCAACCGACTTCGAGCCGTTTTTTGAGTAACTCTCTAGGGAACGACCGGAAGCGTAGCTGCAAATCCCCGGATTACAGATGTTGACAACTGAGCCTCAATGACTTAAAATTATTATGAATAAGGATTCATAACGATGGCCAGACCAAGAACATGCAGATGCGTGGGCTTCCTTCCTGATATAGTTTATTTCAAGCCTAGGGGGATACCTCTAGTTGACTTGGAAGAGATCTGCCTTCTGGTAGAGGAGTTGGAAGCGATCCGCTTGAGGGACGCCGAAGGTTTAGAGCAGGAAGAATGCGGCCGCCTGATGAATATTTCTCAGCCAACATTCCATCGTGTTCTTGAATCTGCGCGGAGGAAGATAGCCGAAGCCTTAATCAAGGGCAAGGCTATTCGAATAGAGGGGGGTGATTTTGAGATGGCGGAGCGAAAGTTTTCATGCCGAAGCTGTGGACACTCTTGGGAAGTTCCCTTCTGCACAGGGCAAAGGGGCATTGATATGACCTGCCCTAAGTGTGAGAGCCGCGATATCCACCGCACCGGCCAGGGTGGATTCGGTATTGGGAATAGACCACGAGGACACTGCCATGGGAAAGCTCAATCATAACCTGAAGTTGAGGAGAATAAAATGAAGATAGCTGCTGTATCAGACGATGGGTTCAATATCAGCCAGCACTTTGGGAGAGCGCCTTACTACGTGGTGCTTACTGTCGAAGAAGGAAAGATCTTGGACAAAGAGAAGAGGCCTAAAACCGGACATCGTAACTGTGTTGGTCACGAGCAGAACCAAATCGGCTCCGGAGAGCGGCATGGGTGTGATGCCGGCTCCGAGAGTCGGCACGCAAGCATGGCCGAAACCATAACAGATTGCCAGGTGCTTCTGGCTGGAGGCATGGGCTGGGGTGCCTACAATAGCCTGAGAGGTTACAGCATTGAGCCCATAGTGACTGATGTCGAGAATATCTATAAAGCAGTAGAACTCTATACAAAGGGCAAGCTGCCGAACTTAATGGAGCGTCTGCACTAGTGCAGACGGCGATTCCATTCACTATAATCATAAGGCGCCCAACGGACAGTGTTACTGACATAATTATCCTGTAGGGAAGTCTATGGCAACCGAAGAACAGATAAAAGAAAGCCTTGAAGATGTGCTTGTCCCCGGGGCGATGCGCAGCCTGACTAAACTGAACCTGGTTCGCAGCATCTCGGTCGCTGACGGCAAGGCAAGCATCAGTCTCGCCTCGACGGCACTCAGCCCAGAGTCTCAGGACTGGCTCAAAGTCAAGGTGAGCGATACTGCCAGAGGGCTGCCGGGGATAAAGAAGGCCACGATAGATTTCGTTGAAGCCACGCCCAGGGACCTCAACGAAGTCCAACATGTGGTCGCCATTATGAGCGGCAAAGGCGGTGTGGGCAAGTCCCTGGTGACCAGCCTCATCGGCGTGTCCCTGGCCCGCCGTGGCTACGAGGTAGGCATTCTCGACGCCGACATCACCGGTCCCAGCATACCCAGGATGTTCGGCATAGACAGCCGCCCTGCGGGCAGCGATAGCGGAATCATACCTGTGCTGTCCCATCTGGGTATCGGCATAATGTCTATCAACCTCCTTCTGTCCAATGAGGATGACGCAGTCATCTGGCGAGGCCCTCTTATCGCCAAAACTATCACGCAGTTCTGGGAGGACGTGCTCTGGGGCAAGCTCGACTATTTACTGGTCGACTTGCCGCCGGGGACTGCTGATGCGCCGCTGACCGTCATGCAATCCCTTCCTCTGTCAGGCGTGGTCGTTGTCTTCAGCCCCCAGGAACTGGCAGCGATGATCGTCAGAAAAGCGGTGCAGATGGCTCAGAAGATGAACGTCCCCATAATAGGGGTAGTGGAGAATATGAGCTACTTCCTGCTGCCCGACAGCGGGAAACGGATAGAGCTTTTCGGCAAGAGCAAAGGGCAGGAGATGGCGAAGGCAGCGGGCGCTCCTCTGCTGGGGCAACTCCCCATAGACCCGGACTTGGCGCGGCTCTGTGACGAAGGCAGTATTGAGCGCTACGACTCCGCAGTGCTTAACGCCTTGGCCGATGCCTTCCTCAAAGCAATGTCAGCCAAAAATTGAAATGTCTCCTAGTAATTGGGGAGTGCAGAGGGGATTCACCCCTCTGCTGGGGGCTTGGGGGTATCCCCCAAATTATTTAAATCCCCCAAGACTGGGGGACACAGGGGGTTGAAGATAGTTGTTAAACTCTATTAATTATCAATTGAGAGATTAAGATGACAGACGAGCCACAAAACCAAGACTTTGCAGGTTTCAGTCAGACAGTCATCGACCACGCCCGGAACCCCAGAAACGTGGGCACCATCCCCAACCCCGACGGCTATGCTAGCGCCGTCGGCTCCTGCGGCGACATCATGGAGATCTGGCTGAGGATAAAGGGTGACATAATTCAGAATATTACCTTCTCCACTACCGGCTGCGGCCCCACCGTCGCTGCTCTGAGCCTGGTCACCGAGCTGGCCAAGGGTAAGACCATAGCCGAGTCTAAAGAAATCACTCCGGAATACGTGCTGAATACTCTGGGTGGGCTCCCCGAGGAGAACATTGAGTGCGCTGTCCTGGCTGCGACCATACTCAGGGAAGCTATCAGGGACTATCTCGCTTTTAAGAACGAACCCTGGAAGAGAATGTATCGCCAGCAATATTGAAAAGAGGCCAATTGGAAACCCGAATCGAGCTTGTCCCTACCCTGGACCTCTGCATTGAGGGCACAGCCAGACAGGAATACCTGAAAAGCACAGATGAATATATGCAGAGAGGTAAGAAGGACAGGAAGCTCGAAGATAGGATAGAGCTGCTCAGGATGTTCTTGGAGACCGTGGACTTTCGCAAACTGCGGGCTGAAAGCGAGAAATACCTGGTGGAAGGAAAGACTGTCAAGTTTATTTTGACCTTGGCAAAAGGGAAGCCCGAATACGAAATGAAGGTGGCTTAATAGTTCGAAATGAATTCTATCATCTATGGCCCGGTTTCGTCATGGCGGTTAGGCAGGTCGCTCGGCTTCGACCTTTTCTCACCCAGGGGCAAGACCTGCTCCTTCGACTGCACCTACTGTGAGTGGGGCACAACCGCTAACCCTTTGGTTGAGCGAAGGGAGTTCGTGACGCTCGCTGAGTTAAAGAAGGAGCTTGAGACGGCGAAAGGCGTGACTGCTGACTATGCTACCTTCGCCGGTGGGGGCGAGCCGACCTTAGCCAGTAATCTAGGCCAGGCAATCGAGATAGTCAAAGCAACTTTGAAGCTGCCGGTGGCAGTCATTACTAACTCATCTTTAATGCCCAGAGAGGATGTGCGCCGCGAGCTTGCTCGCGCTGATCTGGTGATGGTCAAGTTGGACGCGCCAAACGAGGAGATATTCAACGCAGTCAACAGGCCCTGCAAGGGATATACCCTGGCTGAGATACTGCAAGGAATCAGGCGCTTTAGGTCGGAGTACAAAGGCAGGCTGGCGCTTCAGATGATGTTCGTCGAGTCGAACAAGGGTTGTGCAGAGGAGATGGCGAAGATAGCCAGAGAGCTATCGCCCGACGAGGTGCAGATAAACACGCCGCTGCGTCCCTGCGGCGTGAAACCACTAACCCCCAAGGAGATAGCAGCCATACGCGATAAGTTCAGCGGATTTAAGGAAGTGGTGACGGTGTACGAGGTGGTGAGACCTATTTGATTACATCCACACCCACATAAGGGCGCAGTACCTCGGGTACTACCACGCTGCCATCGGGCTGCTGGTAGTTCTCCAGAACGGAGATGAGCACACGGGGCAAGGCCAGCCCTGAGCCGTTCAGGGTGTGGACAAACTCGGGCTTGGCGCCGGGCTGAGGGCGGTAGCGGATATTTGCCCTGCGGCCCTGGAAATCGCCGCAATTACTGCAGGAGCTCACCTCGAGCCACTCAGCGCAGCCGGGCGCCCACATCTCGATGTCGTAGGACTTAGTGGCGGCAAAACCCAGGTCTCCGCTGCAAAGCTGAATTATCCGGTAAGTGAGTCCCAGCTTTTCGCATACTTCCGAGGCATCCCTTACCATTCTCTCCAGCTCTTCATCCGATTTCTCGGCCTCGACGAATTTGTACATCTCCACCTTATCGAACTGATGCCCCCTCTTGATCCCTCTGGTGTCCTTGCCCGCCGACATCTTCTCACGGCGGAAGCAGGCGGTGTAAGCCACATAGTACAGCGGCAAAACGCCCGGCTCCAGGATTTCGTCGCGGTGCAGGTTGGTCAATGGCACCTCGGCAGTGGGCACAAACCATAAATCGTCTTCTTCATCATGGTAGAGGTTGTCGGCGAATTTAGGCAAATTCCCCGATCCTACCATACACTCCCGCTTGACCATGTACGGAGGATAAATTTCCTTGTAGCCGTGCTCTTTTGTATGGAGGTCGAGGAAAAAAGCGATGAGCGCCCTTTGCAGCCTGGCCCCCAGCCCTTTGAGCACATAGAAGCGAGTCCCCGATATCTTCACCCCGCGTTCGAAATCGATGATGCCCAGCTTCGGGCCGATGTCCCAGTGAGCCAGAGGCGTGAAATCGAATTTTCGAGGCTTGCCCCACTCCCTCACTACCGCGTTGTCGCTCGAGTCCTTGCCTACAGGGACGCTGGGGTGTACCAGGTTGGGTATTCGGAGCAATAGCTCGTTTAGCTCTCCCTCGATACGCTCGCCCTCAGCCTCGAGGGACTTGATTGAATCCCCGGTATCCCTCATCTCGGCCAGGAGTTCGGGCGGTTTCTCCTTCATCTTGCCGATCTCTTTGCTGACCTGCTTTTTTCTTGCCCTGAGGCTCTCCGCCTCCTGAATCAGGCGACGTCGTTCCTCATCGAGGCGCAGGACCTCATCTAGTCCTGAGACCTCGCCGCGCTTGGCCAGGGACTCCCGCACAAGGTCCGGGTTTTGGCGGATGAACTGCAGGCTAAGCATCTTTTTTGTCTCCATTCGAGACTGCAGGTTTCCCGAATTCCTCTCCAGGTGGAACCCCTTCTGGCTTTATGATCTGTCGCTTCAACTGCGGGAACAGGATAACCTCTCTAATCGACTGCTGGTTAGTTAATATCATAACAAGGCGGTCAATACCCACGCCCAGCCCGCCTGTGGGCGGCATGCCGTACTCCATGGCTGTGAGAAAGTCCTCATCCAGCCTCTCCACCTCCTCGTCACCCATCATGGCGCGCATACGCTCCTGCTCCTCGAAGCGCTTTCTCTGTTCTATGGGGTCGTTGAGCTCGGTGAAGGCGTTGGCGACCTCCATCCCGCCGATAAAGCATTCGAACCTCTCCACCAGCCTGGGGTCATCGGCCTTGCCCTTGGCCAGAGGCGATATCTCGACGGGATAATCCAGGACAAAGGTAGGTTGTATTAAGGTAGGCTCGACGAACGTGGAGAAGAGCTTATCAACCACCCGTCCCCAGCTCATATGCTCGTCGGTTGGCACGTTCAATGTCCTGGCTTTCTCCCGCAAGGTATTCAAATCCTGATATTGCGCGTCGAGGAAATCGACGCCACACTTGTTAAGAAGCTCATCCCGCAGGTTAACCCTCCTCCAGGGAGGGGAAAGTTTAATTACATTTTCACCGAAGGGTAACTCTAGAGTGCCGACGACCTCCTGGGCGACATGGCACACCATCCGTTCCACCATAGCCATGACATCGTTGTAGTCAGCATATGCCTCATAACTCTCGAGCATGGTGAACTCAGGGTTGTGTTTGATAGAGAGTCCCTCGTTGCGAAAGATGCGTCCGATCTCGTAGACTTTGTCCAATCCGCCTATGATCAGACGCTTGAGATAGAGTTCGAGCGCAATCCTCAGATAAAGGGTCTGTTCCAATTCGTTATGATAGGTGGAGAAAGGGCGGGCCATTGCCCCAGCAGCCACCGGCAACAACACCGGAGTCTCTACTTCTATGAATCCGCGCCCATCGAGGAAGCGGCGTACGGCGGCGATGAGGCGGCTGCGCATAACGAAGATGTTTCTCGCCTCCTCATTGGAGATGAGGTCGAGATACCTCTGGCGATAACGCTTCTCCACATCGGTGAGCCCGTGCCATTTCTCAGGCAGCGGCAGAAGCGACTTGGAGAGCATAGTGAAGTCGGAGCCCTCTACTGTGATTTCACCGCTCTTTGTTCTGAAAACCTTGCCGCTGACCCCCATGAAGTCTCCGATGTCAAAATCGTGGAGATATTGATATTTCTCGTCACCAAGGGTATCCCTGCGGATGTATGCCTGGAGTTTGCCCGAACCGTCTCTTAGGTCGATGAAGGTTGCCTTACCCATAGAGCGTTGGGCCATGATGCGGCCAGCAACACTTACCTTAAGGCCCTCAGCATTACTTCCTTCTTGTTGCTGAAAAAGAGCTATCGCTGCTTGTATGGTGTGAATACGTGGGAATCGGTGAGGGTAGGGGTCAATGTTGCGGCTACGAATCTTGTTGAGTTTTTCCAGTCTTTGTCCGGTTATCGCTTCTTTTCTATCCGCCATCTCATGAGCCTGAACAGAATTTCCAACACTGCACCTTTTCGCTGAACTTATTCAATGGCAATTATCTTCATCTTGCGCGCGCCTGCGGGAGCACGCACTTCAACCTCATCACCCACCCGCTTGCCCATCAACGCTTTACCGACAGGCGACTCATTGGAGATCTTCCCTTTATTGGGATCGGCCTCAGCACTGCCCACAATGGTATAGTATTCCTTCTCCCCGCCCTTGCTGCGAACCGTGACCTTTGAGCCAAGCTTCACCGAGGATGATGGGGTCTTCTCTTCCTGAATTATGCTGGCATTCTTAAGCATCTTCTCCAGGGTAAGGATCCGCCCCTCAACAAAAGCCTGCTCGTTTTTGGCATCATCATACTCAGCGTTGTCGACAGTGCCACCCAGTTCCTTGGCTCTGTGGATCTGGTCGGCAACCTCCTGGCGGCGGACAGAACGCAGGTGCTCGAGTTCTGCTTTGAGTTTTTCCAACCCTTCGGGCGTGAGAAAGACCTCTTTCTGCGCCATCTTCCTCCCTCTCCATCCAGCAAGCCTATTAAAAAAGACTGAGAGCCAGCTAACCTGTAGTCACCTGCCTCTCGAGTGACGGCTATTATAGCGGAATTTTGTCCAGTTGTAAAGAGTGAGTGAGTGACTGTGTCCTCGTCCTGTTGATGTTCTATGATTTTGTCACCATTTAAGTGTTCTGAGAAAATGTTCGCCTCTGGCGGATGTTAAACCTGAAAGAACAAAAGAGGCTCATGGTTCTGAATGAGATTCAAAGGTTGGGATTTGCTTCAACAGGGTTCTTTGGGGAAAGCCCGATTACGATTCTTCTAACTGGTGAGGTTTCTTCCTGGCTGCCGGAGATTACATTCTCAGCGTTTTGGAACACGTCTGATATTTCTTCTACTTCGGGCAAGACTTTAAGTATCTTGACCAGCGGTGTTGGGGTTTCCAGAAGCAGTTTGATTGTGACGTTCTTATCCACTAAGCCTGCCACGTCCACGACATTAACTTGACGGACGTGTTTCAGGGTATTGTAAAACTGGAGGATCTGCTGCAAGCTTACAGGATGCGAGAACGATAATTCTACCGTCCCATTGTAAAGGACAAAATTTTCCTCTTGCTCAGGGGTAATCACAACTTGGGGCACTTAGCCTGCTGTCCCCGTCTGCGCAGATGCATCATCACTTTTCTCATCTGACAAATCTGGTGTCCCCCTGCTGAACAACTGAGACAACTTCCTGGCAAATTCCCTGACCGAACCCGATGACTCGGCAGGCTTGACGGCAACTTCTGCCCCGGGTGCAGTCTTCCCTTGCTTTGACATGCTTTCGGTCTGCGAACTCTCTAGAGCCATCTGTTCGCGTGACAGCGCTTCAACAGCTTCACGGTAGTACTCCTGTATTTGCCATGCCTGCTGATGAATCTTTTGCTCCAGTCGAAGCTGGTTATCCCTGTTTTCCAATACCAGTTTCCTTCTTTCCAGAGCTTTCCCTACCCTCATGCCAAGGTCATCCAGATCAAAGGGTTTGGTCACATAATCGTATGCCCCCAGCTTCATGGCTTGGACAGCCGTCTCCGTATCCACCACCGCAGTCATCATGATCACGCAGGTATCAGGATGATTAGTGATCATCTGAGGTAATGCCTCCATCCCCGAAAGCCCGGGCATTTTGATATCCATAAGCACCAGGGCAAAGTCCTTCATGAATGCCTTCCACAAAGCTTCTTTGCCATCGGCAGCTACTTCACAATAGTAGCCATCAACCTCCAGCTTACGGGAAAGTATGCTTCTGATTGCCTCCTCGTCATCAACTATTAGTATTGTTACCCTGGCTTGTTTCATTTCACACCCCTTGAACTCGGATTTAGTAAAGCTGCTTCAGCGACAAGCTGATTTTGGGATACTATTGGCATCTCTACCACAACTGTAGCACCTTGCCCAAGCTTGCTCCGGGCATATATGCGGCCGCCATGAGCTTCAACAAGCCCATAGCAGATGCTTAGCCCCAATCCTGTCCCCTTGCCCACCTCTTTGGTGGTGAAGAATGGGTCAAATATTCTCTTAAGGTTCTCCTCCGAAATGCCCGGGCCATTATCTGCAAAGGTTATTTGAACCATCTTGCCCGACCTTTGTGTCTTAATTAGGAGCCTGCTCTTCCCATGGGTCTCAAGCATAGCCTGCTCAGCATTATTGACAATGTTCATAAAGACCTGCTGCATTTGGTGGAAGTCAGCCATTGTTTTGGGGAGATCAGGGTCAAGCTCCACCTCCAGCTCTATGTTGTTGACCTTCATCAGGTGATCCTGCATTTCCAGGATATTTTCAATAACGTCGTTAATCGAGATAGGGTGCTTCTCAGGCTCATGCCTGCGGGCAAAGGAAAGCAGGTTTTGTGTGATTTTGGCAGCACGCTGCGACTCTCGGTAGATGGTATCCAGGTCTTTCCTTATAGTTTCATCCAAGTCTTTCCTCGCTGTCAGGAATTGGGCGAAGCCTTTGATTGCGGCGATGGGATTGTTCAACTCGTGGGCAACACCTGCTGCCAACTCGCCAACTGCTGCCAACCTGCCGGCAAGTAGAAGCTGCTCCTCCAGCCTACGTTTCTCCTCCTCCATCCGCTTGCGCTCAGTGATATCTCTGATTGAAGACAAAACAGCTGGTTTTCCTCCGTATTCAATTCTCGTGCCCATACCGCTTACCCATATCTCCCTGCCATCTTTCGTGATCACCCGAAATTCGTGGACCTCTTGTTCACCTTTTCCAAGCGCGTCTTCCATAAAAAATCCGAGTACTCGTTCTCTATCGTCAGGATGAACCAAATCCAATGGATTTATACCAACGGTATTTTCTATAGAATCAAACCCGCACATTTTTGCAGCAGTTTGATTGGCTAACACTATCGTCATCGTTTCTGTATCGGTAACAAACATACCATCAATGGTGCCCTCAAATAAGACTCTATAGTTGTGTTCGCTCTGTCTCAGCGCTTCCTCTATTCGCTTGCGCTCGGTGATATCATGGCCAACAGCTACAAACCCTGTTGGCTTTCCATCTCCTCCCATCACAACAGATGCGCTCAACTCGCTGAGATTCCTGCTCCCATCATTCCTCATAATACGGTACTCTTCAGGATTTAATTTCCCCCCTTCCAAGACCCTCTTGATATTTTCAAACGCTTTCTCGTGGTCTTCAGGTGCAATAAGCTCTAAAACTCCTTTGCTAAGCAAATCCGACTTGTCTATAGCTGCAAACATCTTCACCGCTGATTCGTTTGCGTCTACAACTCTACCCTCCAAATCCGCAACAAATATGCTCTCCGCAGACATCCTCACCGCATCTGAAAGGTGCTGTACTTCCTCCTCCATACGCTTGCGCTCAGTGATGTCCCTGGTAATAGCTACAAGCCCTACGGGCTCCTCATTTTTTCCTTTCATAACTGATGCGTTAGTTTCGACGAAAACTCTTCTCCCATCTCTTGTCAAAATATGGTACTGAATGTCGTTGACGCACCCTTCTTCTATCAATCGTGAAAAATCCCAGAGAGCGTTTTCTTGCTCCTCAGGAACTATGAAGTCTGATGACTTTAGTCCGATTAAATCGGCCTTGCTATTTGCGCCTTGTATCTTAAGTGTCGCTTCGTTTACATCTACAATGTTCCCTTCAAGATCAGTAATGGTTATGCTATCCGTAGACATCCTGACCGCATCGGAAAGGCGGCGCAGTTCCACCTCCATCTTCTTGCGCTCGGTGATATCACGAGTGACTCCTAGAAACCCGGTGGGGCGACCATCTGAGTCTTGCAGCAAGTTAACTTTCATCTCGACTGGCGTTATAGAGCCATCCTTGCGCAATAACTCGACTTCGAGCACAACTACCTCTGGCAAATCACCTTGCCCTTTTCCCTCCGCAGCCAGTACTTTGGCTAGAATGGGCCGAACAAGCTCAAGAGAGGCAGGAGTCATGGACTCCTCCAGACTCATAGACATTACTTCATCAACACTGTAACCCGATATCTCATAGACGGACGGGCTGGTATAAGTTAACTTCAGATTCATATCACGGGTCCAGATTATATCCTTCACATTCTCAGCAAGCAGACGATAGCGCCCCTCGCTCTCTCGCAGGGCTTCCTCAGTCTTCTTGCGCTCGGTTATGTCGCGGCCGATGCCCTGCACACCCACAGGTTTACCGTCTTGATAGATAAGCCGGGTGCTGACTTCAAGCAGTACTCTGTGACCTTTTTTAGCTAAAATCCCTAGCTCATATTGGGTTTGCCCGCCCTCTTGGACTTTACGAGCTATCATCTGGCGAGCAGTTGCTACTTGCTCGGGCGGCAGGACCTCCGTAATATTCATCATCAACGCTTCATCGCGTGTATAGCCAGTGACTCGCTCTGCCGCCTTATTGATGGAGGTGAAATTGCCGACGAGGTCATGGGTGTAAATGACGTCATTGGCATTTTCGAACAGTTCGCGATAGCGCGCTTCGCTCTCTCGCAATGCTTCCTCAGCCTTCTTGCGCTCGGTTATGTCGCGGGTCACACCTTGAATTCCGGTTAGCCTGCCCTGCTTATCCCGCAGGAACGACATCACTACCTCGGTCCATATGGTGGAACCGTCCTTGTGCACATGTTCCAGCACCACAGTGCGAGAAGAGTCTTGCGAACCCTCAACCCCAGCGGCCATTTCCCACTTAACTAATTTACGGGCGATCTCGGCGGAAGCCGGGGTAAAGAACTTACTGAGCTTTGTTGCCATCATCTCATCTACCGTATAACCCAGCAGGCGCGTAATGGATGGGTTGACATAGGTAAGTCGCCCCTTCATATCTAGAGTCCAGATGACATCTACAGCGTTTTCGGCAAGCAAGCGGTATCGAGCCTGGCTGTCATGCAGTGCCTCCTCGGCCTTGATACGCTCAGTGACTTCGCGTGTCACTCCCAGAATCCCTGTGATAATTCCCTTTTCATTGCACAGGAACGACAATCTGGCCTCTGACCAGAGGGTCGAGCCATCCTTGCGTATGTGCTCCAGAGTCAACGACAGGGGCGTATGTTTTACCCAGGGATTCCAGAGTACAATCTGGTCTCTGATTAAACGCTTAGCCTGCTCAGCGGAATCCGAAGTCAGGATATCCTTCATCTCCAGCTTTACAGTCTCATCTACCGTATATCCTAAGAAATTCTTAACTGATGGACTTACATAATTTATACGTCCTCTAAGGTCAGCAGTCCAGATGACATCCGCAGCGTTGTCAGCGAGCAGCCGGTAACGGGATTCGCTCTCCCGCAACGCCACACGCAGCCGCTGCCGCTCGATAGCGTAATGCAGGGAACGCACCAACAGGCCACTATCCACGCTTCCTTTGACCAGATAATCCTGAGCACCCTCCTGCACCGCATTGATTGCAACCGCCTCGTCGCTGAGGCCGCTCAGCACAACTATCGGCACTTTGGGCGCTTGCGCGCATATCTTGTTGAGGCCGTCAAGACCATGGCTATCCGGCAGCGAGAGGTCCAACAGAATCACATCAATATCACCCTGCGCAAGTCGAGCCAGCGCTGTCGAGAGTCGGTCTTCATGTTCCAGGTCAAATGAAGCGCCGTCTTTTGCGGCGAGCAATTCCCTTAGCAGGCGGGCATCCCCGGGATTATCCTCTATCAGCAATATTCTGATTTTTTCACCTTCCATTTCCATCACCCCCTGGCGGCAGCTTTACGACAGCGAGCCAGAAGTCACCGATTGACTTCACCACTTTGAGGAACTGGTCCAAATCAACCGGCTTGGTGACATAGCAGCTCGCCTGCAGTTCATAGCTCTTGAGGATATCCTCCTCAGACTCCGAGGTGGTCAGCACCACCACCGGTATGCGCCTAAATTTTTCATTGGCCTTCATTGATGCAAGAACCTCCCGCCCATCCTTTTTAGGTAGATTCAGATCAAGCAGGATGAGGTCGGGGAAAGGTACGTTGATATAGCTACCAGCTCGATTCAGAAAAGCCAGGGCCTCCATACCATCGTAGACTGTGTGTATCCGATTACAAACCTTTGCATCACGAAGGGCTTCCATAGTCAGTCGTACGTCGCCGGGATTGTCCTCAACTAACAAAATCTCGATAGGTCTGCCTAGTTCTACAATGTTCATGGTTTCTCCTCTCTTCTGATAGGTATTGTGAAGTAAAATGTGGCGCCCTTTCCAGGCTGTGACTCAACCCAGATACGCCCCTTATGACGCTCTATGATTTTTTTGCATATGGCTAGCCCTATTCCTGTGCCAGGGTATTCCCCTCTGCCATGCAAGCGCTGGAAGATAACAAAAATGCGATCGAAGTACTGAGGGTCTATCCCAATGCCATTGTCGCGTACTGAGAAAATACACTCGGTGCCATTGCGCTCTGCTCCTACGTGCACTGTAGGTTTCTTGTTGCTATGGAACTTGATGGCGTTGCCAATCAGGTTCTGGAATAACTGAACCATTTGTGTGGCATCCGCCACAACCGTCGGAAGAGGGTCATGTTCAACTACCGCATCGGTCTCCTTTATTGCCGCCTTTAAATTGGCGACTGCGTTGCTGAATACATTCTCGCAGTCAGTCGGTTCAGGGGATTTACCGCGTGTGCCCACCCTAGAATAGTCCAACAGGGCATTGATAAGCTGCTGCATTCTAGTAGCACCGTCCACAGCATAGCCGATGAACTCATCAGCATCGGCGTCGAGTTTACCTTTGTAGCGGCGCGCCAGCAGTTGAGTATAGCTGGCCACCATACGTAGCGGTTCTTGCAGGTCATGTGAAGCCACATAGGCAAACCGTTCCAACTCGGTATTGGAGCGAGCCAGTTCCGCCATAATCTGCTTCAACTTCTCCTCTGCCTGCTTGTGGTCTGTGACGTCTCTCAGGCTGCCAACTATAGCCACCGGCATATTCCCGTCATCGTATATTACTAAACGGTTATCGCTTACCCAACGGTAATCCGACTCCTTGTGTTTGATCCGATACTCAGTAGATAGAGTTCTATTTTCTCCATGCGTAAGCAAATTGGCGATGTTCTGCTCCAGATCTTCCGCATCATCAGGATGTACTAAAGAAATTAGTTCGGCTGAATCAAGTGCTCGGAACTCCTCTGGACTATATCCGAGCATTCTTTTCGATGCCGGGCTCACATACTCATATCTACCAGTCTGAAGATTCAAGCTATATATCATATCGAGAGAATTGTCCAGAACATTACGGAATCTTTCCTCGCTTTGCCGTAGCGCCTTTTCCATCAGCTTGCGTTCGGTGATGTCACGGGCAATGCCGATAATTTCCGTTTTGCCCCCTTCAATTATCGAACTGGTGGATAAATAGGATATCTCAAGTGATATGCGGCTTCCGTCTTTTCTTATAAACTCAAGCTCAGAGGGCTCGGTAGGCCTTCCAGCCTGACCATGTTCCAGTAACGGGGGTGGCTTCGACAAATACCCTGGGGTAAAAATAGGAAGTTCGAGGAACCTCTTCCCCAGGAGTTCTTCCGTTGAATAGCCTGTTATCCTTTCTGCTGCCTTGTTTATGAGTAGGATGGTCCCCTTCAAATCGATAACGCATATGAGATCGGGGCTGCTTTCAAGGTAATGCTTCAACTTTTCTTCTGACTGTCTTAGCGCTTCCTCCATCTGCACACGCTTGGTGATGTCGTGGATAATAACACTGAATCCAATTGTCTCATTCTCATGTACCAGAGCGACAGGGCTAGAGTATAACCAAACAATATGCCCGTCTCTGTGAATCGTTCTAAACTCGAAGGTAGGATGTTCATTTTGGCTTGCAAGCCCCTCCGCGAATAGATGCAGTAGTTGACCTCCATCGTCTGGGTAAAGGAAGTCACCGAAGTTGCTACCAATTAATTCTTTCTGAGAATACCCAACCATACCACAAAGCGCTTCATTGACAAAGACAAACTCTCCTTTCAAGTCTATGGTGGCCACTCCAGCGCTCGCTGTCTCAACAAGGCTTCGATATTTTGCTTCGCTCGTCGCGACTTCATCCTGAATACGCTTGCGCTCTGTAATATCTCGGGCGACTGATACCAACTCCCTTGGCTCTGTACCCGGTATCTGCGAGATGGTATATTCAACATGTACTAAGCTTTCATCCTTCCTTTTCACCATGCCTGAACCGCGGAAGTATCCCTGTTGGTTTATTGCCGTAGAAACATCTTGGATGAATTTTGAGTGGCTCACGCCCTCCGGGAAAAGGAAGTCTGCGTTCTTGCCTATAAGTTCGTCTTTCTTGTAGCCGTATATCTCTTCTACTCTGTCGTTACACCAGGTTATTGTCTTACCTTTGAACTTGAAAACCGCTTCAGTGAGGCTTCTCACCAACGTAGAGTAGTGCTCCTCAGATTGCCGCAGTGCTTCTTCTGCTTTCTTGCGCTCAGTAATGTCCCTCATAACTACAGAAACCGCAGGCCTACCCTCGTAATACATACGCCTGGCACTGAACTCAACGTCAACCACCTTTTCATCATTCCTGACCAGGGTGACCTCATATTGTTGACGTACAATCTCCCCCCGCAATCTCTTGTAATGCAATTCCGATAGTTCTTCTACCAAATTGGGTGCCAGGAGTTCCCCGACAGGCTTGTTAATCACCTCAGGCAAAGAGTATCCAAACATCTCAGCGCTTCTATTATTGGCGTAGATTAACCTATATCCCTGAACCACGAAATATCCATCGCCCATATCCTCGACCAGGCGCTTGAACTTCTCCTCTGATTCCTGCAATGCCTTATGTGAACCCTCTATTGCACCCAGCATTTTGTTGATCTCGCCTGCCAGGTTCGACAATTCATCCTTGCCTGTTGCCGACACTCGTGCTGACAACGCTCCAGTTTTGCCTATACTGCTGACGGAGGCGCTGAGCCGTGACAGTGGAGACAGTACCGATTTCCCTAAAAGCAATAGCACTACTACGCCAAACACCAGGCCGACCCCAAGTATCGCTGCTATAAAATAAAGCTGACTGGCTTGCCCCTGCTGGTAGATTTCTCTGGGCATATCCACCCTCAGCAGCAGGACTGGCTCCCCATAGACATCTTTGAGGAGGGAGTACCCTGCAACAGAGTTTTTATCTACGGGTCGGACAAAAATCGGCGTCTTCTCTGATAGAGATGAATGAGCTGCTTTGAAGTCAGGGGGCATCTGTGGCTCATCTAAACGTTGGACGGTGAGGGATAAATGAGTTATCTCACCCAGCCTTCCGATTTCTGCGGAGTCTAGGTAGCGTCCCATAATCAGTGTTCCTCGAATAGGCCCCTGGTTTTGGCTGGTCAAAATAGGCTGCGAGGCGATGAGCAGGGGGCCTTCAGGGAGAAGAAGAAGCCCCGATACTTTACTATCTGCATCGGCGTGGTATGTGAGAAGGTTGCTCTCAGAAAGATTCTCCTTCAAGCTTTCTGGAACCGGTACTTCTTGCTCGTTCTGTAGGTCGAAGGCCTTGCCAAAGACAATTTGCCTGGAGGGGTTGAGGAACAACATGAGGTTGACCCCCAGGTTGGCGAAGGTACTATCATTGAGATTATTCTCGACATAGCTATTATTGACATCATCTACGAAGGCGTAGGTGTCATCCCACGGGGCCCAATCGCCGACAATGGCGTTCAAATTAGCGATGTTGTCAGACAGGGCACCCAGGGCTCGTTCAACATCCTGAGAGGTATCTGTCACTTCCAGCCGGGCGAAACTGTTCAGCAGGATTCCTTGCGAGACTGCAAATAGAATCAAGAGCAGGCCAATCAGCGTGGCACCGATGATGAGTATAGTTTTCCTACGCAGGGTCATAGTTTGCCCTCTTAAGCTTTGCTTCACAAGTCACATGCCGTTCGTTTTCTACCCACTTAATATTCGTGATATTGCAGGCTTCAATTCCAATACGTTAGTGCCTGATACTCGAGCACGTGACTTTCTCGTTCAAACATTAGCGCACCTGCCATCAGGTGTACATGGTTATTTAGTGTTGTTTAGTGATGAGAAAATAGTACCTGAATCGAACGTCTAGGATTTCGAGCTTAGAAATTAGGATGGGGATACAAGTGAGGGATCAGAGGGATGTGGAGTATCCGATTAGCTTGTAGGCTAGTTTGGCAGCGAGGAAGGCGCATGAGGTCGGTCCCTCTCGGGGACAGAGCTCCATCAGGTCGAAGCCAAGGATTTTTTTGCTGGTGGCTACTGCTCGCAACAGCTCCAGCACCTGCTGCCAGCTCAAGCCCCCGGGCTCGGGGGTACCCACTGCCGACATAATCGAGGGATCGAAGACATCGAGGTCGATAGATACATATACCTTGGATGAGAGTGCAGAGATCACTCGGGTTACAAAATCAGGGCTGTTTGCAGCTTCAGCATAGAACGGCTCCTTCTGCTGCTGTTGCAGAAACTTGTGTTCCTCCAGGCTGAAGCTGCGGATGCCTGTCTGCACAACAGGGCAAATCTCCCATACCCGGCGCATTACGGAAGCATTGCCATATCTCGTCCCCTGGTACTGGTCACGGAGGTCAGCATGGGCGTCTAATTGCAACACTGAGAGCTCTGGGTACTTTTCGTGAAAAGCCTTGACTGCACCCAGGGTAAGCGAATGCTCTCCACCCAACATAGCCCACAGCTTGCCTTTCTCGATCAGATACTTTGCTATTCCGTAAACCCGCTCCACCATAAACTCAGGGCCGCTTGCCAGGGGTTGCACTTCAGGTAGGGTGTGAATGCCTACCTCGCTGATCTCGCGATCCAGCTCAGCGTCGTATAGCTCGAGGTATTGTGAGGCGTCGATGATAGCCTGTGGTCCCTCTCGGGCTCCGCTCTTATACTCAGCGGTGCCGTCGTAGGGCACAGGGATAATCACGACCTTCGCAGTATCGAAAGGCGCAGCTTGGAGAGGTATGCCAGCAAAGCTTCGTGGGGGCAGGAACAGCTCATCAGTCACTTTGTCTGTCCATGCAAGCGGAGTGTCTCACCTGCTACTTGCCGAGTCCAAAACTAACGAAGGCTGTTGATGATTGGAAAATTCCAAACCTCGGTTGAGGATGTAGCTCCTGACCTCGGTCAGCCCGAAATTCTGCTTGAATTCCTTGATAGCTCGTTCGGCATCGAACTCCTTGCAGGAGAAGACATCGATATTGATGTAGAATTTCTCAGGGAAGGTATGTATGCTGATATGGCTCTCGGCAATGAGAACAAAGCCGGAAACCCCCCAATCCTCAGGTTTGGAGCCAACATATTTGGAGACATGTGGGGTTGAGATTTTCGTCATCCCGATTTGAGAGGGATAGGCGTCGAGTATTTTGTAGATGAATTCAACATCCTGCATCTTCTGGGGATCTCCCCCGTAACCATCGATAATCAGGTGCATTGTTCCCACCCCCTTCTAGGTTATCTAGACAAAAAATCACCACCTTCCCTTACCCGGTGGTTGAAATCTAGTTTGTCTTTCTGTTTCAGATTTAAGAAGCTTACCGCTCAGCAGTTACTTTGTCCAGAAGCTTTCCCTCGTACCACTTGTCGAGGTCCTCTTTTCTGATCCGATATGCCTTCCCAATCTTTGCCGCTGGGAGCCTGCGGTCACGGCACCATCTTTGCGCAGTACCTTTGCTTATCCTCAGTATCTTCGTTATATCATCTACCGACAATAATTCAGTTTCCATAATGTGGAAACCACATCACCCCCTTTGCTAACCTCAAAAGATTAGCGAGGGAAGCATATCATATTTCAGTTGATAATGCAATACTTTAGTTGTTTTTTATGCTCAGAAGGTTGATATTGCTGCTTATAGAGGCTAATTGCTACTACAAGGCTTGATCTCGGAGAGGGGCAATTCTAATACTGCTTCGCTCTCGAGTTGTACCGTGACCGTTTCCTTGAGGGGATTGCCGCCGATCACTTTGCCCACGCCCAGACGGGTGGTGATGGTCTCACCCACAGTGGGCAGTTTCTGCTTCATAACGCGATATTGCTCATTCTCGTAGGATAGGCAGCAGAGAAGTCGGCCGCATACACCGGAGATATTAGCCGGATTAAGAGGCAGGTTTTGCTCTCGGGCCATTCTCATGGAGATAGTTTCAAACTTGGATAGGTGGCTGGCGCAACACAAAGACCGCCCGCATCTGCCCACGCCGCCCACCAGTTTGGCAGCATCGCGAGTACCTACCTGGCGCAGCTCTACGCGGGTTTTTAAGATACTGGAAAGTTCCCGCAGCATAGCCCGAAAGTCAACCCTCTTCTCAGACTTGAAGTAGATGGTAAGATAGCTGCCATCAAGGTTGTACTCTGCTGAGAGGAGCTTCATGGGAAGATGGAATCGCTCCACCAGTTCCTCGCACCTGGCTAATGCCTCATTCTCTTTTTCCTTCATTCTCTTCATCTGCTCGAGGTCATCTGGCTGGGCTTTACGCAGAACTGGCTTCAAAGGGTCGCTGAGTTCTATAGAAGTGACCTCTTTGGGAGCTAAAACAACTTTCCCAATGGCCGAGCCACGAGCGGTATCGACCACCACGTCATCGCTGATGGTAAGCTCGATATCTGAGGGGTCGAAGTAATATATCAAACCTGCTCGTTTAAACCGAACACCTACTATCTTACTCATCCTGACAAACCCAGGCGCTGGGGCACCTTATCCTTTCTTTCGCCTTTATTCGGGATGCTCAGCATTAGGACTTCCAGTACCAGTCGTGGATTGGCATTTTGCTCCAGTTGCGCCACAGCCTCCCCAATAGCTTCTATGAAACCCCTGATGCCAATCAGGCTGTAGCACTCTGCATGACTGCTGAGCACTGTTTCCCTATCGATGTTGGTTATAAACTGGGTGCATTCTTCTTTGGTTAAAAGGACATCCCGCCACCACCCCAGCCAAAGCTCAAGCATCTCCCCGACTGAGTCTCGGCTCTTGCTGAATTGAGCTGCTAACCTGGCAGCGAAGGTGAACCGCTGGTCAAGGCTGGCGTCATTTAGACCCAGAAGCTCATCCAACCTTTGCGAGCGTTCCCGTATAAGGCTTTCATCACGTGAGGCGGAAACTGCCCAGCCTATGCCGCCGCGGCAGAGTCTGCTTAACACCCTGGCTTTCTCAGGAGCTATCTGCCAGTGTTCAATCAGCGCCTGCTCTATGACTGAAGCAGGGAGCGGGAAAAGTTCAACCCGCTGGCATCGAGAAACGATTGTAGGTAACAACCTGATATCGTTAACAGTCAGCAGTATAAAGAGCACCTTGGGCGGTGGTTCCTCCAGCGTCTTGAGCAGGCAATTGGCTGACTCCTCGTTTAGATACTCGGCGCCATCGACGATAAAGACCCGGTGCCTGCCCTCATAAGGTTGCAGTCCGGCCGACCGTTGTACCTCCTTTATCTGCGCTATGCTTATCTCTTTCTTAGTACCCGTTTCGCTGGAGTCAGCATTTGCCATGCGCCCGATCAACTGGACGTCCGGGTGATTGCCTGCCGCTATGTGGAGGCAAGATCGGCATTGGCCGCAGGGCCGCTCCACCTGTTCACAGTTCAGCGCCTGTGCCAGGTTAATAGCAAGTGTTGTTTTGCCCACATGGGGCTGGCCTACAAAAAGATAGGCATGAGAGAGGCGCTCGCTATCCAAGCTGCGCCTCAGCAACTCTACCGCCTTGGACTGACCAATCACCTGCCACATCGCCTTATTAACCGGCCAACGGCTTTCCCGGTAGTCTCCTCTATTTTATCCGTGCCGTCTCTGCCACCTGGTCTTTTTCAACATCTTGCGATGTTTGTGCTTGGCCATCTTCTTGCGCCGTTTCTTAACAACCGAACTCATATGCTTACCTCAGTCTACACTAGTAGCCAGGGGTCTCCCTGGCTATCCCTTGACATATTTCTCTTTGATTACAATCTCAGCCAGGTCTTTCCTTCGGGGCGCTACTGGCTCCTCATCGGGGTAGCCCAATGGGGTCATCTCTACCACTACCACCCCCTCAGGAACATCGAGGATTCTTGCTGCTTCTTTGGCATCGAACAGGCCGACATGTACAGTGCCCAGGCCCATGGCATAGGCGGCCAGCGCCATATTCTGCATCGCCAACGCTGTATCGAACATAAACCAGTCGCCCTTATCGGTCCCTTGCTCGCCTTTGTGATAACCCGACTTGCCCAGCTCGGCGCAGGCCACTATAACAACCGGAGCCTCTTTGATACCCATACTCGCTCGATTTGTCTCAGGTTTTAGAGTGGCTGCCAGTTTTTCCTTCAATTGAGGGTCCCGAACCACCACAAACCTCCAGCACTGGCTGTTTTTCCAGGATGGGGCCCATCCGGCAGCCTCCAGGACAGTCTCCACAGCCTTATCGCTCACAGGGGTAGGCTTATATTTACGAATGCTCCTTCTCCCCTTAATAGCCTGCATCACATCCATAGCCATCCCCCACTTAGCACCACTTTGCCAAGACCCGACAAAGCTATATTGTGCCTCACTTTACGAGATGTGTCAAGGTGAACACGCAACCACTGTAGCGTAACGTCGGAAATCCGCCTCAGAACAAAGCCCATGAGCTGCTTCCAGAACCCGACTGGCAATTCTTGACTCTACCTTGAGATAGGCAAAGTCCTGGCAAAACAAGGTAGTATGGAGCACCTGCTCTAACCTACTCCAAAAGCGGGCGTCCGCCATAGGCGGACGCCCGCAAAACCTCTTTATGTTGTTGTGCTGTTTAGAGGCCGATGATGAGCACGCTCACGGTGTTGCTGACCGGGATGCCGCCCAGGTTATGGGTTAGCCCGAGCTTGGGGTTCTTTAGCTGGCGCTTGTCAGCCTTGCCCTGAAGCTGCAAATACATCTCGAACAGCATCCTCACGCCGCTGGCTCCGATGGGATGCCCGAATGATTTCAAGCCTCCGTCAGGCTGTACCGGCAGCCCTCCGGTCAGGTCGTAGAATCCGGACTCGATGTCCTTCTTCACTTTTCCTTTGGGGCTGAACTTGAGGTCCTCACATGTCACTGCTTCGGTGATGCTGAAGCAGTCATGAAGCTCAGCCATGCTTATCTCTTCACGCGGGTTCTTTATCCCTGCTTCGGCATAAGCTGCTTCGCCGGCCCTGACAGTTGCCTTCACTGTGGTGAAGTCGTAGTCAGACCTCATCTCGCCCTCGCTGGGGCACACCGAAATCTGTAACGCCTTGACATAAACAGGGTCGGGCCTGTACTTCTTCGCCACGTCGGCCCTGCAAACAATGGCGGCTGCTGCGCCGTCGCTGACACCGCAGCAATCGAAGAGACCCAGAGGCCAGGCCACAATAGGCGCGTTCATCACCTGCTCTATGGTTACCTCTCTGCGCAAGTGGGCCCTGGGATTCAGGGTGCCGTTGTGATGGCTCTTTACGGAGACCAGGCCTATCATCCTCTTGCCCTCTTCGGGGCTCAGCTTATACTTGGAGAAGTACGTAGTAGCCATCAGGGCGAACATGCCGGGCGCAGTCCTGTCGGGGTACCTATTATTGGGCAAGCTCTGCTGGTCGGGAAGTCCGCTCCAGCCTGAGTCTTTCAACTTCTCGAAACCGACAGCCAGGCAGATGTCGTAAGCGCCGGCAGCTACTGCATAGCAGGCGTTTCTGAAGGCGTCCGACCCTGAGGCGCAGGCGTTTTCTACCCTGGTGACGGGTATATATTGCAATTTCAAAGGGTCTGCCAGGCAGCGCCCGTCGAAGCCCGATACCCAGGTTCCTCCCCAGGCGGCCTCTATATCCTTAGTCTCCATCTTGGCATCTATGAGGGCATCCCTGGTTGCCTCATAGATTAAGTCATTTTTACTTTTATCCCAATGCTCACCAAATTTGGTGCAGCCCATTCCTATGATTGCGACCTTATCTCTAATACCTTTGATGCTCCCCATTTACCCTCCTTAGTATATAGCAATTATGGTTATAGCTTTGTTTTAGCACCTGATCGGTGCGCACTTCCACCAGTAGTTGTGAATCCCCTCCCAGTAGTGGACCTGTCTGAATACCATCTCTAACGGCATGCCTGTCTTCACCTCTTCGGGGTCGCGGTCGGTCATATTGAATATGATTCTTCCGCCCTCTACGAAGTCAACCGCTGCAATGGTCGTCGGCGGGTCGATGGTGGCTGCCAGGTTGTCATGGGAGAAGGCATTGAGCGTGGCCTTCACATCGGTGAAGTGGTAAGGCTCGAAATCGTCCTGCGCCTGACAGATAACGCAAACACGCTGAGGCGGGTACTGGGGAGTCTTGCATTTTTTGCATCTCTGGCCGGTGAGCGAAAGTCCCCACTCGCGGTCTCTCCACAGCGCAGGGACCGAGATGTGGTTTATGGGAGGGCGTGGAGGAGGCTCGGTTTCCATCAGTCCGCGCCAGAGCACGTACTTAAGGTAGTTGGGAATCATTTTCTTCGATTCCAGGTGGCGCTTTATGGCTCTTCTGTCCTTTATCTTGGTAATCCCCTCGGTAGCTTTCATAATCAGTACGTCGCAGCCATCGCCGTAGCTGACGCACATCAGCCTGTCGCCCGGGTTGGCATCCTCCAGGGCTGCCACCAGCATCATCAGAGAAAGCGCAGCGCCGGTGTTGCCGACAGTCATGAACATGGGGTCCACAAGCTGAGAAAAGGGTTCGAAGCCAATCTTTCCCGCCACAGTAGCCAGCAGCCTGGGGTCGGGAGCGTAGATAGCGGCTTTGGCGATATCCTTCGCCGTTATGTTGCACTGCTTCAGGGCAACACCGATAGACTGAGGGATAACGCGGGTGTAGCCTACTTCTCGGATGAACCTCTCCTCCCAGGAGCGGACGAAGACGTCCTTGTCCGAGCGCCAGTTCTCGTGCATTTCCTGGAACACCGAGTAGCTGCCTTCGAAGTGAGCAGCGACGCCGGCATCCGAAACCAGGAAAGCGGCTGCACCGTCTCCTAAGGTTATCTCCTTATCGCCTTTGGGAGCGCCCAGACGGGTCTCACCGCAGGCGACCAGAACGCACTTGGCTGCTTTGGAGTCCACAGCGTCCATCGCTGCTCTCAGTGCGCTTGTCCCTGCCCTGAGGGAGCCAGAGAAGTCCATGGTGTAGATGTCGTTGCGCAGCCCCAGGGCACCTGCCACTATAGATGCTGCCAGCTTCTCCTTGTAGGGAGAGGTTGTTGAGGCGAAATACAAACGGTCGACCTTGCTGCGGTCGAAGCCCTTGAGACAATCCCTGGCGGCTGCAACTGCCATGGTTATGCTGTCTTCGTCATAGCCGGCGACAGCTTTCTCGCCGGGGACTGGGAACATACCACCCCACGCGCTGTTGATATCTGCTCGATTCAGTCGGAATAGCGGTATGTACGCACCATATGATGCAATCCCTGCCATTTGCCCTCCTTATTAGCGACTTTCGCTGTTTATTATAGCATTTTGTGCATTCATTCACAAACCCTTTTTGTGCGGTCGGACAAGGGGCTTAAGCCCCTTGTCTACTCACTGGGTATGCCTCCATAAGTAAAGGGGCTGGTGTGAAACCTGCCCCTACAGGCTCAAAATGACTCGAGTTTTAATGTAAGGGCACAGTGCACTGTGCTAATGCCCCACGATGATTATACTGACTACGCTTCTGTAGGGGATGCCGCCCAAATTATGGGTGAGGCCATACTTGGGATTTTTCAATTGTCTCTTGTCAGCCTTACCCTGAAGCTGCTTGTACATTTCATATATCATGCGAATCCCGGAAGCGCCGATAGGATGGCCGAAACACTTCAGACCCCCGTCGGGCTGACAGGGCTGCGCCCCGTCCAGATTGAAACGCCCCCCCATTATATCGTCCATCACCTTACCCCGCGGGCTGAACTGCAAGTCCTCCATGGTTACCGCCTCGGTAATTGAGAAGCAATCGTGAACCTCGGACATACTGATCTCTTCGCGCGGGTTCTTTATCCCTGCCTCGGCGTACGCTCTTACTGCGGCACGTGTAGTTGTTTCCACGTGGGTATAGTCGTAATCCGTGAACATCTGCTCCTCACCAGAGGTTGCAGCGATCTGGAGGGATTTAACATAGACAGGATCGCTCCTGAACTGCTTTGCCATATCTGCGCGGCAGACAATAGCTGCTGCTGACCCATCGCTCACTCCGCAGCAGTCAAACAATCCCAGGG
>Ga0209777_10002011_pt1 | contig 27777 bp, 26 predicted proteins | sample FrelakmetHBP12HB_FD_187147 | JGI IMG/M metagenome (GOLD analysis project Ga0209777, IMG submission 187147) | Freshwater lake sediment microbial communities from the University of Notre Dame, USA, for methane emissions studies -HBP12 HB (SPAdes)... | ecosystem: Environmental > Aquatic >...
ACCCCAAACCAGCTCGAAGCCGAACAAGCCACCGGGCTTTCGATAGATTCCGATGCGTCCCTCGAGAGGGCGGGGAGATCGTTTTTAAGGAAATACAGGCCCCGCGCATTGCTCATCACCCGCGGCGAGGCGGGCATGAGCCTGTTTTTACGGGGGGAGTGGACCGTTCACGTGCCCGCAGTGGCGCGGCAGGTGTTTGACGTGACCGGCGCGGGCGACACCGCCATCGCGGTCTTCACACTTGCCCTTGCCGTGAAAAGCAACCCCCTCGAGGCCACCTGGCTCGCAAACGCCGCCGCCGCGGTCACCGTTGGCAAGCTGGGCACCGCCACTGTCAGCGCGCAAGAGCTTGAAAAATCCCTGAAAAAGGAAATCGGGGAATAAGAGCGTTCTTCAACATGCGGAAGAGCACATGACAAAAGCGCAAATAGACTGGGCTGAGCTTAGTGCGGTTATCGCGGAGGAAGGCCCGTTTTTAGCAGGGGCGGGGCCGGTCGCAGACCTTCACCCGCACTTCCATTTCGGGCCGGGCGTGCAGCTCGACAGGCTGACGCACGGCATCAGCCTTGCCTATCCGCTCTCCGAGCCGGTGATCGAGGAATGCGAGAAAGGCCCGACCGTCCTTTACAAACATCATTACCGGCAGGTCAACATGCTTCTCGACAGGGCGGCGCTGAGGGTGCAGGGGTTTATCCAGTCCCGCGGCGGCGCGGCTTTGCCCGTTCCGGCAAGCGTCTTCTCGGAATGGGCCACCCAGGCGGCGCACCTGAGCCACAAGATGATAGCACTGCGCTCCGGCGTCGGCTGGATCGGCAAAAATATCCTTCTCATCACCCCCGAATGGGGCGCGCGGGTGCGGCTTGTAAGCATCCTTACAGATGTTCCCCTCGAATCCCCGCCCCGACCCCGCTGGGAATGCGGGCCGTGCAAGCGGTGCGCGTCCGTCTGCCCCGTGAGCGCAATCGGGGACAAGAAGGAGGATTTCAATCTGGCCGCCTGCTCGGATCAGTGCCGCGAGTTCGAGAGGAAGGGGATGAGCGTGCGGATATGCGGCATTTGCGTAAGGGCCTGCAAGCCGGGCATGGGACGCAGGGTCGCGGAGGATTCGCCTTGAGCGCGCCTCAAGACCCTACGCCGGCAAGGCCCTTCGCCAGCTTCTTCTTCGCGGATGAAAAGGCGCTCGAAAGCGCTCTCGCTCAACTTGACGATTCGCTCGGTGGGAGATGCTTCACCTCCGAAGCCAGGCCGTTCACACGGACGGATTATTACAAGCGTGAAATGGGGGAAGGCATCCGGCGAATTTTCGCGGCTTGGCAAAAACTGGTTGATCCCTCCGATCTGGTGAAGATGAAACTTGAAGCTTGGGAGATCGAGACAAGGGGTTTAAACCCCTTGTCTTCAGGGGAAACAAAAGGTAGGCCGGTAAATATTGATCCCGGACTCATCGAGGAGGGCCGCATGGTCCTTGCCACCGGCAAGCCCGCCCATCATCGGCCCTACCTGGGACGCGGCGTTTACGTTGATCTCACTTTGATCTACGAACGAAAGAGTTTTCGCCCGCTCCCCTGGACGTATCCGGATTATGGGGAACCGGAAATCATCGAGATGATGAACAAACTGCGGGCGCAATACATGAAAGAGCTTAAAGCAGCGGTCGGGCAATAGACGATTAACAAAGGATAGACGTGATGAGAAGAGCGTTGAAATTAGCGGTTTTTTTATCTCTGGCGATTTTTATATTCGGTTGCGAAGACTACACGCTCAAGGCTTTTGCCGACCCGGGCGTCGTTTCCGCAGGCGGAAGCGGAAAGCTGGTCGTCTCTTTCAAGGCGCATGGGAAATATCACCTCGAGCCAGAGGGCTTGGTTCTCATAACTTTCGAGCCTCCCGCAGGCGTCGCAATCGAGAAGACCGAGTTGAAGGGGAGCGATAAAATCTCGGTGGGCAAATTTGAGAGCAAATTCACCGTTGCGCCCGGCGCTGCAAAAGGGATGACCTCGATACCCGCCAAAGTGATGTTCCAGCTTTGCACGAAAGAGATTTGCCGCCTGATAAACGAAGAGCGCCGTATTCCACTCACAATCAAGTAGCTTTTATCCCCGATTGAAAGCCGGGTTTTATTAGTATATATCCACTTTACACCCTCAATCCGATGTTCTATTTTACCTTACTGGAGGGGAAACCGATGGCGTGGGCGGCTAAGGGCCGTCGCTGTTTCGCGGGAGGCTTGTAAGATGGGTTCGATTTTCAGGCGGCTTGAATATCGCGATCCGTTCTTGGCAGGTTGTTGAAAGGCGAAGCGAAAAATTGCCTCTGCGCTATTGAGGAAGATAATGCCCAAATTGGCGATTAAAGGCGGGAAGCCGTTGCGAAAGAAGCCCTTCCCGGGCTGGCCGGAATGGGACAAGCGGGAGCGCAACGGGGTGCTCGAGGTGCTGGAGTCCGGCGATTGGGGCGGGTATCCGCCGCCGAACAAGCGGGCCGCCGAGTTCGGAAAGGCTTTCGCCGATTATCACGGCGCGAAATACTGCGTCTGCTGTGGCTCCGGCACGGATGCCCTGATGATAGCGTTGCGCGCGCTTGGGGTCGGGTGGGGCGATGAAGTTATCGTCCCGGCGTTGACTTTCGTAGCGAGCGCCTCGTGTGTCCTTCTGGTGGATGCCGTGCCCGTGTTTGTGGATATTGACCCTGAAACCCTCTGCATGGCCCCGAAGGCCTTTGAAGCGGCAATCACGGTAAAGACAAAGGCCGTCATCCCTGTCCACCTGGGGAGCCGCATGGTCGAGATGGACAAGGTCGTGAAAATCGCCCGAAAACACGGGATTGTCGTCATCGAGGATTGCGCTCACATGCACGGCGGCGCGTGGAAGGGGAAAGGGGCGGGATCTTGGGGGGATGCGGGCGCGTTCAGCTTCCAGGCATCCAAGGCGATGACGGCGGGCGAGGGCGGCTGCATAATAACCGGCGACAAGGAAATCGAGGCTATCTGCCGCCACTTCGTGAACTCCGGCCGCCTCGGCCCCGGCGAGCCGATCAATCGCGAAATCCTCGGCTTCTCGATGCGCATGACCGAGTTCCAGGCCGCGATATTGACGATTCAGCTCGAACGCCTCAAAGAGGGACAGCAAAAAACGAAATGGGCCAACATGCAACGGTTCGAGGACAGGATCGAGGGCGTTCCCGGAATCCAGACGCTGCGCGTGGACAAGGGCTTCACGAGGCCCTCTGGATACGCCGAGATCATCCTTTTCGATGAAGAGGTTCACGAGGGAGTTACGCGGGACCAATTCGGGCTGGCGCTCGCTGCGGAGGGCGTGCCGTGCTTTGGGATGTTTTACATGCCCATTTACAAAAACCCGATGTTCCCCCTGGACAAGAAGGGCGCGCCGCTCTTTCAGCCTCAGTGGCGCGGCAAGATTGACTATCGCAAAACCAGTTGCCCCGTTTCGGAAAAGGCCGCATATCACCAGACCATCTGGATACTCCACAACCTTTTCCATGGCCCGCCGAAAGACGCGGACGATATCGCGGACGCCGTTATGAAGGTTGTCGAAAACATAAATGAGTTACGCTCATGAACGGAACACAGACAAGGGGTTTAAACCCCTTGTCTGAACACATGAACGGTGTCAAATAGGAGGAAGATATGGATAAGGTCAAGGTAGCCTTATGCGGGACAGGGTTTGTGGGCGGGATTCATGCGAAGGCGCTTATGACGTGCCCCGATTGCGATCTCGTCGCCGTCTACACTCGGGATAAAAAGAAGGGGGAGAAATTCGCCGACGAATTCAGCATTCCGGAGGCGCACACCGATTTTGAAAAGATGCTGACAGAGGTGGATTGCGACGCCGTAACACTGGGCCTGCCTAACGATCTTCACCGGGATTTCTGCATCAAGGCGGCGGGGAGGGGCAAGCACGTGTTCGTGGAGAAGCCGCTTTGCCTGACCCTCGAAGAGGCCGATGAGATGATAGAGGCGTGCCGGAAGGGCGGGGTGCTCCTGGTTTACGGGGAAAACCTGTGTTTTGCGCCGAAGTTTGCGCGGGTGAGGCGGCTGGTGGAGGAGGGGGCGTTGGGCAATGTATTCCTCATCAAGCAGCGGGAAAGCCACTTTGGGCCGCACTCGCCCTGGTTCTGGGACGCCAGGCGGAGCGGCGGCGGCTCGTTCATGGACATGGGCTGCCACGGCATTGAGTATGCCCGGTGGCTTTTGGGCAAGCCGAAGATAGAGAACGTGTATCTCAGTTGCGGCTCGTACGTGCACGGCGGTCGCACGCAGGCCGAGGACGATTCTGTGGCTATTATCACATTTGAAGGGGGCGCGCGGGCCATCATAGAGAATTCCTGGGCGCAGCGCGGCGGGCTGGATGACCGCGTCGAGGTGTTCGGCTCGGAGGGTGTCGCCTTTGCCGACCTCGTTCATGGGAACGCCATCCGCACTTACAGCGAGATCGGCTACGGCTACGCGGCGGAAAAGGCCCCCGGCACAACAGGCTGGTCATCCACCATATATCAGGAAGAGTGGCTTTACGGCTACCCGGCGGAGCTGAGCCACTTCGTAAGCAGCTGCCAGGGAGTCGAAAAGCCCATCGAGACGGGGGAGGACGGCCGGATTGTCCTCGAAGCGCTTTTTGCGGGATACGAATCCGCGCGCACCGGAATGGCGGTGAAATTGCCCTTCAAGCCGCCGAGGGGCAAGAAGCCGATCGAGCTTTGGAAGGATTTAAAATAGGCCCACGCCGCCTGGCGCGCCGTTGCGACTTTAATTTCACTACATGCTACCATTTTTAACACTGCGCTTATGAAACTTGCGATGAGCAGCTGGTCCCATCACGGGGCCATTAAATCGGGGGAGATGAGCCAAGGGGATTGGATCGCGTTTTGCGCCTTGCTCAGGCTTGACGCCGTCGAGCTGCTCGATCTGCATTTTCCCTCGACAGACAATTCTTGCCTCGATGATATCCGCCGCGTGTGCAGCGAAAGGGGTCTCGAGATCGCCTGTGTAGCGGTTAGCAACGATTTCGGGCTGCCGGTGAAGAAGGCGCGGGGGGAAATGGAGCGGCTTGTGCGCAAGTGGATTGGGCTTTGTGTACGCCTCGGAGCGCCGCTGCTGCGGGTCTTCGCGGGCTTGCCGGGAGCGCATAAAAAGGGCCTTCACCTGGTTGAAAAATTCCGGCTGTGGGACGAGATGTGCGAGCGCCTGAATCGCCTCGCGACGGAGGGGAAGAAAGCGGGGGTCACTCTGGCCATTGAAAATCACAATGGGAATGGGTTCACCAAAACGGTGGATGATCTTTTCTCGATACTGGACGCCGCGCCCGACCTGGGCGTTTGCCTTGACACTGGCGATTACCTTGTGGGCGCCGCCGACGTAAACGGCTACGCCGCGCTCGAGAGGGCCGCCCCAAAAGCGGTTCACGTTCACGCGAAACTTTACGACCTCGATGATGAGGGCCGGGATTCCAAACAGGACTGGCGGAGAATTCTCGATATACTCACGGCGGCGGGCTTCAAAGGCGCGCTAAGCATCGAATACGAGGGCGCGGAAGACCCTCTTAAGGCATTGCCGCGCGGCATAAACTACCTAGCAAACCTCATGCGCGAAAAGGGGCTGAGGCCCTGACGAAGGCGAAGGATCATGGGCAACAAAGTTTTTCTCATTCTCGCGGCCCACGCGGACGACACCGAATTCATGGCGGGTGGCGCAGTCGCCAGGTTCGTCAAGGAAGGCTGGGACGTTCACGAGGTTATCGCCACCAACAACGAGCGGGGCAGCTTCGAGCTTGATCCGCAAAAGTTGATCCACGACAGCGAGAAGGACGCGCGGGAAGCCGCGCGAATTCTCGGCAAATGCGGAGTGATCTTCCTCGGCTACCCGGACGGCATGTTGTCCGACACGCCCATAAACAAACTTCGGGAACAGTTTATCCGGCTCATCAGGGTGTATCGTCCCGAGGCCGTCATGACGTGGGATTACTGGGCGCCGTTCGAGCCGCATCCGGACCACCGCGCCGTTGCGCAGGCCGCCATCGAGGCGCTTTCCTTCTCGCACTTCCCCCTTTTTCACCCCGAGCATGCCCGGGAGGGCCTCAAGCCGCACCTCGCAGTGGACAGGTATTTCTTCGCAAAGGATTCCAAGCTGTGCAATACAGTAATTGACATCACAGAATTTATTGACATCAAGATTCGGGCGCTTCTCGCCCACGACAGCCAGATGAAGCTCACAGTGGATGAGCTTAAGGAGAATCTGAAGGCCATGGGCGCCACTGACGACATGCTCGCAAAGATGGATCGGAACAACTACGGGCCGCTCGTGGAGATCATGATGAAGATTTATTCGGCGGAAATCGGGAAAAAAGCGGGGCACGCCTTCGGGGAGGAATTCCGCTTCGAGCGCGCGGGCGGCGAGATCGCCCAGGCCGCCATGAAGATGCTGGCATAGGGACGCCTCTTATGGTGACTGAAAGCAATTGTGGCACGGCTTGCCGGCAAGCCGTGCCACTCCTCAAAAGAAAAAAAAGATGGATATTATGAGTAAAAAGACCTTATTGATACTTACCGCCCATCCGGACGACACGGAGTTTATGGCCGGGGGATCGGTGGCGAAGTTTGCGGCTGAGGGATATGATGTTTTCGAGGTGATTGCCACTAACGGCGAGCGCGGCAGCTTCGAGCTGGACGGGGAGACCCTGATCGAGACGAGGGGCCGCGAGGCGCGCGAGGCGGCGCGGATACTCGGCAAGCGAGACGTCGCCTTTCTCGGCTATTCCGACGGATACCTCGGCGACCATCCAATCAACGAGCTTCGTGAAAAATTTATCAGAATCATCCGCCTGCGGCGTCCTCAGGTCCTCATGACTTGGGATTACTGGGCGCCTTTCGAGTTTCACCCCGACCACCGCGCCGTGGCGCAGGCGGCGATGGAAGCGCTTTCGTTCTCGCACTTTCCCCTGTTTCATCCCGAGCACGCAAAAGAAGGCCTCAAGCCTCACCTTGTCGCGGATCGCTACTATTTTGCAAAGGAGCCGGTCCTTTGCGACACGGTTATTGATATTGCCGATTTTATAAATCAAAAAATCGCGTCGCTCTGTGCGCACGATTCACAAATGAAGCTCACCATTGACGAGCTGAGCCTGAATCTCAAAGGGCTTGGCGCCACCGACGCAATGCTTGCCAAGATTGACAGGAAGAACTATAAGCCCCTTGTCGAAATAATGATAAAATCAATGGCGGCCGGTGTGGGCAGGAAAACCGGCTGCGACTTCGGGGAGGAATTCCGCTTCGAGCGCGCGGGCGGCGAAATCGCCCAGGCCGCGTTTCAAATGCTGAAATAGGATTTAACCGCGGATTTCGCAGATTAACGCAGATAAAAATACAGAGAAATAAGTGAAATCTGCGCAATCCGTGGTTACATCTTATGCCTGCTTGTCAATCTTTTCAAGGGCCTGTTCGATATCGGCGAGGATATCGAGGGGGTCTTCTATGCCGACGGCGAGGCGCACCAGGTCGTCGGTGATGCCGAGCGATTCGCGTTCATCCTTGGGCACGTTGTAATAGCTTACGGAGGCCGGGTGGGTGATAAGTGTTTCAACTCCGCCGAGGCTGGGGGCGATGCGGCAGAAGTCGAGGGCATCGAGGAACCTGCCTACCCCCGCCATGTCGCTTTTTATCTTCATGCTTATCACTCCCCCGAAGCCTGTCATCTGCGCCTTGGCGATTTCATGGTGCCGGTGGCTGGGGAGGCCGGGGTAGTAGACGCGTTTTATCATTGGATTCCCCTCGAGTCGCTCGGCGATCAACTGGCCGGAGCGGTTCTGGTGATCAACGCGCAGGGCGAAGGTTTTAAGGCCCCTGAGCAGCAGGTAACAGCAGTGCGGATCAATTATGCCGCCGGAGGCTTTCTGGTAGTCCCGCACCTTGTTGACGAGAGTGGGGTTTCCGAGCAGGGCGCCCGCAAGTATGTCGTTATGGCCCGCGAGGTACTTGGTGGCGCTGTGGATGACGAGGTCCGTGCCCCATTCGAGGGGCCGCTGATTGAAGGGGGTGGCGAATGTGGAGTCAATTATCGTAGTGACGCCGCTTCGTTCCTTAATCTCCTTCATCCTGATGAGATCGGCCACGTTCAGGTATGGATTGGTCGGCGATTCGCTGAAGATAAGTCGCGTATTCGGCTTGATCGCCTTCTCCATTGCGCCGTAATCCCCGAAGGGCACAACAATGTATTCGATGCCATAGCGAGGCAGCTCGTGTATGACGAACATCAGGGTGGCCTTGTAGGCGTCGTCTGTGATGACCATGTGGTCGCCCTGGCCGAGAAAGGCGAGCAGGGTGGTGATGATCGCGCTCATTCCCGAATCGAAAAGAAGGCAATCTTCCGCGCCCTCGAGGGCCATGAGCTTGTTTTCAGCGGCTTTTTGAGTGGGGTTGCCGTACCGGCCGTACTCGTAGCGGTACTTCTCCTTCGACGTGTATGCTCTCACGTCTTCCATGTCCCTGAAGACGAAGCTCGATGTCTGCACGATCGGCACGGTGATCGAGTCGGCGTATTTGAATTTTTCCTCCCCGGCGTGCACCGCTCTTGTGAAAATGGAATGCCGCGAGTCCTTCTTCATAGATTCTTCTCCAGCATATCAGTGTGATTTAAAACAATACCTTCTTATGAACATGACGTCCCGTTATTCCAGTGCCGGTGATATTCTAGCATTTTGGAATATACGAGGGCGGCTAGTTCCTCACATTGATAAAGATACACGTCTTTTTTCAAAAGTTCCATGAGGCTAATGAATTCGTGGGTGGGCCGCGGTCTTATGCTCGTTGAGTTTATTTTTCCTCGATGTTCTGGGCAAGGTAGCTGAGAATCACCTCGTCGAGGCTTTTGTCGGAAATGAGGTCAGCGCCGAAGATGTCCTCGTCTTTAAGCTCCACGTCATCGCTCAACTCGATGATCTTGCCGGTCGGCGGAGGTGGCGGAGGTGGTGGAGGGGGCGGAGGAGGCGGAGGAGGCGGTTGAGCGACCCTTTGGGCCGGCGCCGGCTTGGGGGCGGCGGTCGGAGGCGGGGCGGCTTTTTGTGGGGCCGCGGGCGCAGGACGAGGCGGCGCAGGGGGTGGGGGCGGCGCGGCGGGTCGTGGCGTTGCTGTGGCGGAAGGAGTGGGTGGTGGAGCTGGTCGTTGGGCGGCGGGAGGAGCGGTTTCCGCCGGGGGCGCCGTGCCCGAGAGTCGGTCGTCGAAGATACCGCTCTTGAGGTCGCGGAGCATGCTCTTATGCTGCTCCTGCATCATCTCTTTGACGACCTGGTTCAGCCGCTCGCTTTTCAGTATGTCTTCGTAAGAGGTCTTTTTGCGGCCGAGTATATTGCCGCCGAAGTATAGCAGGGTGATGATATGGGGATTCTGCACCCCGCTGTCCTCGGTCTGGATGTGATATATCTTGCCCTTGTACTGGACGTTATGGTTGTATCCCGGTATCATGGCGGTTTTATTGGCATCAGGCCTTGGGTCTCCAGCCTAAAGCCCAATGTCTATCTGTAAAATATCACTTAGCTCTGAAGTTGTCAAAGTGGTCGGGGCGAATGGCGCAGAGCCTGAGCAGATGGTCTGCCAGCACGCAGGCCACCATGGCCTCGGCCACCGGAACGATCCGCGGGCAGATGCATGGGTCATGTCGGCCGGTGATTTTTATTGTGGTTGAGGATTTTTTCCGTGTTAGCGTTTTTTGGGGTTTCCCAACCGATGGGGTGGGCTTTACGGCGATGCGCGCAATGATGTCTTCCCCCGTGCTTATGCCGCCAAGTATTCCGCCCGCCCGATTTGAGGGCATCCTGATGCGACCTTTTTCTCTGATGATCGGATCGTTCATTTCGGAGCCTTTCAACCCCGCTGCCCCAAATCCCAGCCCTATCTCTACGCCCTTGACCGCGCCGATGCTCATAAGGGCGCCTGCGATGTCGGCGTCGAGCTTGCCGAAGACCGGGTCGCCAAGCCCCGGCGGCGCGCCAACCGCGACAACTTCGACAATTCCGCCCATTGAGTCACCCTTTTCCTGCGCCTTGAGTATGGCCTTGGCCATTTTTACCGCAGCGCGCGCGTCCGCGCAACGGACGGGGTTGAGATCAATCTGCTCCCGGTCGAACTCCCTTGCGCAAACCTCGCCTATGCAAAGCGTGTGCGCGAAAACATTGATCCCGGCGGCGCGAAGCACCACCTTTGCAACGGCGCCTGCGGCAACCCTTGCCGCGGTTTCCCTCCCCGACGATCTCCCCCCGCCGCGATGATCCCGTATGCCGTAGCGAGCCTCGTAGGTGTAGTCCGCATGGCCGGGGCGATAAACCTCCTCCAGAGCATCATAAGCCTTCGAGTTGCTGTCCATGTTCCGGATGACAATGGCTATTGGCGTGCCGGTGGTTTTTCCGCGAAATACCCCCGAAAGCAATTCGCACTGATCCATTTCCCGGCGTGGCGAGCTTATATCGGTCTGCCCGGGCCTGCGCCTGTCGAGCTCGTCCTGAATTTCCACTCCCTTAAGCTCGATGCCGGGCGGGCAGCCGTCTATCACCGCCCCGATCGCCGGGCCGTGGGATTCCCCGAAAGTGGTAACGCGAAACAATGTGCCGATAGTGCTGCCTCTCATTTGACCATTCCCCCATTCATAGAATGGCGCGACGGCAAAAAATGTCAACCCGACATTCATTTTTAATGAAAAGGGTGTGGCGCCGCTTGCCATCAAGCGGCGCCACAAGTTGAATCACGGATACAGAGAACACAGACAAGGGGTTTAAACCCCTTGTCTGAACACATGAATTGAATCATGGAGGCGCGGAATGATGGGATCACGGAAGCATGGAGAGGCAAACCATTCCGCCGACCGAGAAAGCGTAAGTTATCACACATACTATGGACAGACTTGACAGCAAGTTCCAATATCGTCTAGCATAAAGTCCGGAAATTTTGCCCGCATCCGATGCCTGTACGGTACGGGTCGGCCGGTTCGACAATAACCAACCCAAGAGATAAGGAGAAAAGTAAATGAGAGAGGCATATTTGATTGATGCGGTCCGCACGCCCAGGGGCCGCCAGAGCAGACCCAAGAAAGGATTTGTAGGTGAGCTGTCAAAGGTTCACCCGGTCATGATGGGGGCGACTCTTGTTGACGCCATTCTTGACCGCAACCCGAAGGTACCCGCTGAAAAGGTCGAGGACCTGATTTATTCGACGGCCACCAATTGTTTCGAGCAGGCAACCGATATCGCGCGGAACATCGTGCTCAGCTCGAAACTTCCCGTCACAACCTCCGGCGTTATGCTGAACCGTTACTGTTCCGGCGCGCTGCAGGCCAATGCCTTCGCCAGCGCCAGCATTCGCGTCGGAGACTACGACGTAGCCATGGCGGGCGGCGGCGAGCATATGAACATGTGCCCCATCAACTCGGACATTGATTTCAAGCGCCTTCCGTTCCCTCCCAAGATGTCCATGAAGCACCCGCTCGTCACTCAGGGCCAGTCAGCCGAAATAATTGCGGAAAAATACGGCCTCGATCAGAAGGAGATAGACGAGTTCGCCGCCTGGAGCAATCACAAGGCGGCGGCGGCGACAAAAGCCGGAAAATTCAAGAACGAGATCATCCCCATCCCATATAAGGACGCGGACGGTTCGGAAAAAGTCCTCACCGAGGATACCCACATCAAAGGCGATACCACCGCGGAGGGCATGGCCGCTCTGCCGAGGCCGTTTAAGCCTGGAGGCAAAATACACGCGGGCAACTCGTCCGGCATCTGCGACGGCGCGTCCCTCGCTTTATGGGCTTCCGAGGAAGTCTGCAAGGAGCTTGGACTCAAGCCCCGCGCCCGGGTCCTCTCGAACGCCAACTACGGCGTCGTGCCCCGCGAAATGCTCGACGGCGTCATCCCGGGAACCCAGCTCGCCCTCAAACGCGCTGGCCTGAAGATCGAAGATATTGACCGCTTCGAGATCAACGAGGCGTTCGCGTGCGTCCCGGTCGCCTGGATGAAAACGCTCGGCATCCCGAAGGAAAAGGTCAACGTAAACGGCGGCGCCGTCGCCATGGGCCACCCGCTGGGGTGCACCGGCGGAGTCCTCCTTGCCACATTGGTAAACGAGCTGGAACGCGAGAACCTGCGCTACGGCCTTATCACCCTCTGCGCCGCTTTGGGCATGTCGGGAACTATGGTAATAGAGCGGATCAACTAGAGCTTTGTTACTCTTGATATGACAAGAATGGTAGGGTGGGCTAGCGGAGTCTGCCCACCAATACAACAATCCCAGAATTGGTGGGTAGACTCGCTTTGCTCGCTAGCCCACATGTTATCCATCGTTTGTTATTTAACAGAGCACTAACCTGAGCGGCGATCGGACATTGATGTCCGATGCTTTTTGTGGTATCTTTTGCATATTATGCGGCAGGGGCGTCCCGACTTATCGGGGTTGCGCCCCTGCGGCAAGGGAAAAGTTTGTCTTGAAGTCTCTAACTGGCCGCATAATGATAAAGCCGGCGGTCGGGATCGTTCTGATCGCTTCGCTGGCGCTTGCGCAATTACCCGCCGACATCCCGAAGGACGCATGGAAGAAGAAGGTGCGGGTGGCGATGAGCGCGGACATCCTTGTGATCGAAACCGATCAGGGGCTGGACGAGGTTCAGCTTGTGTGCGTCAAATCGCCGCAGGTTCAGAATTCTCAGGGCCAGGAGGAGACCTTCGCCAAGGATGCCCGAAGCTTCACAATTCAGGAAGTCATGGGCAAGGAGATATGGGTGGTCTTCGATAATCCCCGCAACGAGCCTCGCCGGGACCGGGACGGGCGCTACATCGCTTACGTTTATTACGAGAAGATCGTCGAGGTAGGCCCCGAAAAAACGCCCACTCATTCGGTCTTCTTCCTTAACGGCGAGCTTGTGTCGCGCGGTTTTGCGCGGATGGACACGTCCTACCCCTGCGGCAAACGCCTCGAATTGAACGCCATGCAGCGGGAAGCCAAACGCCAGGGCCTGGGCATCTGGGCCTCTCCGACGCAATGATCCCCTTCTTATCCGCCGGCAAGGCGGGGAAAAACCATCTTCTTTCCGTTATTCTTTTATCCCTTTTTGTGTTGTCTCTGTTTTCATCATGTCGTGAGAGATCGGCCCGCATCGGGATTGTGGCTTATGATCTTCGCTCGCTTGCCGCCAGACTCGCCCTGGAGTTGGGCATATACCAAAATGAGGGGTTGAAAGTTGAACTTTTGGAATTTCAAAACAGCGAGCAGGTTTTGTCCGCGATCCGCTCCGGCAAGATCGAGGCGGCCTACGTTGATGCGCGCGATGCGCTGGCCCAATCCGCGCGGGGGGAAATTGATCTGAAAATTCTCGCGATCGCGAACCGCTCCAATTATGCTCCCGACGTTATGCTGGTCGTAAAAAGGGATTGGGCGGAGAAAAACGCAAAATTGCCCGCCGCTCTCATCGAGGCTCACAAAAAGGCGACCCGCATGATTTTGGATGAGCAGCCAGCGGCTATCGAAGCCGCGGCGAGATGGGCCGGCATGAGCAAAGACGATGCAAAAAAAGCGTTATCCGCGATCCATTTCGAGTCCGGCATGGACCGGGCCGCTTTGATCGGGTTGCTGGACAACCTGCGAAGCGCAAAGGCCATCTCGCCAGCGCAGGCCGAAAGCATGGCGAGCCGCCTCGTGCAGGAAGAGGCCGAAAGCAGTGTTCCGAAATAAAGACAGGGAAATCTAACGAGGAGAGGGGGCCTGTGATGAGAAGGGTTAAATTGTTGCAAAAAACATATTCCGGGTTGAGAAAGGGCTTGCTGATTTTTTCTATTTTAGGGGCGTTTTTATTTATTGCTGTTGGCCCTGGTTCTTTGAGCCTGGAACGGGCGCCGTGGGTTATTGCGATGTACGGGGGATGGGATAATACGCAATTCGGCCTTTTTCCGAGCGACCTTTGGGGCCAAAGCCGTAAAATGCTCGCCCGCATTGCGCGACTGGCGCCCCCGTCGGTTCCTTTTGTGCTCCTTTACGACGGCCTGGCTCCAGGCGACTCGGAACTTATTGACCTCAGAAAAAACGAATCGCTCGTTGATAACGGCGAAGTTATAGATGCGACGACTCATGAGGTCAATTACGGCGACCCGAAGACCCTCTCGCGCTTCATCATCTGGATGAATAAGACCTACCCGGCGAAACATTTCCTGCTCGGCTTCGGCCACCATTACGGCTGGCAAGGCTTCAATACCGACGAGTCCAGCCCCGGCCCCCGCGGCATGGATATAATCACCATGCCCGAATATCGCGGCGCGATGACCGTGGCCCGTGACGCCGGCGTCAGAGTTGACATCCAGTGGTTTGAAGCCTGTTCGTGCACCATGATCGAAACACTGTACGAGTACGCAGCATTTTCCACCTATGTGGTTGGAAATGAAGACACAATTGATTTCTTCGACATGGCCGTCAGGTTTCCGAGGGCGCTTCGCGCTATCGGCGCCAGCCCCGAAATGCCGCCGGAGGACGTGGCGAAAATTCTCGTCAACACCTATCCCCTTCATACCCCCAGTATTGTGATCAACCAGATAATGCCTTTTCAGTACACGATCAATCCCCGCTCCCCGTCGTTAAAGGGCGGCCTGGGTTTCAGAAAATGGTCGCCGACGCAGTTTGCCGTTGACTGCCGGCGCATCCCCGAACTTGCCCGCGCCGTGGCCGACCTGGCCGCTTACATCATGGGAAACGTATCCGCCCATCGCGGCGCGGCGCTGAAGGCTGCGCGAACCGCGCAGAAATATACGCTTATGCCGTGGTACGTTGATCTCTACGATTGGGCGGACAGGCTTGAAAATTTGTCTCCTGATCCGGCTATCAAGGAGCGTTGCCGGAAGATAAAAACCTTCGTAAACAGCGCCGTTTTTGCCTCCGCAAAACTCGATTCGGACACCCGGAGACACGGCATCCTGATAATTTTCCCCCAAAACGGCGCCAAATGGCGAGTTGAAAAAAAGAATGAATTCGATACCTCAAACACTTACAGCGACCTGAACTTCGCCAAAGATACGCATTGGGATGAACTTATGGATGCGCTGTTTGAATAAGAGACATAATGCGGCAGACAAGGGGTTTAAGCCCCTTGTCTGTGTTCTCTGTATCCGTGATTCATCGCAGTGATGCTGCAAGCGGCGCCCTTATGATTTACGGGCGCACAGTTTGAAGACGATTTCTTCGAGGACGAAGCGGGGGTCGGCGCGGGTGCTTTTCAGGCGCAGGTCTGCGGCGGCAAGCATGAGGAGGGCCTCTTCGAGGTCTTTTCGGTCGAAATTTTCCCTGTGCTCGAGCGCCTTGTACATGACGAATGGGTGCAGTTTCGAGAAGAGTCCTTTTTTCGACATGATTTTCGGAACGATGTTTTTCTGGAAGCTGCCGTAAATCATTCCCGGCTCATACATGCCTTTCATTGCGCCGCGAATGTAGTCGGTGGCGAGGTAGAGGTTTTTGATTTCTCGATGAATCGAGCCGAGGATTTCCAGCGGATGATGGTTCTGATCGAGCAGGTCGGTGAGTCTTTTCAATGCGGCCGGGCCATTGCGGCTGCCGATGGCGTCGGTCAGCTCGAAGATGCTCTCCTCCCGCGTCTGGGGCACGACCGCTTCGACGTCGTCGCTCCCGATTTCCTTTTTCTCGCCGACGTAGGTGATAATTTTGGTGAGTTCCTGCACGAATTTGCGCAGGTCGAAGCCCGCCTTGCGCTCGAGTCGCGTAAAGGCGTCTGCTCTGAGACGCTTGCCGGATTCCTCAAGGATGCGGTCAATCTCCTCTTTGAGGGCGGCCCGCTGGGCTTTTTCGCCCCTTGCGGCGGTCAGCTCGAAAACCTTGCCGACCTTTTCGATGGTCTTGTAAATGCCGAGGCGCTTGTCAACATCCACGGCGGTGAGGATGAGGACGGAGGTTTTTGAATCGGCTTCCTTCAGGTACTCGACAAGCGGGTCGCCGCGGTCGTCGCGCTTGGGCGTCATTCCGCGCTCCGCGGCGAAAGAGCGCGCCTCTTCGAGCCATTCGAGGTCGTCCTCGCCGACGGCTACTTTCAGCTCGCTGCGCCACTCGTCTGGGGAACGGGCGTCGGGGCCGGATTTTCCGAGGGCCTCACGCGGCCATCCGGCGGCGCCGAGGAGGTTCATTAGGTGACCGGCAGCGGTTTTTCTTCGGGGTTCCGTGCCCTCCGCCCACGCGTCGCGGGCGCGACTGAATAAATTCGCCGCGCTGCTCCCCGCCCCCGCCAGTCTCGCGTCTCGAACCACCACAACCTTCCGATCCCCAAACATCGGAAGCGTTTTCAACTGCGCCACAACCTCGCCCCACTCCGCCGCCGACCCCTCGATAATCACCATGCTCAGAGCGCGGTCTGCCTCTGGAACAAGCGCGTCCACCAGCGCCGCTTCCGACTGCTCAACAAGGTATTCCTGGTCCCCATAGAAAAGGTAGACGGGCGCCGTCTTGCCCTTCTTTATGGCGTTTATTTCCTTTTGTATATCTTCCCGCATTGTATCGCGCAGTTGCGCCGCTTGCCAGTCAAGCGGCGCCATAGAGTCAGTCATGGCCAGGCAGCCGGCTCTCCCCGCTAATGTAAAGGGTTTGCCACCAGGCCGCCGGGGAATTCCACTTTTGCGAAGTTGGTGGGAATAAGGAACTCGTTTGGAGATATGCCGGAGGGGATGATGTCTTGAACCTCCCAATTTCTCTGGATGCCGCCGTAGTCAAAATCTTCCTTGAGCGCCACTTTGGAGAGAAGGGCCTCGACTTTCCAGTTCGTGGGATCAATTTCGGCCATCAGGTCATAGAACCTGCGCAGGCTGGCGGGCATGGGTATGCTGTCGGTCAGCCAGAATGCGCCGACAAGTTCTCCTCCCAGTTTCACCTCGACCGGTTTTGCCTTCCATCCGAGCAGCGTCAGCACTTCCCCCCCGGTCGGTTTTGCCTTGAATTGTTTCGGGTCTGCGCCTAAAAACGCCAGTCGTTGCTCTATCCATTTTTGTCGCTCTTTGCGGGCCTGCTCGTTGAGCGAGCCGAGGCTCTTCATTTCATTTTCCAGATTGGCCCGTTCCTCCATGTCTTCCTGACGGCGAAATTTTTTCAGATCCTCGAACGTGCCCTCGGCAAAGATTTGAGGACGGTACTGGATGGCCCAGAAGCGTCCGGTGTCCAGGTTAAATATCCATGATTCGGCTGCGGATGTTTCCTGAACCTTTACAAGATTTTCCAGCACCGTGACGGCGAGGCGCAGCGTGTAAATCATTTTATTGGCGGGTAGGGAGTTTGTCACATGCGTCATTCGCCAGATGGTAATCTGGTTTTTGGGATTATCAGCGGCGCCGGCTGTGTGCGGAGGAGTGGAAAGGATGAAGAAAAGCGAAACCGCGGCCGCCGCGGCGACGCCGATCCTTAATATTTCCGGCCTACGATTTTTCATGTTTTGCATCATTCGATACCCCCATTTCAGGTTTATCAGGGATTTTTTTTACAGGCGCGGCGAGCGAACCGCGCTAAAATTATATCTCCATGGCCTCAAGGTTCCTTATGCCCATTCGCATGGGCAGAAACAGCGAGAGCGCGCTGAGCGCCGTCACCACGGCAAACGCCACGATGAGAGCGCCCCATAAAAAACTACCGAGCGGCTCGCCCTTGAGCTGTGCCATGAAGATAGCCGAAGTCGGCGTTACCAGCAGCACCACCGCCGCCGAGATGAAACTCATGGCCAAAACCATGTATACCACCCCGCCGTAGCTCACGGATATCTGCGCCGCGTTCTCGACGTGAAATCGAGGATACAACGCGCCCATGCCCACGCCCATCCCCGTGATGCCGAAGGTCATCACAAATATGCTCGCCACCGACAGCCACATCATAAACGGCGACACCTTGAGAAGGTAGTTTGTGATGATGAGAAGCGCCTCCGATAAAACAAGCAGCGGCGTTACGCTCGTCAGAAATTTGCTCCACAGGTAAGGTTTCGGGCGGAGCGGCGAAACACGGACGAGCCAATAGGCGTTGCCCTCGAGGCTCACCGCCGGAAACACAAATCGCACCGCCACTGCGCTTGTGACAAACGAGGCGAGCGCAAGGTTCACGAAACTGACGTAATTCACCAGTTTAAACTGGTTCACGGGAAGCCTCGTCAGGGGCAAAAAGCGGAAATTAAACACATACACCACCATTATCGCGGCGAGCAGAAACAACTGGCTCCATTGCGTGGTGTCCCTGAAAAAGGTTTTTATGTCCTTAACCACCATCGAGCGCATGGATTTTGGAAAAGGGGATGCAAGGGCCTCGATTATAACGGAGGCAGGCCCCGACCTGCTCAATCGCGCGCGGCGTCCCTCCTGCGCCTTGCTCCATCCCTCCCGATATATGCTCTCCGCCAGCCAGCCGCCGATTATGATGAGCGAGAATGCCGTGAGCGCCAGCAACGCGACCATGAGAGCAGGCGCGGGGCGGCCGTGCAGCAATTCCATAAGGATTCGGGTAAACCATTCGCTGGGCGAGAAATCGTTGGCCTCGAATGAGAGCACTCCTTGCCAGAGGGTGACGCGGTCGGCGGCGTTCACGAACTGCTCCGGCCTCATGAGCCTGAACAACACGAACACTGCGCCAACCATTATGAGCGAGAGGATCATCAGGAGGTCTCGCGCGCGCCGCGCGGGGAAAATCTTCACAAGGGTCATCGTGAGCATTATGCCCAGCGCCGCCGGGATGAACAGGAACGGCCCCTCCAGCGCCGCCGCCCACGCATAGTATCTCCACCCCGCCCGCCACACCACCCCGAACCCGATAATCACCGGCAGGCCGAAAATCAACACCATCCATGAGCTTAAAACCACCGTTTCCACGAACTTGGACAGATAAACCGCCCCGATACGCGCCGGCATGGCGAGCACAAGATCGAGATCGTCGGATAGAAAATAGGCGCTCAGGCTCGTGACCACGTTTGAAAACAAGAGGATCGAAAAAAAAGTGAGAAATACCATAGAAAGAAGCTTGTAATGAAGCAATTGCCAGAAATCGGGTATCTCGGCCTGGACGTGCGTGAGGACGCGCCAGGTGGCGAAGAAAATGCCGGTCCAGAAAGCGCCGCCGAGCGAAATCAGCCCCGCCGCGCGAATGCGCTGCCGCCGTGACTTGCTCCGGAAATCGTTCACGACCGAACGCGCTTTGGGGGACAGAAGAAGCTTCAGCTCGGAAAAAACCCCTATCGCTGCCAAGATGAGACCTCCACTATTGGGAAGCTCCCCCGGAGGGCGGAGGGGAGCTTGACGAGGGCGCGTTGGATTGCGGATTGGTCGGATGTTTGGGGTTCTTCTTCTTTTCCTTTTCCTGCTCCCTCTGTTTTGCGCGGATGGTGTGTTGGACGCCGAATTTCAGGGCATCGGAGCGTTTGGCGCCGCCCAATATGACCTTCAGGTCGTCGTAAAGCGAGGGGTCCTGGATCAAGGCGCCGATGGTACCCTGGCCGTTCTCGATGCTCTTCGCGACGGCGGCGAGGCTTTGGCTGGTCCTGTTCAGGTTGTCCGCAAGCTCGCCAACTTTTTTAGCCAGGTCTTTGTCCTTTATCTGGCCCACCATCTCGTTGAGGTTGCCGGTGAGTTTTTTGAGGTCCGCGAGCACTTTCCCCAGGTCGTCGCCGTAGACCAGCGAGTGTATACTGCCCGGCCCCTGGTTGACGCGCTTCACTATTTTGTTCAGGTCGGCTACCGTGTTATCAATTTCACTGATCAGCTTGTCATCGTAGATAATCTTCCCGAGAGAGCCTTTGCCGCTTTTGATCTGCGCGGTTATATCGGATACATTCTGAATACTGCTGGATATTGCCTCGATCCCGCCCTTGTCTATTTTGTCGAGGATGTTATCCAGCTTTTTGCCGAGGGCTTCGACGTCGAGGCCTCCGAATAATCCGCCCATCTCTTTTCCCTTTATGTAATCCCCGTCCTTGATGTAGGTTTTTCGCGGGTTTCCAGGGTCTATGTTGATGAGGCTATCGCCCAGGAGGCCAGCCCGCTCGATCGAGGCGGTGGCGTCCTGGCCAATGCGGATGAGGGAAGCGGCGTTTATAATCATTGTGATGTGCACGCTTGTGTCGTTGAGGTCGCTCGGGAAGCGGATTTCGGTTATCTTGCCGATTTTGACGTTATTGAGCTGGACGGATGATCCTCTAAAGAGGCCCGTGGGCTTGAAGAACTTGGTATGAATGTAGGCCCTTGCCTCGAAAAGCCCAAGCTCATTGGTGTAGTTCATAATGAAATACAGAAAGATGCCCAGCACCCCCACCACGAAGATGCCTACGATCAGGTTTGATTTCCATTGGCTTTGCATACTCTAAACCCCTTGCGCCGCCGCTTTGCTAGTCAGGTGGCGGCACAGCAGCTTGTTTAAATATCATCCATTGGCAGCAGCCCTGCAATGAACTCGCGGATTATATCGTTTTCGGAATTGCGCATCTCGTCAACCGTGCCCACGCCGATTATCCTGCCCTTCCAGATCATTGCCATGCGGTCACTGAACTCGAAGATGCTTGCCATATCGTGGGTGACGGCGATGGAGGTGACGCCCAGTTTGCTCTGCATGTCCCTGATAAGCCTGTTGATGCGCCGCACATTGGTCGGGTCTAGGCCCGTTGTCGGCTCATCGTAGATTATGATTTTCGGGTCGGTCGCAATGGCCCGCGCTAGCCCGACGCGCTTCCTCATCCCTCCCGACAACTCGACGGGCATCAATTTTTCGACGGCCGGGTCTCCAAGTCCCACCATCCTCAGCTTTTCATGAACTCTGCGCTCAATCTCTTCCTCGTCGAGCTTGAAGTGTTCGCGCAGCGGATACGCTATGTTTTCCTTGACGTTGAACGAATCGAACAGCGCCGCGCCCTGGAAGAGGAATCCCACATCTTTGCGTATTTGGAGCAGGTCCCTTTCCTTCATCCGTGTGACATCCCTGCCCCCGACAACCACCTGCCCCATGTCGGGGCTCATCAGGCCGGTCAATTCCTTGAGAAGCACTGTTTTTCCCTGGCCCGACCCGCCGATGATGGTGATGGTTTCCCCCTTGTGTATGGTCAGGTCTACGCCGCGGTGCACGTAATTATTCCCGAAGGATTTGTGCACGTCCTTGAATTCTATCATGACCTCGCGGCTTGTTATGGAATCGTTCATGGGTCACTGTATAAAGATGAAAAAGAATTTCGTCAAGAAAAAGTCGCTCACCAGTATCGTGATAAGAGCCACAACAACCGTGGACGTCGTGGCCTTTCCCAGCCCCTCTGTACCGCCCGCGGTGTTAAGGCCCTGGTAACAGCCGATTATGCTGATGAAATATCCAAAGAAGAAAGTCTTGCCCCACCCCGAGAAGATGTCAACGTATTCGAGGTAGGTTTTCACGTTGTTCATGAAGAACTCAGGCTCCATGTCGAGAGTCAACGCGGCAATGAGGAGGCCCCCGAATATTCCGAGGACGTCGGACAACATCGCTGTCAGCGGAAAGACGAAGAAGGTGCAGGCGATGACCCGCGGGGCGACCAGTTTTCGCAGCGGGTTCGCCCCGAGGGAGCGCATGGCGTCTATCTGCTCGGCGAGCACCATCGAGCCAAGCTCCGCCGTTATCCCCGCCGCCACCCGACCCCCCACCAGAAGGGCCATCAGAACCGGCCCCAACTCGCGCACAAGCGCAATCGCCACTATCGCCCCCACAAAAGTCTTCGCCCCAAACTTGGCCAGCGAAAAACTCATCTGAAGCACCAGAACCCCACCGATAAACACCGACGTTATCACCACAATGGGCAGCGCAAGCACGCCGAGGTAATTTATCTGCTTGATTATCTCCCGCCAGTCGTAGGGCGGCTTCAAAGATGCAGTGACGGTGTTGGCGGTCAATATGCTTAAGGCGCCAACGTAGGAAATGAATCTCTGTACCGGCGACCCCAAAAAATGGAGGACCTGAAACAGGATATTCGGCTTTTTATCATCCATTTCCGCCACGTCGCGCCTCTCACTTCCTCTCGACCTTGAATCCCCGCACGTATTCCTCGAAAATCGCCAGCCCCTCGTCGAAATGATCCGGCGCAGCCATGTAAGCTATGTCGTAGACGCACTGGTCGGTCTTGAAGGTGTATGCCTTGACCTTGAGCGGGGCGCCATCGAGAGAACATTGCATTACCACCACCTCGGCGTCATGGCCATCCACTTTGCCCGCGCTCCTGCTGATCTCCCTGCGATTTTCAAAAGAGATAAACAGGCTTCTCGATAGCGATGTCAGCGGCGCGTCCTGATAGCGATCGCATTCGGTGTTGACCATTATCCCCATCGGCGGGTCTTGGTGGCGGAAGAGGAGGGCGACCTCCTTGGACTTCTCGGGCGTCCAATCGGGGGGCGGCAGAGATTCGGATGAGTAAGAGTAATGAGGCGACTTGTGAGAGCGGCCCGCGCAGGCTGCCGTTGCGGCCAGGATGAGGCAAACCAGCAATAACGCTTTTCCGCGGTCTTTTTGACGCATGTGGTTCACTTTGGATGCCCCATGATTTTAGGCGCTTTTTCTACATCCGCAATATGCGGATCACCTGCTCCATGTCCTCGCCGCCGGTGAGCGCGAGGAAAACGTTCTCGAGGTGGCCGTCCTTTTCGGCCTTTGCCTGAAGCCTCAGCTCTTCCATGTCGCCCAGGGCGATGATCCTGCCCGCCTGGATTATCCCTATCCGGTCGCAAACATCCTCGGCGATCTCGAGGGTGTGGGTGCTCATGAATATGGCGCAACCCTGGGACGCCAGGCGCTTGAACGTCTCCTTGACAAGCCGGGCGCCCTTGGGATCAAGCCCCACCATAGGCTCGTCAACCACTATAACCTTCGGCTTGTGCAAAAGAGCGCTGGCGAACGTGAGCCGCTGCTTCATCCCATGGCTGTAACCCTCGATCAGCTCTCCTCCCCAATCGCTCAGCTCGAAAAAATCGAGCAGGTCCGGGATGCGGCGCTCGGTGTCGGCGGGGTCAATGCGATATAACCCCGCGATAAACCTCAAAAATTCTTCGCCCGTCAGCTTCTCGTACAAAAAGGGGCGGTCGGGGATGAAACCGGTTATGGCCTTGGCCTCCTCAGGGTCTTTTTCAAGATCGAACCCCCCGATCCAGATGCGGCCCGCCGTCGGCTTGATAAGCCCCATCATCATGCGGATGGTGGTGGTTTTCCCGGCGCCGTTCGGGCCGAGGAATCCGAAAATCTCCCCCGCCCCGATCTCCAGGTTTAGGTTCTCGACCGCATGGAACGGCCCATAATGCTTGGTCAAGCCCTCGGTGCGTATCATGCAAGTGTTGTCCATAGTTTTAACCGTCTAACATGTTGAAAAATGATTTTTTTGGCGGACAGGAATGTCCGTTCTCAACAATAACAAACCTCATTATTCAACCTGCCAAGATGTGTACTATTGCATTTCGATAATATCTATCTTCAGTTTCCCCAGGAATCGCGTTATGGCAAGCTGGTCTTTCAGGCCTCCGATGGCGAGCCTTATATGCGTTGCGTCTGCCGGGAATTCGCCGAAGGTCGGGTCAACCGGCGCCCAGCCGGGCTGCCCCAGCCAGATTTCGGGCCACGCATGGTAATAAAACGCGCCGTCGAGATAAACCACCCCGACGGCCATCCTTGCGGGGATGCCAGCGGCTCGCGCAAGCGCGGTGTAAAGCGCGGTGTGCTCGTTGCAATCACCCTTTTTTGTGTTCCATACCTCTTTGGCGGAAGGCAGCGTAAGGGTTGGCGCTTTTTCTATGTGCTGGTACAGCCAATCGTTCAGCAATTGGGCGGCCTTTATTGAATTTTGCTCGCCCTGAATGATATTTTTTGAGGCCGAAATTATTTCCGGGTCGTCGCTTTGCAGCAGCAGTTCCGACCTGAGGAAACTTTCCACCGCCGGTTCTCTATTCGGCAATTCATATCCGGGGCCGGGGTCGGGTATCCGTACGGTCAGGATCATGTTAGGCCCCTCGCCCTCCTTTTGCAGGCTCTGCACCCCTCCCTCGAGAGCAGGGGCTTCGATATTCTCAAGCCCCGAAAGCCTTGCTTTGAGATAGCGAAGATTCCTCGGCTCGGGGATATTGCGATCAGCGGGGATGGCGGCGGCGGCGATCATATCCAGCTTGGCGGCGCTTTCCACCCTGAGGGCGTCCGCCTTGCTTGCCAGCTCGGTCACAAACCCGAGGGGGCTTTCATCGCGCAATGTGCGGCCTTCATCATCAATCCACGATTTCACCTCGACGCCGAGGAAATTCGTCTTTATCACGTATGCCTTGACACGCTTCCCCATGCTTTCGATTTCCTCGCGGCCCGCCACCTCGACATTGACATAATCCGCCGATTGAGTGGTGGGGTCGAAGACGGGTATCTTGAACCTTTCACCCTCTTTGAGGCCCATTTTAGCGGCCCGGATGGCCATTGTGTCAAGGAGGCTGACAGGCTCCTTGAGTGTTATCGTTCGTTCCTCGGGCTTGGCGTCCTCGGGGGAACGCAAGCTGATGTGCAGCGTAAGGTCATTGACCTCGCCATCAACTTTAATGTTTTGGGCGGTGGAGTGGAATTCAAAGGAGATTTTTTTCAGGAAAAATTCGGGACTTACCTCGGAGGTGAAATTTATCCGCGCATCCTGCTTGACGCCCATCGCCACGATGGACATCCTGGATTCGCCGATAACGCGATAGCCCCCCGGAACGGGCTGATATTCGCTGTGGCCCCACCCGATTTTCTGGCCGTGAAAAAGGATCGTCGCCCATTGCTCCTCGAGAAAGGCGGGCGGAATCTCCCCGGACTGTGGCCCGAGCCTGGTCACGCGCTGGCGGGCCACCAGTATGCCCATTACGCCAAGCCACGCCAGAACAATAATTATCGCGGGCAACCGCCCTATATACTTTTTGCGGGGCAAAATAGTCACGATGTCGCATTATCCCGAATCCCACCTCAGGGGAAACAAGAACCAATGCAGAAAGAAAACGAAACCTCTCATCAATATAGACCGCTCAGGAAGCCATTGCAACCATAACTAGGAGCGTCTTTTGGAGTGCGGTGGCTGGACTAGCGCGCTGTCGAGCCAGCGCACTCCAGAACCTACGGAGAGTTAAATCTAATGCCTAAGGCCTTTCACTGTATATCCAGAACGATCTTTTCCCCTGAATGTTGAGAGAACGGGACGGTGGCGACCCCTTTTTCAAAGCTCCATAGATGTCTTCCAAGCGGCTTGCCGTCGCGGAGGATGGCTCGCGGCTCGTTTCCGATGTGCAGTTTTAAGAGCACATCGCGCGGCGCTATCTCGTAATCGCCAGCCCTCTCCCCTATTGAGACTCTCAACAAATCACCGCTCGGTTCAACAGAAATGAGGGTGCGGGCAAAAGCGCCTTTCTCGTATTGCATGCTTATGCCGTCGTCCTCGAATAGCTCGAACGACCCCGCTCCCGGATACACGTGCAGCGAAAGGGGATCGGTCTTCCACTGGCCGGTGTGCTGCATGAGAGGCCCCATCGGGATGACTGCGCCTTCCCGCGCGTAGATGGGGAGGTGTTCAAGCGGGGCGGGCACGTTGATCCTGGCAGGCCCGTTCTTCACTTCGCCGGTGAAAAAATCCGTCCAGCGCCCCTTTGGCAGGTACACGGTACGCTCACGGGCCTTCCGGCGCGCCACAGGGGCTATGAGCAGGGAAGCGCCCATCATGAATTGGTCGTCCAATCCGGCCGCTTCGCTATCACCGGGAAATTCGTAAGACATGGGCCTCCAGACGGGGTCGCCGTTCAAGTGGGCATTATAGACCAGTGAATAGATGAACGGCAGAAGCATATACCGGAGGCCGATGTATCGCCGGGCTATTTCCTCGACCCTTTTGCCGAAGCTGAAGGGTTCCTGCCTGCGCGTATAAAGTGCGGTGTGGGTGCGGCAGAAGGGGTAGAATGCGCCTAGCTGGATCCAGCGGGCATAGAGTTCGGGGTTTGAATTGCTCACGAATCCGCCTATGTCCGGCCCCGCGACAGGCTCGGCGCACAGCCCGAGGTTCAGCACCATCGGGATGCTGCCGCGCAAGTGCGCCCATGTGCTGAAGTTGTCTCCCGTCCACATTATGGCGTATCGCCCGACGCCCGCGTAGCCGGAGCGCGTTATGATGACCGGCCTCTCGTCGGGCCTCAGCTTGAGCAATCCCTCTCTGCTCGCGCGGTTTTCAAGCATGCCGTAGACGTTGTGGCACCTCGCGTGCGGCTTAAGCTCCCCGAAATGGGAGTGCATCATCCCTTCGCCATTGTAAATCCCCGTCGGAACAACGCCGTCCGCAATGTAAAACGCGCCGTTCCACATGCTCGGCTCGTTCATGTCGTTCCAGACCCCGGCAATGCCGTTTTCGATGTAGAAACGATGTTGTTCCCCCCACCAGTCCCGCACGTCCCGCCTGTCGAAATCGGGCCACCCTGCCCGCTTGGGCCAGCAGTATTTTATCACTATGCCGCCCCGGTCGTATTTGCAGAATACGTCTTTCTCCACGCCGTCCCGCCAGACGCCCCAGTTGTTGTCCTCTTTCACGCCGGGATCAACGATTGTAATGAGGCGGAATCCGTCTTGTCTGAGGTCGGCGGCGAGTTGTTTCGGGTTGGGGAATCGTTTCGGGTCGAAAGTAAAGTCCCGGTAGCCGCGCATGTAATGAATGTCCAGGTGGATGACATCGCAAGGTATTTCGAGGTCACGGAGGCTCCTTGCGATTCGGCGCACCTCCCCGTCGGTCTTGTAGCTGTACCTCGACTGGTGATAGCCGAGCGCCCAGCGCGGCGGCATGGGTATTCCGCCGACCAGTTTGAAGAATCGCCGCGCCACGTGGCGCAGCTCCGGCCCAGCTATGAAATATGCGACGATCTCACCGCTATTCGCCTTCCAGCTCCACCTGCCATTTTCGGATTTGCACATATCGAAAATCGAGCGGAAGGTATTATCGAAAAAGAGGCCCCAGCAGCGGCCGCCATTCATGCCGATCACAAACGATATCGCCTGATATAGCGGGTCGTTCCACGGCATATAGGGCCTGTCGGTGTTCCACATCGTCCAACGTTTTCCGCGCTTGTTGAGACCGCCGGTTTTCTCGCCCAGCCCCAGGTACATCTCCCCCGGCTGCGCCGCAAAAGCCCATTCCGGCATATCCCCTCGGAAACCGATCGCATCCGCGCCCGCCCCCGTAATGCAGGGGACATCCTGCGGGTCCGAGACCACGACGTTAAAGCATTCCTTATCAATGTGAAGGTGGAGTGCGGAGGTTGTAAACACCACGCGCCCACCGCCCCACTCGGCCTCCCAGTGAACCTGAGGCCGGTCACACTCGACGACGGCGTACGAGCGATCTGGTTCGAAAGCGCCGCCCCTCGCAGCCCGGACCCTGACGATCTCGGGTGTGATGGCCCTGACTTCGACGTCCGCGTTCCGGCATTTGAGATAAAGCGAATCGCCCTCGATCTTTACATCATTGACGCGACCGATCGGCGTCAGGGGAATTTCAGGCTTTTTAAAAAATCTCATTTTCATTCACCGCTTTCCGTTTTATGCGCTATTTGCGCCGGGTTTGTGGCCAAGTGAGTTGTTTGAGCCTCTGAAGGTCCTCGAATGTGAAATCGGGCGACATACATGGGAGAACGGAGTTGTTCTGTGTCACTGGCTCGTTGGCGATATCGTATCTGGAAGCGACGCGCGCCCTCTCGAACATGGGCGTTCCCGGCAGTGGGGAATATTCAGCGAGGTAAGGCCCATGTTCGA
>Ga0209777_10002012_pt1 | contig 27773 bp, 24 predicted proteins | sample FrelakmetHBP12HB_FD_187147 | JGI IMG/M metagenome (GOLD analysis project Ga0209777, IMG submission 187147) | Freshwater lake sediment microbial communities from the University of Notre Dame, USA, for methane emissions studies -HBP12 HB (SPAdes)... | ecosystem: Environmental > Aquatic >...
AGTTCGGCGGGTAAGGTAAAATCCTCTCGGTAGGTCATGGCGTTTCTCCTTTTGGTCTGCTAACCGTGAGGATAACACCTGACCTACTCTTTCTAGAAATTACAGAAAATAGTTTACACTACTTGAAATGGCCGGTGGATCCTGTGGATATGATAGCCGAAATTAGTGCGTTTCAGTTATCCCCCGCAGATTGTGGCTGTACCGAAGATTTACCAATGGCCTAATTTCGTTTAGATCAGACCAGTGGCGCTGCATTGACCATTCGTTTAATCTTGGTACAGGATTTCAGCGTTCTAAAAGCGTTCCATGGTCAATCAGCCTTGCGAGTTAGTGAAAAATGCGGATTAAGGAGGGTATCATGGGAATGATCACCATCCCAAGGCATGCCCCACCAATGCAGACCACCGCGAACAGGGCGATCGCGCCGAAGGCGATGAAGAATGGAATGGTCGCCCATTGGGGCGAGGACGTGCCGGCGCTAGGCGCGGGCGGGGCGGTGGCGATGACCGGGGCGCCAGCCCGCGCGGCGTTGAGCGCCTGGATGAAAACCGGCTGGTCCCACACGGTCATGAATTCGCTGCGCCCGTTGTTGAAATCGATGCGCACCATGTTGTAAATGCTGTGCTTTTCCTCGCTCACCGCGGTGATGGTGTAGAGCGGCATCGAGGCCTGCACGCCAATCGCCCCCTTATAAAACAGGCGCTGGTTGGTCAGGTAAACGCGCGTATCCATCCCGCGCGAGGTCGAGCCGTTCTGAAGGGTGTAGACGGTGGCCCGGTAATTGGCCAGGATGGTCTCGCCGGGAGTCAGGTTGGGGGCTAAGTTGAACATGTTTGCGCTCCTATTTTCGGGTCCACCAGGGCTTCAATCTTTCCCACCGGAAAATGGATAAAATAGAGATCCAGCGTCTGCAGGCGTAGGCGAGCCAGACTCGCGTCCAGTGCCTTTTCCAACGCTCGCGTTGGAAAAGGCGCAAACTTACTGGCTATCACAGCCTGGCGCTTGTTTTGCCTCAAGCATTCCCCTGGCAGTCGTTCAGACTTACCAAACCTATAGACCTCAGCCGTGTCGAAGAAACAGATTCCAGACTCCAAGGAGGATTGGAAGACTTGGAGCGCCTGCTCATCATTCTGGCCATAGACCCATTTATTTGTCCCAACACCGAGCGGTGAGGCGTTTAGCCCTGATGTGCCGAGGGCATGTGTAAATTGTGCTTGTGTCGTATTTTCCTTCTTTCTGTCCCGAGAATTCTTTAGAGAGAGCAAACCAGTGACGAGATGCAATGGCGATGTTCTTGCTTTTTTAGCTTCGACCGAAAATCCACGTCGAATAAATTTTGCCAATATTTTCGCCAAAACCAGGCGAAAACTTTGGCTGAACCATCTTAATTGTAGCATTTTTCTTGCCATTTCCCAATGATTTTCGCAACCGATGGCTCAGAACCGAACATATTGGAACGTTTTCATCGTCCCGGTGTTCTTCTGGGACATCGTCCCGGCGTTCTTCCGGGAGGTCTCCTCCTCCCCAAACCCTGACCGTCCCCATCGTCACGATCTCTAATAATTCCAGCCTTTGCTTTTCCTTCCCTGAATCCGAAGGACATATCCTGAGCGAAGCCGATAGACTTGGGGTCAAATTCTCCCTCTCCATTTGCTTTACTTGCAAATGGGGAGGGTTGGGGTGGGGCTGGGGTAGGTGCCCCATAGGGGCGGAGGGGGCTGTAGGGGCGACATATATGTCGCCCTGTCTACCCCACGCCCTCTCTCCCTAAACCGTGACCATCCACATCGTCACGTTTTATTTATTTCCTCATAATCGCCGTCTCCTTTAGTGCTTATCCTTATCCCACAATCCCTAGGTCTCTCTCCTCTTCCCAAATATCTCTACTAACTTCTCGATGAACTCCGGCTCCTCGAGCCACTCCTAACCATTCACCACATAGATTGGCATCGCATAGATATAGACCAGCAGCTCCCACCCATATCCTCCTAGTAGGAATACGATACCGTCACCCCTACCGCAAGCACTAATAGTCCGAGCAGGGTCCATCTTCGTAGGTTCTTATGCTTATTATCGCACTTTTTCCACCTTCCATGTTGATTTCGGGGCAAGTCGTTATCCTTTTTCTCGAAAAGTGCTATACAATAGTTAATTAGTTCAATTAGTGCACTTCAGATAAATTGGTATGCCTCCGCAAGAGGGATTACAAGGAAGTTGCTGGCACTGGCAATATCTGGGTTGCGGTGAACACAGCCTTCATGATTGGGAGCAGATATGTTCAGTTATAGGATCTGGGGATTAGTAGCCGGGCTAGTTGGCGCCTTTTTAACTTATTTTTTTATTGATCTTCTGGGGATAAATATAAGCACTGATGATGCGAGATTATTTGCCTTCTTTGTTGGTCTTGGAATTTATCTGATTCCGCTTTACCTTCCCAAATTATTAAAAAAATTCAATTCACCGATACAGTTTCTTCATCAGACTAATATTTCTCTAAAGAAAATGAATTGGTTAATAATAATGAAAAGTGTAGAATCAGATTGTCAATCTAAGGGTCAAGAATGGATTCAATGGGGCGATAAAATAATTGGACACATAAAAGTAAAAACAGACGCGGCTATTTCCCCTGATGAAAAAATAACTATATCTTTTTATGAAGATAATTTAGAGGCATTGAAAAAAATAATAGATCGTCAAGGTTGGAAATCATAATACATTAAATTTTTTGACCTCTTTCTTGGATTGAAAACCTCTCTTATAAGAAAACCTAGTATGGTCTGTGTTTTTCTTCCCGACCTCTTTTCTCTACCCCTCCCCTCTCCTTAAACCGTGACCGTTCCCATCGCCACTAGCCGAGGCGGCTTCGAGCCGCTGTCGGCTGTTTCGGCGCCGCGAGGCGCCGAAGACGGTTTCCCTTAATTCCAGCCTTTGTCTTTCCTCCCCTAAACCCGAAGGGTTTGGGGGAGGTGCCCCACAGGGGCGGAGGGGGCTGTAGGGGCGACATATATGTCGCCCTGTCTATCCCACGCCCTCTCTCCCTGAACCGTGACCGTCCCCATCGTCCTGGCCGAGGCGGCCTCACTAGCCGAGCCGGCATCAAGCCGGCATCGGCTGATAGACGATAAGAATCGTCGAAGCTGCCATCGACCGGTTCGGGCTCATGAGAGGGCGAAGCCACAAGCCGCCGTCGGCTGATTCGATGCCATCAACTATCCTCCACCCCTGTCTCAGTCCAGCGGTGTAGGAGTCGAGTTGGTGTTGTTCTGGCTCTTCCCCGTCCAGGTGAACCAATCTTTTCTGGTTGGACTATGCTGGAATAGTCCCTGGGTTCCTGATTATCTTGTAAGGTAATTCTTTTCAATCGTTCAGCGGCGGCTTAAGGTTAGATGGAAGTGGTGAATGGTATGTTTTATTGCCTCTGGCCTTGATGAACTCCTCGCGAGCCTTTGCTAATAATTCGGGACGGGTTATTAGCTGGTAGCCGGCAAAAGCCAATGCTCGGGCGGCGGTGATCATCCCTTTATACCCGATGCTTGACCCTGCAGCAGCGACAGCCTGCCAGGAGTGTGGCATGGTTCCTAACACGTAGCAGGCGGTCATGATCTGACCGGTGGGGACGATCCAGCTTACATCACCTACATCTGTCGAGCCCGATAATCTCTCTCCCCTGATGAGGTCTGGAGCCACATTTTCATGAAGGGTCACTTCCATGAATTCTGTAGGGATGTGATATACCTGAAATACTGCGCGTTTCTGTCCCGGAGAGAAGGACTCATCGATTTTTCTCGCGAATTCTTCTTCTGTTTCGGTGAAAGAATGGACACCGACTTCTTTGAGACTTTCGTCCAGCAGGTCTGTAAGAACTTGGTTGGGGAGATTGTCATACAGTCCGGTCTGGAATTTGATCTCCAGGGTGGCGCCGGTCATCAAGCTTGCTCCTTCAGCTATCTTTGTGATCCTCTGATATACAGTTTCTACGTCTTCCCGATGAGGAGCCCTAATGTAGTACCACACCTCCGCATAGGAAGGCACTACGTTTGGTTCCTTTCCGCCGCTTGTTGTCACGTAATGGAATCTAGTCTCTTGAGGAACGTGCTCTCTCAAATAATTTGTCCCAACGTTCATCAACTCCACTGCGTCCAGGGCGCTGATCCCGAGGTGGGGCGCCCCAGCAGCATGAGAGGCCTTCCCGTGGAAAGCAAAGCGGACGGAGTTGAGAGCCAGTGATGTAGCGCTGTTTACCATATTCAGTGAATCGGGGTGCCATGTTAGCGCGGCATCCAGGTCATCGAATAGCCCGTCTCTTGCCATGAACACTTTGCCAATTGCTATCTCCTCGGCCGGGCAGCCGTAGTATCTAACAGTGCCTTGCAGCCGGCCGGCTTCGACCTCGTGTTTTAAGGCAATTGCTGCAGCCAGGCTGCCAACCCCAAGGAGGTTGTGCCCGCATCCATGGCCTGGACCGCCGGTTTCAACCGGTTCGAGATGTGGTAAAGCCTTTTGCGATAACCCCGGGAGTGCATCGAATTCGCCAAGAAGACCGATCACTGGCTTGCCCTCTCCAAAGGAAGCAGTGAAGGCGGTCGGTATCCCCCCAACCCCAGTCTCGATCTTAAAACCATTTTTCTGGATGAATTGTTTCAATACTTCGGAAGAGCGTTGTTCTTTGAGTCCAACCTCTGCATATTCCCAAATAGCTTGCGATAAGGCTGTCAATTCGGGTGTATTTTCATTTATCCACAATAGACCATTTTTCATCTGCTGCTTCTCCTTGCCTGTTTGTCGGTGGGCTTATAATGATCAGCCACTGGTGTTGTCGCATCCATTCCATCAGGCTTTGACCTGGTGATGAATGTTCGCTTGTGTTCGAATTGGTTGAGGATGTCATCAAAGGCAAAGACCATCACAGGAGTGATGGTCTTTTACATATTTCCCTGTCCTGATGCATGCATCCCACCAGGATATTAGGTAGTTGGCATATCCATCTTCCTCTGTATGATTTTATTTATGCTTGGCTGGCTCCTTCGCCGATTGCTGACGTTAAATAGTTTAACTCTTGCCAAATCGTTCCCTGATTTTCTTCAATCTCTCCAGAGGCCCTTCCTCGTCAATGGCCATGGCGTACATTTGGTGAGCGAGATGGAAACCTTGATCCTCTATGAGAGCCTGTTTCCAGGGGCGTGTCAGGATCGAATGAGTTAGCTTCCTCGTAGAACGAGGCCGCTCGATCATCATCTCCGCCAGTTCCCACGCTCGTGGAAGGAGACGCTCGCGCGGCAGTACTTCATTGACGATCCCAAGTTCCAGGGCGGTCTTGCCATCAATCTTCTGGCCCGTATACGCATAGTATGCGGCTCGCTTTATTCCCATGAGCTTCTGGAGGGTTAAGGCCATTCCATCTCCGGGAGGTGTACCGCCCAGGAAATGAGGGTCAAAAAAGTCTGCGTCTTCGGTGCAGAGTGTAATGTCGCATAATGTTCCGACCTCGCAGTGCGTTCCCGGGCCATTAATGGCCGCGATCGTCGGGATATCGAGGCAGAAGATCAGGTTCTCGAGTAGCCTGAAAGATTCTTGATACATTTTGAGTTTATCGTCTTCTGTCCAATTTTTGAAAAGCGTTTTCCAGACCTCCGGGTTTGCATCCAGCCACCGTTCGCCTGATCCTGTTAGAATCATGACCTCATTCTCAGGATCACGGCCGATATCGATCCAGGCTTGAGACCATGCGCTGTGGACCTTCCAGCTGAATTTCAATGGGCCGTCGCCGGTGTGCATCCGGACTTCGAGGATACCGTTTCGACGGGTCATCAATAGGATGTCCTTGTATTTCTTCGAATATTCTTCGAATTGTGAAGGCTCAAATCTCTCGAACCAGCTTGATAGTTTTTCTGGCATTTTGTCCTCCTTCAGATCAGATTTATATCATTTGAATGATATGGAGCTTCTTATATGACCTTGCTTTCATTATAGAGACTTTTTCGGAATAGTAGTAATATATAAGTTATATGAAGGCATATAGGAAGGGCATATTATTTGGACCGAAGGGTCGGTTGATATGAAATTGCTCCATCTGAAATATGTAATAGAGACTGAGCGCGCAGGATCGATTACCAAAGCTGCCCAGAATCTTTTTATGGCACAGCCTAATCTCAGCAATGCCTTGAAAGAGCTGGAGGCTTCGGTTGGCATCGTGATTTTCAGGCGTACTCCTCATGGTGTTGGAATAACGCAGGATGGTAGGGAATTCTTGGATTATGCCAAAAGTATTGTTGAACAGGTGGATAATCTTGAATTGCTTTATAAGTCACAGGGCAAAAGCACAATTCGGTTGCGTATCGGTTCTGTTCGTTCTTCGAATGTATCCCATATTGCAACGGAATTTATCAACAGTATTCCAAAGATTTACCCCATGAAAATAGAATTCCGGGAAACGACCCAGTTCGAATTGCTCCAGTTGATTGAATCGAATGAATTGGATCTTGGGGTGATTAGCTTTCTGTTGCAGCATAAATCGTATTTTACTTTTTTGATGAAATCGAAAAATATTACTGCGCTGCCGATCAGGCAGTTGCACACGTATTTGCTCATGTCAGCTGAACACCCGCTGGCGAAACTGGAATCTGTCGATATCTCTATGCTTGCGGATTACACTGAAGTTATCCATGGCGATCTGGATTCGCCTGTAACCAAGCATTCCAAGTGGCTGGCTGAAGTCGGGATAACCATGCCGCATCGTGTCGTTCTTGTTTATGATCGCGGGTCTTTAATGGACATGTTGGCGAACTGTCATGATTGTTATAAGTGGGCGTCAAGCACACATCCGTATATGCTTGATGCTTACCATCTTGTGGCTAAGAAATGTGACAAAAGTTTGACTGTCTGTGAGATGGCCGTCTATTCAAAAGACCGGCCTTTGGACAAATTTCAGCGTTTGTTCCTGAAGCGTTTGAACGAAATGGCTGATTATGTAGGGTTTCAATAAATAGCCCGGCTTACTTCCTGTAATTCCAGCATAACGTTGAAGGACAAAGGTTGAGATGGTATGAAAAGGAATAGCATGCTATCTTTACTCCCATCATTGTCATATGAAAAGGAGAAGATGCATTGTCTTCTGATTATGAATTGATCGCTGGTTAATTTACGGTCGCCATGGAAATGGCCGATGGCCCTTGGAAAGTGTGGGTGCAGTATCTTGGTCCGGGAAAATAAGGTACTTCCACATGTAACCCACCCTCCTTCCTCCCTGAACCGTGACCGTTCCCATCGTTGCGGTTTCTCTTCTTCCACCCCATCATTCATTACCTGCTCTATGATGACCTTATCCCTATTTCCACTTTTTCCCTATTGACATAACTGAACAAACGTTCTATAATCAATTCAGGCATGGCAAGGCCCAATCTGGCTTGCCATGTTTCTGTTTCAGAAAGCCTTGCCATGCCTTCGATGTTTCTCAAATCATTTCTTCCTTCGCGTCCTTCTCTTCTTCGCGGTTAACCTCTTTCCGATCTACTCCTCAATCATCAATCGTCAATTCTCAATGCCGCCCCAATGTCTAATCTTCAATCAACAATCCTCAATCAAAAATCCTTCTCCCCACTCACCTTCCGCGTTCGCGAAACCATCCGCCATGATCCCATCGGCTGGGCCTGGTCTTGCGGCATCAACCTCCGTCCCTACCAGCGCGGGGTCATTCTTGCCATCAAGGAATCCATCCTTCACCATCGAGGCCTCACCTTTGTCGTCATCTTCCCTCGCCAGTCCGGCAAGAACGAGCTCCAGGCCCACCTCTTTTCTTGGCTCCTCTTTCGTTACGCCCATTCTGGCGGGCGTATCGTCTCCGTTTCCCCCACCTTCAAACCTCAGACCACCAACAATATGGAACGTGTTGGTCATTCCCTCGACAAATGTATTGGTTCGCGCGGTCGCTGGCATACCTCCAAAGGCTATATATACTCGCTTGGTAATGCCAGCCTTCAGTTCTTTTCTGGCGACCCCTCCGCTAAAGTCGTCGGTGCCACCGCCGACCTGCTTCTCTCCGTTGACGAAGCCCAGGAGGTCGATCCCGCCAAGTTCGATAAGGACTTTGACCCCATGACCGCCTCCACCAACGCCACCCGTGTCTTCTGGGGCACCGCCTGGACTTCCGGTACCCTCCTTGAGCGCCAGCGCCGTATTGCCCTTCATTCTCAACAAGAAGATGGTATCCAGCGCCTCTTCTTTTTCACCGCCGATGATGTCCGTCGCCTGGTCCCTTCCTATGGCGCTCATGTTGACCGTGTCATCGCTGAACGCGGCCGCAACCATCCCCTCGTCCGCACTCAGTATTTCTGTGAGACCATCGAAGCCCAGTCCGGCATGTTCACCCCCGCCCGCCTTGCCTTAATATTTCCATCCACGATTTCTCCCTCTCCATTTGCTGTACTTGCAAATGGGGAGGGTAGGGAGGGGCTTGCAAATGGGGAGGGTGGGGTGGCTAGCCGAGGCGGCTTTTGCGAAGCACCCCCGTGGGGCGAGCCGCCATCGGCTGCTTCGGCGCTACGAAGCGCCGAAGGGGCTGGTGTCGCCTTCCTCATCGACGTCGCCGGCATGGATGAATCCAACACCGGCCTCGCCGCTTCTCTCCTCCGTGAAGGTCTCGGTAACCCCGGTCGTGATTCCACTACCCTCACCATCGTTGGCATCGACCTCTCAACTCTCCCCACCCTCACCCGTCCAACTTATCACGTCCTCACCCGTCAGGCCTGGACCGGCGAAAATCACCTCGCCGTTTTCGGTCAGATCAAGAACCTGGTGGAGCAATGGTCTCCTCAGCACATCGTCATCGATGCCACCGGTGTGGGCGAAGGCCTCTGGTCTTTGCTTGATAATACTTTTCCAGCCCGCGTCATTCCTGTCAAATTCACTTCCCAGGAAAAATCCGAGATCGGCTGGCGCTTCCTTTCCATCATAGAGACCGGTTGTTTCATTGATCCTGCCCCCACCGATGAGGTCCGCCTCCAGTACAGCCGTTGCATCAGCGAGATCCTCCCCGGCCCTGCCAAGCATCTCCGCTGGGGTGTCCCCGATGGCTCGCGTGGTCCCGATGGTGAGCTCATCCACGACGACTACATCCTCGCCGATTCCCTCACCGCCGTCCTTGATCGTTTGGAATGGAATGTTAGTACTGAAATTACTGTCTCAGAAGGTTTCAACCCGTTGGAATTGATAAACGGCTGCGACTCTTCGAGTAGATACTATGTCCCTCACTAATAACATTCTGCCTTCTGCTTCCTGCTTTCTGCCTTCTGCCTCTTGCTTTCTGCTTTCTGCTTCCTGCTTTCTGCCTTCTGCCTCCTGCTTCCTGCTTTCTGCCTTTTGCCTACTGTTCTCCGTTCTCTGTTCTCTGAAAGGATCATCAAATGACAGACCCAATTCCTCCTTCCTCTGACCAAACTTCTGACACCGTCCCGGCACCCTTCCGGGATATCATCCCCGAAGGGGGAGATCATCGCCAACGCGGCGCTCAGCCCGGTAACATTAATTCCCTCGGTCACGGTGCTCCGGTCGGTAACACGAACAATCTCAAGCATGGTTTTTATTCCAGTGCCTTCACCCGCGCGGAGAGGAAACGTCTTGACGAGGATCTCCAGGGTGAACTGAAGGATGAAGAAGAATGCATCCGTCTCATCGTCCGCCGTTTCCTTGATTCCATGGGTGATGAAAAAAAGTTTTATCGTTGTCTTTTGGCTGTTCGTACCATTAGCCCGGCGATCGGTCGCCTCGAAAGCCTCCATCGTACCCGCAGGGTCATCTATGATAAACAAACCACTCTCGATCAGGTCTGGGAGGAACTCAAATTGATTCCTCCCGAAGAGGACTGATGCGCGCTCTGCGGTATCAAGGTGCCACGAGTCGAAGCGGCGTCAAGCCGCTATCGATCGGTTTGGCGACACGAGTCGCCAAACACGGCCACTTCGACGCCAAGAGGCGTCGATCCGATGTGGCTTTTGCGAAATACCCATGTGGGACGAGTCGTCGAAGGAGGCCTATGTTACCCCAATCCTCAATCAACAATCAACAATCTTCAATCCCCAGCAACGTCCCGTTGCTTTTTCAGCACACCCTCCTGTTGTTCTTCTGGGAAGCAATTCCTGCTCTCTGTTCTCTATTCTCTACTCTCTTCCTATTGGGTATTCGATTGACTTGCATTAAATTGAGTGCAGGCAGGTTCCTTATGTCTGGAAATGGTTACTATAATGAAGAACCTCTCGAGTAAAATGTTGGTTTTTTCCCCGTTTATTCGTTATTCGATTGACCCTCAATTCAATCGAATAGGATGGTCGCTCTGCCTCCATCCAGGCCTCGATTCAGGCATTCCTTGAGCCTCCCATGTCATGGAGCAGGCGATTGCCGCCGGTCGGCGGTCGAACTTTGTGGTAAACTTCGGGATTGTGTGTTTGTACACAATCCGCTTGAATTGTCCTGCCTTCGTTGAACGATTCGAATGCAGAAATTATATTTCATCTTTAGAGACTGTTTTATAAGGTAAAAAAACAGCCACCGATGAACTCAGATGTACACTGGTTTTCGGATAAAAGCCCTGATTAATAATATCCCAATCCTTTTTATCTGTGTTCATCTGTGGTAAAAAAACGAATTTCAAAACACTCTCGTAGGAGACTAATATGGCAAAGAGCAAGAAATGGGTTTATCTTTTTGAAGAGGTCGCGGAAGTTGAAAAATACGCCGGTTCCTGGGACGGCGTGCGCGGCCTGCTCGGCGGCAAGGGTTCCGGCCTGGCCGATATGACCCGCGCCGGCGTCCCGGTTCCGCCCGGTTTCACCATCACCACCGAAGCCTGCAATGAATTCCGTAAGACCGGAAAATTTCCCCTCGACATGTGGGATCAGGTCCTGGCAGCTCTCAAGGTCGTTGAACAGCAGGCTGGCAAAAAGTTCGGCGATCCGTCGAATCCATTATTGGTGTCCTGCCGTTCCGGCGCCAAGTTCTCCATGCCCGGCATGATGAACACCATCCTCAACATCGGTTTGAACGACGAAGTTGCCGAAGGTATGATCAACCTCACCGGCAATCCGCGCTTTGTCTACGATTCCTACCGCCGCCTGGTCGAGATGTTTGGCACCACCGTCTTCAATTTCGATGACGAGCTTTTCGAGCATCCCCTGGACGAATACAAGGCCGGTAAGGGCTACAAGCTCGATATCGAGATGACCGCCGAGGATTGGAAGGCGCTCGTGGCCGCCTTCAAGGTTGCTTTTAAAAAGCAAGCCGGTTTCGATTTCCCCCAGGATGTCTTCAAGCAGTTGGAGCTGGCCACCAAGGCCGTCTTCGAATCGTGGATGGGCAAGCGCGCCATCGATTACCGCAAGGCCACCGGCATCTCCGATGACCTCGGCACCGCTGTCAATATCGTCACCATGGTCTTTGGGAACATGGGCGACGACTCCGGCACGGGCGTGGCCTTCACCCGCAACCCCTCCACCGGCGATAAAAAGATGATGGGCGAGTACCTCCTCAATGCCCAGGGTGAAGATGTGGTTGCCGGTATCCGCAATACGGATCAGATCGAGAATCTCAACAAGACCATGCCGGCTGTCTATCACCAGTTCATGGATATTACCGGCAAGCTGGAGAAACATTATAAAGATATGCAGGATGTCGAGTTCACCATCGAGCGCGGCAAACTGTGGATGCTCCAGACCCGCAACGGCAAGCGTACCGCCAAATCCACCATCAAGATCGCCGTGGATATGTCGAATGAAGGCCTGATCGGCAGGGAAGAGGCCGTCTTGCGCGTGACCCCCGAGGTTGTCGATGCTCTCCTGCACCCTCAATTTGACGAGAATGCCAAAAAGACGGCCGTCGTGTATGCCAAGGGCGTCAATGCTTCCCCCGGTGCCGCCGTCGGTCAGGCGTATTTCGACGCCGATACTGCCGAGAAAATGGCCAAGGAAAACAAGCAGCAGACCATCATGGTTCGCCCGTTCACCAAGCCGGATGATGTCCACGGCATGATCGCTTCCCAGGGCGTGTTGACCAGTGAAGGCGGCGCCACCTCCCATGCCGCTGTGGTTGCCCGCCAGTTCGGCATCCCCTGCATCGTCGGCGCTTCGATGATCAAGATCGACCTCGAGAATCGCATCATGGAAGTGGATGGCAAGGTTGTCAGGGAAGGTGAGTGGATATCCGTGGACGGCACCACCGGCCAGGTTTATGTCGGAAAGCTCCCGACCAGTGCCCCCTCACTGGAAGAACAGACCGACCTGCTGACCCTGCTCGGCTGGGCGGACGATATTGCTGCCCGTAAGGATATCCGTATCCTGCCCGATGGTCGTAAAGCCCCCGGCTTGCAGGTCTGGGCCAATGCGGACTACCCGAAGGATGCCCGCCGCGCCCGCTCCTATGGTGCCAAAGGCATCGGCTTGTGCCGCACCGAGCACATGTTCTTCGAGACCGAGCGCCTGCCCATCGTCCAGAAGATGATCCTGGCCGAGACCAGCGCAGAGCGCACCGGCTATCTAAACCAGCTCCTCCCCACTCAGCGCAAGGATTTCGACGGCTTGTTCGAAGCGATGGACGGTTACCCGGTCATCATTCGCCTGATCGACCCGCCTCTGCATGAGTTCATGCCCGACGAGGAGAAACTCTTCGAAGAAGTTGTGACCATGCGCGTCAAGGGCCAGACCGAGGGTCTGAAGGAAAAGGAAGACCTGCTGGCCTCCATCAAGGCCCTGCATGAATCGAATCCAATGATGGGCTTGCGCGGCGTCCGCTTGAGCATTGCCATGCCCGAGATCGTTGAGATGCAGGTGCGCGCCATCTTCGAAGCCGCCGCGGACTGTACCAAGCGCGGCATTGTCGTCAGGCCTGAGGTCATGATCCCGCTGACCGGCACGGTCAAGGAACTGGAATGGATCCAGCCGCGTCTCATCCGCATCGCCAAAACGGTCACGGAAGAGAAGAAGGTGGATTTGCCTTACAAGTTCGGCACGATGATCGAGATCCCGCGCGCCGCGGTCACTGCCGGGGAGATCGCCACGCTGGCTGAATTCTTCTCCTTCGGTACCAACGACCTGACCCAGATGACCTACGGTTACTCGCGCGACGATGCCGAGCGCAATTTCCTGGTGACCTATGTCGCCGCTGGCATCCTGCCCCGCAACCCGTTCCAGACCCTCGACCGGGAAGGAGTGGGCAAGCTGATGCAGATGGCCATCAACGATGGCCGCAAGACCCGCCCCGACCTGGAAGTGGGCATCTGCGGCGAACATGGCGGCGACCCCGATTCCATCGAGTGGTGCCACATGATCGGCAACAACTACGTCTCCTGCTCGCCTTTCCGTGTACCGATTGCCCGCCTGGCGGCCGCGCACGCCGCCCTTAAATACAGCGGTCAGAAGATCGCTGAAGATAAGTAACCGGATCCAAGGTTGACAAAAGTGCTCGACGATATATCGTCGAGCATTCTTGTCTGGCAAGTTTATGTTTCCAGGATTTACAGTGTATAAGCATCTTCTCCAAATTCCCCTTCATCCAGGCCTTTCTCTTCTACTTCGTCAGGCACACGAATGGGCGAAAAGTGATTCTGGATTTTCAGGATCAACCAGGTGACTCCAAATGAGTAGACGATGGCAACCACCACTGCCAGAAGTTGAACGCCAAACTGGCGGACATTGCCTTCGATCAATCCGCTGACACCGTTGACCGCGCTGGCGGCGAATATACCCACAAGAATCGTGCCCAGCGCTCCACCGACCCCGTGGCATGCCCACACATCGAGGGCATCATCCCAGCCCCACTTGGCGCGCAGTTGGATGGCTCCGTAGCATACGAAAGCTGTGATGATGCCGATCACTGCTGCTGCCCATGGTTGCACATACCCGGCAGCGGGGGTGATGGCCACAAGTCCCGCTACCGCACCAGTCATAGCCCCGGTGATGCTTGGTTTGCCTTCATGGATCCATGAGATGAATAACCAGACGATCATTGCCACAGAGGCCGAGATGTCGGTAGTCACGAATGCATTGGCTGCCAAGCCATTGGCTGCTAGGGCGCTGCCGCCGTTGAACCCAAACCACCCGAACCAAAGCAGGCCGGCGCCAAGGGCAACGTAGGTGATATTATGGGGCTGTGTTTTTTCACCAGGTAGGATTTTACGTTTCCCTACGATAAAAACTGAGGCCAAAGCTGCAAAACCGGCGCTCATGTGAACGACGATACCTCCAGCGAAATCCACGACGCCGAGTTTCGCCAGGAAACCGCCTCCCCACGTCCAGTGAGCGAGCGGTAGGTAGACCAGGATGCTCCAGAAAACCAGGAAAATCAGATAACTTTTAAAATTAACCCGGTCGGCAAATGCTCCCGTAATCAAGGCAGGCGTAATGACCGCAAACATCTCTTGGAATACGAAGTATGCCAGGAACGGAATCTTTTGCTGAACCCCGGCTACTACCCCTGGAGTAAACCCTACACCGTTCAATCCGAAGTATCGTAAATCGCCAATAATGCCTCCCAACGATTTTCCGAAGGCAAGACTGAAGCCTCCAAAAACCCAGATGGCTGTCACAATTCCCATGGATACGAAACTTTGCATCATTATCGACAAAACGTTCTTGCGGCGGACCAAGCCGCCATAGAAAAATGCAAGACCTGGTGTCATTATGAATACCAGAGCTGCACTGATGAGCACCAATGCGGTAGACGCAGGATCGATGTTTTGCATAGTTTTCTCCTTGTTTCAGATTAAGAATAGTGGCTCCATTCTACATTAGTGATTTTTTTCGCACATACACAAAGATACGTATCCTCCCTACCTGATTTCAGGTATTTCTCGCTTTATGTTTTTTTACCCTTGTGCTAATATAGACTCCAATGCGCATCAAGATTCTCCTGGCCGAAGACCATAAGATTGTACGGGAAGGAACGCGACAGTTATTGGAACAATCCTCTGATATGGAAGTCGTAGGCGAAGCCTCCGACGGGATGGAAGCCGTCCAGTTTGCTGCTGACCTTCACCCGAATGTTATCGTGATGGATGTTCGCTTGCCACGGTTAAATGGTATCGAGGCAACCCGCACAATCACGGCTCGTTTTCCGGAAATTCGCGTGTTGATCCTTTCGGCTTACGATGACGATAGTTATGTCTTCCCGCTCCTCGAGGCCGGAGCCAGCGGGTACCTGCTTAAAACAGCCAGCGGCGCGGAACTAGCTGAAGCCATCCGTCAGGTCTACGCGGGGCAAAAGGCTCTTGCCCCTCGTATTACATCTAAAATTGTGAACCGGCTTGGCGGTCGCAGCTCCTATCGTTCCGCAGACATGCTGGAGGGGTTGACCGAACGTGAGATGGAGGTCCTGCGTGCAACGGCGCATGGACAGCCCAACAAGACTATTGCAAGCGCATTGGCTATCAGCCCTCAGACTGTACAGGTTCATTTACGAAATATATTCGCCAAGCTCGGTGTTGGCAGTCGTTCAGAAGCAGTGGCATATGCAATTCGGCATGGGTGGATTACGCTCGAGGCGAGCGATGAGTGAAACAGAGAATGGTCAAGATACTGCCACGGATGGGCAGGATCCATCGCCTGCGCGCGGTTCCACAATCCGTCGTCAATTAATTCTGGCTTCCCTCTTCCCCTTGGCTTTTTTTGGCCTGCTTTCCATTCTCGTTACATCTGTGGCCTTATACCAGGTGACCCTCCGACTGGCCTTGCAGGGGAACATAGCCGAGGTCCAGGCAGCGGCGGAAGACTTGTCGAAAGTCTCCTCTGGTCAGCCTTTCCCTGCCAGTAGTGACATCCTTGACATATTACATTCGTTGAACGCTGAAAATCGGAGTCGTCTCTATATGGTGGATGAGCAGGGGGAATTGCTTTCCAGTTCAACCAATGAATTAAAGAGTCTTCCCCTCAGCAGTGATGAGCTGCAGGTATTCATCAGGGAAGGGAAACCTGCCAGCCGGCTGATGGTCTCGTCCAACTCCGGAGATGAGGCGATCATTTCGTTTGCCCCTTTACCTGCTTTAAATGGGGGAGTGATCCTGGAAGAACCCTGGTCTGCCATCCTGGCTCCCGCCTCATATTATCAAGTGGTACTGGCAGGATTACTGGCGCTTGGCACGATTCTCTCGCTTTATATGCTCTCTCTTAGTATCGGACGGGTAATTCGTCCGATTGTAGAATTAGCCAATAGTGCCAGCCGTGCCGTCCCGGGTAGTGTCTTTCACCCCATGATGGAACAGGGACCGGTGGAACTTCAAGAGTTGATTAAAGCCTTCAACCAGATGGTCATTCGCCTTGCAGAACAACAGGGAACTCTACGGCAGTATGCCCATAAAGCACTACTTAGCCAGGAGGAGGAACGCCAACGGCTTTCACATGAATTGCACGACGGAACGGTACAGGATCTGGTTGGGTTGGCGCAGCGCGTTGAGCTATGCCGTAGTGAAATGGAACGTGACCCGGAACTGGCACGCCGCAGGCTGGACGAGTTGCAGAACCTGGTCGAACAGACCCTGAGTGATGTGCGGCGCATCAGCAATGCACTCCGCCCCTCCATTCTGGAAGACCTTGGCCTGTCGGTGGCTTTGCAAGCACTATGCAGCGACCTGGAAAAGCAAATGCCGTCTGTCCGTTGTGGGTGCGCGGTTTCTGGTGAACAACGGCGTTTGCCGTCAGACGTGGAATTGGCGGTATTTCGGGTTGTTCAAGAAGCCCTGGTCAACATCCGCAAACATGTCCCCAGTGCAGCACATGTGCAAGTGGATTTGACTTTTCGGGAGGAAGATATTCAGGCTGTCATCCGCAATGATGGTCCGGCCCTTCCCGACCTCGACGTGCGTTCCCTGGTTCGGACCGGGCACCTGGGCTTGGCCGGGATGTATGAACGGGCGCGCCTGTTCCATGGGGAATTGGATGTAGTTGCCGATCCCGGAGGAGGGACGACGGTTAACCTACGGTTACCCATTGCGGTGACCGAATAGAAACACCTGCTTCCTGGCGAGGATTGATGCTATCGCAAAGGAATAACAGATAAGCAAAGAATGCCCGTCGCCTGTCGGGCATTCTTTTAATTTGGTGTTTTATTATTTCGTTTTCTTTATCGTTCAAAACCATTAAGCGGTCTCATTATAAGCCGCCAATGCTTTTCCGGCGGTGTGGCAATCCCCTTTTCGACGCATGGGGTTATGAGATGGCACTTCGGATGAACCTGACCAGGTCTTCTTTCAGTTGTTTAATGGACTCAGCGTGAACGTACATCATATGCCCGGCCTCGTAGTAGCTCATGCTGATATGACCTTGCAGTTCCTTCTCCAGGCCGAGGCGGTTGAAGGTGTACTGGGTGGCGAAGTATGGCGTGGCCAGGTCGTAGTACCCGTTTGCCACGTGGACTTTCAGGTGCGGGTTGACGCACATGGCGTGACGTAAGGTTTCGGCTACATTGACATACTTGTTTTCGTGGTCGGCATAGGACCAGGGCCAGACTTTACTGCTCATAATTTCGTAAGGTAGATCGGACTCGTACTTGAGTTCGTTGCGCACGTAATCGTACAGGGCGGCGGTGTAGGGCCCGATAATGGCGTCCATGCTGGGATCGGATTCCCACACTTCACCGGCCGCATCCCGGTCCATGCCCAGGAAGCGGCTGTCGATGCGGCCCACCGTCCGGCGCTTGTCGCGCAGGAGCTGCTTGCAGAAGCGGAATATGACCGGGCGCAGGTTGGTTTGCTCGATATATTCCTGGCTCAGGCCGGTGTAACGGGCCAGTTTCTCAGCGATGAAGGTCTGCTGGCGTTTGCTGAGGGCGGCGCCTTTGGCGAGAGCCAGGGTATATTCCCCGGCCGCGAACTTTTCCACTTCAGCCAGGAATTTCTTGAGTGGTTTGCGCGAGCGGACTTTGCCATGGTAGCGGGCAGTGGCGGCGTAGGTGGGCAGGAAGAGCACGTATGGAAGATCGTTGCCCGGCTCGAACTCCAGCGTGCTGAAATCCAGCACCGCTGAGATGAGCATGATGCCGTTCAGGTACAGTCCGTGACGCTCCTGGAGATAACCGGAGAGTCCCGCCGAGCGGGTGGTGCCGTAGCTTTCTCCAGCCAGGAACTTGGGTGAGAACCAGCGTCCGTAACGGGTGGTATACAGTCGGATAAAGTCTCCAACGCTTTCGATATCTTTCTTGAAGCTGTGGAAGTCCTTGGCTTTCTGGCCTTCCACCGGGCGGGAGTAGCCGGTGCTGACTGGGTCAATGAAAACCAAGTCGGTCTGGTCGAGCAGGGAGAACTCGTTATCGCTCAGGCTGTAGGGTGGAGGCAGGAGTTCGCCTGCATCTCCCATGACCACCCGCCGGGGGCCGAGCAGGCCGAGATGCAGCCAGACCGACGAGGATCCGGGGCCGCCGTTGAAGGAGAAGGTCAACGGGCGTTTGGTCTTGTCCTTCACATCGTCCTTGGTGTAGGCGACGAAAAAGAACACCGCCTTGGCCTTTTCACCCTCGGACTCTTTCTCGCGGTCGGGCGTCTCTTCTTTCATCACCATTGTCCCGGCGGTGACGGTGTACTTGATCTCCTTCCCACCGACGACGAGGCTGTGCTTGGTCTCGACGAGATTATCTTTGGGTTCGGGCTTCTTTTCTTCGGACTTTTTCTCTTCGGGTTTCTTCTCTTCTTCGCTCATGGAAATCTCCTTGTAGGATGATTGAAAGGCTTGTCTCGATTATAAGTGCAACAGAATACGCCTCGGGTTAACAAAATTGTCCGACCTCGATTTTCCCCACTGCCCGTTGTAGATCAGCGGACTTCATGATGATCGCGGCACCTCGCACTCCTGAGCCGATGGAAATCTCCTCCTGCTTGAATACACTTCCATCAGCTAGGATGCGGATGGGACGCGGCAGCCCAATCGGATTGACCGTGCCGATCTCACATCCGGTTACTTTGCGGACCTCGGACTCGCTTGCCATCGAGATGCGTGAAACACCCAGGTGGGCGCGGACGCGCTTCCAGGAGATCTGTCCTGGCCCGGCCATCAGTACCAGCACGAAATATTCCTGTTCGTGTCGGAACAGGATGCTGCGGATGATCTGGTCGGGGGTTTGCCCGCGTTCGCGGGCAGCCTCTTCGAGCGACTCGGGCGGGTGAGGGTGCTCGAACAGGCGGTAGGGGATGGAGAGCTGGTCGAGGGTCCGTGTGGCCGCGGAGGCGATGGGCATGCAGGGAATATACCACATCATGCGAACCCCTCTTGAATTCCCAATAAAAAACTGATAAATATTGGATATAATCAGTCCGATACAAATCGTCTGGAGAGTGGAATGGATAAAGCGAAACTTCTGGATTTATATTATCAGATGGTGCTCATCCGCCGCCTGGAAGAGACCGGGGCTGAATTGTATCAGGCCGGGAAGATCGGTGGCTTCATGCACCTCTACATCGGGCAGGAAGCCGTCAGTACCGGCTTGATCGCCGCCCGCCAGCCGCAGGACCGGGTTATCACGGCCTACCGTGATCATGGTGTGGCCATTAATTGTGGCATCCCGGTCAACCAGGTGATGGCGGAATTGATGGGCAAAACCACTGGCATCTCTAAAGGCCGCGGCGGCTCGATGCACATGGCGGACGTGACCAGGAATTTCTGGGGCGGGCATGCCATTGTGGGGGCGCACCTGCCGATCGCCTCGGGATTGGCGCTGGGCGACAAGTATGTTGGCCGCGACGGGGTGACCATTTGCATGTTCGGCGAAGGCGCCACCAATATCGGTTACTTCCATGAAGCGTTGAACCTCTCCAAGGTCTGGACACTGCCTGTGCTGTGGGTGTGCGAGAACAACGTATACGGTATGGGCACGTCAGTTGAGCGTGCTTCGGCGGTGTCCGAGATCCAGCAGAAAGCCGAAGGCTACGGGATGGCGCATGCGCGTGTGGACGGGATGGACGTGTTGGCGGTCTACGAGGCGGCCAGGAAGGCCATCGAGACCGTCCGCAGCGGGTCTGGACCGGGAATGCTGGAGATTATGACCTACCGCTTCCGCGGTCATTCTATGGGCGATCCCGAACGCTACCGCAAGCAGGAAGAGGTCAGGAAGTGGGAAGAACACGACCCGATCGGCATTTTCCATGCCTATCTGACCGGGAACAAAAAGATTGCTGTCAAGGTGCTTGAAGAGATTGAGACTCGCGCCAAAGGGGACGTTCAGAAAGCGGTCGAGTTCGCCGAAGCCAGCCCCGAGCCAGGTCTCGACAGCCTTTTCGACAATGTTTACGTGGAGGAGGTGTAGCATGGCCCGCATCACCATGCGCGAAGCCATCTCTCAGGCAATGTGGGAGGAAATGGAAAGGGATCCTAACGTCTTTATTCTTGGTGAGGAAGTTGGCGTCTGGGGCGGTTCATACGCGGTAACGAAGGGTTTCTACGATCACTTTGGTGCAGAACGTGTCCGGGATACACCCATTGCTGAGGCTGCCATCATCGGCGCTGCGATCGGCTCGGCCATGACCGGCCTGCGGCCGATTGCTGAACTGATGACCATCAACTTTGCCTTCTCGGCCATGGATCACATCGTCAACCAGGCTGCCAAACTGCACTATATGTTCGGTGGACAGTTCGTCCTGCCGCTGGTGATCCGCGCCGTAGGCGGTGGCGGGCGTCAGCTGGGCGCCACCCATTCGCAGACTCCGGACGCGGTCTTTGCACATTTCCCCGGCCTGAAGGTCGTCTCACCTGGCACGCCAGCGGATGCCAAGGGTCTTTTAAAAGCAGCCATCCGGGCCAATGATCCGGTCCTGTTTATCGAAAACGCAACGATGTACCAGGTGCGAGGCGAGGTCCCCGATGGGGATTACGTTGTTCCGATTGGCAAGTCCACCATCCAGCGTGTGGGTAAGGATGTCACCATTGTGACTTACTCCAAGGGACTGGAAATTTCGATGAAGGCCGCCGAGGAACTGGCCAGGGATGGTATCGAGTCCGAGATCGTCGACTTGCGCTCTCTACGCCCGCTCGACATGAGCCCGGTGATTGAGTCATTCAAGAAGACCAACCGGGCGGTTATCGTCGAAGAAGGCTGGAAGTCATTCGGGGTGGGAGCGGAAGTTTCCAGCCGCATCTATGAGCAGGCCTTTGACTACGTCGACGCGCCGGTGATGCGCGTAGCGCAGGAGGAAATTCCGCTGCCTTATAACCGGGCGCTGGAACAGTCTGCTTTGCCACAGCCCGCCGACGTGATTGCGGCTGTCAGGGAGGTGCTGTAATGGCCGAGATCATCAACATGCCCAAACTGGGCTTCGACATGGCCGAGGGCACGCTTGTTCGCTGGCTTAAGAAAGTTGGGGAGAACGTCAACAAGGGCGAAGTGCTGGCCGAGATCGAGACTGACAAGGCGACGGTGGAAGTGGAATCTTCTGCCGGCGGCGTGGTGCGTCGTTTGGTTGTTGAGGAAGGTTCGGTTGTACCGGTTGGTTCTCCCATTGCGATTGTTGGGACTGCCGAAGAAGTGATCCAGGAATCTGGAGTTCAGGGATCAGGGATACAGGTGGAAACTGGGAAAAGAGAATCGAGCGTGGAGAGTCCGAAGCCTGAAATTCTACCATCAGCGATCTCTAATCTGAAACCTGCGATGGGAAAATCTTCCCCCCTGGCAAGAAAGATTGCCAGCGAAAAGAAAGTGGATCTATCCGGTGTCAAAGGTACCGGCCCCGGCGGACGGATCGTGCGCCGGGACATTGAGGCCGCGCTTGCGAGTCAAGAGTCACAGATCGTTGAACGAATAGTCTCTGCTCTTCCATCTCCTGACTCTTCGACTATAAGACTCTCTGACCAGACCTTACCCATGAGCAAATTGCGGCAAGCAATAGCCCGGCGAATGGCTGAATCCAAGGCGAGCGTCCCGCACTTCTATGTGACCCACGAATACAAAATGGATGCGCTGATGGATCTGCGGGCGCAGTTCAATAAGATCGTTCCGGAGAATGAAAAACTCTCGGTCAACGATTTCATTCTCAAAGCAGTGGCGCTGGTCTTGCGGCAGTTCCCCAACCTGAACTCCTCGTTGGATGGTAGTGCAGTCCTTCGCCATGGACAGGTTAACGTCGGTGTGGCGGTCTCCGTCGAAGGCGGTCTGCTGACGATTGTATGCCAGGATGCCGATGCGAAGCCCTTGAAACAGATTGCTGCCGAAGTGAAGGCCATGGCAGCCCGGGCGCGCGCTGGCAGGGTAAAGCCTGATGATATCGAAGGCTCCACCTTCTCCATCTCCAACCTGGGCATGTACGATGTGGAGAACTTCATCGCCATCATCAACCCGCCCGAGGCGGCGATATTGGCCGTCGGTTCGGCGCGTGAAGTGCCAGTGGTGGAAAACGGTGCGGTCAAACCTGGCTGGCGTATGAAAGCCACCATCTCAGTCGATCACCGGGTCAGCGATGGGGTCGAGGCGGCAAAGTTTATGCAGGCGCTTGCAATGTACCTTGAAGAACCTCTGCGACTGATATTGTGAATCCCTGACCGGGCAAATAAGGCTGAAGTTCTTTGAGAAGGAGAGGATGAATTGAAAATCCACATTTTCAACGGCTTCACCTGCAACGCCCGTGTCCCGCGTCACTGGGAATGCGGCACACTTGTCCTGCTGATCGAAACGAACGATGGCTTGGTGCTGGTGGATACCGGCCTCGGCACGGATGATTACCTCCATCATAGCGGCATCCTGAAGGTTTTTAGGGTAATCATGCGCGTTCCGCTCGACCCGCAGGAGGCTGCCGTTCATCAGGTCACCCGGCTGGGCTACTTGCCGGAAGATGTGCGCCACATTGTTTTGACTCACATGCACTTTGACCACTGTGGAGGCCTGCCCGACTTCCCCAAAGCCAAAATCCATGTCTACCAACGGGAATATGAAGCTTTCCTGGATAGACCGCGTCAAATTGGTGATCTTGCCTACGTCCGTCGCCACATCGCCCACGATCCGGACTGGGTATTTTACGAGGATACCGGTGAGAAATGGTTCGACTTCAATGCCATCCTCCTGCCTTTCGAGCCGGAAATGTGGCTTGTGCCGTTACCGGGTCATACTCGCGGCCTGTGCGGGGTGACCGTCAAGACCGCAAATGGCTGGCTGTTCCAGGCCTCCGACGCTGCGGCCCTGTTCAACGAGGAAGCTCCAGCCTGGCTCATCCGGCTGGCGCTAGGTCCACACCAGCCACGTATCCGCCAGTTCGCAGAAGAGCATCCCGAGGTGCGCGTGGTGACCGCGCACATGTGGCTGGATTGGTTCGAGAAGAACAAAAATGCCTGATATCATGCTCCGACCTGTTGCCTGGGTGCACAACACCCGCCTTACGACCGAAGATGATGGCTGGGGTGGCCTGGTCTCGGAAATCGCACTCGACCCTTCCCTGCCGGAGGAAAGCCTGAATGGCCTGGATGAGTTCTCGCATGCCGAAATTATCTTCTGCTTTCACCTTTTAGATGGAAGTGGAATTGTCTATGGAACGCGCCATCCACGCGAAAATCCTGACTGGCCGAAGGTTGGGATTTTTGCCCAACGCGGACGCCTCCGCCCAAACCGCCTCGGACTGACGGTTGTCCGCATCCTGCGGCGGGAGGGACGCAGTCTTTTCGTGGAGAGTCTGGATGCGGTGGATGGTACACCGGTGCTTGATATCAAACCGGTCATGGAAGAGTTCCTACCACCCGGCCCGGTCCGCCAGCCCGATTGGTCACACGCATTGCTCAAGGATTACTGGAATCTACATAAGGATAAAATCGATGACGAATAAAAGGCTTCGAAAGTTAAACGAAGAAACCCGTGAAGCCTGGAACACGAATGCCGCTGCCTGGGACGGGCGCATGGCTGATGAGGGAAATGACTTTGTCAACGTGCTGTGTTGGCCGGCTATTGTTCGCTTGCTCAATCCTCAACCTGGTCAGAGGATCCTGGATGCAGCCTGTGGCAATGGGATTTTCTCCCGTCGAATTGCGTCCCTGGGGGCGGAAGTGGTCGCTTTCGACTTCTCGGCAGAGCTCATTGAACTAGCTCGTTTCCGTACTCCGCCTTCATTCTCACTTCTCACATATCACGTTCTCGATGCGACCAACGAGCCGGCTTTGCTCTCTCTGGTCGGGAACGCATTCGATTCTGTCCTCTGCAATATGGCGCTCTTTGATATATCTGTTGTGGAACCGCTTTTTCGGACTCTTCCCAAGCTGCTCAAGCCGGGCGGTTTTTTTGTTTTTTCGCTGACGCACCCGGCGTTCAATAATGCTTCTGCTGTACACATGGCTGAACAAATGGACGATGAGGGCGAAATCAAAACAATCTACTCTGTCAAGATCTCTCGTTATATGACGCCCTATAATGCCCATGGAGTGGCGGTGCGTGGGCAGACCCGGCCCCAGGTCTACTTTGAACGCCCTTTGCAGTACTATTTAAACCTGGGTTTCCAGAACGGTTTCGTAGTGGACGGCTTTGAAGAACGCGCCTTCCCGCCTGATCATCCGCATCAATCTCCGTTCGGCTGGGGTGGCAACTTCAGCGAAATCCCGCCTGTCATTGTGGCTCGAATGTGCCTCTCGGTAGCTTTTTGATTTTCAACCATCGCACAATTCTCTATTCTTTTCTGTCTATTCTTTCTTTCTCCTGTGCCTAACTTCATCTTCCTGCTCATCGAGTTCGTCGACGAACTCGTCTTTGGTGTCACCGATGCGGCTTGGCCGCTCATCCGCACGGACCTGCACCTGAACTACGTTCAGATCGGGTTGGCGCTCAGCCTGCCGGGAATACTCGGGAACATCGTCGAACCTTTCCTGGGTATCCTGGGGGATGTCTGGAAACGGCGCGTGATCATCTTGGGCGGTGGGATTTTCTTCGCCCTGGCCTGTTTTCTGACCGCTGTCAGCCACAATTTTGTTTTCTTGATGATTTCTTTCATCGTTTTCAACCCTTCCTCGGGCGCTTTTGTCAGCCTCTCACAGGCCTCGCTGATGGACTCGGATCCCTCCCGACACGAACACAACATGGCGCGCTGGACCTTTGCCGGGTCGGTGGGTGTGTTCCTTGGTCCGCTTCTGCTGGGTGGGGCGCCGTTCATCGGCTTTGGCTGGCGGGGTGTGTTTTTCGTCCTGGCCGGGCTGGCTGTGCTGGCTCTGGCAGGAGCATGGCGCGTTCTTCCTCGTCCGTCTATGGATCACCCGCCACTGCCGAAACACGCCTCGGTTTGGGAAGGGATTCGAAATGCCTTTACCGCCCTCAATCGCGCTGCCGTGCTGCGCTGGTTGGTCCTGCTCGAATTCTCCGACCTGATGCTGGATGTGTTGTACGGCTACCTGGCGCTCTATTTCGTGGACGTGGCCGGCTTCACGGCCTCGAAAGCCGCCCTTGCCGTGGCCGTCTGGACCGGGTTTGGGCTGCTGGGCGACTTCCTGCTCATTCCTCTGCTCGAAAAGGTGCACGGTCTGAATTATCTCCGCCTCAGCGTGGTGGTAGAACTCATCTTATTCCCGGCTTTTCTCCTTGCACCGAACCCCTGGGTGAAACTGGTCATCGTCGGATTGCTGGGTCTGTTCAACTCTGGCTGGTACGCCATCCTGAAGGGCAACCTGTACACGACCATGCCCGGTCAGAGCGGGATGGTCATGGCGATTGGCAATATCACCGGGCTTTTTGGGAAACTTATCCCCTTCGGCATCGGCTTGGCGGCTGAACGCTTTGGCCTCGGGCCAGCCATGTGGCTCCTGCTGGCAGGTCCGCTGGCGCTCCTGATCGGTCTGCCCCGGAGATACGAACTGCATCCACTGGAGCCTGATGTTTAGCCTGTACTTCCATATCCCTTTCTGCGTCCACCGCTGTGCATACTGCGACTTCAATACCTACGCAGGGCAAGAGTCCCTGATTCCTGCTTATGTCGATGCCCTCTGCAGCGAAATTCGCGGCGTGGCCGCTTCAGCCTCGCAGCGACTGGAGGCGCACACGATTTTCTTCGGCGGAGGAACCCCGTCGCTGCTATCCTCATCCCAGTTCGAATCCATTTTGGAGACGACCCGAGACTTTTTTGACCTTACCCCGGATGCCGAGATTTCTCTCGAGGCCAACCCAGGCACAGTTACCCTGGATTCCCTGCGGGACTTGCGCAGCCTCGGTTTTAACCGCCTCAGCCTGGGGGTCCAATCGACGCACCCGGACGAACTCCGCCAACTGGAACGCATCCACGATTACTTTGATGTAATTGACGCCGTGGCTTGGGCCCGTCGCGCCGGTTTCGAGAACCTGAACCTGGACCTGATTTTTGGCCTTCCGGAGCAGTCCCTGGCCTGCTGGCAGGCTACCGTGAAAATGATTCTCGGCCTCCACCCGGAGCATCTTTCGCTCTATGCACTCACAGTGGAGCATGGCACGCCGTTTGGCTGCTGGGCGCAGCGCGGGCTTCTGCCCATGCCTGATCCCGACGCGGCCGCGGACATGTATGAGTGGGCAGGGGAGACGCTGGAAACGGCGGGTTTTGAGCAATATGAGATTTCCAATTGGGCCAAACCTGGCAAGCAGTGCCGTCACAACCTGACTTACTGGCGCAACCAGCCTTACCTGGGTTTTGGAGCCGGGGCGCACGGTTCTGCTGGTGGTTTGCGCGTAGCCAATTTGTTGCGAATCAAGACATATAACGAACATCTGAACCCTAATCACCCGATCCCTCACACCTCTTTTCCGCTTTCTCCTGCCACCGTGCATCAAACTAAAATTTCCAGGCGCGTCGAGATGCAGGAAACCATGCTGACCGGTCTGCGCCTGACGCGCGAAGGCGTTTCCTCTGAGGATTTTTCGGTAAGGTTCGGTGTCCAGATGCAGGCTGTTTTTGATAAGGAAATTGACGATCTGGTTGGGCTGGGGTTATTGGAATGGGCGGGGACGATTCTGCGCCTCACCAAACGCGGGCGTTTGCTTGGCAACCAGGTCTTCATGCGCTTTGTGGATTGAGCATATAAGGGCGACCATGCGAAGGGTCCAATCCTTCGCATGGTTATTTCTTTTGGAACCACAACCAGGCGCTGGGGCGGGTCTTTCTTTCCAATCCATCCTGGCGTTTTATCAGTTGAAGCGGGATGCTTTCCACATCCGCGCCGGTCAATCCCGGGCCGGGGCTTTCACTGGGCTTGAAAAATCCGTACAGCAACCAGGTCCCGCCGGTGGTGAGAAGGCTGCCCATTTGAGTAATATAAGCAGTCTTGCCGGTGGGGGAGAGACCGTGGAAGCAGCCGATGTCCAGGATCAGTTCATATGGAATCGCGAAAAGAACCTCGGGCAGGTGGGTCACGTCGGCGATCTGGAAATCAATGCTGAGGTTCGCGCGGTGGGCTTTCTCCTTTGCGTTATGGATTGCACGCCGGGCGAAATCCACGCCGGTGACGGTCCAGCCGGCGCCGGCGAGCCTCAGGCTTGAGGTCCCCGACCCACAACCGAGGTCCAGGGCGCGGCCGGCAGGATTTTCCCGGATAAACTCCTCCACTTCGGGAGGGACGATCCCGCTCTCCCAGGGAGGATGGCGTAAGTACCACAGGTCAAACATCAGGCGGCGGAAGATGTTCACTTTTCCTCCTTTGTTAGCCGGTCCGGTTTCACAAGTGGTTGCAGGAATTCTTTGACGGTTGGGGGAACTTCCCTTATAATCAGGCGGCTGGCATCCAGCCTATCCTTTACTAGAGGTCCTCACATGAAAGAGTATACTACCGAGTTTATCCGAAATATTGCCCTCGTCTCGCATGGTTCGGGCGGAAAGACCATGCTGGCTGAGGCTAAAC
>Ga0209777_10002013_pt1 | contig 27773 bp, 18 predicted proteins | sample FrelakmetHBP12HB_FD_187147 | JGI IMG/M metagenome (GOLD analysis project Ga0209777, IMG submission 187147) | Freshwater lake sediment microbial communities from the University of Notre Dame, USA, for methane emissions studies -HBP12 HB (SPAdes)... | ecosystem: Environmental > Aquatic >...
GCTAAGCAGTTTCCTTCTTCTTTGCCTGCTTTTTCGCCGGCTTCTTCTCTTGTTTCTTCTCGGGCTTTGTCTCTGGTTCCGCCTCTTGCTCTACGACCACATTTACGGTAGCTGTTACATCCTTGGTGAGCTTGATAGATACCTGGTGGCTCCCCAGCTCGCGGATGGGCTGTGCGATCTCTATTGTGTGCTTGTCCACCTCATGTTTGGTGAGCTTCTTTATCTCCCTGGCTATATCGGCGCTGGTGACCGAGCCATAGAGTTTTTCCTTTGTCCCGGCGCGCATCTTCAACACTACGGTAGTGTCCTGAAGGACCTTGGCGAAAGCTTCGGCCTCCTGCTCTGTGCGCACTTCGCGGCGGGAATCGGCCTGTCTCTGCACTTCCAATTTTTTGAGTTCGGCAGGCGTAGCTACTACAGCGAGTTTTCTGGGGAGTAGGTAATTTCGGCTGTAGCCATCGGCTACCTCTTTCATATCGCCTGCCTTGGCCACATTGGGGACATCCTGAAGAAAGACTACTTTCATCGCGCCTCCTATTCTATTCCGGGTCAACCATAGCTGGTCAAGGAGTTGTCCACGAAACTATCCACATATTATCCACGAAATTTTTATGTTAATGCTTTTGCCAAACCACCCTCGTTGCTACTTACTACTTAACCTTTTCGAGATTTTTTGATAGGCTTTGAAGGCTCCTCCTCGCTTACAAATTGCACCCATTTCTCCCAATCAATGGTGCCATCTTTAAAACAGAAATCATCAATGAAATCTTTGGTGAATCGGTTGACTGCGGCATCCCAAGCTGGCAAATATTCCTTCCTGTGTTTGGCTGGGGCTTCTTTCATAAGCCTGACCAGCTTGAGATAGAAATCAGGGTCGCCTGTTATTTCCTGCCAGAATGCTTGCCCTGAGCTATCTCTGTATATCAGTTCTTTGCCGGGCTTGCTTTTTACTCGCCCATAGGCATGACCCAGGATGGGGTCAAATTGCTTATGTAATTTATACAGACGGTTTCGGACAGCCGAGAACTCTTGTGATTGCCTTTTCTTTTGGCTGGAATTAAAAATATTAGGGCCTGATTTTAGTGCAATCGCTTTGATGCTTTTAGCGGATTCAATCACAAAATCTACACCTTCGGCGTCTGAAACTTTGCCTCCGGAGGCAATTCGAGCGATAGGTTCGAAGAAAGCATTGCCGAATATGGTTTCATCAGAGGAACTTATGTAAGCGCTAAGCAACCGCTCAACTATCTCTGAAGCTTTTTGAATGCCCAAAGCTCTAAACAGATAGGGATTCTTTCTGCGAAGAAAAGCATGAAGCTTTACCTTTTTTACTTTTTGCAGGCGGCTCTCATAGAAATCGGAGAGGCATTTGCTAATCAGCGATTCTAGTTCTTTTGTGTCCATTCTTCGCCTTCTCTATACTTTCTAACGCCAGATCACAGTATTCCGTTTTGGCTTCTATTCCCATATAGTGTCTCTTTAGCTTGATGCATGCTAGAGCCGTGGTTCCGGAGCCCATGAAGGGGTCAAGAACTAAATCCTCTTCCTGGGTCAATAGCTTAATAAACCAGGTTGGTAGAGCAATAGGAAATGATGCGCTATGTCCTCTGTTGGCGCATTCTGTGGCGAGATGCAACACATTTGTTGGATAAACATTCTCTTTGCCAAGCCAGTTAGACACATTTTTGCCGAAGCCACTGCCTACACGTGATTCATCTCGGATAAGGTCAGTTTCACTGAGCTTTACTAAACGTTTCTCACGCCATTTGCCCATCGGCACCATTACAGCTTCCTGGAACATCTTGAACTGCTTTTGCTTGGTAAAGTGGAGGCAGCGCTCCCAGGCATCCCTGAACCGGTTGGGCCATTTACCAGGATAGCAGTTCTTCTTGTGCCAAATGTATTCTTCCGTCCAAAGCCAACCCTGTTTTCGCATGGCGAGGATTAGCTCCAGGACATAGGTCTGACGCTCTCCGTCGGCGGCTCGTTCTTTTATGTTCAAAATAAAGGAGCCCTCAGGTTTTAGAACACGCTTAAGCTCGTTCGATATAGGGAGAAACCAATCTACATATTGCTTTATAGGGATTCCTCCGTAGGTTTTCTTTCTATTATCGGCATAAGGGGGAGAGGTAAAAATAAGGTCCACACAAGCGTCAGGCAAAGTCCCCACAACGCTCAGGCAATCCCCTTGAATAATCCTATCAACTTCCAGCATAGGTATATGTGCTTCTTCAACTCTCACTGCTAGTGGCATCCCCTCCTGAGTTCGCACCTTAAGACACAGGACTATAGCCTCTTTGATGTTCTCAAGAGCCTCTTTCTCAGTGCGTCCTTGTGAGACGCAGCCGGCGATGGAAGGGCATTCAGCAACAACCCACCCATCCTCTCCCTTTTCTAATGTGATGATGAGATCTATATCGCCCTCCCTCTGCTTGCCATTATACAACCGCTTTCAACCGCTAGCCTAGCACAAGTGTTCTATTATGTCAAGGGTCAGTCAAATTTATATCCCGTTCGCCCTGAGCCTGTCGAAGGGCCGTTCATGGTTCGACAAGCTCACCACGAACGGCGGATTTGCTTTTCATCACTCGTTATAGTTTACTATTACACCATTCTCGGGCGTTCTGGAAAAGCTTCAGCCAGGGAGAAGCATAGAGCAGGAAATCCCCGACGGTGGTTTTCCAGTTCTCAGCTTTCCACTCTTCGGGTATCCAGGGCCATTGCCAGAGCAAAAAGGACCTCTCCGGATGGGGCATCATCGCCAGATGTCGGCCATCCGGAGAACAAAAGGCGTTAATTCCCAGGGGCGAACCATTGGGGTTAAAACGATATTTTTCAGTGGGCTTTCCACTGTCGTCAACATAGGCGACGGGTGTCAGGCCTAGCCGCCGTGCCTCGGAGAGGATTTCGGGGTCGGGACAATGCAGATGGCCTTCACCATGGGCGGTCCAGATGCCCAGGATCGAGCCTTCCATACCCTTCAGCATTATCGAGGGGCTCTCCGAGATTCTTACAGTTCCCCAGTGCGACTCGAATCTCTGTGAGGTGTTCTGGATGAACCTCGGCTGCTTTATTTCAGGAATCCCTTGCCAGGGCACGACGCCGAGTAGAGCCATCAACTGACAGCCATTGCAGATTCCCAGCGAGAAGGTGTCCGGCCGGTTAAAGAAGCGCTCGAACATCTCTCGCAGCCTGGGGTTTAATCTGATAGCGCCAGCCCAGCCTTTAGCGGCATCCAGGACGTCGGCGTAGGAGAATCCACCGACGAAGACGATTCCCCGAAAATGGTCGAGAGTAACTCTCTCCTCCAGTAAATCGGTCATGGTCACATCCCAGGGCTCGAATCCCGCCCAGAAGAAAGCCGAGGTCATCTCACGGTCACCGTTGCTGCCTTCTTCCCGGATAATAGCCACCTTGCGCTTGTTTTTTTGGAGCAGGATTTTCAGGGGTGTTGCCTCTGGCTGGAAGGTTAAATTATATCTGAGACCGGGACGGTCATGGCGTCGCGCCTGTTCTTTGGCTACCTTAGAATTCATCTGCTCCAGTTCCAGACGGTCGCTGGTCGCTTCCCACCAGGAGAGCAGTTTAGGAGTGCTGACATCGAGTATGGCCTTGTTGCGGTGGCGGATGATTACCTGCCGTTCCTTTTGAGTGCTGCCCAAAATACTGGAAGGCACGCCGTGTTCTTTCAGAATAGCCTTGATTTTCCTTTCTTTGTCTGGCAGGTATTCGAGGACTAATCCTAATTCTTCAGAAAATAGCTGGGGGATTGCCTCTTCTTTCTCAAAGAGTTGGATCGACATCCCGCAATTTCCCGCAATTGCCATTTCCACTAAAGTGGTGATCAGGCCGCCATCGCTGCGATCATGGCAGGCCAGAATTAAGTCATCATATAGCATTCTCTGGACTGCCTTAAATGCGTTGCTGAGAAGCTGAGGATTCTCTACATCTGGCGTTTCATCGCCAAGCTGCCCCAGAGCCTGAGCCAGGGCTGAACCGCCGAGACGGTTTACCTCTGCTGCTAGGTCTAGAAAAACCAACCGACTTTCTCCCGGCCTTTTAATATCAGGCGTTACTTTCTTAGTGATGTCGGGCATGGTGGCATAGCCAGAGATAACCAGTTCCCCAGGCGCTTTCACTGTTTCACTGCCCACTTTAGCGGCCATGGTGATGCTATCCTTGCCGCCGTCAACTGCGATGCCCAGCTCTATCATCAGGTCTCTCATGGCCACGGCTGCATCGTAAAGCCTGGCTCCCTCACCGGGTAGTTTGGCTGCCCACATCCAGTTGCCGGAGCACTTGATGTGGCTGAGGTCGCTAATCCGGGCGGAGACCATATTGGTCAGCATCTCGCCCACCGCCATCCGGGCCCCGGCTTTTTCGTCAATGAGCATTTTGATGGGTTGCTCGCCGATGGCGGTCGCTCCGCCGGTCAGCCCGAAGTGGCTTTGAGCCACTACCGCCACGTCAGCCACGGGCAGCTGCAGAGGGCCACAGCATTGTTGCTGTGCGATCAGTCCGGTGACGCTACGGTCAACTTTCCGTACTAGGAACCCCTTCGACCCCACGGATGGTAAGCGAAGGACGAGTCGCAACGCTTCTGCAACAGTCAATCCTGGAGGTAGCCGCAGAGGTTTCAGCTTTTTGGGAATCCTTTCCAGCGTAAACGGTTTTTGTGGCATCTCGCCGAGGATTTTGTCGAGAGGGAGGTTGACCGGTGTGGACTTATTTTCGTCATCGTAGACTACGATTTGTCCGTCTCCCTTAATTTCTCCCAATACTTCGCAGCTTACCTTTTCCCGTTGGCAGATTGCTATAAAATTATCTATTCTCTCCTGCTGAATCAAAAAGGCACATCGTTCCTGGTATTCGGCGCACCATATTTCCACAGCCGCCAGAGTCGGGTCACCGAGTTTAATCTTCCGAATGTTAATTTTGCCGCCGGCCGGATTGATAAGCTCGGCCAGAACATTAGCTGGTCCCCCAGCGCCCTGGTCGTGAGCAACGCAAAGTGGGTTACCGTTGCCCATTTCCACGCAGGTTCGGATTACACGGTTGAGCTTGTTCTCCATCTCAGCATTGCCCCGCTGGACGGCATTGAAGTCAAGCTCAGCAATATTTTCGCCCTGGATCATACTGGAAGCCGAGCCGCCTCCCATGCCGATCCTATAAGCCGGTCCGCCGACCTGCACAACCAACATTCCTTTTCCGGGTTCCTCTTTTTTGATATGCCGGGCATCGATTTGACCGATGCCGCCGGTAAACATAATCGGTTTTATCCAGCCCCGGCGTTCGCCGTTGGGCAGTATCTGCTCGAAGGTTCTGACATAACCCTGAATCAACGGCTCCCCGAACTTGTTGCCGTAATCAGAAGTGCCATTGCTGGCTTCGATTAAGATTTCTAGTGGCGAAGCTAGTTCAAAGGGATAGACAAGGCCATCAGGTTCACCGGGAATGGGATAATCAGGGATATTTAAGGCTGCCGTACAGTAGCCAGCCGTACCGGCAATTACCAGGGAGCCTCTTCCAGTAGCGTGGCCATCGCGAATCCTGCCGCCGGTGCCGGTGGTCGCACCCTGGAAAGGCTGGACGCCGCTGGGATAGTTGTGGGTTTCAGCAGTAAAAAGAATGTGATAGGTAAGCTGCTGGGGCATAAATGGCGAGCATGTTCCCGGATGCTGAGGTAATATCGTCCAGATTTCGTAACCCCGAATGGCGCTGGAGTTATCGCTGAAAGCGATGACGCTGTTCGCTGGATTGGCTTTGAGAGTCGATTTAACTATCTGGAGCAAGGTTTCTGGCACTTCCCGGCCGTCAATTTTCAGTTTGCCCTTAAAGAACCAGTGACGCGAATGCTCACTGTTGTTATTGCCCAGCATGAATAATTCCACATTGGTGGGGTTTCGATGCAAATCCCTGGTAAAGAGGGTGAAGTAAAAGTTAATATCCCATTCGTCCATACCGAGCCCCTTCTCCCGGTTGAACCTTCTTAACTCATCGATTCCTTTTTCGATCAGCGGGACAGGGTAGGCTTTTTCTGGGATAGCGCCCGTCTCAAATGTTTTTAGAGGCTCAGGATAAGGACATTCGGTCATGCGGTCGTGATTTTCGGCGGTGAAGCGTTCTCTATCAGTGTCCGGCGGTGGTAGATATCGCCTTGAATATTCCAGCCGAGTAACTTTACCCAGGCCACAAGCATGGCAAATAGCCACAGCATTAGTGGAGTAAGCTGTCTCGAAATTCAGGCGAGGGCCGATTTCAATTACGTTTTTGACTGGCTTAAGAAACGATTTTTCTCCAAAGGCGTCCGGCTCAAATGGCTCAGCGAGCAACCATCGCAGTGTTTTTAATTCCTTGGTAGTTAGCGGAGCCGATGTTTCCACATTGTAACAGTATTCAAAATCCCGCTTGGCCTTCCGATAAAAATGTTTCACTCCTTGCATGCTTTCACCTTTCGCCAAGCCCTCTTAATCCCTCTCCCTTGACGGGAGAGGTTAGGTGAGGGTGAATAGAGATATAAAATATCTTCACCGGAACCGAACTGTGTTTCCACACATTATTACTGGCAAATTATAACATGAAATGATGACCGTCGGGGCAACTCAACGCGGAGCGCAGATGATTAGGGCAGTCACAAACGGCATATATTAAGCGGTATTCACGAGGAAGCCCTTTCTCAGAGCGTCACGACGTTCCCCAAGGGCTTCTTTTTGAGGACCCGTATACAAAAGGGTGGTATGCAGGGCAATCTGATTGACACATGTTGATAACAGTGATATAAATCGGGCAGCGAAATCTTACATAAAGCAAGAAAACGCTATGGACCAAAAAGACAAACAAATGCCTGTAATGGAATGCTCTGTGAGTTACTCCCTCAGTGACCAGAGCGGGCAGGTGACAGCGAGTGGAGAAGCGAGGGCCCGCGTCGATGAAGAGAGCCTTGCCATTTTCCCAGAGACTGGCGAGACACTATTTTTCTCGCTAAGGGATATTCTTGAGATTTCAGAAGCTGACTACAAGATTCACCTGCCTCTGTCCTCCAGAGAAGGACTTACTCTCTTCAATGTTGGCTACCAGTATCAGGATTTGTTGAGGAACATTTCGCAGCTGCGTAACGAAATGCTGCTAAAAGATATACTCATGAATGAGAAACTCAGAAAATCAGGAGTGCAGGCAGAGTTTGTTTACCTTGATGAAACGGGCAAGGAAAAACAGAGGGGGAAATGTGAACCGCGTTTGTATGAAACCGGGATAGTGCTGATGCCGGAAAAGGGAGAGCTTACAAGGATTCCTTATAGCGATATTTTGGAGATCAGCGGCGAGGATTACACTTTCACGATGACCTCGGAATTTGGCGAGAAGCTCATTCTTTCGAAAATGGGCAGCCAATTCGATTCTTTCAGGAAAATCATCTCTGACTCAATCAACGGACTTGCTCTTAAAGTCCAATCTTCGCTCAAGGAATTATTTCCTGAAGCTGATCCGACCATAATAAGAAAAGCAGCTCGATTTATGAGAGAGGGCAAGGCAGCTAGAAGAAGTGACATCGAGTCACTTTCCCCGGAGCTGTGGAAGCGACTGGAAATGCAGTTGGAAATTGCGGGCCTGAAGGAAGAATTTGGTTTTCTGAAATCCTTATCGCAGCAGGACAGGATATGCATCGGATTCAAGCGCGGGCTCATGGGAGATTTGACTGGAGATTACCTCTGGTTTCTGATCCCTATCTACAGCACAAATTCGAAAGACCCGGGGAATGCGGTTGCCATGGAAGCGGCTTCGGAGGATGGCGGGGGCAAGGCGACATACTTTTTCAGGATAGTAAGTAGGAGAGATTACCCCAACCTTAAGAACATACAAGACATGCATAGAGAAGTTGACAATTTTATCAAGGTGATTAATCGCTGTATGCTTGCTATTAATTTCAGGAGAGAACCGATATATTTGTCAGATGAAAAACTGGCAGACCCTCAGTATACAAGATACAGGTTTGCGATACAGAAACTGCCGACGCTCCGGACATTGCGAAGCCTTTTCATCGGCAGGGTAATCCATTCGTCCCCGGAGCAGTGGAAACAAGATGTTGCGGATCTGCTCAAATTCAATGTAACCACGCTGGACGATAGCGTGAGATGGGCAAAAGCGATGACTAGTCCGGAAGCAATTGATGATATTGCGAAGCCAGCTCCCGGGCCTTAATGGTATAATTATATATATGGCCGCATATCAAAAAGCATGGAGGAGGTTGAGGCATGCCGGGATATAAGCATCCATGCCGCTTTTGCAATGCCTTGATTTCAGCGGATTCGAATATTTGCCCTGCGTGCGGCAGGGCAAATCCGGTCGGCCCCATCAGATGCCCGAAGTGTCGAAACCCAGTCGAGAAAGGTTGGAAGAGATGCAGCAATTGCGGGCTATCCCTGGATGTTACCTGCCCCAAATGCGGCAAGACCACTTTCTTTGACGATTCGTGCGAATACTGTAATGCCCGACTGGTGGTTGTATGTCCCAAATGCAAGTTGGAGCAGCCGCCAATCGGAGAGAAATGTATAAAATGCGGCAAACCATTAAAAAAATAGGTGTGGATTGAGAAAGGGGGAGACATGGCATTACAACCATTTACCAGAAACTTTGCAGACAATAGCACAGATGCAGGATTCCAGTTCACCTTCTTCTGTGACATCTGCGAAGACGGGTACAAGACAAAATTCACGGAGGCGAAAACATATAAGAAAGGGAGATTCTTCCGCGGTCTGGGAACTGCAATCTCAATAGGTGCGGAGTTGGCCGGAAAGTCCGGGGTAGGATGGACCGCTGAGAGGGGTGCAGACGTAATCTCAGAGAAATTTCGGGGGATGACTCCGGAATGGCATAAAGAGCACGAATCAGCCTTTGAACTTGCCCAGAATGAAGCCAAGGGACACTTCTATCGCTGCCCCAAATGTAACAAATACGCATGCGAGAACGACTGGAACGAGCAATTAGGGCTGTGCGTTACAGACGGACCACGGATGAATGTTGAAGTAGCTGCTGCCAGGGCGGAGAAGATGACCGCCGATATCAAAGACAAAGCAGCAGCAACACAAGTATTCACTGGCGAGATAGAGAGCAAACAGACGCTCTGCCCACAATGTGGCAAACCTGCTGGGGAAGGCAAGTTCTGCAATAACTGCGGTGCGCCACTTGGCCTTATACAATGCTCTAAGTGCGGTGCCAAGAGTCAGGCTGGGACACGGTTTTGCGGAGAGTGTGGCACAAAGATCGCCTAGGCACGATACCATCGCGTTAAGTTGAAACCTTGCTGGGCAGCGCTTAAAGCGCCAATGGGCGAAGGCTTGTTAAAGATGATGGGGTGAGCACCACTTACACTCTGATAACCTATTCGATGAGCGCTTCAAGGGTCGAGCTTCTGATAACGTACTTCTACCTGCCCACTGGGCAGCAGTTCACGCATTCGTAACAGGTGTATAGCAATGTCACGCTTTGCGCCTGATAAAGATTCCAGTATTCGGGGCTGCGCAGCATCACCTTCTGTTGCTCCAGCGGAGCTTCCAACAGCTTTTGCATAAATTGGACATGAGCAGCCATGCCCCATTTCTGTTGCTTACCAAGGCATTTAACAGCATCTTTCAGCGTATGTGTATCAAGCGCCTGCGCCGGGCAGGATTGTACACACAGATCACAGTTATCACAAAATCGTTCTACTATCGGTCGATCAGATTCCAGCAAGGCGTTGGTAACTACAGCTCCTAATCGCACTCTGGGCCCCCATCTACGGGTTAGCAGTAGACGGCTTTTACCTATCGTGCCCAGACCAGCACCTACAGCGGCATGACGGAGAGAGATATCCCCCAACAGCCCCTTTGTAGCGCTACTCATTTCAATGGGTGACGCAGGTACTATCATGGCAGCCCGATATCCACGCTCCTCCAAGAGCCTTCCCAACCTGAGTGTTAGTATTTCCATCTCTTTGTAGGCAGCGTGCGTAGATATCATGGCAGAAAATATACTTGGACTTTCTATCGATCCTCGCAGCATAGGGATCGCGAAAACCACCACACTGCGCGCTTCTGACATTACTTTGGTCACCGGCAGCGGAGGTGTACAGGGAGGAATTGATTCAATAGCTGTCACTCCAACTAATGCTGCTCCATTAGCTATCGCTGTCGCCTTGATTTCTTTGGTAAATTCCTCTGCTGAGAATGGGCTGCTCATCAGGATATCTCCTTCATGCAAATTGATTGAGTCCAATGACCTCCCTCATATTATTGTACCATGTCTAGAGTTAGAGCTATTGTCGTAGATTTACGATCTTAGCTACTGTCCCACAACCAAGTCTTTTTCGGGTAATCTGTTAGCAGTAAATAGCGAATATTCAGGATTATATACACCTTTTGAAGCCGTTGTGGACTGATCGTATCGTGAATGGAAGAATAATATTAGTGGATCAAGGGTTTGAGTAAAAGGAAAGGGAACAACTGGACAAATCTACTGCTTGCCCCTTTGTTCCCCTATCAAGTTCCTCGTGATTTATTGCTCAGCTTATGGTGCCGCTGAGCAGCCCTATTACTATTTCATTTATCGCGCTGCCCTCAGCTTTCCCCTTCAGTTGAGGCATGAGCTTCTGCATTACCTTGCCCTTATCTCCGGGCCCCTGAGCGCCCACCTCTTTTATCACCTGACGGGCAGCGGCAATGATCTCCTCGCGTGAAATCTGCTGAGGGAGATATTCCAGGAGGATAGCTAGCTCAGCCTCCTCCTTAGCCACCAGGTCCGGGCGGTTGCCTTTCTTGAACTCTGCGATGCTTTCTCGACGCTGCCTAGCCTCTTTGGCGATGACGCCAAGGACGCCTGCGTCGTCCAGCGTCTTCTGTTGCGCAATCTCGGCGTTCTTGATACCTGCCCTCGCCAACTGGATTACCAGCTGGCGCAACCTATCGCGGCCCTTCATCGCCGCCTTGAGGTCGTTCATCAGCTTTTCTTGCAGCATCAATACTTACCCTGTTGCTACCTGTGCTAGCGATGGTGTTCAGGAACTTCTGGAACTCCTGGCTGTACCAGCTGAGCTCCTGGCAGTCTTCCGTTTCTTGGTAGCCTCTTTTTTCTTGCGCTTTATGCTCGGCTTCTCGTAGTGCTCTCTGCGGCGCGCCTCAGCCAGGACGCCATCCTGCTGCACCTTCTTATTAAAACGTCTAAGAGCACTCTCGAAGGGCTCATTGTCTCCAACATTTATCTCGGTCACACATATCCCCCCCCTTCTGAACTCTTTCCCGATGATTATAGCTTGTGGGTAGACCATGTGTCAAGGAAAATTGGCAAGGCTTGTAGGGTGAGAAGTAGGATTTTCAAACCTCCTCCGACCGAGATTGTTTACCAAAGGGGAGTGCAGAGGGTCCGCCTCAGGCGGATGCCAGGGGTCAGGGGGTGTCCCCCAGTTCTAAAATTCCCCCAAGACTGGGGGATATTAGGGGGTTGAAAAAAGATTAATAAACAACCTCTCCAACCACTTCTTGCAAAAGCAGGGAGGTTGTGTTATGTTATGTTGGCTTGTTCATTTGTTTTAAAATGTTGTCTCATCTGCTGTTGGATTCAGATGAGCAGGAGCATGGAGGGGTGTGGTGTGGTTGTGCTTATCGACGATACTACTCTGAGGGATGGTGAGCAGACCGCCGGAGTGGTGTTCAGCAATGAAGAGAAGGTTCACATCGCCAGGTTGCTCGATGAGATAGGCATGCACCAGATCGAGGCCGGTATACCCGCAATGGGTGGGGATGAAATGGAAGCCATCAAGGCCATCATAGCCTTAGGGCTGCGAGCCAGTATCATCACCTGGAATCGGCCGGTTCTTGCCGACATAGATGCTTCGCTGGCATGTGGCACTAAAGCGGTTGCCTTAAGTATCTCTGTCTCGGAAATCCATATACAACATAAACTCAGGCAGAGCCGCGAATGGGTTTTGCAGAGTGTGAAAAAGGCCACGAAGTACGCTAAAAGCCATGACCTCTACGTATCGGTTAATGCCGAGGATGCCTCCAGGGCTGATCCCAACTTCCTTATCCAGTTTGCCCAGACTGCCAAAGAGGCTGGTGCAGACCGCTTGCGTTTCTGTGACACTGTGGGCGTCTTGGACCCGTTCAGGACGTACGAAGCGATATGCCGTTTGATCGAGGAGGTGGGCATTGATATTGAAATGCACACCCATAACGACTTCGGCATGGCTACAGCCAACGCTCTGGCGGGCATCAGGGCGGGGGCCACATGGGTCAATACCACAGTTAATGGCTTGGGTGAGAGGGCGGGGAATGCCTCCCTTGCTGAAGTAGTTATGGCCTTGAGGCACATTGAGAAGATAGATGTCGGCATAGATACCACACGGTTACGCACTATCTCCAAGTATGTAGCTGAAGCTTCGCGGCGGCCCTTGCCGGTGAGCCAGGCGATCACAGGTGACAACATCTTTGCCCACGAGTCGGGCATACATGCCGATGGTGTGCTCAAGCATCCGCCCACGTATGAGGCATTCTCTCCTGAGGAAGTGGGCATGGAGAGACAGATCATGGTCGGCAAGCATAGCGGCTCGCACACCATTCTGTTTAAGTTCGCTAATGAGTTTGGGATCCAGCTTCCCGAAGATATAGCCAAGGAGATACTGGCACGTGCTCGGGCAATGGCGCTCAAGCTAAAGCGCGCCCTGTTCGACAAGGAGTTAGTGCTCATCTACCAGGAGATATGCAAGGAGAGATGTCTCGACTTGCCTCTTTTGAAGATGCCAGGGTCTAGTCACAATTAGTTCTGGAGGTATGGTATGGACGAGGGAATCGCAAGCTTTATTTCAGCTCTTTCAGTGGAGAAAGGTTTTTCACCCAATACTATCGATGCTTACAAAAACGACCTCAACCAGTTTGTTACTTTCCTGCGTGAGAAGGCTGCCAAGGAAGACAAACACCAGCTAAGCTGGGAGAATGTCGATCGCTCTTTAGTGCTGGACTACATGGTCAGCCTCAGGGAGCGGAGCTATGCTCCGGCTACTATGGCGCGCAAGGTAGCTGCTATTAAGTCCTTTTTTAACTTCCTGGTCTCTGAGGGCACCCTGAAGAAGAATCCCACCGAAGGGATAACCGGGCCCAAGGTGGGTAAAGCGCTGCCCAGAGCCATCTCGGTTGAGGATGTCGAGAGGTTGCTGGATGAGGCGGATAAACGCTCCACGCCGGAGGCAAAGCGGGATAAGGCGATGCTGGAGCTGCTCTATGCTACGGGGATGAGGGTTACTGAGACGGTATCTCTGAACGTGCGCGACGTGAACCTGCGGGCTGGCTTCGTGCGTTGTTTCGGTAAGGGTTCCAAGGAGCGGATCATACCTATTCACAGCAAAGCGATCAAAGCAGTTAAGAGTTATGTTGATGAAGCACGTCCCCGTCTCCTGGGTGCTACCGGAGAGACGGCTCTGTTCCTCAATCGGCGGGGACAGCGGCTCACCAGACAGGGTTTCTGGCTGATATTGAAGGGTTACGCTGAGAGAGCCGGAATCGAGGCCGACATCACGCCGCACGTGCTGCGCCACAGCATAGCCACCCATCTGCTAAATAGTGGCAAGATGAATCTCAGGGAGCTTCAGGAACTGCTGGGACATGCCAATATCTCCACAACTCAGATTTACACCCACCTCACCACTGAGCATCTGCGAAAGGTGTATGAAAGCTCTCACCCTAGGGCGAAATGAGCTGTTGGTCAGGTAGTGCAGAGATTTTAACGAGGGGCTTAGGCCCCTTGTTTACAATATAGCTTTCTGAATGCGCTCAGTTAGGAGGGAGAAATGTTTGTCGCAGTAGTTGGCGGGGCACAGTGTTCCCGGGAGGAAGCCAAGCTCGCCGAAGCTGTCGGAATTGAGCTGGCTAAGCGAAAGATGACTCTAATCTGTGGTGGGCTAGGTGGGGTTATGGCAGCAGCCTGCAAAGGGGCTCGCTCCGCAGGAGGGAAAACGGTGGGCATCTTGCCGGGCATTACTCGAGACGAGGCTAACCCCTATGTGGATATACCCATCGTCACCGGCATAGGCGAAGCGCGAAATGTGATTGTGGTCAATACCGCCCAGGCTGTTATCGCCATTGGCGGCAAGTTTGGTACTCTTTCCGAGATCGCTTATGCTTTGCGCAACAAGATACCCGTGGTGGGACTGAACACCTGGTCACTATCAAAGAGTGGGCGGTTAGTTAAATCGATAATCGCAGCGCAAAACCCGAAGGAGGCTGTGGAAAAGGCTTTAGCTGCAATTGAGGCTGAGAAGGTAACGGAATGAAGACTATCAAGAGCATCAAAGGGCGTCAGATACTTGACTCCAGAGGCAACCCTACAGTAGAGGTAGACGTGGAGCTGGCTGATGGCGCTGTGGGCCGTGCCGCTGTGCCCTCGGGGGCAAGCACAGGCAGCCATGAGGCGGTGGAACTGCGCGATGGCGACCCCTCTAAATTTCAGGGAAAGGGCGTATTGAAAGCGGTAAACAATATCAAGAGAATAATTGCCCCTGCGATTGTGGGCATGTCGGCGCTGAAGCAAGAGGCAATAGACCGGATGATGATAGAGCTTGACGGCACCCCGAACAAAGGGAAGCTGGGTGCCAATGCCATACTGGGCGTATCCCTTGCAGTGGCTCATGCCGCTGCTAATTCTCAGGTGATGCCGCTGTATCGCTACCTGGGTGGGAAAGAGGCTCACCTGTTGCCGGTGCCTTTGATGAACATCCTCAACGGCGGCAAACACGCCGAGGATTCGGTGGATTTACAGGAGTTCATGGTAGTGCCTGCGGGAGCGAGAAGTTTCGCCCATGCCATGCAAATCGGCTCCGAGATTTATCAGTCCCTCAAGAAGGTGCTCAAGAAGAATGGAGCTAACACGTCTGTAGGCGATGAAGGGGGCTTTGCCCCTAAGCTAGCCACAAATAGGGAAGCGGTGGAGGTGCTCCTGGTTGCCATCGAGGCTGCCGGCTACAAGCCGGGCAAGGATTGCTTTATTGCTCTCGACCCCGCATCCACAGAGTTTTACAAAAACGGCAAATACGTCCTGGCAAAGGAAGGTGTATCCTACACCAGCGCCGAGATGGTTAAGTACTACAGCAAGCTGGTTGCGGCCTACCCCATAATCAGCATCGAGGACGGCATGGCGGAGGACGACTGGGACGGCTGGAAGCTGCTCAATGAGAAGCTGGGCAGCAAAATACAGCTTGTAGGGGACGACCTCTATACCACGAACAAGGAGCGGCTCAGCCGCGGCATCAGAGAGCGCGCCTCGAACTCGATACTGATTAAACTCAATCAGATAGGCACTTTATCTGAGACGCTGGAAGTCATGAATGTGGCTAAGAAGGCAGGCTGGACCTCGGTAGTCAGCCACCGTTCCGGCGAGACCGAGGACACTACCATAAGCGACCTGGCTGTAGCCATGAACTGTGGCCAGATTAAGTCTGGAGCGCCCTGCCGTTCCGAGCGCGTCGCCAAGTATAACCGCCTCCTCAGAATAGAAGAGGAGTTGGGCAAGAAGGCGAGGTACGCTGGGATAGAGGCGTTCAGTAATTTGAGGAGGTAGGAAGGATGTTGACAGCTTATATCCATGAAGCAATGGCTCGGGCAACTTACAGAATACTAGATGATTGGACGTATTTTGGCGAAATACCTGGGCTTTCCGGGGTATGGGCTGATGAAGCTACTTTGGAGGAATGCCGCAGGGTGCTTCAGGAAGTGCTGGAGGAATGGCTCCTTTTGAAGCTGCGCGATAATGAAGAGATCCCGCCACTGGGTAAGATAAAGCTTCCTACAAAGAAAGGCGTCAGACTATGAAGCCAATTTCGAGGCGGGAGCTTATTCGCAAGTTCCATTCCCTCGGATTTGAAGGACCGATTAGCGGTGGTCGTCACGCTTTTATGAAGAAAGGTAGCCTAAAGGTGCATATACCAGGCGAACATAGGCGGGATATCTCCGTAGCTCTGCAAAAGGAGATTCTTCGACAGGCTGGGATAGATGTTAATGATTGGGAGCGCGTTTAGCAGTATTAGCTAAATAGATATGAGACAAATCGGCATTACTACCACAGTCCCCCTAGAGGTGTTGTTAGCGGCGGGCTATAAGCCTGTTGACCTCAACAACCTGTTCATCGGCAGCATCGAGCGAGAGCGGCTGGTGAATATAGCGGAGAGGGCTGGCTTCCCCCAGAACTGCTGCACCTGGATCAAAGGCATCTACGGCGTATGTATGGAGCATGACATAAAGAACGTGCTCTGCGTCACCACCGGCGATTGCTCCAATACCATCATGCTCATGGAAGTGCTCAGGCTCAAGGGGATAGATGTCCTGCCTTTTGCTTATCCCGAGAAGCCCGACATCAACCTTGTGCAAAAGGCGCTGGATAATCTGGCGCAGACGCTGGGCACGACTCTGGCCAAAGCGGAGAAGATGAGGAAGGAACTCGAGAGGGCCAGGCAGCTTGCCCTTAAACTCGACGAGCTCACCTGGAAAGACGGCTTGGTCAGCGGCCTGGAGAACCATTACTGGCTGGTCTCTACATCTGATTTCAATGGAGACCATGTGGAGTACGAGCACCGCCTGAGAGAGCTGCTGGCTGAGGCTAGAAGCAGGAAACCCTATCCCGCTGACCTGCTTCGCATTGCCTATATCGGCGTGCCCCCGGTGTTCGCCGGAGGGCTTTATCCTTTTATTGAACACAACGGGGCCAGGGTGGTCTTTAATGAAACACAGCGCCAGTTCGCCATGCCGAACCCAGGCAGCTCGCTTGCCGAGCAGTACAGCAACTATACCTACCCCTACTCCATACGAGGCCGTGCCAAGGATATTCTCACCCAACTGCACCGGCGGCGTGTCGACGGTGTTATCCATTATGTCCAGGCTTTCTGCCACCGGGGAATAGGTGACATAATCTTTCGCCACGCCATCCATCTGCCCATCCTCACTTTGGAGGGCAATACCGACTTCACGCTCAACAACCATGTGAAGACGCGTATCGAGGCTTTCCTCGACATGCTGAAAAGGCGTGCGACTACATCGAGCAGTGTATTGCCTGAGTCGAGGACCTAAAGGTCAAATCCCCCCGAAAATCCCCCTTGCCCCCTTTAGTAAAGGGGTATTAAGGGGGATTTTTTTAGCTGAATGTTGATAGCCAAACCCTCTTTATCCGCGTCCTGAGAGCTTGCAGTTGGGGTTAAGGCATACGCCCTGATTGGTGCATTTGTCCCAGAAAAGTGTCATCCCTCCCCAAGCAGGGCACCTCTGAAACTGTGAATCATCTCCGCACCCCCCGTTAGTAAAAGGCCTCCAGACACCGTTAGTGGTTAGCCGTTAGTGGTTAGCCGTTAGTGGTTAGCCGTTGGTGGTTAGCCTTTCAGGCGATTCATTAGAAAATTCAACTATATCAGGGTTACTACACTGGTTTCAGCCAAATTACTCTAAAGGGTATTGTTACCCTGTCGTTGGCCTACCTTATACTGGTTGGCGAAGAGGAAGGAGGGGACTGCAAGAGGCGGTGCAAGCAGTGTTCTGGTCTTTTTATACTTCACTTCGCCAAGACTTTTAGCTGCCAGCCTGGGGCAGCCATGAGGCTAATATAAAAAACTCTTTGTTTTAAGGAGGTGTGCATGTGAAAGGAAGCCGATCTTGGAGAGCAGTCTGGGTCCGGTTTTCCGGATGCGGAAATACCAGGGTAAATTAAAGGTAAATGAGAGGAGAGATATGAATAAAGCAATTAGTAAGTGGCCATCCAAAGTACTAAATTTGTTAGTGGTTTTGTCGATGGTCATCGCGTTGTGCGCGGTATTAGCAACTCCAGTGGCTGCAACAGCAGTGTGCGACCCGACAGAACGACACAACGGCTGCAACCTGGAGGTATTCGTCAATACCTATATTAAGGATGCCGGCGGCAATTTCACACCGGTGAGCGAGATTACTGCGGGCACAGAAGAAGATCCCAATTGCTTCTATGTGAACGCCGTGGTGGTTAACACGGGCAACCAGACGGGTGGTAACGAGACTAACCCTTGTAACTATATAGCCACAATCGATGTCGGCAGCTATGCCGCACTCGCTGTGGGTGAAACGGCAACAAAAACTGCGGTGGAGCCCATAGCCCAGCTTGGGAACGTACACATGCAGGAATTCTGGTGGAAGGTCTGCTGCGACGCGGCGGGCAATACTACCATAACGGTAAACGCTTCGACCTCTCAGTGCTACCGAAGCTGCGGAAATGGTACTGGTAGCGCTGTTCTGGTGCAGACTGTGCCGGAAGGGTATAAGTGCCTCACTATCGAGATCATTGAGGCGCCAGGGCTCGATGACCCCTTGCCGCAGACGATTTCGCCGAGCACTGACTTCGGCATCAAAGCCAGGATAACCAACAATTGTGATGTGACAATAGGCAATGTAACTGGGATGATAAGCTGGACCCCAGAGCGCCTCGCAGTCATAGTAGCTGAAGACCCAATTGGATGGGATATCGGGGACCTAGCGCCTGGCGAGGACGAGATTGTAGGATGGACCCTACACTGCGTCGCGGAGGGCGATATCCTGGTTAGCGTGAATGCGACAGGAAGCTATGACGGTGGCACTAAAGCCGATCTGGGTAACTATACAAGCCTTATTAACAACCCATATGAGATAGGACAGGTAGAGGTGGGGAGGTTGGAGGTCACCATTGATACTCCGGGCAATGGGACCAAGATACCTACCGGCTGCGCACAAAATACTTTCACCATAACCGCTACAGTGAAAAACATCGGTGCTACGGCTGTGACCGGTGTATGGCTTACAGCATCTGCCAGTAACACGGGGGTTACAATCAATCCGCCAGTACAGAAAGGAAACCACACAATAGCAGGTGGAGGAAACGCTACAGATAGTTGGACTGCCACATGCAATAGTGCCGGTGATACCACAATCCTAGTTTCGGCCGTAGGTGTCCTAATAGGAGGCGGCGCAGCCCTGGGCAACGCTTCGGTCGACATACATCAGAAGAGCCTCATTACCAACTTCGTTGGGGTCTACGGAAACGGAACGGAGACACCACTTGTTGATCCTGACGAACCCTATGGCGACGAGGGCAATGTATATGATGGGCAGGTAAACAAGTGCCAGGCGTTTCAAGTTGTGTTCAGGATGTATAACTACACCGCTACAAACTGGACGGATGCCCAGCTCAGCCTAAGGTGGCATGGGAATATAACGCCGGCAGGTGGTGTCTATACCCGAAAGGTCGAAAGCGGTCAAACTCCGGGAGCTTGGACACTTCACGCCGCGAGTTTTACCGCAGGCAACATCTCCGACTATTATTATAATAACCAGAGCAACCTTGAGGTGTGCAGTTGCTGCTACATTGAGGTTAAGTGGACGTTCGAGTGCACAAATACCGGTAATGTAACCTTCTGGGCCGTGGGTACGAAGACCGCGTATACCGATACAAGCAGGGAGGCTTTAGTCAACCAGGAGTGGAAAGCTCATCTGATAGGTGGGATATTCACGTTCCTGCAAGACGAAGCTGGGTTTATGCAGCCCAGGGAAGCTTTCGCGACCAGTCAGAACTTCCATGTGGTGTACCCCGTAGTCAACACGGGCAATGCTACTGCTAAGGACGTAGTGGTCAACTTCAAGATTACGCAGGTTGTAACGGGCTCATATGACTTACTGGGGTTCTCCGGTGACGTCGTGGGCAATGGCACCTTCGATACGGTGACTGGCATAGGTCACGCGCACCTGGGCGACATTGAAGGTGGCAGCGCAAAGAAAATGATCCTGCTGCTGGAATGCACGAAAGCAGGGGATGTCATGTTCTGGTATCAGGGAGCACCCGCTATTACCGGGACTGATGAGAACACAAATGCCGCTATTTTTTGGGATAGTGACATCCTGCTAACCAACATCCTGCACCCCGTATGCTCGTTGACGGTGGCGCAGATAGACTTCACGGTAGATATACTTAACCCGTTAAAGGACGAGAACTTTAAGCAATCCGATAACTATGTTGTCAAGGCGTCGGTCAGCAACCTCAGCACCCTGGACCTGACGTACGTGAATGCAACCATAAGCTGGGGTGAAGACGATCCTGCCGAGCTGGTCCCAGTGGACGACGAGGGAGGGAACCAGTCGGCGACGAAGCCAATGGGCACTATCGAGGCTGGAAGGACGGAGGAGATAACCTGGGAAATCCACTGCACCGGCCAAGGTGATGTCACCTTCTTAGTGACCGCAATCTCAGTAACCCCCAGCCTCACCGCGCGTTCGGACGAGGTGACTGTGCATCAGTTGCCTGTGCCAGAGCTTGAGGTCTTGATACTGTCTCCAGTGCCTTCAGAAAACCGGGCTGCTACGAATGCTACGATTGCTACAGGGGAGCAGTTTGCCGTAAGCGCTATGGTTATGAACATAGGCGGCCTGGATGCTGAGGATGTCCAGGTGGCCATAGGCGATTACGATGGAGACGTGGAATGGTATAGAGGTAATGCGACGATTTATCTGAATGATGAATGCATCACACCGGGGTCGGAGACGATATGGGTAGATGACGTTGAGCAAGTAAGGGACGTGGACTATACCATAAACTACGGCTTGGGACTGGGCCACTTCATCAATATACCTGATGATGAGCATGCAGTGGTTGCCGCGACCTGGCTAGACCAGTTCTCGCTGGTTGATTCGGAGATGGTGCAGGATATAGGCACCCTGGGACCGCTTGAGACTAAGATAGTCACCTGGACGCTGAGAGCCGAAACTGCTTGCGATACTGGCTGCGAGGTAGGTAATGAGTCAATTCTTGTGACGGCTTGGGCCTCCAACATCGTCGGTTATGTCGAGGCACCGATGGTGTCTGTTGACATCTATCCTGCGGCGCACCTGGTGGCGGAGATAGTGAGCATAACTCCTGCCAGCCCGTTCGTGGTGTGCGAGGAGTTCGTGGTAACCTACAGAGTGTACAACACCGGTGAATCGGATGCCTGGGAGGTTGAGGCTGTCCTGTCCGTTGACCCTGCGGACAGCGTAAGGATTGCCGAGGGCGAAGGCGGATACACGCAGTACCTGGGCACCATACCGGGCTGGAGTAAGGGCTGGAGTAACTACAGCGGTAACAACTCCTACATCGAGGATACCTTCACGCTGCACTGCAAGCAGGCCTGCGAGAGCACCATCACCATCACACCCAAGGGCAACGATGAGTGCGGCTGGCACTGGGTCTGGGTCTACTCGGGCGCTAGTGGCGGTGCACCTGTCTGGTTCCACGAGGACAATAGGAGCTATACAGATTATGGTTATGGTGGCCATTATGAGTTTGTTTCGCTGCCGGGTCGAGAGATAGATGCCGAGTTCATCGAGCCTGCCAGCCAGACTGTGAAGCAGGTGGTGAGCGGCGGCGTTGACCTGAGCATCGACAAGACGGCTGACAACCTGTTCCCAACGGTGGGACAGACTGTGAAGTTCACCGTTGTGGTAACCAACACCGGACCTGCCGAAGCTACGGGCATCGTGGTCAGCGATGCGATACCTGCAGGACTGACCATGAGCAGCCATACCAAGACGCAGGGCACCTACACCGGTGGAGTGTGGACTGTGGGCAGCCTGGCTGCTGGCAGCAGCGCCACGCTGGTAATCAACTGCACGGTGAGCAGCGTCAGCGCAATCACGAACACGGCTACCATAACGGCACTGGGCCAGGTAGACCCGTTCAGCGAAAATAACACGGATTCGGTGACCCTGAATCTGGCGGCGGTAACGAGCATGAACATCGCCCTGAAGTCGGGCTGGAACATGATCTCGTTGCCATTGATGCCGAACAGCACCGCTATCGCGACTGTGCTGGCGGGTGTCTCGGGCAACGTCACGATCGTCTGGGCCTACGATCCAACCACTTCCCCCTATTGGTTTTTCTGGATTCCTTTAGATGGCAGTAGCACACTCCTCCAGATGAGGGATGGCAAGGGCTACTGGATTTACATGAAAGCGGCGGCGGATACTTATACTTTGACCGTCAATGGTCAGGTTAACCCGACAGGTTCGACTATGCCGCCCACTTACAGTGTGGTTGGGGGATGGAACTTGATAGGCTTCAAGTCCACCTATGCCAGGACGGCGGGCGATTACCTGAATAGCGTAAATTGGGTAAGGATATGGAGCTTTGCTAATGGGGCATACTCTCCTATCACGAGCAGCGGCATGATGCAGCCCGGCTTGGGTTACTGGGTTGCGATAGTTGGAACCGGGACAATTTACCCGTAGTTTCCGCGAAAGCCTCTGAGAGGAGAGTGGGTTATGAAGATAGGGCAGAGGAGTAAGTTTAAGATGCTAGCAGGAGCCTTCGGGCTCCTGCTAGCCCTGGCCCTGGTTTTAGTGCTGTGCATGGTGCTGCCAGCGTCGGCTGTACCGCAGCAGCCGGTGCTGTTCCGTGGAAACGTCACAATTAGCGGGAGTCCCGCTGCTGACGGCACTGTAGTGTCGGCTAAAATTGACGGCGTGGAGTATCAAAGTGGCACGATGGTAGGTGGTGTTTATGGGAAATCACCGGCTGCGGCATTTCCGTTCCCGATCGATGATGGCGATACACCGGGCATCAAAGAGGGTGCTGCGCAAGGTGATGTAATACAGTTTTATGTGGCCGGTGTTCCGGACGGCAATATAACCTTCGACCCATCTATGATAGGTATGCCGGTTACAAAGGACCTGGCAGTCGGCGAAGTAGTGGTTACGCCAACGCCGACGCCTTTGGTTACGCCAACGCCGACGCCTGTGGTTACGCCAACGCCGACGCCTACGCCGACACCAACGCCAACGCCGGTGGTTACGCCGACGCCAACGCCAACGGGGGCTGTACCGCAGCAGCCGGTGCTGTTCCGTGGAAACGTCACAATTAGCGGGAGTCCCGCTGCTGATGGCACTGTAGTGTCGGCTAAAATTGACGTCGTGGAGTACCAAAATGGCACGGTGGCCGGTGGTGTTTATGGGAAATCACCGGCTGCGGCATTTCCGTTCCCGATCGATGACAACTTGACACCGGGCATCAAAGAGGGTGCTGCGCAAGGTGATGTAATACAGTTTTATGTGGCCGGTGTTCCGGACGGCAATGTAACCTTCGACACATCTATGATAGGTCTGCCGGTTATAAAGGACCTGGCAGTAACTGTGGTTACGCCAACGCCTACGCCGGTGGTTACACCAACGCCAACGCCTGTGGTTACGCCTACGCCAACACCGGTGGTTACGCCTACGCCAACACCGGTGGTTACGCCTACGCCAACCCCGGTGGTTACACCAACGCCAACGGGGACTGTACCGCAGCAGCCGGTGCTGTTCCGTGGAAACGTCACAATTAGCGGGAGTCCTGCTGCTGACGGCACTGTAGTGTCGGCTGGAATTGGCGTCGTGGAGTACCAAAATGGCACGGTGGCCGGTGGTGTTTATGGGAAATCACCGGCTGCGGCATTTCCGTTCCCGATCGATGATGGCTCGACGGGCATCAAAGAGGGTGCTGCGCAAGGTGATGTAATACAGTTTTATGTGGCCGGTGTTCCGGACGGCAATATAACCTTCGACACATCTATGATAGGTCTGCCGGTTACAAAGGACCTGGCGGTAACTGTGGTTACGCCTACGCCTACGCCAACGCCGACACCGACGCCGACACCGACGCCTACGCCTACGCCGACACCAACGCCAACGCCTACGCTAACGCCGACACCAACGCCTACGCCAACACCTACGCCAACGCCTACGCCTACGCCTACGCCTACGCCTACGCCTACGCCTACGCCTACGCCTACGCCTACGCCTACGCCTACGCCTACGCCTACGCCTACGCCTACGCCGACACCGACGCCAACGCCGGTGGTTACACCAACGCCAACGGGGACTGTACCGCAGCAGCCGGTGCTGTTCCGTGGAAACGTCACAATTAGCGGGAGTCCCGCTGCTGACGGCACTGTAGTGTCGGCTAAAATTGACGGCGTGGAGTACCAAAGTGGCACGGTGGCCGGTGGTGTTTATGGGAAATCACCGGCTGCGGCATTTCCGTTCCCGATCGATGATGCCTCGACGGGGAGCAAAGAGGGTGCTGCGCAAGGTGATGTAATACAGTTTTATGTGGCCGGTGTTCCGGACGGCAATATAACCTTCGACACATCTATGATAGGTATGCCGGTTACAAAGGACCTGGCAGTAACTGTGGTTACGCCGACACCGACGCCAACACCGACACCTACGCCGGCTTGGGACATCGATGGTGACGGGTGTATTGATATTTCTGATCTTGCCTTAGTTGGCCAGCACTGGATGCAAACTGGGGCACCCGGCTGGATCCCCGAGGATGTAAACAGCGACGGCATCGTTGATATATCTGACTTGGCTATAGTTGGTCAACATTGGCTGCAAGGTTGCCCAGCAGGTTCAATGTCTGAACAGGCAGTAACAAGTGTGGGGCTTTCACCGCCAAGTCAGACGGTATCAACAAGCAGTACATTTACAGTGGATATCGTAGTTGCCCCACAAGTCCCTATAGCTGGTGTTCAGGCTGAAGTGAGTTTTGACCCTTCGCTATTAAGCGCAAACAGTGTTACGGAAGGAAATTTGCTTAAGAGTAGCTGCAGTACATTCTTCATGCCAGGCATTAAAGATAACACTGCTGGCACAATAACAGGAATGGCATGTGCCGTTCTTGGCAATTGCACAGCTTCTTCGCCAGGGACTTTTGCAAGAATTACTTTCATCGCTAAAACAGCTATTGGTACGTCACCAATCAACCTCTTGAATGTAAAGGTGGTTGATACAGGTGGCAATGAAGTCCTCCCCATTAGTGTGACCGGTGGTAGTGTAACGGTGCGGGTCGAACCGACCGTGATAACCAACGCCGCCGGCAATATAACCACCAGATCAGCCACCTTGAACGGTAACATAACCGCTACGGGCGGTGAGAATGAGACAAACTACGCCTTCGTCTGGGATACCTCCGGCCACGCAGCCCCTTCGGGAGCACCAGCAGGTAATTATACCCATAGCTGGACTAGCGGTGCCGGGAGCTACGATCTCGGAGCCTACAACAGCGATAGTAACGTAACTGGTCTGTCACCTGGCACTACCTATTACTTCAGGTTCGGCGCCAGCAACACAGCAGGTTGGAGTTGGGGGGATGAGGGCAACTTCACTACCGAAGTCAACCATGCTCCGGTGCTCGGAGCTATAGGCAATAAGACAGTCGATCAGGAAACGCTGCTCACCTTCACGGCTACGGCAACTGACGCTGATGTACCAGCTCAAACACTGTCGTTCTCCCTGGGTAACGGCACCTCCGGCGCTGTGCCGGCAGGGGCTGCCATCACCAGCGGCGGCAACTTCACCTGGACACCTACCGAGGCCCAGGGGCCCAATTCATACACCTTCGATGTGGTGGTCTCAGACGGTCTGCTCACGGATAGCGAGACCATCACCGTCACCGTCACCGAGGTCAACGTGGCTCCTGTGCTCGGAGCTATAGGGAATAAGACAGTCGATGAGGAGACATTGCTCGCCTTCACGGCTACGGCAACTGACCATGATATACCGGCTCAAACACTGACTTTCAGCCTGTCGGGGACAGTTCCAGCAGGCGCATCCATAACCTCAGCTGGCAACTTCACCTGGACACCTACCGAGGCCCAGGGGCCCAATTCATACACCTTCGATGTGGTAGTCTCAGACGGCTTGCTTTCAGACAGCGAGACCATCACCGTCACCGTCAACGAAGTCAACGTGGCACCAGTTCTGGCTGCCATAGGGAATCAGACAGTCGCTGAGGAGACATTGCTCGCCTTCACGGCTACGGCAACTGACCATGATATACCGGCTCAAACACTGACTTTCAGCCTGTCGGGGACAGTTCCAGCAGGCGCATCCATAACCTCAGCTGGCGACTTCACCTGGACACCTACCGAGGCCCAGGGGCCCAATTCATACACCTTCGATGTGGTAGTCTCCGACGGCTCGCTCACGGACAGCGAGACCATCACCGTCACCGTCAACGAGGTCAACGTAGCACCTGTGCTCGGAGCTATAGGCAATAAGACAGTCGCTGAGGAGACATTGCTCACCTTCACGGCTACGGCAACTGACCATGATATACCGGCTCAAACACTGACTTTCAGCCTGTCGGGGACAGTTCCAGCAGGCGCATCCATAACTTCAGCTGGCAACTTCACCTGGACACCTACCGAGGCCCAGGGTCCTGGTAATTACACCTTCGATGTTGTGGTCTCCGACGGCTCGCTTTCAGACAGCGAGACCATCACCGTCACCGTCACCGAGGTCAACGTGGCTCCTGTGCTCGGAGCTATAGGGAATCAGACAGTCGATGAGGAGACATTGCTCACCTTCATGGCTACGGCAACTGACATTGATATACCCGCTCAAACACTGTCGTTCTCCCTGGGTAACGGCACCTCCGGCGCTGTGCCGGACGGGGCTGCCATCACCAGCGGCGGCAACTTCACCTGGACACCTACCGAGGCCCAGGGTCCTGGTAATTACACCTTCGATGTTGTGGTCTCCGACGGCTCGCTCACGGATAGCGAGACCATCGAAATCACAGTGAACTCAGTTTATGTTGATTGGGATATCAATCATGACAGATGCATAGATATTTCTGATCTTGTCTTAGTTGGTCAGCACTGGATGCAAACTGGGACACCCGGCTGGATTCCCGAGGATGTAAACAGCGACGGCATCGTTGATATATCTGACTTGGCTATAGTTGGTCAACATTGTTGGCAAGGTTGCCCATAAATGTAGCATGAACGTATTTATTGGTCACGATTTTTTATGCCGGACACAGGAGATTATAATATGAAAAAGCATACACATTTAGGAAAAGTGATCGTATTATTCATGGCACTTTGCCTGCTAGGCACATTATTCCTGGCAGGTTCAATGTCTGGAGAGGCAGTAACAAGTGTGGGGCTTTCACCGTCAAGTCAGACGGTATCGGCAGGGGGTAATTTTACAGTAGATATCGTAGTTGACCCACAAGTCCCTATAGCTGGTGTTCAGGCTAATATGAGTTTTAACCCTTCACTATTAAGCGCAAACAGTGTTACGGAAGGAAACTTGCTATCGAGTAGCTGCAGTACATTCTTCATGCCAGGCATTAGAGATAACACTGCTGGCACAATAACAGGAATGGCATGTGCCGTTCTTGGCAATTGCACAGCTTCTTCGCCAGGGACTTTTGTAAGAATTACTTTCACTGCTAAAACATCAGGTGGTACGTCACAAATAAATCTGTCAAATGTTAAGGTGGTCGATACAGGTGGCAATGCAGTCACCATTAGTGTGACCGGTGGTAGTGTAACGGTGCAGGTCGAACCTACACCAACGCCGGTGGTTACACCTACACCAACGCCGGTGGTTACACCTACACCAACGCCGGTGGTTACACCTACACCAACGCCGGTGGTTACACCTACACCAACGCCGGTGGTTACACCAACACCGACGCCGGTGGTTACACCAACACCGACGCCGGTGGTTACGCCGACGCCAACGCCAACGGGGGCTGTACCGCAGCAGCCGGTGCTGTTCCGTGGAACCGTCACAATTAACGGGAGTCCCGCTGCTGGTGGCACTGTAGTGTCGGCTAAAATTGACGGCGTGGAGTACCAAAGTGGCACGGTGGCCGGTGGTGTTTATGGGAAATCACCGGCTGCGGCATTTCCGTTCCCGATCGATGATGCCTCGACGGGCATCAAAGAGGGTGCTGCGCAAGGTGATGTAATA
>Ga0209777_10002014_pt1 | contig 27767 bp, 27 predicted proteins | sample FrelakmetHBP12HB_FD_187147 | JGI IMG/M metagenome (GOLD analysis project Ga0209777, IMG submission 187147) | Freshwater lake sediment microbial communities from the University of Notre Dame, USA, for methane emissions studies -HBP12 HB (SPAdes)... | ecosystem: Environmental > Aquatic >...
AATCCGGCTGTCTGCGTGCTTCCATATCTACCTCCTTTTTCTGCTTCTGTAGAAAAATCAGGTAGATAATAGAGGATCAGTCGCTATCCCTCAATTACCTTTTTGTTACGTATAGTATTAAGAAGTCATCACTATTGTCAGCTTGCATTCAAGCTACACCCCTCAGTGTTGTCATATTCAATCTCAGTTATTAAAGGTGTAGACGGTACGACGTTCAACCACATTAAGACGACTCTGTGTGATGTAGATCAGTATCGTATGACCGGTGCAAAGTGCCCCAAAGACAGGGCCTCCAGCGGCACGCCCAGTTTATGGGCGACTTTGACTGAGATATCCTTCAGCAGATAATACTCCATTATCCGTGCCCTGACAGCATACATCAGGGCACTTTGCTTTTCAGTGAACCGCTCCCGCTTTCTCTTCGCAACGATTTCAAAATAAGACTCAAGCCAGTTTAAACCTGCTTCCCTGACCAACTCAGCCTGGTCGCTTCCAAGCTCAAGCCTGATGCCAATCTCCGCGTTCAGGGCTTTGCCCCAGGACTCCATCCAGTACATATCTTTCAGCTTCGCCCGCAGGGCTTCATAATCCTGCCTGTATTTTTCTGTAACCTTCCTGATCTTTGTCTGCAGGAATTTTAAATCATCTTTTCGCGCTGCCGCAGGCGCTACATCAAGAAACCCGGCAAAGATATCATCTCCGGCAACACGGTTTTCCATATTAAAAAGCATTATGGGTATTTTAGGCGAGGCTGGATAGATTTTGACCTGAAATACATTAAAACGCGTATCTTCCCCAGTGAGAGGATTTTTTGTGTTGAGGATGATGCGTGAAGTTGCTGCCTTTTCCAGTATCTTTCCCCGCACCACGTTTACTTCCCAACTTCCCGCAGGCACCTTCCAGAGTTCATGTTCAATCCTGTCTGTCTTATTCAACCGCTTGAAACCGGCAATAGCCAGATCTCGAAGCATATTAAAATAACTATCCATCTTCATAAATCTTGTGATGCCAAATTAACCCCTCTATATACCCCCTTGGCAAGGGGGAACACAGGGGGTGGAATCTTACTTACAGCTTCACCGCAAGGCCGAACGTCAGCTTCCACTCTTTCTTGGTCTGACGCGGCGTGGCAAAATATTTCGCGAACTTTGTTTCCCATTCTTTGTCTTCGTTGACCAGGGCCATGTCCCGGCAGAGCTGGATTACGGGGATACCGCAGGATTCCAGGGCAAAGACGCGGTGCTCTGGCATGCGGCACTCGCCGCCGCCGAGGCACGGGTTGGGGTGGCAGAGCTGGCAGGGTCCGGCGCCAAACGCCGCTACAACCGACTCTTCACCCGCAGCGTTCTTGATTGCCTTTCTGAATTTATTTACGATGTGGTCCTGCCAGCCGCGATGCTCAGGAGGTTCAAGAAATGACTTTGACTGTATGGCTATGAAAATATCCGCCTGGTCAAGTTTTTCACGCGCCTCTTGCGCGGTGAAGGAGTACGGAGGGCAGGCGGACATCTTCCCATGTCCGGGACAGGGGCCGAAGCTGACGCCCGTGGCTTCGGTGTAGGCCCTGGGCAGGGTAAACATGTTCCTGCACATCTCCCTGATGCGCGGGTCAGTAATTACCATCCCTGCGGGGAGCCAGCCGACCTTTGCCACATACTGCCCTCTTTTTTCATCAAGAGCCTGCACAAAGGAAGTGTCAATTACCTGCTGTATTTCAGGGTGCCGGTCAAGAAGCTTCTGCTTTTCTCGATATAGGGACATCTTTCGTGTTTTAGTTTTAAACTGCCGGTATACTTCCGTATCCCGGACAATACAGTCGTGGATAACCGTAACATCGTATGCGACCTTTGGAGTTGTGGGCATGGAAGACCTCGCTATCGGGCTGGTGAAAAACCCTCATCTGCTGCGTTGCGCTCATTCCCGATCGCTATCGGGATCATTGCGACATACGGTAAGGTACGCCTCATTCCTCATGATTTCGCACGCCTTGCATCTGAATGTTTTTGACCAGCCCGTGTTTTCGTACGCTGTCATATAGTTACAAAACAACAAGTTTAACCCCGGCTTCAAATGCCTGCTGCAAATCAGCTTCTTTATTTTTAACATTGGCTGTTTCCAGGTTGCCGGTGCTGAAAACCTCGGCGACTTTTTTCAGCCTGAAGTCTTTCAAGTTGGAATCAAGCGCTCTCAAGAGCAGCGCGGATGCCGAGGGACTGAAATCACCCTGGCTCGCGACCATAACGGCTTTCTTACCACTTATGAGTGTCGTTGCAGTAGCGCTTAGTATTTTACCGTATTCATCCTTAATGACCTGCATCTTTATGAGCGGCTGCATCCGGCAGAACAGGTTTGTCAATGCCGCGGACATGGAATGCACATGATTCGGTGAGCCGAAGATAAGCATGTCGGCTCTAATCATGCGCTGAAGTATGCCTGCCATATCATCCTTAAGCGGGCAGTCCTGGCCTCCCTTAAAAGCGGTACAGGCAAGACAACCGGTGCAGTTTTTAATATTCGCCTCATAGAGATATATTTTTTCCGCCTCAGCATCTATTTTACTTTTCGCGCCCTCTATGACTTTATCAATCAGCGTATCAATATTAGAGCCTTTTCGCGGACTGCCGACAAAAGCCATTATCTTCATGCAGCCATTCCCTTCTCTGTGAGCATTTTATGTTAGTATTATTCCTTCAGCCATCTTTCAATTAAGTGTGCAAACTCCTCCCAGTTTTTCTCCAGCATGAACATGTGGCCGCCCGGCTCAATCACCTGAAAGTCCCTGGCGTTGTAGTAACGGGCAAGTTTCCGGCCAAGGTCTATCGGATAATCAACCCCGATTTTTTTCAGGTCAAAGCCAATCACATACACCGGGCACTTCACTTTCTGCGCGTCCACATCCACATCCTTCATCTCCAAAAGCGCCCGCGCTGATTCCATGCACATTTTCCGGTGGCACATCTGAAGAACGTCCGGCTCAACGTTTCCCGGATCAAACATATAGCCGATCAGCTTCTGCGGGTCTTTGTCAGGCTGGAGTATTTTCTCCGTCATCACGCGCCCCTGCTCTTGTCCCCGCTTCATGAAGGCATTGAAATCAATTTTTTTCACGACTGATTTGGGCGGCCCGGTATGCAGGAGAATCAGTTTTTCGATGCTGCCGGTTTCAGCGTATTTCTGCGCCAGCACCCCGCCCATGCTGTGGCCGATCAGCATCGGCGCTCTGCCGAGCCACTTGACCACGGTATCAATATCTTCAAGATACGAGTTGACCCCTACATCTCCCCAGTCACTAACCGGCTCGCTTAAATGATGGCCGCGCAGATTCAGCGCGTAGCAGGTCCAGCCGCGGGGAGCGAAGTAGTTTAAAAAGTTTTCCCAGACCCAGCTGCCGCAGGTAGAGCCATGAACGAACAGAAGCGGCACCTGCGCTGTTTCATGTTCCGGCAGGAAGCATTCAACTGCAATACCCTTAATCTTTATAGTCCTGGCATTAAATTTCATTGTTTTTTTCTCGAGTTCCTGAGTTCCAGATTAACTATACATATTCTTACTCAAACCCCTCAATAAATGATTTCACATTCTTTCCCAGCACGCTGTGGTTGTAGCCGCCCTCAAGCACGGCAAAGCGCCGGCCCCGGCAAACCCGCTCAGCAGCTTCCTTAAGCATGGTACCTATCGCGCGGTAATCTTCCGTGGTAAGCTCGCCGCCCCAGTCATCAACGTGCCGGTCAAATCCTGCGGATACTGCAAGGATATCATAGCCGGATTCTTCCCCGAGCTTGTGGGCAAGTCTCTTCATAAAAACTTCCCGGTGATCCGCATCAGGCTGGAAATACGTGACCGGGGTGCCGGTAAAAATGTTATTGGTGCCATCACCAAAATGCAGGTCAAAATCGATTATCAGCGCCTTCGCGATTTTCTTTTCCGCCCGCAGCTTTGCCAGCGCCACGGCGATATTATTAAAGAAGCAGAAACCCCAGCAGTGGTCGGAACTGGCATGATGTCCGGGCGGCCTATCAGGCCGAATGCCGGCTCCCCTCCCAGGGCGGTTTCCGCAGCCATGCTGGCGCCGCCGGCCGCAAGGCAGGAGATTTCATACAGCTCCGGGTCCTTTTTTATTGAGCCGATATGTTGTGCGCCGTGGACACGTTTTATATCCTGCTCAGCGGCAGGTACGGGCTGGAGAAACGCATACCTGCCCTCCAGCTCTTTCAGGATCGCCTCGATCCTGCCCGACTTGCTGGCCGGATCAGTGCTGTAGATTTCAAGATATAACGGATGATAGATGATCTTCATATATGCTTACCCTGACAACGAAAATTAAACCACAAAGTACGGGAAGTTACAATGAATATCAAAAAAGAACGGTTGGTGATAAATCTGCGATGAAATATACCGATGAGATCGAAAAAAATGGCCGCGTGGGAAATGGATAAAAGCAGGCGGCTCGAATAACATTAAATCTGGAACTCAGGAACTCAAAAAAACAAGCCTGATTTCGTGAGTTCCAGATTTTTAACAGTATATCTTTTCTTTATTTCGGATACACGCTCTTGTCTATCACGTCCTCCACATGAAAGATGTAGGCCGTGCGCCAGGGCCATTTTGCCGGATTCTCACCGTGGGCAGCGCATGCTGCGCGATTGATAAGGTCCCTGATGAGCCCTGACTTCTGCACTTCTACCGTGCAGTTTACCTGGAAATGAATTCCCGGCGGGTAATAATAGACAATAGCAACCTTTTTGTTCTGCTGAATATTATCCCAGGTTTTCTTGCCAAACCCTTCCAAAGTGCCAAGCTGTTCAAAGTCTATTTTCTTTTCCGCTTCTTCTTTGGAAAGATAATGGTACTTGAGAGAATGTTTAAGGCCGTCCACAATAAATTCCGGATTCGGTGAATAAACAAATCCCTCGCCTTCATAACCGGACCCGAGTTGCTCCTGAATCTTCTGCCACCTCCAGGAAAGAAAACCGTCATAGGCCTCAATCGCCTCCTGGAGGTATTTCTCCCTGAGATTGTAGCCGACACTTTTGACCGCGCCGTTGGGGATACAATTTTTATCGCAGGTAACCATCACCGGATTGTTTTTGGTCAATCCCAGGAATACCTCGGAGAGCGGTTTCTTTGCTCCCTGCACCCGCTCCAGATAATCTTCTCTGAGGCTGTAATAGAAATGTTCAAGAAAGTCTTCTGTCAATCGCGTCATGGTTGTTACCTCCTTGTGTGTTTGTTTAAAGATAACTGCTTACCTGTTTTTTCCAAGCAGCTCTGTAATCGCAGGGCACTCGCGCTCGCCAAGCTTTCCTTTTTTAGCAAGGTCGTCAGCCACATCAGACAGCCCGATCTCCGCAAGTCTTTTTCTGGTGGGCAGGCCGTACTATTTCTCAGTTGAGCGCTTATCCCGGATTTTGTCCATAAACTCAGGGGTTATCACCGTAATCCCCTGCTCTTTTGCTGATTTCACCACGCCACTGATAACTTTATTTAAAGATATGTTTGGCACTTTCACTATTTTTGCGCAGGCTGCATCTTCCCAGGTGATATCCGGGTCAAACCGGTCACAGGCATACTTTACCGTTTCAATTTTGTTGCCTTTGTCTTTGGGGATGTTAACCGCATAGGGCCGCCATTGCCGTGAAAACCAGAAGCGCACATTATACCGGTATCCATAATCAATCGGCAGACTGGGAAACCCTTTACCCTTAAGCAGGCAATCTCTCCATTTCTCCTTCATGACAAGCTTATCAATACGCAGCAGAAAGTGGGATTCTACAAGATCCTCGCGCGGCTTTAAAGGATAGCTGTCATCCCAGGTACATTCAAAAACTTGAACAGCTTCTTTTACAATGTCAGGATAGAATGCGGATTTTTGTGTTTCATGCCGGGTAGATGGTATCAGGGTAAAAATACTGTTTTTCATCTTTTCCTCAGTGGTCTCGCCCGGATACCCCAGCATAACGCAGTTTTTCATGTATTTCTTTTTATGCGGAATGAAGTTAAGGGCACACACCCTGGTCTGGATTATATTCGTGGCCGTATTGCTTGTGCCGCGGGCAATAAGCATCATGGCATGATCTTTTCCTCCGGTGATATTATGGGGAAAACAGAGTGAGTAGGGCCCCAGATTGGTTTGCCCTGACTCTGCCAGGGTGCTCACAAGAACAACCGGCATAGGGAAAAAACTGGATGTCTGGTAAAAGTTATCGACCATACGCACTTCAGTGAACTTATCTGCCATGACTGATCCTTCATTGAAATAATTTTAAACGTTACCGTTTAGCTGTGGATCTGCGCGAGGTCAAACCTATATCCCTTGTTTTGCTGTAAGCCGGCTTTGACCTAAAGCTTCTCAAGCAAGTCGAGGGTCGCCTGAATAATCTGTGTCTGCTGATCCTCCCGGGAAATTTCAGCAATACCATCGCCCGACTGCACGGGGTCAGGGGAAGTATCATAATAGCCAAACTGTGTGTGATTCCCTCCTTTGATTTCAACATACACGGTATCTGCGGGGAGAAACGGCTTATTGGCATCAATCTCATCAGCATTGCAGTTGGGGTTATTGGTTGCATAAATAGAAACAACTTTTAAATCTGTGTCATTCAGCCTGAATCGTTTTGAAGGATATGAGGCCCAGATAACCACCCCTTTAACCTTACGGGTAAAATCCTTAGCATATTTGCACGCATATGCGCCGCCTACTAAATGTCCCCCGATCGCCCATCTTTCTATATCAGAATAAAGCGGCAGTATCCTGTTTGCCCGGGATGGACCAAACGGCGCCAAATCAAAGGGCATGCTGACAAGTATTGCAAGATATCCTTTGGCCGCTATTTCATGCAAGGGGGGAGCATATGACCGGGGGTCAACCAGCCCTCCCGGATAAAATATAAAAGCAGTCCTTGGAATCGTGTTCTTGGGCGTAAAAACATAATAATACGGATTAAACAAAGTCCAGGGCAATACAATTTTTTCTACATCCAACTGTTCATCCGGATTTAAAGCATCTAACGCTTCCGGCAGAGGCTGATAGGGTTGTGCAACTATCCAGCCGGACCATAAAGAAACACCTAAGAATACTGTTAAAAAAACAGCACCCCCATTTTTAGAATTAACGCCTTTTTACTATTATCCTTCCCAGACAGCATGTTTAATCCCCTTCATTGTATGGTGGTAAACTATTTTAGTTGGAGTAACCTTGATCAGCCGTAAAATTCCTTTAGGTATCTTAATAGGAGAACCTATGGCCTTTGCCATATCATCCAATACGGGCTGAAAGATTTTTATACCGTGGGCAAACTCGGGGGTATCATCACTAAAGACCTCGGCAATGCCCCATATATTAACCCCTCTTGTTTTTAAAGCCCTGGAACCGGTACCGATTCCAATGGCAACCTTGTTGTTCTCTGTAAGGTTTTTAAATTTATCCCCGCCTTCGCTGAGAATATAGATGGTAAGACCATCATTGACATAGTCTACTACCGATATGCGGGGTGTGCAGTCCCTATCGCAGGTTGCCAAACTGCAGGGTTGCTTTTTGCAGAGATAGTCAATGATTGCCCTCTCCAGCTCTTCGCGGGAGAGGTGTTTCCTCTTGATTTTCATTTTATTTAGCGCCTTCTCCACCATCTGACTTCTTTCTTCCGGTGTTAGTTCTTGCACTGCCATGGAGAACCCTCCCTGCTATTTTTTTGTTATGTTAGTACTTTAAAAATGACGCAGCTTATTTCTTTTTCATTTTACGCCCTTTTTATGTCTTTCCTGTACCCATCCTGGCATAGTCTTCACAGTCTGGGTTGTTTAAAAAAGAAGTGACAGAATTTTGTGGGCTGCCTCTTTGCCAAAGGCTTGTTTAAGAGGCCCTTCACCCGGGTCATTCTCCAGCATAGTATTCAGCATTACGCTCTTTCTTTCATTGAGCAACTTCATGTAGCCGGGATCTGCCTTTTGAACCTCGGACCAGAGTTTTATATAGAGCTTCAGATAGTCAATAGTAATGTGTAATGCTGTTTCCTCAATATTTTCAATGGTATATTTATATTTTCCCCATGTGTAGAAAGGTGAAAGCATAACCCGCTGCCATGTATAACGCTCAATCCCGGATCCCTCAATATCTCTATGTTGTTTCCACAGGTCTTCCATGGGCATCATGTATTTTTCCATATAATCAAGGTCACGGGCACAATCTGCCAGGGGGATAAAATCCACCCGTAAACTGAGATGGTTTACCGCTTGAACTATTTCAGAGGTAAAGATGGGGAGTGGGTATTCATCCGTTGGAACAATCGTGGTTCCATAAACAAAAATTTTCCCTTCCATGATATCACTGGTAAGCGTGACAATTTTGTCTAACTTGTCAGCTTTATATGCCCGCAGAAGTTGTGTCATCATGTCCGTCTTAATGTTTTCAAATTGTGTGATATCATCTCCGTTATATTCTTTCATTGGGGACAGATTAAAAGGTGCCAGATGTTCCTGCATACGTTCAAAATAGGGGATTGCTTTCATATGACTCTCCGTGGTTTTCTATATAGCCTCTTCTACTTCTCCTGTTGCAGTGTTTTAAGAGCAGCATCCAATACATGACGTGCCAGCAGCTGTCCCAGCCGGGGGTCGTCATTTGCCGGTCTATACAAATCCCAGGTGCCGGTGTACTGATCCTGTACTGGTTTTTCAGGATCAGGCAAACCACCGATCCCGGTTTCATCAAACCCCAGCTGCCCGTAAGCGCTCAGGTCAAAGGCAAGGGAGGGGTCCAAATCCCCACGCGTCGCATCAATTGGGGTCTGCCGTGGCGGCGGATATGGCCTGCCATCAGCGCACCCCCCCATTTCAAAGCAGCAGGCCGCTTCACCGCAATCAGTATCAACCCAGACTCCCCAGTAATCTGCAAATGGATGGCCGACTTTCGGGTACAAAGTAAAATCACCCTTGTCATATTTTGCCCAGGTCTTTATACCGATCTCCTTACCTAACTGCTGAGGTAATTCAATAAGGTTTAAGTTACTATCAGTAATATTCTGCGGAAATCCAATAACAATGTGCTTAACACCACAGTTCTTTAAATATTCTAAAGCATCCCAGTATTGGTAGCCCCATTCTCCACCAGGCATTTGCTTGCTGCTCTCGTAAAGCCATGCATAGCCATAGGTTTCTCCGCGCATTTTCCGCGTCCGTTCCTCACGGCCATTGACCGGGTTTACTTCCATGATCCCTCCAAAGGCTCCTATGATATGGTCGGGATCAATGTCAGGGTGCCGCTCAATAAGCAAGGTCTTAATATTTTTATTTAAGATAAGGGTATCATCAATTTTGGGGTCAAAATACTCATCATAGTCGTCCAGTGCATGGTTAAATAGAATGACGCCGGTAGCATTATCTGGAACCGAATCGGAAAAAGCCTTTTCTATACCTTCTACGTGCAATTGAGCGAGCAACGGATCTTCTGCAATTGGATTGGGATTTCCTTCCAGGGGAATCTGCGGGTCCACCTCAGGAGTTTTTTTAATGTGTGTCCATCCTTCGGGTTTTGTTGGATATGAGCGCTCCATTAAATTATTGGGGTCATTGACCCACATCAGGGGGATAGAGGTTCCGTGTTCATTGTTCCATTTTTTGAGAGCCAGCTTGGTCATTTGGACCACATTAAAGGTTTTGTAAAAGCGAACCCCGCCGGTAGTCATATCAACCATGATGATACGCGTGACCCCCTTTTTAAGCAGCCGCTCGACAGGTCCATCTGCGTTGTAGCGCTCAGGATCACAATTCTCCCAAGGGCCGTCTGGATCACCCTCCCCGCAGTAGGTGCATTTTGACAATCCGGTGAGGGGCGGATACCCGGTATTGACATCGGGAATATTATAAATAAAACGGGGATACGGATAATGCTCCACATTGTCTGCGCTTAAAAAACCAACCCAGTCCACTTCAAATTTCAAACCGCGCGTGTTGTTTTCCAGTTCAGACTTCAAGTGCGCCAGTTGCTTGTCACTGATGTCCGGATAAGGATCAATACCCCCCATGCGCTCATATCCAAAGTCATACATCATCAGAAACCGCCTTGCAAAATCGGTTGTGTTCCGATCCAAAACATTTGGCCACTGGGCAGGATTCCAGATAACTAAATTATAAACGGAATGGTTGTGGTCATAAGAAAACTGCTGCACCGCGGCATCCCACATGTACTTGGGCCCATTGGTCTTCATACCTCCGTGGAGTACATACAGCACGCCGATTTTTTCCCCGCCGGGTCTGCAAGACAATAAACCCAGCAGAAGACCAACAGCCAGGGGAATAATACAGAGAAGATTACTGGCTTTGCGTTTATTCATAACGTGCTCCTTTCTAAATAACGGACATAAATTTTAGAAATCCGCCAGCCCGAATTCTTTTATATCGTAGCTGTAGCACCCGTCCCGTGCATCTCTGTCCATAGTATCCTGCATCTTTTTTTCAACCGTGTTTGTCTGCAGCTAAGAAAAAGACTGAGATATGAGCTATTGTTCAATTTCTCGTACGACCTTAAAAGCCCCCCACACAGCATCCATAATCCGGCCGGGTTCCACACAGTCACCAATGCTGAAAATATTCCCTCTAGTGCCAAAGGCCTTGCTAAGACTGTTTTCCGGCATGAATCGACCTGCAAAAACAAGACTGTCAGCTGCAATCTTCGTCTCTACACCTTGTTGCTTGGCCACAACACCGTCTTTTTCAAGCCTTACCGGCACCGTTCCGGGCAGCACATTGATAGTGGCAGCCTGTATCATCAGCAGAAGCATTTCACGGTTATTGTGGTCAAAGTGGTCTGCAGCCAGTGCGTCGGCATCTCCCCTGGTACTGATGGTAACCAGCTTGCCCCGGCGCGCCAGGTAAACCGCGGTTTCACATCCGAGAATACCGCCGCCCATGACCAGTATTCTTTCTCCTTGCGGCTCCATACCGCTCAGCACCTGGATCACTGTCAGCAACCTATCTGTTGCCCAGCTGTTAAAAGGGGGCGGCTCCATGTTTGCTCCGGTAGCAAGGATGACATAGTCTGCACCGAATTTTTGGATATCCCCGGCTGTGGCCTTTTTATTAAGTACAACATTGACGGGCAAGCGCCGTACAAGTCCATTGAGATACTTTATGTAGTCTGCAAGGTCATGCTTGAAATCAGGCTTTGCAGCGGGCCAGAGATTTCCACCCAGCCGGTCAGAGGCCTCCCACAGGGTAACGTCAAAACCGCGCTCTGCTCCAACTCGGGCTGCTTCAATGCCACCCGGTCCGCCGCCGACCACCAGGAGAGTGCGTTTCTGCTTCAGCGGAATAAGTTGCCGATCGGTTTCATGCCCGGTGGTGGGGTTCAGCGAGCAGCTAGTCGGTTCCCCGACAATCATCTGCCACTTGCAGCCTTCATGACAGCCTAAGCAGGGAATAATCTCAGCGGTCCTGCCGCTCTGAACCTTATTCACCCATTCCGGATCAGAGAGCAGGCCCCTGCCGATGGCGACAAAGTCGGCCTTGCCCTCAGCCAGTGCTTTTTCAGCCACATCAGGGTAGTGCAGACGACCTACGGTAATAACCGGCAGGCTGCTGACTTTTTTGACTTTCCCTGCCAGATCCACCAGGCAGCCCGGCGGTGCATACTGGGGCGGATGGGGCCACCAGTGCGTCTCGTAGCAGCCGGCGTCAACGTGCAGTGCGCTGACTCCCATTTTCTCAAGCTCTCCGGCTATCCACAGCCCTTCCTCTTCTTCCCGTCCGCCTTCAAGATAGTGAGTAATGCCATAGCGATAGATAATCGGGAAATCAGTGCCGGCTTCGCGCCGGATTGCCTCTATTGATTCACGGGCAAAGGTGAGCCGCTTCTCCCGGGAACCGCCGTAGCGGTCATTGCGGCTGTTCCAGAGGCCGGTCATAAACTGATCCAGCAGATAGCCCTCGTGTCCGTGCAGTTCAACACAGTCCGCTCCTGCCTCGCGGCAGCGCATCGCAGCGTAGCCGAAAGCCCGGGCCAGCGCCTCTGTTTCTTCAGTCGTTATCTCCCTGGTTGTCCATGCAGGGTCATCAGGAAAATAAAAATAACTGTTTTCTGAGGCCGAAACCGGCTTCACGCCTTCGGGTACTGTGGGGAACGGGACAACGCGGCCGAACCCGGCGGTCAGCTGAATGCTCAGCCTGCAATCATAGGAATGAAGTATATCTGCAAGGCGGCGCATCGAAGCCAGATGTTTGTCAGAGGCAACGTTAAACAAACTTTTTGCAAAAGGCTCCAAGGCCTGGGACACGAAGGTCGCCTCGGTCGTAATAAGGCCAACCCCGCCGCGGGCCCTGGCCTCAAAATAAGCCAGATAGCGTTCACCCCAGTCTCCGTCAGGCTCATGCATCCCATGGCCGCCCATTGCCGCCATAACGATACGATTTTTAATCTCAACGTTACCAATAAGACCCGTGTCCAACAGTTTCATGCTTCTTGATTGCTCCTTTCAGTATATTAAAGTTCCTACATTATGATATAAAGTTATGCAGTCGTATTAACCAACAAATATGCCAAAAGCCTATTTGTTTAAAATGGGATTGTATTACAGCAGGTTGGATTTAATGGCGAGGATCTTATCAATAGGGCAGTTCAAAAAAATTCCATATATTGAGGACAGAAAAAGCAGCAGATGTTTACAACCACTTGACTTAACAGCGGTTTCTAAGTGTCATGAAAAAATTGACACTGTCCATAAATTGCTTACATTGAGATTATGGTTTTGTTATTCCATACTTTTTTACTTTCTCATAAAGATATGCACGGCTTATCTTTAGCTTCTGTGCTGTTTGCAGATGATTATTGTTACAAGTTTTTAACGCGTACAAAATAATATTTTTTTCAGCATGCTCTTTTGCACTTTGAGCAGCTATTTTTAAGGGGTTTGAACGAGAAAGAAGTTCGTCACAGGTAACCTCTGCGGGGAGCAAATCTGCATCAGCTGGCTTCTCATTAAACAGATTGCCAACATCACCACCCAGCAGACAAAATCGTTCCACAATGTTTTCCAACTCACGCACATTGCCAGGATAGGAATAGTCCATGAACAGGCTTATTTCTTTTTCTGTAAAGGAGGGCAAGGCTTTTTTAAATTTTTTCTGAAAATTATTCAGAAACAGGTCGATCAGCATCGGGATATCTTCTGTACGATGCCTGAGCGGCGGAAGGTGAATGGGGATTACATGAATCCGGTAATACAGGTCTTCTCTGAAACATCCCCTTTGCACTTCGGCAAGTAAATTCTTGTTTGTGGCTGCGATAAGACGGACAGCAACCTTGGTCGGCACGGCAGCACCTACCTGCATTATTTCCCCTCGTTCCAGCACCCGCAGCAGCTTTACCTGCATGTCTTTGTCCATTTCTCCAATCTCATCGAGCAACAGAGTTCCCTTATCAGCCTCAGCAAAATATCCTTTACGTGAATCAACAGCACCGGTATAGGCTCCTTTTACATGACCGAAAAATTCGCGTTCCATCAATTCTTTGGGAATTGCTCCGCAGTTGACTGATACCATAGGACCATTTTTTCGCGGGCTGTTATAATGGATTGCATTGGCAACCAGTTCCTTGCCAGTGCCGGTCTCCCCACTAATGAGCACATTTGAATCACTGTCTTTTATCGCCTCGATAAGCTGATATATTTTTCGCATGGATGGGCTGTTGCCCATGATACTGCCATAGTGATATTTCCCCTGGAGTTTCTGGGTGAGGGTATCTATTCGTTTTTCCTGTGCCTTAGCTGTACGCAGCAGATCCCTGATTCTTAAAAGCGACTTGATCCTTGCAAGGAGCTCAAGAGAGTTAAAGGGTTTCACAATGTAATCATCAGCACCTTTTTCCAGACCCTCGATCTTCATTTCAGTGTCTGCCCGGGCAGTCAAAAATATAAAGGGTATTTCCTGCAGGCCGGGCTTTGCTTTAACGCGCTTCAATAACTCATGTCCATCCATCTCAGGCATCAACACATCGCACAGGATTACATCCGGTACATATGTCTCCAGTCTCTGCAAAGCTTCGTTGCCGTTGCGTGCTGGTATGAAATCATAATCCCTTGTTATAATACCTGAGACATACTGGCGAATATCAGGATTATCATCAACGATAAGAATAAGAGGCTTGGTACCGCTGATACTCTCCGGGATGATATCTTCTTCCTGATAAACATCTGAAAGCTCTACCGCAGCCTGCAATGACAATTCCTCGTCAGATGTCCCGGCATCAGCTTTTTTATTAACCTGAGGGCGATCCACGGGCAGATATATTGCAAAAGTAGACCCCTTGCCATACTGACTGCTAACGGTGATGTGCCCTCCCATAAATTCAGCCAGCTCCTTGGCATAGGCAAGCCCTATACCCGCTCCCCCCTGTTTATTATTGTAAGAGATACTGCCCTGATTGAAGCGATCAAATATCTTTGGCAGATCTTCTTCTTTAATGCCGATGCCGGTATCATGAATTGATATCTTTGCACAATTGCCCTCCGGAACTGCAGTTTTTATGCAGGAGTCATTCGCAACTTTTTCATTCCAGTCTGTCCCAGCCCTGAATCCAACCTGCTTCGTAATGGTAACGGTGATGGAGCCCTTTTCAGGCGTAAATTTGAAAGCATTTCCGATGAGATTAAAAAGGATTTTTTCCATTTTGCCCGGGTCGATAGGAACATCAGTAAGATCACGCTCAACATTAAAATTGAGTTTAATATGCTTCTTTTTTGCAATAAGGGCAAAAGAGTCAAGTATCGCCGCAGTAAATTTTTTCAGATCCTTTTTTTCAAACATTATATTCTTGGCTCCCGACTCCAGCATGCTGAAATCAAGCAGCTGATTGATCAATTTTAACAGCCGTCTGGCATTCATCAGGGCAACGGTGAGCTGGTCTGAAATAGATTTATTGATTTTCCCGAACGTACCCCGCAGAATTTCCTCTGCGGGACCGATAACCAGGGTGAGCGGCGTTCGGAATTCATGGGTGATATTCGTGAAAAATTGGCTGCGAAATTGATATGCCTCGCGAATTGCTGCCTCCGCCTTTTTTCTTTCAGTGATGTCCCGCAAGACACAAACCGAGCCCGTCATAAGCCCTGAGGCATTTCGTTGCACCGTTGCTGTAGCATCCAAAGGAACAACCTCGCCATTCTTGTTAAAAGGATAGAGCTCCCAGTTCTCAATTTTTTCGCCATCTTTGAGCTTAACAAATTTCTCCACCTGGCGGTAGGTATACTCATGGTAAGACTGGTCCAGCGTAATCATTTCACCGGTAGTTGATTTAAATGTTCCTTCGGCAGGCCCCAGGGAAGTAAAATTTCCGGTTATTTCCTTTTTATCTTTTCCTACAATCCTGGTAAATGCCTCGTTTACGCGAGTTATTGTTCCCTTTCCATCAAAAATGATTATTCCATCGCCACAGGATTCCAGGATGTTTTCAAGAAATGCTTTTTCATCTTTTAGCTGCTGCTCCAGTTTTTCCCTCTCCAGTAAGGCCTGATCCGGATCTTCCCCCTCCAGTTGAATTTTAAGGACGTCCTTTTCAATAGCTAATTGATTTATATGCTCCTTTAGTTTATGTGTTTCCCGCAAATCAGTTAAAAAAACAATGCAGCCCTTGGCATAATCGTCAGCCCCGGAAAATTTGGTATAATTAAGTTCTACTGGAATAACCTCGCCGTTTAAACTGGTAAGCTCGGTGACATAACGGTCTGGGACAGGGAACCGGTATGTTTTGATCACCTTAAAAAAAGAAGATACGAAAAAGCTCTGAAGGTCAGCTGCGTTTGCCTTGGAGAGATCAAGGAATGCCTGGTTTGCCTTTACCAGCCTGGCTTTTTCGTCAAACAGAAAGATGGGAATTGGCAATGAGCCGTAAATCTTGTCAAATGTTTCTTTAACCACATTGAACTCATTCATGTTTTTTATCCCGGATTAAGTTTATGTCGCGACTGGAAGAGATGTTGGTAAACCAGTGACACCTCAAAAAGGTCAAAGACCAAAGAATAAAAACGATTATGGTATCCCCGGATTCCCCTTGAGTGATTTACACCGTTATACCGGCCAAGCCTTTTCTGACAACAAATTGGGGTTTAAACACCTCTATGAAACTGGCGATGATCAGCAGTGCCCCGGACATGTTAAACAGCAGGATGATTGCCAGCAGCAGTCCCATCAGTGTCTGGAATATCATCTTGGACATAAACCAGAACACAGGGCCGCACATCAGGGTCGTGGCGATAAAAACGATGGCTTTGCCCGTGGTGCCCAGCGCCTGACTGATGGCAGATTCAATCGTTCCCTTGTTTTGATACTCTGCAATGATATGGCTTACAAGATAAATGCCGCAGGCTACTCCGAGCCCAATGCCCACTGATGAAACCGGCAGGGTAGCGGTTGCCTTGCAGTCAACTGTCGCGTCAACCTAATTTTTATCAGTGGTTTCTCTTTAGCATTTTTATTACTACTATAGACACTTCGTTCTTGTATCCTAAAAAGGAATGAGAAATAAGTTGCCTGCTACCATTCGTCTGAAAAAATGCAACCTATTCTTTTCGAATAACTTATTTATAAAAAACCAAAGTCAGGTTTTTAAATTATTCTTTAATGCTGGCGACTTACACATCTTATGTCGGCGACCCTTGCGCTTCCGGTCTTGCCAGAAGTTCTTCAATCTTCGGGCACTCGCGCTCGCCAAGTTTTCCCTTCTTAGCAAGATCTTCCGCCACATCAGACAACCCGATCTCCGCAAGTCTCTTTTTAGTCGGCAGACCGTCAGTTGAGCAGCCGCGATAATGATAGTATTCTTCCAGCATGCCCGGATGATGGATCGGATCCTTCTCCCCGCGCCGGGTGCCCTGCCGCAGGTCATCCTTGCGCGTGATGCCCAGCAGCGCATTGAAGCTTTTCTCAACCTGGTATGCCCGCTCGGCTGCTTCATAGAGTTTACCTGGATCACGGCCCGTTGCCGCCTGGTAGATTTCCCCCATTTCCTCAACAAGAATGAGCGGATCGGCAAACACGTCGCAGCCTACCATGGGCACAAAACAGATGCCCAGGCAGTCCATGAGCATCTTGTAGTTCTCGCTCCACCAGACAACCCGGCCCTTGGCCGCGGGGTTGGCGTGCTCGAGTATTCCCTCCGGCAGATCCTTGCCGAAGATTCTCTCCATCATGTCCTGCAGGCCGATCATGGCAGGGAACGGGTGGCCTTTCAAATGGTCAGCGCCGCGGGTGGCAACGGATGAGGCAAGGCTCATGGCAATGGCCTGGGTGCAGTTGTAGGTGAAGGACTGGCCCTTGGTGTGAAAACCGTATTCCTGAGCATTGCCGCCAATGCGCGCAACCGCATCCGGCATGCTCTTGGCAAGGATATTGCCGAACCCTTCGCGCCGGGTAATTTTCATAATCATGTCAGAAATCACCCGCTCATCCCCCCACTCTAAGTGGATGCCGCCGGTATCCTCGGTCCCGATAATGCCCCGCTGATAGCATTCCATGGCCATGGCAAGGTTCCAGCCGAACTGGACGCAGTCCATGCCCATGCGGTTGACCAGGTCTGAGATATGCATTAGTGCCGGAAAATCAAAGAGGCCAAGCAGGGGGCCCATGTTGGTATAGTGGCCGAACTCAAGCTTATCAGTCTTCTCTCCCTTGAGCGGGCCTTCCTTCACTTCCCACTTCTGGGTGCATGCCACCGGGCAGCGGTAGCATGCGATCTGACCCGCCTTGTAGTTTTCCACCAGCTTGACAATATCATAGTTTTCAAGCTGCTCCGGGGTGATGCGCACCTGCTGGTTTTTGATGCGGGTCTGGTCGCTGCTCTGGGCGATGAGCATCAGCGAGCCGTATTCCTTGTGAGCAAAAAGGGCCGGGCCCTTGCCCCAGATGTCCCGGTAGCGTTTTACCAGCTCGTCAAACTTCGTTTCATCCGCGACCGGCACCGTGCCGTCAGCTTTCACGATTATCGCTTTCAGGTTCTTTGAGCCCATGACGCAGCCCATGCCGGCCCTGCCGTTAAAGCCTACCCGTTTGCTGCTGTTGCAGATATTTGCATACCTGACCAGATTTTCTCCGGCCGGCCCGATGCGGGCGGTTTCACACACGCCGTATTTTTCCTGGATCTTCTCATCAGTCGCATAGGTGTCAAGCCCCCACAGGTCGGTGGCTTCAACCAGCTCCGGCAGCCTGCCTTTCTCAATAAAAAGGGCCATTGGTTTTTTTGCCTTTCCCCTGAAGACAAGATGGTCATAGCCTGCCTGCTTCACCCGCGCCGGGAATGTCCCGCCGCCGTTTGAGTCGCCGAAGATTCTGGTAAGCGGGCTCTTTGCCGTGATGGTCATCCGCGACGAGCATGGAAATGCAGTACCAGTTAAAATGCCGAAGCCGAGTATGAGCGGGTTCTCCGGTGACAGCGGATCTATCTCTGGGTTTTTGCGCAAAGCATCATACAGCAATCGGGCATTAATACCTGCTCTGCCGGTGTAGCCGCTGATGAGTTCCTCTGAGAGTTCCTCTTCCCATACTTTCGCGTTGGTAAGGTCAACCTGGAGAATTTTTCCGCTCCAGCCACCGCTGCTTTGGGATTTACCCGGTGCTGATTTTTTCATGTGCTTTTCCTTTTCTGTATCTTGAAATAGCAAGATGAATCTACTTTTAAAAAGATATAAATGACTATGGGGTCTGATGCAAGGAGAAAGAGAAAAGATTGCTGCATGGCAGGGTTGTTATCTGGATTGACCCGGAGAAAAACGGCGGCGAAGTAACGATAAAAATTGAACGGGCAGTTTATGCCGATACTTCGGAAGGGGACCATTATCTCCACTGCCGCCCAGAGTATGGTAACCGGAGGCAATAAATTTATTGTATAGGAATTTCCTTTTTTGGAGACAGATGGTTTGGGAAGGCAAAAACATGAAAAAACAAATAGATGTAGGGAGAAACAAGCGAAGCGGTTCCGTCCTGCGCCTTAAAACTTCGCATGCGCTGTCGCTTCATGAGACCTATATTAATTGTCCGCCCGAAGGGCGTTAAGTTCAATTGAGGGTTCCGGGGTTATAATTAGCACTTACTGGTGTCAGTTATCGGGTACTTTTTAGTAAAAGTTCGCGCTTAAACCCGACAAAAGCCGCTTCTTCTATATCTAATCTCTCCCGGATGATTCGATTGAGCCAGTCTTCTAAACTGGTCTCACGATGTAATCGGGCAAAAAATGCTGCGCGTGCAGCAAGAGTAGCCGGGAGTAATAAAGAAGCCTGCTTTGATTTTCCCACTCTCGCAGGTTTTTCCCACGCGGAATCGTTCTCTGCCCGTGCAATTACAATCTCGTCAATTTTTTCTTCAGAGGTATTTTTACGTTTTGTTTTCATATAGCCCATCCTGTAATAATCCGGACGGGTTAATCTGAAAAATTATTTTTACAATATCACGTTGTGAATTCTTTCCCGGTCAGCCGCCGGTAGGCTTCAATATAGCGCTGGCTGGTTTTTTGAATGATCTCTACAGGAAGCGTGGGGGCAGGCGGTTTCTGATCCCAGGTAAGGCTGAGCAGGTAGTCACGCACAAACTGCTTGTCAAAGCTGTTCTGCGCTTTTCCCGGCGCGTATGAGTCCCCGGGCCAGAAGCGCGATGAGTCGGGCGTCAGCACTTCATCAATAAGAATAATCTCATTGTTGAGGGTACCGAATTCAAACTTGGTATCAGCAATTATTATTCCCCTTTCCTCTGCTATTGACCGGGCTTTCTGGTAGATGGCAATGGTAAGCTGCTTGAGCCTGGCTGCTGTCTCTTTGCCCACCAGTTTCTCCGCGGCTGAAAAATTGATATTTTCATCGTGGGTGCCTATTTCAGCCTTGGTCGAGGGAGTGAAAATCGGCTCGCCAAGCGAATCTGATTCCTTCAGGCCCGCGGGCAGCGGAATGCCGCAGATCGTCCCGCTCTTCTGATAATCCTTCCACCCGGAGCCGGAAAGATAGCCGCGCACCACGCACTCTACGGGAAGCGGCTTTGTTTTTTTGATGAGCATGCTGCGGCCGGAAAGAATATCCCGGTACTGCCGGCAGGCCGCGGGAAAATCTTCCACGCGGGTTGAGATGAGATGATGGGGCACAATGCCGGCCAGCTGGGAAAACCAGAACGCGGAAAGCTGGGTGAGGATCTTTCCCTTGCCGGGAATTCCGTTGGGGAGAATTACATCAAAGGCTGAGATGCGGTCGGTGGCAATCATCAGCAGCGCGTCGCCCATGTCGTATAGGTCCCGCACCTTGCCCCTGTTGAGCAGTTTTAAATCCTTAAATTCGGTCTGGAGAATGATCTGTTCGGCCATAATACCTTCCGGCAGCTGTCAGTTATACCTCATCATAGCGCTTTCCCGCGCGGGAAGAGCTCTTTTTAATTTTTGCCTGGGCTGCCTCAACCCCGGCCTGAAACGCCTTTTTATTCAGCTCTACAAACTGCTTGGGCACCCTGCGCAGCACCGCCTTTTCCATGGCAGACTCTGATATGTGGGAGAAAATCTGTGACATGGCCCCGAGCGCGACAATGTTGGCGACATTCTCCCGGCTGAACTTTTCCCGGGCAATCCGCGTGAAGGGGATGGCATACGCCGACGCGTCAGCGTTCTGAGACACGTAGGTCGAGTCAATAATTAAAATACCCTCGGGTTTTAAATACTGATAATTCTCGTCGCAGGCATCCTGACTCATGGCCAGCAGCAGGTCAAGCTCTGAGGCCTTGGGATAGTTTATCTCCTCATCGCTGATGACCACATCAGAGCGGCTGAAGCCGCCCCGTGCCGCAGCGCCATAGGCCTGCGTCTGGGCAACAATTTTTCCGTCATAAATGCCCGCGGCTTCTGCCACGATGATGCCGGCAAGGATTAGCCCCTGTCCGCCGAGCCCTGCCAGGCGAATTTCATACTGCTCTGCCATGAGAAATCCCTATTGCGGTGAACATTTTCTGCTCAGGCTTTTTGCGCCCGCTCCATAAGTTTTTCATATTCTTCGCAGTACTCGGGCTTATCCAGATCCGCCAGCACCCCGAGCACTGTTTTACCCCTGAGCTCTTCCGGGCTCATGCTCTGCACATCATGCATTGACACCAGGCTGTCCCGCTGCTGCTTGAGCATGCTGACCCCGTTGCCCAGGCGGTTATTGCGGCCATAAATAGTGGGGCACGGGGTTATTACCTCAAGTACGGAAAACCCTTTTTTGCTGATGGCCCTGGCCATCAGCTCATCAAGCTCATCGACATGGTAGGTGGAGCCGCGGGCAACAAATGCCGCACCTGCAGCTTCGGCAAGTTTGGGAACATCAAACGGGTTCTCAATATTGCCCATGCGCGCGGTTGATGCAATGCTGCCCAGCGGCGTGGTCGGGGAAATCTGCCCGCCGGTCATGCCGTAGATGCTGTTATTGAAGATGATGGCTGTCAGATCAATATTGCGCCGCGCCGCGTGAATAAAATGATTGCCGCCGATTGCCAGGGCATCGCCGTCGCCCATGGCAACAATGACCGCAAGCTCGGGACGCGCAAACTTTAGCCCCGTGGCAAACGCCAGGGCCCGGCCGTGGGTGGTGTGCAGGGTATTGAAATCCATGTAGGTGGAAACCCTTCCCGAGCAGCCGATGCCCGACACGATTGATGTCTTGTCCTTGGCCATACCCAGCGCATCAACAGCCCTGATCATAGAGCCCATGATGATCCCGTTGCCGCACCCCGGACACCAGATCAGGGGAAACTTCTTTTCATGCCTGAGGTACTGATACACATCTGCGTGCTCGGTTTTCATTTCCGCTCCCGCCGTTTGAGGCCGTAAATTATCTCCTGCGGTGTTATAAGCTCCCCGTCGATGCGGGACACTTTTTTCACCCTGAACCTGCCGTGACCGACCCGCACCACTTCGCGGTACAGCTGCCCCATGTTCATTTCCGGAACCACCAGCTCCTGAACCTGTTCCGGCAGAGATTCAACGGCGACGCGCGGGAACGGCCACAGGGTAGAGAGCTTCAGCAGCCCCACCTTCATCCCTTCTTTGCGCAGCATCAGCACCGCGCTTTTTGCCGACCGCGCGGTACAGCCATAGGCAACGATTGCGGCGGTAGCGTCTTCCATGAGAAACGTCTCATAGAGCATAATCTCTTCAAACCCCTGCCTGATTTTCCTGAACAGCCGCTGTATGAGCGATTCCACCTCATCTTTTTTGGTGGTGGGAAAGCCCATGCTGTCATGGGTCAGCCCGGTTATGTGGTAGCGGTAGCCGTCGCCGAAGGCAGCCATGGAAGGAACGCCGGTTTTGGTGTCCTCAAACGGCTTATACCACTCCGGTGGGCAGTCGGGACGGGGCCGCTCGACAACCTGGATGCTCTCCGGCTGGGGCAGGGTAACCTTTTCCCGCAGATGCCCGATGACCTCATCCATCAGAAGGATCACCGGCATGCGGTACTTCTCCGAAAAATTGACCGCGGTGACGGTCAGGTCAAATACCTCCCGCACCGAGGACGGACACAGGACAATGCTCGGGTGATCACCATGGGTGCCCCAGCGCGCCTGCATCACATCACCCTGGGCCGGCAGTGTAGGCATGCCGGTGCTGGGGCCGGCGCGCATCACATTCACCACCACGCACGGCACCTCCGCGATTGCCGCGAAGCCGAGGTTTTCCTGCATCAGGGAAAAGCCGGGGCCGCTGGTGGCGGTCATTGCCTTGAGACCGGCAATCGAAGCGCCGATGATAGCCGCCATGCTGCCGATCTCATCCTCCATCTGTATGAACCTGCCGCCGACTGCCGGGAGCCGGCTCGAGAGAATCTCGCCGATCTCGTTAGAAGGTGTAATGGGGTATCCGCCGTAAAACCGCACCCCCGCTGCAAGAGCTCCTTCAGCACAGGCCTCGTTTCCCATTAACAGTTTTGCTTCCATCAGATACGTGTCAATCCTTCCCTGGACACTGGTAATTAAAATCCCAAATTCTAATCTCTAAATTCTAAACAATATCAAATTACAAACTCAAATATCAAAACACCCTGTTCCCTGTTTATAGCATTGGTATTTTAAATTTATTTAGAATTTCTGATTTAGGATTTAGTATTTTGTTCTTCTCCGCGTCCTTCGATTATCCGCAAGGCAAAATCCGGGCAGCGGGTCACGCAGAACCCGCAACGGTTGCACTCGATGGGCTTCACCGCGCGCGGGTATCCTTCATCATCGGCAATAAAAACCTTGTGCGTGCACAGCTCCACGCAGATGCCGCAGCGCTTGCACCACTTGTCAAAAATATAGAACGAGACTTTAGGATATTTGCTCTTCTTCTTTTTCTCGGTGTATTTGACCTTGGTCTTCTTTGATAGCAAAAGCAACCACCTTAAGAGGGCGTTATTTCTTTTTCAATACCGAAGCCACCATCGCGCCGATCATTGCCGGATTGGTTTCCACGTGAATGCCTGCTGCCTTCCACGCAGCGTTCTTTTCAGCCGCCGTGCCGGTGCCGCCGGAAATGATCGCACCCGCGTGGCCCATGCGCCTGCCGGGAGGCGCGGTCTGGCCGGCAATAAAGCCGAACACCGGCTTCTTGAAATGTGCCTTGATATAGGCTGCGGCTTCCTCTTCAGCCGTTCCCCCGATCTCGCCGATGATAACCACCGCCTCAGTCTGCGGATCGTCGTTGAACAGGGGCAGGAGATCCATAAAGTTTGAGCCGACAATCGGGTCTCCACCGATGCCGATGCAGGTTGACTGGCCGATGCCGCGGTTGGTGAGCTGCCAGACCACTTCGTAGGTAAGGGTCCCGCTGCGCGATATCAGGCCGATGCTTCCTTCCCGGTGGATAAATCCGGGCATGATGCCGATCTTGCATTTCCCGGGGGAGATAAGCCCCGGGCAGTTGGGACCGATGAGCCGGGTCTTTTTTCCGGCCAGGCATTTTTTCACTTTCACCATGTCCAGCACCGGAATGCCTTCGGTGATGCAGACCACCAAGTCAAGGCCCCCGTCAATTGCTTCAATGATGGCGTCCGATGCAAACGCCGGCGGAACAAAAATGCAGGAGGCATTGGCTCCCTCCTTCTCCACCGCGTCAATCACCCGGTTGAAGATGGGAACTGTTTCTTCAAACTTCTGCCCGCCTTTTCCCGGCGTCACGCCGGCCACAACGCGCGTCCCGTACTCCATGCACTGTTTGGCGTGGAAGCTGCCTTCGCTGCCGGTTATTCCCTGGAAAACCACCCGCGTATTTTTATCTAAAAGTATGCTCATGACGGTTTCCTCCCGTCTCCTTATGCCCTGGCCAGGCGTGAAACCTTTTGTGCCGCATCTTCAAAGGTTGTCGCCACGTCAAATTTCAGCCCTGATTCTTTCAAGATGCGCCGCCCGTCCTCAACGTTAGTGCCTTCCAGCCGCACCACCAGGGGCAGCTTCATCTCAATGCGCTTTGCCGCCTCGACGATACCGGTTGCCACCCGGTCGCAGCGCAGAATTCCGCCGAAAATATTTATCAGCACGACTTTCACATGCGGGTCTGAAAGCAGAATGCGCAAGGCATTTTCCACCTGCTCGGCAGATGCGCCGCCGCCCACATCAAGAAAATTTGCCGGCGCGCCGCCCGCTATCTTGATGATGTCCATGGTTGCCATGGCCAGGCCGGCGCCATTGACCATGCAGCCCACATTGCCGTCAAGCTTTATATAGTTCAGCTTATTTTTGCCGGCTTCCACTTCCAGCGGCTCCTGCTCATCCACATCATAGAGCTCTTTCAGCTCGGGATGGCGGTAAAGGCCGTCGTCGTCAAACGTCATCTTCCCGTCAAGGGCCAGCAGGTTGCCGTCCCTGGTGATGACCAGGGGGTTTATCTCGATAAGCGAGCAATCCTTGGCGATGAAAATCTTGTACAGGCTGGAGATAAAAGGCGCCGCTTTCTTAACCAGGTCGGCATTCAAATTAAGGCCGTAAGAAATCTTCCGCGCATGATAGGCAGTAAATCCGGTGGCCGGGTCAACAGCTGCTTTGAGAATTTTCTCCGGGGTCCTGGCGGCAACTTCTTCAATCTCCATGCCCCCCGCTTCTGATGCCATGATAACCGGCACTGCCTGGGCACGGTCAATCACAACGCCCATGTAGAGCTCTTTTTCTACTGCCAGCCCTTCTTCAACCAGCACCTGCTTCACTTTTGTGCCCTGGGGGCCGGTCTGATGGGTCACCAGGTTCATGCCGATTATGGCTTTGGCCGCCTGGTATGCCTCGTCCGCGTTCCTGACAACTTTTACGCCGCCGCCCTTGCCGCGGCCGCCCGCGTGGATCTGGGCCTTGACCACCACGGTGCCGCCGAGCTTCTCTGCTATTGCTTTTGCTTCCTCGGGGGTTTTTGCAACCTCTCCGTGCGGAATGGGGATTCCGTATTCAGAAAAAATCTTCTTTGCCTGAAACTCATGAATCTTCATAGCTCACCGCAACGTAAATCCTTTCCGGGTTAACCATATCCTCTGTCCTGTTACCCGATATGCTAAAGCTCCCTGGTGTAATAGCCCTCTTCATACAGCTTGTCATCATGGCGCAGCTGCCAGCGGATGAGAACCGCGGCAAGCAGTATCAGCAGCCATAAACCGATAAGCCAGTAAATCCGCTCCGCGGTTATTGTACGCGCCTTCTCCACCGCTTCGAGGGAAATGCTTCCGGCACCGGCGGCTTCTTCTTTCTTTATCTCCGTGGCCGGTATGGTTTTCATCGGGGCAGCTTCTTCGGCATGCGCCGGGGGGCTCACGAAAAAGTTCATGATACCTGCTGCTGCGCAGGCAAACAGTAGCGAGCATGCAAGAATGCGTTTCATAGAAAGATTCCTGTTACGACCTGGTTAAAAGAAAAATCCGATCGCGGTACAAACTAAAAAAACCAACAGGCTGACTACGGCAAAGGCGGTAAACAGCGGGCTCCGTTCATTGCGCTGCGATTTCCAGTCGACAAACGGCGCGCAGAATATAACCACTGCCGCCAGCGCCAGCCCGGTTATGCCGACCACTTCTCCCTCTATGCCCAGCACATAGGTGGGAATCCATTTAAGTATCTGGTAGACCCAGAGGAAGAACCAGTCCGGCTTCACGCCCACCGGCGCCGGCTTCAGGTAATCAATGACCGATCCCAGCTCTGAGGGCATGCATATGGCAAGGGTAAACAAAAGACCCACCAGCACCAGGCCGTTTATTGCGTCATGCCATACAAAATGGGGAAACATGGGCTTGGCGGGGATTTTCTTCTTTTCTTCCCTGGCCTTTTTTTCAATTGACACCGGGACGCTCATCCCGTGCATCTGGACGAGTATGATATGAATAGCAAGCACTGCTAAAAGCGCCAGCGGCAGCACGCCCACGTGCAGGGCAAAGAACCGGTTCAGGGTATGCGCCCCCACCTGGGCTCCGCCGCGCAGGAACTCCAGAACGTACTGGCCGACCACCGGAATAGCGCCCGGCATGTCAGTGCCCACGTTCAGGGCAAAGAAGGCGCGCTCATCAAAGGGCAGCGTGTAGCCGGTGTAGCCTAGAAACAGCACCAGCAGGAACATCACCATGCCGGTAAGCCAGGTGAATTCACGCGGCCGGCGGTAGGCCTTAACCAGAAACGTGGAAAAAAAGTGGACAAAGGCGATTAAAATCATCAGGTTGCTTGCCCAGTGGTGCACCGAGCGGATCAGCCAGCCGTAGGGCAGTTTGACCATGATCTCGGCAACGCTCTGGTACGCGGTCTCCGCTGTCGGCTTGTAGTAAAAAAGAAGTATCGGGCCGGTCACCATCTGGATCATAAATAATATGAGGAGCAGCGCTCCCATGTAGTACCAGATGGTGTGCTTGTGGACCGGCACCAGCTTCTTGCGCGCCAGATCGATGAGCGCCCCCAGCATGAGCCGCTCATCAAGAGCTTTTTTTACCTGGATCTTCTGTTCTTCCATGGTGTTATTTCAACCAACAAATTTCCCTGCGATTAATGTATCCTCAAGCCTTTTTAGCTTCCGCCCCGCCCTCTTCCGGGTGGCTAATGACCATAACATCCCCCTCCTGCTTTACGCTAAATGCCAGCAGCGGCTTGGGCGGAGGGCCGGCGATATTTTTCCCGGTTATATCAAAATAACCGTCATGGCACGCGCAGTGAAAGGTTTTCGTGTCCGGCTTATAGTTCACATTGCAGTCAAGGTGCGTGCACTTGGCGCTGAACGCTTTGACCTCTCCGGCCTCGGTCCGCACCAGGATGCCCGGCAGATACCCGTACTGGAAATAGACCGCTGAGTTGGGTGCGAGCTTCTCGATGTCGGCCAGCGTAATGGTTACTGCTTTGGGAAGCGGCAGCTTCTTTTCATAATAGAGAAACCGCACCACCGGATAAGCGAGATAGGCAGCCACTGAGCCCAGGCTCCCGTAAATCAAGCCGGTAAAAAAATCTCTTCTTGAAAGCAGCGATTCCTTGATCTTCATCAGAACCCCTTTAAAAGCTGTGAGCTGTCAGCTGTCGGCTGTCAGCTTTTTTACAGCAATCTGAAAAACTTCTTAAACCGGTACAGCGTCAGTTGGCGCTTGAGCGCAAGGATGGTGTCCGTCGGACGGATGTCCTTGGGACAGGCATCAATGCAGCGGAAAATAGTGCGGCAGTTCCACACGCCGTTGCGCCGGTCAACCTTCGCGAGAAACTTCGGGCCCCGCTGGTCACGGGAGTCGCTCATGAAGCGGAACAGCTTGGCAATGGCTGCCGGCCCCAGGTACTCCTCATCAAACCCGAGCACCGGGCAGGCCCCG
>Ga0209777_10002015_pt1 | contig 27759 bp, 51 predicted proteins | sample FrelakmetHBP12HB_FD_187147 | JGI IMG/M metagenome (GOLD analysis project Ga0209777, IMG submission 187147) | Freshwater lake sediment microbial communities from the University of Notre Dame, USA, for methane emissions studies -HBP12 HB (SPAdes)... | ecosystem: Environmental > Aquatic >...
CTAAATTATATTCCTCATCTGGTTCAAGAACTATACCATCTTTATACACAACAAAATCTTTGCGATCCCATGGAATGTTATCTGTAATTATAATTTCTTTAGTATCAACTATCTCTTGAGTAACATTTAATCTTAGATTATCTTTTTTCATTATCATAAAACGATATACATTTTCTTCAACTATAGATTTATCGACCACGTTTGTATTTTTATAGATAACACCATACTGTTTTGCTTTTAACTGATAGATAAGATCTAATACATATTTCTCATATAATGCTGGAAGAATAGTTGGATCAGAACAAACTGGTTCTTCACTATCAAAATTATCGAATTTATTTAAACAGAATGCTTCCAGATAACAGTATATTAGTTTCGATATACAACTAGTTAAATTCGTATAATTAACAACAGTTAAATCATATATACCAAACACCTTATAATCAAATAACATATCAAGCATCATTAAATCTTGATCAGTAAAATTAAATACATTATTTTGAATTGATATTGGTGGTGGTGTTGGCGGATAAGGATAAATTACTTGCTCACCAGATTTTACAAGTGGAAAATTAGATGTTAAAAAATTTTCAGTAGTATAACTGATATAAGGAGACCTATCTTTTTCAGCCACATCATATGGTAGTGTTGGTGGTGTGTTTGCAGATGCTTCAAGATAGTCTAGACCTGAATCATAGATGACATTATTTTCTGGTTGGGTTGGTGGATAATGTTCTCCGGTAGTATCAAAGATACTCATGAACTGTTCACTATCAGCGGCGAATACAGTACAAAACCATCTATATAATTGAATACGATTCAATACATTTTTATCAGGAATAAGATTTAGATTACAAGATCTGTATTCATAAATGTAAGGTCTATAAATTGTTCCTGAACTAGAAGAACTAGAACTTGGTTCAGAAAGATCAGGATGAAAACACTCATTAAAAAGTAATTCTAAAACACTATTTGGTTCTCTCCAATAATCAGAAATTGTAGTTGGGGTATTACAATATGTATCAGCAACCGGAGAGGACTTTAGTATACGGATCATCCAATAGTTAAGTTCGGGCACAAGTATAATACTATTCATTTTTATCTCCTGAACTTACTAATTCTTTAAACTGATTAATCACTTGTTCTTTATTTTCTTTCCATTGTTTTTCAGATACTCTGAATATTATTAATCCTGTTTTTTGATAATCTTCGTCTTTTTGTTTATCGTGTTTTTTTGACCATGAATTGTTATGCCACGGTTCATCAAACTCAATCACCAGATTAAGTTCTTTGATATAACCATCTGGAAAATATCCAATAATTTTTGCATTATTATCTATAAAATAAGGTGAATGAACTTGAAGATCTGAGATGAATGATTTTTCATTTTTGCCTTTTGATGGTGAAAAGGTCTGTCCATCTTTTAATCCAGCAGTAACAGTGGCTATCATTTGCTCTCTTGCAAATTGTCTAAATTCAAATGTCTTTGCATAATTATCAACACCATGATGTTCAATGCATGATTGTTTTCCTTTTTCTCGAACTATTTCTGATTGATATGGGTGTTTAACACCATAATTTTCTAGACACGTCTGTATTTTTCTTTCTTTAATTTCTTCTAATTGATTAATATTTTTAACACCATATATTTTAAAACACGTTTGATTTATTCGTTCTTGAATTTCTTTGGATTGCAAAGAATATTCAACACCGTGATTTTTTATCATTGTATGTTTAAATTTTAAATGTGATTCTTCTGACTGTAATGCGTGTTCTACACCATGACGTCTCATCATTGTTTGTTTAAACTTTTCTCTTATTTTTTTTGATTGATGTGAATGTTCGACACCAAAATGATTCAAACATGTTTGTTTATTTTTTTCTTTAATTTCTTTAACTTGCATTGGATGTTCAGTACCAAAATGTTTTAAATATGTTTGTTTAGATTTTTCTTGAAATTCTTTTGATTGTAATGGACTTTCGACACCATATTTATTCATACATGTTTGTTTATATTTTTCTTTAAATTCTTTAGATCTACTATTATGTCCGATACAAAATTTACTAGATAATAATTTTACTTCTTTACCACAACCACATTCACATAGTTTCATAATTTAATCTTTTTTTACTCCAGCACCTTTTATCATCTTATCCCAATTCTTCTTTTTATTTTCATAATCTTTTGTTCGTGTAGGTAAACTTTCATATGCGTTAATGCCCGCAGAACAATTCATCGTTTCATCTAAAATCTTAGAGACTTTTGTAAATTTATTCATCGAATAACTCCTTATAAATACTTTTTATTTTGTTCTAAAATCCTAAAAACCAATTTATTTTTCTTACTTTGGATAGAAAAAAAATATCATATATATTAATTTATGAAGAAGTGAATGTTGCTAGAAAGTTTCGAAACAGTATTTACTTCAAGTTGCAAAAATGAATGGAGTCAGAAACATGACCATGGCGAAAAGTTTCGATGCGTTGGTGGTTACAAACGAGGGGTTGATTGCTGCTATCCCCCATAATAAAAGTATTATGAAAGGGAATAGCAACAAGGATGTTCATCAAGAGGTCGCGGCAGCAATTGACGCGAGAGAGGAAAAGAATGAGTTTCTGCTTCGTGCTGCAATGGAATTGATTCGTGACACTCAGCGTGTCTCGACATCGTCCATGCAGCGTCGTCTGGGAATCAGTTACAGTCGTGCCAATCTTGTGGTGGAAACACTGCAGGAACGGGGTATCATCGGTCCAGCACGAGGAGATGAACCTCGTGAGATTCTGGTGGATCTGGAAGATATGCTCGCCGATAACTTCGAAAAAGAAGAATCTCGTCCAGGTGCCAAGAAGGGTCGTTGGGAAGATTTCCGGGATAACGCTGACTTCGGAATGGAAGCGATTGTTCAGAGAGATGTTCTTCCGACTCTCATTGATATCATGGGTGATATCAAACGGAAGACGGTAGCTGAACACACTCGGCTTCTTTCCGATACTAACCCAGAAACTGCACTGGAACGAGAATACCGTTTGGGTGTTCTGTCGAAGATCATTCAGACAGCGAATCAGATTCCAAGTCGCCCGGTTCGTGTTCATGCTGATAATGTGCAAGCGGCACATGCTGAAAACGAAGAAATCATGAAGAAGATTTATTCATTTCTTGAAGGAATGGGTAAGTCGTTCAACACCCTCATGGGTGGCGAGCTTGATGAAGTTATCAAGAATCGTCGCGAGGTGACGGTCGGAATTCTGAAACGTAAGGGTTACCCTCTTTGTGAAATTATGACTCCCGATGCTAAAGTTCGGTTTGGCTTCGTGGGTTATATTCCTGATGAGGAAGATCCGTTCCGTGAGATCGACTGGACGAAGGATCAGATCAGGATGTCGGTTGTGTTTAAAGATCCGGCTGCAAAGCGCGGAGAAGACAACCGTCTTCGGATCCCGCATGAGTTGGGTTTGCGTTACAGTAACCTGAATTCTCTCAATGGACTGATCAAGTTATTAATTTGGGAACATTACAAACCGTACAACAAGTTTGTCAATGAGTTTCAGGCCCGTAGGTTTTCATCTGCTCATGGTGAGACTACAGATGAAAACGGTATCCGTTGGATTAAACGGAACAACGAGATGGTGGTCACGGCAATCGACGAGAAGGGTGTATTCGGTAACATCGGCACTGTTCTTGGGGTTGGCAAGATCATCAAGACCAAGAACAACGCAAGTTTCACTTGGTGGGAGACAAACGATCCCACTCTGCCTCGTAACTCGTTGATCAAAGCGGCGACTGAGAACATCATCAAGATCGCCAGTACAGCTCGGATTGAGACTTAATTAGTCTTAGTCTGGGTTGTAAGTGAAAGGGATAGTCTAAAAAACTATCCCTTTCTTTTTTCTGAAAGTTTTATTTATGAACATAGAAAAACAAACAAAAGAATATCAGAAGTTTTCTAAGTACTATTCTATTCGAGATCAGGTACTAGAAAAGTTTTTAAGATCAAATACCTTTCTCCCATTTGGATTAGAGTCATTAAAGTATCCAACAATTTTTACTTCCAATGTTCCACTTGGAGCTCCCGCAGCAACAGATTTTAAACATATCTTTATTAATCCAGAAGATGTATTCTTTTCTGAGATTAAAGTTGATGTTCATTCAGGATTAACTTTTGCATATCTCCATGAAACGTGTCATAATATTTTCAATCATTCCAGCAGAGGAATTGGAAAAGATCAACACTTATGGGGATACGCAACTGATTTCTTTATCAATCTATTTCTTAGAAATATTGAAATAGAAAATAAAGAATGGGATGAACAATCAGCACTCATTTCAATGAAGATAGATCAATACTCTGATAAGATTCTTTTCTCTACTAAATTTGAAAATATGATTGAAGAAGAGATTTATGCAAAGCTTCAGAAAGATGGAAATTTTAAAAAGAAAGAATCTCAGCAATCATATAAAGATTTCTTAGATGGTGTTGGTCTCCCTAGTAATGAAGTTCCTGATGATGCACAAATTAAGATTACTGAAACAGAATTAAATTTTGATGGTAAGAATAAGAAGAAAACATTTGTAGAATTTCCCAAGGGTGAACAGATTGATCAAGGTAAAGAATCAGAAGAATCTTTTGATAGTAATCTAGCTAAGACAATGTTCGAGTCTAGGATTATGAATCGAGGATTCCAAAGTTCTCAATTTGAAAAGTTTATCAAACGGATCTTCAAAGTTAGTGTTCCTTGGGATACTATCTTAAAGGATTCTATTCTTATTGAATTGCAAAAGAAGGGTGATATCAATTACTCTCGTCCAAGACTTGCATGGCTTTGCAACCCAACAATGTCATATTTAGCTAATATTACAGAAGAAGAAACCCTAGGAACTGCAATTATCGCTATTGATTCTTCTGGTTCTGTTAATGATGATGATATCGCAAAAGCAATTAATTTGATTGAACAATCTTCATCTTATTACAAAGATCTTATAATTTTAATACATGATACCAAAATCGTATTTGAAAAGAAATATACTGAATCCTTAACTGAAAAAGATATTGATGAATTATTAATTCGACGAGCCTGCGGTGGAACCAATCACTCCTGTATTTTTCAACGGGTGATTGAACTTTCAAAACAAAATGATGCTCTTATAAGTATTGTTCTTTGTATCACAGATCTTTTTAGTGATATAGAAGAAAGTCAAAAAATTCTTTCTTCTGGTATTCCTAGGATTTATATTCGAAGTAATAAAGAATATAATACAGAAAAGATAACTGGAAAGATAATAAATATAGAATGAATAAATTATAAAGTTATAAGTAAAAAAGGAAAAATATGAAATCAATGATAATAGATGAAGATCTTCATCGTATATTAAAAGTACTTTCTGCAGAAAAAGTTAGATCAATTAGAAGTTTAATTTGTGAAGCTTTAGTTGATTTATTTAGAAAGTATAATAAAGAAGTTCCAAAAAATTTAGAGACTTATCATGAACGAAATATATAAATTATGCGAGTGTGGGTGTGGCAATAATGTTACTAATGAAAAAAATAGATTTTTACCTGGTCATCATAGATTTGGTAAGACCTCATGGAATAAAGGAAAACCATTTTCAAATGATATTAAGTTAAAAATTTCTAAATCGTTAACAGGGAAAAAATTATCAATAGAACATAAACAATTACTATCTGAAAAAAATAAAGGAAAAATTTTTTCTGAAAATCATAAGTTAGCTTTATCTATTGCTGCAACAGGAAGACATCTTTCTGCTGATCATAAATTAAGATGTTCTATTAATCATAAAGGAGGAAAGAAAAAAGGATCAAAAAGCAATATTGAAACGAGATTGAAATTATCAATAGCTAATAAAGGAAAAAAACTATCAGAACAACATAAATTAAAAATAGGTAAAAAATCTAAAGGCCGAACGCATAGTCAAGATACTAAATTAAAACTTAGAAAATTAACAATTAATCGTATTGAAATTCAAAAATTAAATGGGGAACCATTAATGCCATGTATTGGAAATATAGAACGACCGTGTTTAAATAAATTAGAATCAATCATTAGTAAAAAGATTATTCGTAGCGATCACAACATCTTTGATTTAGTTGCTTTCTTTCCTGATGGTCATATTCCAGAACTAAAACTTTTTATTGAATTCGATGAAAAAAATCATTTTGAAGATAAAGAAATGACTATTCTGAAACAAAAAGATATTGAAAGACAATTAATTTTGGCATCGCTTGGTTATATAGTTTTTAGAATTTCTGAAAAACAATGGAATGAAAATAAAGAAAAAGTCACAAAGGATTTTACAACTCTATGTCAGCAACTGAACTCTCCCTCAACGAATCAAAAAGATTCATCATTAACAATATAAAGTATCAACAAAAATCAATCAAAGAAGATAAACCCGCAAGTTGTATTTATCTGTCAGGTCCACCCGGATGTGGCAAGAGTTCTCTGATTGAGCAAATTGCATCTGAACTTGGAATGGGATTAAATGTTCAATATCTCGCTACTCTTCTTTTAGAAGCATTTGGAATGCCATTACCTACTTTAGATCCAAAAGCAGAATTTCAACGATGGTCAAATCCAGAATTCTTTTCTGTTGATAATTTAAAGATTCAACCACAATCTAATAAAGATGAAAAATGGATAATTTTATTTTTCGATGATTTGCATCTTGCTCCTAAAAGTATTCAAAATTATTTATTTCAATTGTTTTTAGGCAGATCTATCCATAACAAGAAACTTCCAAATAATTTCATAATTATCCTCGCGGGTAACCGTAGTACAGATAGGGCCGGGTGTCAACCTTTAATGAGCCCTGTTGTTAATAGAGTTCAAATGCTAGATGTTTCACTGTCGGCGGATGATTGGATTCAAAATTTCGCTATAAATTATGGTGTGCGTCAGGACATTATATCTTTTATTGGATTATATCCAACTCTTCTGCAAAGTCCACCATTTGAGAGCGCTCCCTTTGCTAGTCCGAGATCATGGACTTATTTCTCTGATAGCTTGAATCAATTCTCATCCGAGCAAGAATTATCAACTAATGATTATCTTGTTCTTGGACAAGGTCATATTGGACAAGAATATTCTTGTAAATTTGTAGAATTTATTAAGTTATTTTGTAAATGGAATGCAAAAGAGTTTTTAACAGAAAAAGTATCACTTCCTGATTTTACAGGTTTATCTAAAATAGATTGTTATACTTTGATGTCTTCAATAACATCAGAATTTATAAAAAATCTTAGAGTGAAAAACTATGATCTATCTAATGAAGAAATTCAAAATGAAATAAAAGTAGTTTCTGAATTATTCAATAAACTGATTATAAATGCGAAAGAAATAATTCCTTTGGGTCTCAGATTAATTTACTTATCTGAGAATTCGAAAACTAAACAAGCTGCTGTATTTATGACTTTGATGAAGTCAAATCCAGCATTACTCGAAGCTGCTAAAACGATTCTGAATGTAAAAAAATAGCGATGAAAAAGGACCCTGGAATTCTAATGAAAGAATTCCAGGGTCTTTTGATTTCAAGATTTAGTAAGATTCATTTTGTTTCATTTGAGCTGCTTTTTTTTCTCTGCGTTTCTTAAGAGCATGTCCTACACTGACACCAATAGCACTACCGATAGCGCCGGCTGCAGCCATCTTTGCAAGATTTTTTCCATGATAATGTTTACCATGTATTCTTTTTGCTGTATCAATAATTTCTTCTTTTGTTTTACCACTAACATCTTTAGCTATATTAATCATTTTATTATGATGGTGTGCTTGTGCTCCAGCACTAAATGCAGCGCCACCAGCAGCACCAATCGCCATTTTTTTACCAAGACTTATTTTTTTCTTATCTTCTTGTGTAGCTTCGATCACTAGTTTATATCCATCTTGTTTCATATTATTTTCCTTCTTTAAAGATTTCTATACACAAACACATTTTAATTTATTCTTGTGCTCTTCTCAACTCTTCTTGAACATCTCCAATCTCATGTGCTTTCTCATTAAATGTTTTTACTGGTGGTGTTCTTCCATTATACTCAGTAACAATTTTACCAATAGTATAATCAGCAATATACTTAATACAACTATAAATATGTTTATCAAAACCCACAAAAAAATATGGGTTTCTTGTCTTGGGAGCTATCTTAGCAAATTCTGCTGGATATTTTTCTGGCCATAACAAACTACCCAATCTATTAAAGATATAAGCGTAGTTATATCCAAATGCGGGAGCATTAGAATATACTTTGAATTTTGTGTCTAAAGTCATTCTTCCTTCTGTATGAAGTTCAAATACAATATCATACTTGATTCTTGGTTCTTTTTCAGACGGACATAAAAGATAGATAGTAATTTTAGTTGATTCTTTTTTACATCCAACAACTTCTATTCGATCTTTGATTGAACTATATGTCTGTTCTAGTTTAGTAAGAATATCCTTTACTTTTAATGCAGATTGACCTTTTTTAATATTGTTTATGATAGATCTAAGTGTTAACATGAAAGATTCCTATTTTAAAAGTTTGATTAAATTATAGGTTGTTACATAAATAAGGAGACTAAACGATGGCTATTCGAATGTTTAAAATGGTAACGGGTGAGTATCTTTTGGGTGAAGTTTCAGATATCGATGGAAATAAGTTAATGACAAGTCCTATGGTTGTACATGCTAAACCACATGAATCAGGACAACTTGCTTTAAACTTAATGCCTGCTAATCTTTTTGCTTCAGCTAAAGATGAATCAATTCCCATCAAGGATATTCATGTTCTTTTTGAAGTACAGAATATCCAAGAGGGATTACAAGCCGAATATCTAAGAATCACCAGCGGTCTTCTTATGATTTCAAAAAACTTTAAGAAGTAATCTAATTAGAATACGCTTACACCACCACTCTTTTTACTCTTCTTAGAAGGTTGATCTTCTGGACCAAGAGTAGAATGGTGTGGTGGTTTAGCTACTGTTTGTTTCGCTCTTGCTGCAATTCTTTGCTGATACTTTCTTTTTCTTCTTTCCCAATTCCAGATTTGTGTTTGGATACTATGAGTACATTTCTCGGGGTTGGGTTTATCTTTACAACTACCAAGTGCTTCTCTGCATTTTTGAATTGCTGCTTCACATGCTTCAATTTTGAAAGTACTTACACATATATCTTTTGCAACTCCCTGTTTGCCTCTGCAATGTTTTGCTGCATCTGAAAGATATTTTTGATATATATGATTAGCAAGAATTGCTAAACCAGTTAACCCCATCATAGCAAGAATAATTGCTCCATTATGTCTTATCGCATTACCATATCTTTTTTTAAGACCAGTAATATCTTTTAATCTAGCATCTTTCAATCTCTGTTTTGCCATTATTATTTCATCTTGTGTCGATACAAGTGTGTTGCCTTTAAGATCTTTATATTCTGACCCTGCTTTTTTTAGTGCCGTTGACAATTTATCTAATGCTCTGGTTGTTCTTTTCATTGTTGGAAAAATAATTTTCCCGTGTGTAAGTGTTGCAACCTTATCAGCAATTGTTTCATACATTTTACTAGATATTACTCTTAGATTTGTCATCTGCGCATGTGCTTCTGGTGGATTTTCTGCGGACATCTTAATAACCCACATAGTACCACCCATGGCACCACCGGTTTTAATTGCTCCTTGAAGATCAATATGATCACCTTCTGCTTCCTGCAATATAATATTATCTCTGCGACTAGAAAATAATGATTCCGTCATACACACTCTAGTATTTTGTTTCTGCAGTTCTTCATTATATTTAGATTCAAGTAAAGTTTTGCAACCAACGTTATCTTCTAGCATGATAACATCTTTAGCTAAATCTTCAATCTGGTTTTCATCCATTCGTTCAATAAATTCACAGATACCAACTCTATCAGATACTCCGTATTCTCCAAGCATAGTCAGTTCCATTAGAGCCATCTTAACAGGCGACATTTTTTGAGTGGTGTTATTCATATTATTCCTTTGTGTAAATAAATCACGCTCTTTTTATTTTGTTCTAAATTACCCTTTTAGTAATTTTTTTAAATCGGAAATAGTTTCTTCTGTATTTCTATGTAAGATTCCTGTCCCGCCCGCCTTAGTCCAATCTTTAATATTACTTGGTCTATCATCAACTAAGATATAACCAGGTTTAGCGTGACGATGTTTATCTTTTGATTTTTCTAAGATTAATTTCACATCAGGACCAAGTTGTTGTCTTACCCATATTTCTTTTCCTGTTCGACTACTTCTATCATTAGTCGGAGCACTTAATATAATAGGATGAAGATGTTTACAAAAATCCCATAATTCTTTTCCATCAGGCATCCATTCTAAATTCTTCCAAAATGTTTCATCAACTCTGGAAAGAAGTACCCAAATAAAACTATCACCTCGTTTAGCTTTTATTTCATCAATCGTACCATAACCAAATTGTTCTATACCTTTTTCGAAATTAACTAACACACCATCCAGATCAAGAAATAATTTTGGTTTTATAACCATTTCGGATATCAAGAAACTATTGATTACTTTCATATTATTTGTTCTTCAAAAAGATAAGCGAATCATATCTCAACCCGATCTATTTTTAAGTGAGAACAAATTAAAAAGATTCAAGTAATAGTATGATAGAGATAGGATTAGAAACTTCTAAGAATTACAAGTATCTAAATTCTATTAGATTTTTATTGGAGATCAATATGAGTAATTATTTTATTGGTGATACCTGGAATAATGAAAAAATGAAAGCTCTTTACGAATTAAAAACAAAGAGTAAATTAACATACCGAGAAATAAAAGAGAAATTGAATCTTCCGACTATTGACTGCGCCAAATCTAAATTCAATACAACCAACTGGGAAATATTTTTTAACGGAGATGAAACTGGATGGAGTGATGAAGAAAAATCAGAATTGTATAATTTAAAAAATAAACAAAAATTAACATTTCCTCAAGTAGCAAAGAAATTAAATAGAACAGTAAAATCTGTTCAGCATTCATATTATGATACTGATTGGGATAAATTCTTAAAAGAATATTCACCTAAGAAGAAACAAAAAGAAGCAATTCAAACACAAGAAATTTCTGATTCAGCATATATTGATAATTTAGTTAAGGGGATTATTGAAGTATCACGTCATGATCCAGATACATTGCGAAATCTTACTAAAAATCAATTTAGAAGCAAAATTATTATTAATGGTAGTTTACCAATTTCATTTATTGAATTAAAGAAAAAAGCTTTATATGAATTAGAACAAGTTGGATATTCTTACCCAAGTATTAAGAATTTTTCAGAAGGAACCTATATTATAGTGGGAGATACTCATGGTAAACATACACGAACAGGTATGTTTAAATTATTGAATAATTTGAATAATCATTTAAAAGCTGATAGAATTATTCATGTTGGTCACTTTGTGGATGATGATAATGATTTCAATTATAATTGGGAAAAGTTTTCTAATCTTACTATATTAGCAAAAGAAGAAGAACTTAAATTATATCCAAAGAAACAAATCTGCAAAGATATTGTTAGACAAGAAATCTTTCTTGGTGAAAAATTATCAATATCAAATCAAGATATTATTACTGATTATGTTCAAACTGCTTTGACTAAAGGGATATCTCCAGAATTTTTTGAAGGTAGTACTATATGTAATTTGCATAGACATGAATTTGATACTCGGTGTACTGAGAAAGATATATTTTCTTGTATTGCTAGTCCTGGTTGTTTGTGTGAAAATCATATTGTGTATACCGTAAAACAGCAAGATTTTACAGATGGTCGAACTGTAAAACAAACTTTTCCAACCGGATATAAAAAATATAGAAGAATGCAACACATGTATAAAACATGGCAGCAGGGACTAATTGTTGTCCATGTTGATAAGAATGGCGACTTCTCTATTATAATGTGCCGTATCCGTAAAACTTCTGGTGGTTATACTACTTCTTATTTTGATAAGATTATTACTGAAACAGAAGTTTTAAATCCCGATGAAAAATCATTTATTAATTCAGATCTCCATACTGATTACCATGACCGCAACGTTTTAGATATCCAGGAACAAATAGTAAAAGATTACAAGCCAGATATTTTTACATGTCTTGGTGATATCACAGAGAATAAAGCAATTAATCATCATGAGTTTGCGAAGTTTGGTAGTATGAGGGTGGAGAAAAAGATTTTAAAAGAGAGTTCCTCAACCAATTATTTGTTAACTAAGATGTCTAAATGGGCAAAGAGAAGAATTTTACTTTTAGGTAATCATGAACGATTTTATCAAGATCTGATTGATAAACTACCGCAGTTCGCAGAGATATTAGATTTCAATTTCATTAGCGGTATTCAAGATCTTGGAATCGAAGTAATTGATTTAAAACAAATGAAAAAAATTGCCAATATGAATTTAACTCATGGTAATATGCAAATGTATGGTCAGAAGGGTGGGATGTTCTTAGATAAGTTATTTAGAACTTATGGAAGAAATACTATTGTTGGACATACTCATTATCCTTCTTGTCGTTTTGATTGCTATACTGTTGGATTAAGTGGTAAGTTAAATTTAGAATATAATGAAACCAACGCAAGTAAATGGACTCATAGTTGTATTTTAGCAAATAGTTTTGAAGGTACATCTTTCATTACAAATATTCTAATTGTAAATGATAAAACAATACTTAATAAAAAATGTTATAAACCGATTAATCCAGAAAATTGGACAGTACCAAAATATAAAGTAAAGATGATTTATTCTTTTATGGAGTAACATGTACGAACTAACCGAAGAAGAAAAAGAGCAACGTAAAAGATTAGATGAAAGATTAAAGGGAAAGAAGAGAGAACCATGTCCTGAATCTGATTTCATGATATGTTATGATGAGGATTTTATTTATGAATCAAATCGATCTGCAAAAACTTAAAAAAATGTCAAAGCATGTAAAAGGAAAAAAAATTCCATCAAATATTCCTACTGGTAAAGTTGGATGTCCAACATGTACTAAAAAGTTTTCACGTTAACAAATAGGAGATTACATAACATGGCTAAGAAAAGAAATAAGAAATATGGTTGGATTCCGGATCTTCCAGATCATCGTGACATTAAATTCTGTGCAGCATTACATGCAGAACAGCCACCGACAGTGCTGCCTCCAAGTGTAGATTTGAGACCAGGAATGCCGGCAGTATATGATCAAGGTCAATTGGGTTCTTGTACTGCAAATGCAATTGGTGCTGCTCATGAATATATGCAGATGAAACAAAAGAAAACCAACCCATTTATTCCATCAAGACTCTTTATCTATTATAATGAACGAGATATGGAAGGTACGGTTAGAAGTGATTCTGGTGCTCAAATTCGAGATGGTGTAAAGAGTATTGCAAATCTCGGTGTATGTCCAGAAACCGAGTGGCAGTATAATATAGATACATTTAGAAATAAACCATCTGTTCAATGTTATAAAGATGCTCTTAATAATCAAGCACTAAATTACTACTCTGTCCCCCAAACTCTAATTGATATGAAAACCTGTTTGGCTTCTGGGTTTCCTATCATATTAGGATTCTCAGTATACGAAGGATTTGAATCCCAAGAAGTTGCTGTTACAGGAATAGTTCAAGATCCACAACCAAATGAATCACAGATGGGCGGTCATGCTGTTCTTGCTGTTGGGTATGATGATTCACTTTCAAGATTTATTATAAGAAACTCTTGGAGTGCTAACTGGGGAATGGCTGGTTATTGCACTCTCACGTATAATTATTTAACCAATCCCGATCTTGCTTGTGATTTTTGGGCAATTAAACTTGTTGAATAGAATATTGAATTGAGACTTCTTTCTATATATATTTATTTATGAATAGAAGGAATTTAGTTGCTTATAAGTTACATCAATTTAGTGTCGAATCATTTTCATAATAGAGAATGATCAGATCTAAATTGATGTAACTTAATTTTTGCGCATTGTTTATTCGCTTATTTCTTCTTCTGTTTTTTATTTGAAAAAGGAATTTATATATGAAAGTTACGTTGACATATAATGATCCAATTAAACAAGGAAATCAAGTTATAAAATCATGGATGTTTCCTGATAAAAATGAAAAAATACTTCGTGATTTGATGACGAAATTTAATGGCGAAGGATTAACAATTCTTCCCGTAGAAATAGAATCTCAGTATCCAGATGGTTCGAAAGAAACTGTACTTGTTATGATTTCTTCTTTGTGTGGAAAAAATAATCGAGTAATTAACAAGCACGTTATTGTAAAACCAAATACAAATTGTACTGAATCAATGGGAGTTTTAATTAATGAAAAGAAAAGTATTACAGACAGAATTAAAAACTGGTTTCGATATTAATAATCCACTAGTCAATGCAGAAGATTTAAAGAATCATTTTGGAGTTGGTGGAGTTATTCATAAAGGAAATAAGATTCTAATCTTTTATCACAAGAAATATAATTTCTGGACTCTTCCAATTGGTAAGGTAGAATTATCAAAAGATCCATCAATTGGTTTTGCAATAGAGATGAGAGAAGAATTAGGAATTGATCCGATATGTTATAGACTTCTTGGAACGTTCTATAAAACATATAATAGAGGTAACAATATCAATACAGATATTGTAACCATGATTTACGATGTTTATGGTTATAATGGAATAGTAAATAATAATGAACCAAACAAACACCCAGTTATGACATGGATGACTATCTCTGAAATAAGAAGAATTCAAAAATATAAGAAATCAGATGCATTAAAATTTTATCTTAATTTAAGGGGAATTCTAAATGATAAGTGATATAATCTGTAAAAAAAATTTGTACTTATTATTCTTTGGTTTTATACAGTTAACATTTCTATCATGGAATATGGCATGTATTTCCAATAAAGATTATCGTATGATGATTATTTCAGCATTCGGAACTAACTTGTTCTATTGCTTTTCAATTCCATATTTAGCATTCGGTGGTTGGTTTAATAAGATTTTTTATACAATTGGTTGTACTATTGGGTGTTTATTAGGAACTTGGATTTCTACTAAACTGTAGGAAATATAGATTGAGTTTAGTAATTAAAGAACAAAATAAAAATTATCTAAGGAGGTTTCAATGAGTAATTCTAATGAAATTTGTTCGATATGCAAGAAAGAATTCCCATATGATAAGGTTCAAGATTTTGATAATAATGAAATGATTCTAATGAAAATTAGGCAAGTAATTACTGATAAAGAAGGAAACATGGTTCCTCTTTATGCTATTCCTAAAGATAAGCAGCGATTAGTAGATTCTAAATATATTAGTTTTATCTGTAACAAATGTATGAGATAAAGTAATGAGTTTGTTTAAACAGTTTATGACCAAAGTAAAGAAACCTAATCTAGTTATTGTCCAACCTGCAAAGAAAGAATCAGGAATGAATCAACCATCTGTTAAATATGATGTGTCGAATAGTTCTTTCCAGGAAAAACTAGATTTATTGGTTAATGATAATAGATTTCATGCGTTAGAAAAAGATGGAACTAATAAATTTAAAGTTACTGTTTGTTTATGGAATGGAGTCATGGTTCAACGAACCAGTTTTAGTTCAAACAAAGAAGATGCTGTAATGTGGGGACTAAGATCTCTTAACATGTTGAAATAAATAATGACACTTGAAGAAATTCAAAGTTTTGTTTTTACAGTACATGGGAAAAATATTCCTATTTGTTTTGTAGACACAACAACAGAAGCTTGGAAATTCTTATCTGGATTTCCTGCTTGGGTTTCTCCAAAGAATAATATAGTCATTAATAAAATCATTTGGGATCAGTGTGATGATTTAGTACAAAAGTATTTAATATTACATGAAGTTGGACACATTGAAGATCCCAGTAATTATTTTTCAAGTGTAGTCCAACGAGAATTATTTGCTCAAGTTTATGCAATCAATAAAGCTAAAACTTTAGAAATGCATGACTTAGCAGAAATGATGAAATACATTCTTAGTCAATGGGAATTTCAATATGAGTGGAACTCACCTCAAAGGAAGTATATTCTTGCTAGTAGGTTAGCAAAGAAAAAAGGAATAGTTGTATGACGTTCGAATATCGCATGAATGGACTTTCTGTTTCACAGTTGATAAATTCTGCAATAGATTCATGTAATAGTTCTCTAATTGTTACGGATAAAGAATTCCTATCTAAAAAATGTTTCGATGTTACACCTGATCAAGCAACCAGAATTCTTTCTAAGTTAGAAGAAGCTTTCAAGAATAATCGAAATGCAGTAGGAGTTGCAGCAAATCAGATTGGTATTCCTGCTCGAGTATCTTTGATTATTGTTAAAGGTAAAAGGACAGAATTAATTAATCCAATCATAGTTAGTGGTGAAAATGAACTCATTCATTGTAAAGAAGCATGTCTTTCAATTCCGGGAAGAATTTTTAATGTCAAACGTTATAAAGACTTTGTTATTAAAAATAATGTTCTTGAGAATGGTTCTTTTAGAGAACAGACCGAATACTATTATAATGATGATCGAGAAGACGCTACTCCGGATATAACTTGTTTTGCTGTTCAACACGAGATCAATCATATGGATGGTATCATGATTGATGATACTGGTGTTGAATTACATCCTGATGTTAAAGTTGGAAGAAATGATCCGTGCCCCTGTAACTCGGGAAAGAAATACAAAAAATGCTGTGGAGTAAACTAATGAATGTGACAGAAGTTGTTGTAGAAAAACTTTTCAGTGTTAATCATGAGGAGTTAGTAAAAGGAGATACAACTCTATCAAATACAATTACGATTATAAAAGCAAATAATCGAGAAGAAGCATTAACTAAATATAATATTGCAGCAAAAATGAAATCTGATTATCCACATTATTGGAATCAGGCTTGTCTTGGGGCGGTTAAACAACTAACGGTATTAGAATAGGAGATTTTATAATGACATTCGTAATGGACTATGTTCGAGCAGTAATGCAAAAAGATAACACGACGGGAATGGAATTACTTAAATTAAATGAAAAGCATCTTCAAGAAGAAGTTGCACAAATGCAATCAAAGATAGAACAAGAAAAATCTGAGAAGAAGCACCCCAAACAGAATAAATTATAAAGGGGTTGTGAATTTATGGATAAATTTTTGATAGTAAGTGAAATATTTAATACTATACATCATGAAAAAGTATTAGATAAATTTCCTATCTTAAATTTATCCATATATAAACACCATAAATTAGTTACTAAAAGATATCTAACTGCTCGATTAGTAATAACAGATCATAAACTTGTTATTGATAGATTGAGTAGTATTAATCCATTGCCCGTGTTGATTGATCCCAAAGGAAAAATATCAGATTACTTGGAGATGTGGGAACCACATCGTGCATTTGATATTGAATATAGATTTATTCATCATATAGAATTCGATAAAGATATAAATAGTTTAGTAATATACACGCTTATAAATCGAGCAATTGTTATTATGAAGTTCATGAACAATGAACAAACGAGTAAGAAAATTATTGATATTGTTAACAAGTTCATCCAGTAGACAAAGGAGTTTTATGTCGACCCAAAAAAGTTACCTATCACAGGATCAGGTTTTAGTTCATAAATTATATACTGAAAGACACCCGGATTCTGATTACACGATTGAGATTTCTAACGAAATCACTTATGGTTCTCTTATCGCACTGAAGAACAAAAAAAATAATAAACTTAAGACTCGTGTTATTTCTATTGATAATATTCCGAGTGGTATTCCTTATATGAATCTCGGAAGTGGACTTAATCCTTCCCGAAAAAATAAACTATATGCAATTGAACGATCTGGTGTTTACTCGGTTAAGTTTTCTAACAATGATGAGATGATCATTGCTTTCAGAATCTTTCGTGTTTCCAAAGATTACTTTATTCAAAGAATTCTTTGTACATCACATGAAACTCTCAAATTGTTTTTTATGTTGTTAAGAACTGAACGGATGAAGAAAATCAAGCCACCGACGAGTGGGATCTTTGTCCTTGATCAGGATCATAGTACTGGTCGTCTTCTTTATATTGAGAAGAAGTTTCCTAATCCTCCAGTGATTCATCAGCAGGCAGCGATCATTGAAAAAAGTATCGAAACTTATTTTGAAAACAAGGAACGATATTTGAGGAATGGAAAATCAGGAACAAAGAGAATTTTGTTATTTGGTCTTCCTGGAAGTGGAAAGACGACTCTTTGTTATCAGATTGCCAGAAAGTATGCTAAGACACACCTGGTTGTGTTCTGTAATGATCTTAATCAACTAGCACAGCATTCAACACAATGTGCAACTCATGGTATTCCAACTATTGTATTCAATGAAGAATGTGATAGATGGATGGGCAATCATCAGGGTTTTGCTATGGGTGAAGCAAAAGATAATGTTAAAGCATTTCTTGATGGTCATCTAGCTTCTCGAAATAAAGGCGGAGAACTTAATATTCTTATCACCAATTATCCAGATAAGATTGAGAAAACAATTCTTTTTAGACCGGGAAGAATTCATGAAAGAATTGAAGTTGGATGCCTTGATCCAGATAGTGCAGTAAAAGTTGCTAAAAATTATTTCGTTGATCATAACAACAAGTTAGTTTGTAATGAAAAGGAATTAGATTATTTTAAGAGTAATATGTATACTGGTGCTCAGATTGAAAATATTGCCAGTATGGTAATCGATTATGTAAACGGTACTGATACTATCATTACCAAGGAAGTAATCGATAAAGTTGTCACCGAATTTAAAGAAGCAGTAAACGCAGTTAGAAACTATAAAGATCCACATTCTTTGGTTGATGCTGCATCACCAAGGAAGGTAGGATTTGGTGATGAAATTGGTTTAGTTCCAGCAGCATGTAGTCCAGTAACAAGGTATGATGAAGGAGAATAAAATGCTAACAGATGAAGTAGAGGGCGGAGAATGTAATTGTGGTTCTTGTGGAACAACACCCGTTACCGAAGAACCAACTGGTGGAGTTGAAGTTAAGATTCATAATATGGGAATCTTCTCGCCTGCTAATGTTGACTGCAAGAATCAGCTGGAGATGTTTAAAGCACTTCAACTTGATATTGAAAATAACGCAAAGAAAATTAATATTGAGGTTGAACAAATCCCACCTGTAGTTTTCTTCTTCATGGATAATAATGAGATTAAACTCATGGAATTGTCTGAGTATTTGACTGATGGTTTTGATGCGGTGTTTGGACTTATCCGACACTTCGTCGAGACTAAAAAGGATCCATCTATTTATGGAACAATTCTTGTTACCGGAGCTTTGATTGCTCTTGATAAGAACCCAGAGAATAGAGATCCCAGTAATCTTAAGGAAGTAATGGTCTTCAACATTCAGAATAAGGATAATGTGAAGATTGTTGAAATTCCTGTTATTCGTGCCGATGATAAAACTATCACGTTCGGTCCAAGCGAGGAATTGAATGAGGATGTTGGTTATCTCTCATTCTTTAACAAACATGAAAGCTAAACTATATTCGTTAGAAGTTTGTGAATCAGCACTATCACAAATTCATGGATTTGGATCTATTATCAAAGAAATATATATTCCTGATCTGGATACAAGTATTAATATCCACAGCGGGAACGTGCATATCTTTGAAACTAAAGATCCAACTCGTTATACTTTTAAAAATACTAATGCAGTACTTCTAAAAGAGATTGAACTTCTACCATCTGTAGTAGGATTGGTTCTTCGATATAGAGAAATAAAGAAAGAAGTGAATGAATTTATTCCTGCTTTCTTTAAACTTCTTGAACAGGAAAGTCAACATGAAAAACAAAAAACCAATATCATTCAAAACTAATAACGATTCATTTCAAGAAACAATTGATCGAATGAAAAAATTGACTGTTCCTGGCGGTCTTTCTTTTCTCGATCTTAATAAACCAAAATCAGAATTAGTACAATATAAGAAAACAGTTATAAATTTTGATAATGGTTTACCTCCAGTAGATACATATTTCATGGGTCATGAAAAAGGTATTACAACCAGCGAAGAATTGTTTAATAAATTTGCTTATCGTGTTATAGAATACACTAAGCAAGTTGCTATCAATATGAATGTTCTGATGATAGAAGCTGTTTTTATAATGGACAATAATGAGATTCATAGTATGGACTTGATGAAACACCATACTGATATTAATATGATGACTGATTTGATTAAACAATATATTAAAACAAAAAATAATCCACCAGTGCATGGTGTGATATCAAATGTCTTTGCTAAATTGAATGATCAATATATGATCATTTTTAATATTCAAACTAGAAATTTTAAGGTGGCTGTTGGAGTTCCTATTTCTAGAAATGAGGATAATACAATTTCTTTTGGTGATGATATATTGATATCAACGACAACCGAACTATTAACAAATTATTTCTAAAATCCGTCATGAATACAAACACAGAAACAAAACAAGAAACTATTACACAACCATACATCCTCACCAAACATGCGATAGATAGGTTTATCGAACGAAACCCTTCAAAAAGTGATCTTGATAGAGATCCTGAACAATTGATTCAGAAACTTTTGAAAGGTTCTTATGAGATCAAATTCTCGCCAACTCACCAAGTTGTGCGGTTATTGAATAACAAGATTAAAGAAGCTTCTTATCGATACAATAATGGTTGGATTTTTGTTTGTGGTGACAATAATGTTATTGTTACTATTGAACGACAAGATGATAAAAAGTTCGGGAAAGATCTTTTCCGAGTAGAGTAACAAAGGAGAGTGCTGTGAGTCGAAGAATTATTCCAGAAGTATCAGGATATACAAAAATTCAGACAATATCATTTGTTCAGATGAAAATCAAGTCTACTCCTAGCTGGGCAGTAAAGGCATGTACTGCACTTTATGAGCAGCAAACAAAAATCGAACAGAAAAATCATATCAGTCGTGGTCATAATAATGCGGGATTTGGTCGAAACGATTCTCCGCTATTGTCCCATATTGCATGTAAAATCAAACAAAACAGATATACAAATGATGATATTAAACTTCTACAACTTCGACTGCCACGATATGCAAAGCAATTGATCTGTCTTGCATATGATAAGGATCAGTACAAAACGTTGAAAAAGCAATTGGACTACTATTATCGGAACCAAGAACTCAATCTGCCTTATTAACAAGGATGTTATGAACCCGTTAAGTATAAAGTAATTCTTATACTTAACGGGAATCATAAAAGGAAAGAAATGAGATGGACTATGGAACCTACTCCATACATGAAATGTCCGGTATGTCAAAATAAAAAATTAGATTTCGTTACCCCATTAATTTCAAAAAAAGTATGGTGTGGTAAATGTGGTCATAATACAGATGTTAGTGAACAACGAATCATGGATTCACTTGATTTACTAAACATGTTTGAACAGTATATTAATGACCCGGTTGATAATGATGATGTAATCGAGTTTTATGATAAGATGTGGGATACTGTAAAAGGAATGAAATCTTATGACCCAAACAACAAACCAAAATAAAAGCTGTCCTAGATGCGGTGTTCCTATGGTTAGAGGAATGTGTTCAGAGATTTGTGAGATTCATAAGTACTATGATGGAATGCTCGCAAAACAAGAAATTAAACTAAAAGAAGTACTGGCTCGAATTAAAATTCTTGAAAATGAAATTAATGAGAATAGAGAATTTATTCGAGATGCTGGTGAAAGTGAGATGAGAACAATTACAAGGTTAGTAAAACACAATACCAAGATGGATGAAGCATTATGCTTAATCGCAGCACCAATGCGTCCAGATGGAACATGGAATCGTGATCGTGCAGCATGTAGAGATCTTGCAAGAAAGGCACTTGGTATAAAGTAAGTGACCTTCTATTCAGAACTAAAAATATCACCTACACGATCAACACAGAAGGATATCAGATCAATTTCAGGTACAACCATGATTAGACACCACATGTCGCTTCCGTACAGACCAACTATCTTTAAAGATAATTTTAATGAATTAGCAAATCTTTTGAGAGTAGATGTAACCAAACTTTCATTCTATAAAATCAATAAAAAAGTTACACCGATTCACAAACTACAACAACCGAAAAAATAATAGGAGATAATTATGAGTATCAAACGAGTTTTTACAGAAACATCTGTTAATTATAGAGATAAAGAAGTTTGTCTCAATCGAGATCTTCTTGCAAAACAAAAAGTATCAAAGAAAGCAACAAGAAAAATTCTTTCACTTCATTGTGAACGAATTGATTTGTTTTATAAGTTCATTAATGAAACGAGTCATCGTAAACTTCGTGGACTTGTAAGACAGCTTGAACGACTCGAGTATCGTCTACAGGAACAGTGGAACTTTTCAAAGGACAAAAGATTCCATTGCTGGTGGATGCATGCTCCGGGTTGTTTGTGTCCCAAGATGGATAATAGTGAATTGTGGGGAACTGATCTTCGCATCACTCAAACGAACTGTCCTCTGCACGGAAGGAAAACAAAGTAATGAAAATTGATATTGTAACTGCTACTGAATTTGTAAAATCTGATGAAACACTTTGTCCTATATGTAAATCAATTGGAACAATGGATCCTGATTCAGTTGATATTAACGGAATTGAAGATACTATGGGAGATGACTGTGTTGTCATTCTTCCATATCATTGTAATGTTTGTGGAATTAAAATTGATATGATTTATAAACTGACTGGTTATCGAATTTCAGGAACTAATAAGGTGGTGACAGAGTGAACGAAAAAGAATATTTAATTACGTGTCTTAGTGAAGAATGTTCAGAAGTTGCAAAGGCTTGTAGTAAAGCTTTGCGATTTGGTTTAGATACTCATCATCCAAGAGATCATAAAACAAGTAATAAGACTCATCTTATATATGAATTAAATGATTTGATGAGTGTAGTTGAAATGTTAGTCGAAAGAGGTATCATTCCCGAAAAGTGGGAAAGTTATACTCAACGTACAGAGAAGGCGGAAAAAGTACTCAGGTATATGAATGATCGAGAACCAAATTCAATAAAGAAAGATTAATATATGAAACAGGAATTACAAAATAAAATATTTCAAAAGTATCCATCTATCTTTCGAGATAAGGATAAACCCAAAACCGAAACATGTATGTGTTGGGGTCTATCATGTGGTGATGGGTGGTATGGAGTGATAGATCGGTTGTGTCATCAACTAATGAAGATTGAAAAAGAATATGATGTCACAATTAAAGCTGAACAAGTCAAAGAAAAGTATGGAACATTACGTTTCTATTATTCTTTTGACTTAGGTCCAAGATGGACTATTAAGAAAAACTTAATAGGCGAGTTTCTTAACTCATTCAACGAGTATAGTCTTCCTAGATGGATTGGGAAACCAATTATCAAAATCAAAACTGCTTATAACAACAGCAAGTATTATTTTGATGGGAAGAATAAAATTCCTCTTCATAGAGTATTTCAAAAAGATAAAGATGAATGGATGTATGCTCATGAAGGAGTATGTCGACTAATCTCTGACTATGTTTCTCTTGCGGATTACATGACTACATTTGTTTGTGAAAAGTGTGGTATGTCTGGAGCAAGAACCAGAAATGGGGGATGGATACATACAACGTGTGACAAGTGTGAAGAAGAAAAGAATAAGAAAACAGCATAAGGAGTTTACAGTGCCCAAGTTCTCAAGTTGTGATAGCTGCCCATATCGTAAAGTAATGGCTACTGGTTTGAATGAACTTACTCGAAAGTGTGTTCATCCGGAGTTCGATCGACCACGAAGGATTGTGAGTGGTCTTGAATTTCCGAAATGGTGTCCGTTGATGCAGGAAGAAAAAGATCTGAAAACAGGAATCTGAAATGGGAAAAACATTTAAACATATTAAAGCTCAGAAACAAAGACAGTCTGTTGAAAAGTATCCAGGAACTATTTGTGATCCTGAGTTTGATGGTAGACGATATGGCAATAAAAGAAAAGCTATCGCAACTTTAAAAGTAAAAGATCGTCGTCGAAGAAATAGAAAAACCAGAAGAGAATTACTTGATTATGATCTACCAAGATCTGAATCTACAAAACATAACATGGAATAACTAATGAGCGATACATCAATAACAGATAAATATAAACGGCATGTTGATAATTATGCTGGAGAAATGGTTCCTGCAGATATTTGTGAGGAACTAGAACGTAAAGCAAATCTTCTTGAAACTGCATTAAAAGACGCAACAGCATCTCTTCATACAATATCAAAATGGTCATCTAAAGATTTTGATTTTCTTAGTATTGTAGGATATGCAAATAGCAGAATGACTGTTGCACAAGAAACATTAGATAAGTTAAGGAGATATTACCATGGAGAATAAATGTAATAAGTGTGGAAAGATTGAAGATAGCGGACTGTTTTATAATGGTTTATGTTTGAACTGTTGGAGAGAATCAATTGGTTTAATACCACAATACCCAACAACCAGAATGGGTTGGGAATGTCCACGATGTTATCAAATTCATGCACCATGGGTTCCATCGTGTGGATGTCCACCAACGACATGGACCTGTTCAACTTATACTACCAGTCCGGTGACAGTGTGTAACACACAAAGTCCACCAGTTCAAACACCAAAAACTTGGGAAGATCCATGACAGCCGAAGAACAAGCCATGTGGCAAGAAATGGCAGACCTAACTCTTAGTAAATGTAAACAACATTGTCGGAAGTTAGGTTCCTGCTGTGATCATATGTATTGTGAATCAGCAATTGATTTTGCAAAGAAACAAGGGGTTGAAATCAAAAGAGATTTTGGTCAACCACTTCTTATAAAAGATGGTAAATGCAAAGTTCCTGCTCATCTTCGTCCCATGTGTACAATGCATCAGTGCAAAATTAGTTCAATTGGTTGTGATCCTAAAGATCCAGAATGGACTGAAAAGTATTTCAAATTGAGAGAGAAACTAGATCTAACACTGTAAAGGAAAAAAGAAATGAAAAAGTTTTGGGTAGTCTGGAATCCTAATAATCGTAATCCAATGATCAAACATGATTCACACGATCTCGCACGAGCTGAAGCTGAAAGATTAGCTATGGTTACTAATGATATGTTTTATGTCATGGAAGTTATTGGTGTTGCTCGAAGAGAGATTCCGCCTGTGAGATATGATGTTGTTGAAAGTTGAAAGGAAATAAAATGGCACTAGTATCTATAATTGATGATGTCGACGAAGTTCTAATGGAACACGATAAAGATAATAAAATTAAAGAACTTCAAAATGAATTAGAATCATTAAAATCTCATCATGAAATTACCCATTCAATTATAGAAGATGCTATGAAACAAAGTCCAGAGAATGGTAAGGCTTTGTTATACAATATGGGTAAACTTAAAGAACAAGTAAAAGGATTAGAAGAATTAGTTCGAGAAGTAATGTCATGGCATTCTGATATAGAATCTCCATACTACAACGAGTGCAATATAGATAATCAATGTCGTTGGTGTGAAAAGGCACACTATGTTCTCTCTCTAGGAAAAACAAATGCAACCACGCAGACTTGATAATAGTTACTTCAAAAATGATCTAATGGATTTCTTAAATAGGAATTCTGGTGGTGAAGATATTCGAGGTTCTTACCTTGCAGTATTCAATTGGATTAAAGAATATGATCTGCAAATTGCAAAGAACTTTGAAGACTTACTTAAACAAGTAAGAGATCTTTTTCCAACACGTTATGTAACCATTACTCCAGCATCTGATGGTTCTGTTGGGTCATACATAATTAATGTTTATGGCGTTAGAAGCGATGAAGAGTATAGAAAGAATCATGATATTCTCTATACTAAAGTTGAGAAGATTGAAAAAGAAATGTTCGATGATTGTGGAATATTCTTAATTCATAATATAGCTTTAAAAGATACTGTTAAGTATTATCCTGATGAAACACAAAAATTAATCGAGTTTGGTTTTGTTACTAAACAAGAATGTGATGTGTTACTGGAGTATATAAATGAAGAAGAGCTAAAAGGAAATTTTAAATGATAACTGATCCAACTCAATCTACAATAGAAAGAATTCAACTCAATGTTGAAGAATTTGCAGTACAACATTGTATTGACCCAAGAAATCTAAAGGTTGAAGAATCAGCAGATTATATTTCTGATTATCTAACTCATACTCTCTGGTGGAAAGTCTATGGGAGAGAGTTGGAAAAAATGGAAGTTAAGTATCCTACTGATTGGAAACAAGCATTTAAGGAAAGGTGGTTTCCATCTTTTATCTTAAAGAAATTTCCAGTTCAGTATACTGTTAGAACAATTTCAGCAATGGAACTATATCCACAAATGAGTATTAAAGATCAATCAAACTGTATTGTTCTAAAGGAGATAAAGTGAAACCTTTTCATATGAAAACCATCACTCGGGATACTGTTCGTGCATTGATGCAGATCGATTATGAAGATAAAATAGAAGCGCTTCTAAAATGTGGTTATACTAAAGATGATGTTAAAGATGCTGAATCAATGTATGAAGCTCTTTGTGATGCTCCTGATCCTTTTCCTCCACCAAAGAACTGGTATCTTATAACTTATTCTCATCGTCGTAAGGGATGTGATTCAACAAGATTTCATTACGACGTCACAAATGACATTCCTAAATGGATTGATGATTCACAAAAACATGATGATGGGGAATATGTCCTTGTCAATTTCTTTGCTATCACAGAAAAGGATGCAGAGAATTGGAAGGGCAATCTTAAGACAATGTAAAGGAAAAGAAAATGAAAAGCAGAATGAGTCTTGTTTCAAATAGTTCAACCAGTTCATTCATTATTCTTGGATATGATATCAGTAAGTGTCCAGATACAATTTCTAAGATATATGATATGGTTGGTGAAGATTGTGATAACTGGTATGACATTACTGATAAACTACAGGAAATAACCGGTATTGATAATCTTTGTTTTCGTGATGGTGGTGGTGAAGCAGGATTAAAAGAAGGTGAACAAATTCTCGGTATTCTAGTTACTGAAGTTAATAATGATGGTGGCGATGAAATGAATGCAAGAATATCACTACCCGAAGCTACAAAACAACTAGGTATTATTAGAGAGAAATTTGATTTCTTCTCCAGTGATCCTAAACTGATTGCAGGAACAAGGATGAGTTGATCATGAAAGAATGGACAAGTAATGCAGAATGGCCTGAGGGAAGTATTGTACAATCTCGGGCCAATAACAAGACTATCGATTATCATGAAACAGAATCTCAAGCAGATGCAGTATGCCGATCGCTTAAACGAGATGGTCTTGGAGGAGAAGGAAAAATCTTTCCTGTTCGTACTTGGTATGAGAACGTAAAGGATAAACAAAATGTCTGACGATAACTTTGAAGAAATAGCTAAAGGAATGGAACGTTGTCCGCTCATTTCTGATCAGGATACAATGAATGGAAATGTTCTTCAAATTGTTGAAAATATTTCAAGGTCTATTAGAGCAGCGGCATTCGAATGCAGTAAGAGACGATTAGAATTAAATCATGAAATAATTGAAGCATTAGAATCAACAGTCGAACCTTTGAAAGATTGGGTTGAAACCACTCGTCATGGCGAAATTTATCGTCGAGACAAAACAGCATTAGAAAAAGTTGAGAAAGTATTGAAACGCATAAAGGAAATATAAATGGATACCGATGAACTCAAAGAAGCTTCTACTAATAATGAAACTCGTAAACATATTCTTAATGTGAATAAGTTTATGGGAATTATTAT
>Ga0209777_10002016_pt1 | contig 27746 bp, 23 predicted proteins | sample FrelakmetHBP12HB_FD_187147 | JGI IMG/M metagenome (GOLD analysis project Ga0209777, IMG submission 187147) | Freshwater lake sediment microbial communities from the University of Notre Dame, USA, for methane emissions studies -HBP12 HB (SPAdes)... | ecosystem: Environmental > Aquatic >...
TAGGCGCCAAAGGACGGAGCCACCGCACAGCCGCCCAGGTTACCAACGGCGGAGCCATTACCGCCGCTCAGGTTGAGCGCCTCGTAATAGGGCAGGGTAGTGTCAGTTACAGCGGACCGGTCATCGTTCCAGCCAGCCGCGGCTGCGGCGGTCTGGACGCCCAGGCCCTTGACGCCAAAGGCCATCACCAGCATCGCCACGATGACCAGGCCATAAAGTATTTTTCTAGACATTGTTTCTTTTCTCCTTATCAGAATATGATCGAACAGGATTGGTCAGTTGGGAGTGCTTTTGCATTTTCCAGTTTACCAGGACATCACCTCCTTAAGTGGAATTGTCTTGCGACTGAAGAATAGAAATGCTTTCGGCTATTCTAACGTAACTGCGGTCGCTTGGATACGGTTTGGACCAAACTCATGCGGTTCAACTTCCATCGTCCGGTCAAGGGTTTTTGATCGGAGTGGGGGTCGGGTTAGCAGGCGGCAGTTGAGGCGTTGGCGTCGCCGTTGGAGTGGGCGTGGGCGTGGCGATGGGGGGCACTGGTGTGCCAGCTGATACGTTGGTCGGCGAGGGCGTGGCAGGCACGGTGGTCGGGTTTTCGGGGGTATTGACGGCCGTGGTACTGGTGGGCGTGGCCGGGACCGAGGTCGCCTCAGGCGGCAGACCAGTGGCGGAGGGCAAGGCAGAAGGGACAAGGGAAGGAGAAGGAGAGGCCTCGGGCGGGTTGAAGAGGATGCTGGTGGCGGTTGGCATGATGTAAATGGGTGTTCCGGTCGGCATGGGGGGCAGCGCGCTCATCTGGGTGCGGAACTCGCCCGGATCCGCCAATCCCTGTTCCGCCATGATGCTGGCATCGCTCACCGCCGAGGCAGCCGCGGCCAGGGTGAGGCGCGACTGGTTGTCGTTCGCCAGCGTCTGCGCTTGCTTCAACGTGGCTTGCGCCCCCAGCGAAACCTGGCGGATCTGCACCAGCGCAGTCCCCATTTCGGAGTCGGGCAACTGGCTGGCGGCAACGAGCGCCGCCTCCAGGTGCTGCTGCATGCGCACGGCGGTCTCGGCCGGCACTGGGCGCCCTGCCTGGACCAGATCCAGGAGCTCTTGACTGCGCTGCTTGATCAGTTCCACGTAGCGGGTCACCCGGTCGAAGGCGTTGAAGGTCAGCGCCAGGCCCACATCTTCCTGTGCGATCTTGTAGCCATATAACCGGTCCCCCGGCAGGCTGCTGCTCGCGGCCGCCCCCAGGCTGTTGAAAGCGATCCCGGTGGTGACCGCCAGGAGCACGACCAGCAGGGCGGTTGCCAGCGCAGGAGCAAAGGCACGCCTCCCCGCGGCAGGGCGCAGCCAGACCCGCAGCCGGTCAAACCAGGGTCGCGGTCGGGCAGTTGAAGAGCGGACTTTCAGTGCCTGCACGCGGGCAGCCTGGGCCAGAAAAGTCTGGCGCGCTGAATCGACTGCGACCGCAGGCAGGGGAGGAACCGGGCAAAGCGTTTCCAACTGGCGCGCAACAGCCACCAACTTTGCCAGGGCGGGCTCAGCGGTGGTGCCATTCCGCAGCATTACATCCAGTCGGTCGGCTTCACTCAACGCCATCTTCGATCCTTCCTTCCGCGCCTGCAGATCCCTGCTCTTGCCGAGCAGGTTCTCTGTGCAAGATCCTGGCGAGGTTTGCCAGTGCACGGTGTTGTAACGATTTGACTGCGCCGACCGATATTTGCATAATTTCAGCCACTTCTACGTTCTCAAATCCTTCCAAAAACTTCAGTGCAACGACCTCTTGCTGGTCAGGGTTCAGCAGCTGCAAGGCTGTGCGCACTTGCTCCAGCTCCTGGCGGGCCGCCACGGCCTCCTCGGGCAGGGGATCGTTATCCCTGAGCAGAGTCTCTTCGAGCGGGATGGTCTGCTGCGAGGATTTGCGATAGAGGTCAATCACCAGATTGTGCGCGGTCCGATACAGCCAGAGCAGGACGCCATCCCGCGGTCCATTTCCATCCTGGAAGGCAACCAACAGGCGGTAGAAAGAGTCAGAGGCGATATTCTGCGCTGCCTCTTGATCGCCCAGCCGGCGGTAAGCGTATCGGTAAACTCGCTCATAATACGTGTCAAAGATCTGGCTCCAGGCATCAGAGTCAAAAGCCTGCATTCGGCGGAGCGAGGGGTCGTTCGGAATGATTCTGTTTTCTCCTTGCTCCTACACCCTTATTAACGGATTGCAAGAGCTCTAGATACGGGTTAAATCCAGGTTCTTTGGAAATCGCCGTGAGGCTGAGGTAAATTGGGGGTATTGGACGTGTAAAACCCGTCCAATACCCCCATATCTTCCCCCGACCACGGGATTTCCTAAAAATTCAGGTTCTTTCTAGGGCAGATTAAAAGTACGCCCCAGGAACACCGCGGTTTGGGCACGCGTAAGGCTGCCTTCCGGGCAGTAGCGCAAGGGTGCAGTGGCGCACCCGGTGGTCAACCCATCCCGGTAGAGTTGCTCGATCCAGGCAGCAGCCCAATAGCCGGTCTGCACATCGCTGAAAATACCGGTGGCGGGCGGCGGCGTGAAGGCGCTGCCGTGAACAGCCCGCACCAGGAACACCGCCATCTCGGCGCGGGTCAGGGTTCCTTCGGGGCAATAGAGCAGCGGCGTGGTGCTGCAGCCGGCTGTCAGCCCATCGGAATAAAGTTGTTCGATCCAGCCACTTGCCCAATAGGAGGCAGGCACATCCGCAAACAGGCTGCCGCTGGCGGGTGGGGGTACATAACTGGCGCCGTGCAAGGCCCTTCCCAGCAGGACCGCCATCTGGGCGCGCGTAACCGATTGGTCGGGGCAATAACGCGGCGGGTTCAGGGCGCAGCCGTTCGTGATGCCGGAATCGTACAGGCGTTCCACCCAACCGGCTGCCCAATAGGTGAACGGGACATCCACGAACTGCTGGTAAGAAGTATTGCCATAACCAGTGAAACCGGTTTCGATGCGCGGGCTGCCGGAGGCAGGAGTCCCGGCGGAGAGAAAGACCATCGGCGAGGTGACCAGATTCCCGTCCCCGTCCAGCAGAGCGTAATAAAGATTATGGCGGTTATTCCAATCGTAATCCATCCAGGTCAGAATGGCATGGCCCAGCGCGTCTGGTGCCAGGGAAACAAAATCACTGCCGGTGGCCGCTGCAGGGGTGTCCAGGATGGTCGGTCCGGTAATAGTGGCGTAGGAGCCGCCATCCAAGACGACAAAGCGGATCTGGGGGACCGCACCGGTCCAGGCTGTCCAGGCTAGAATGATCCGTCCCGTGGAAAGCTGCAGGGCGGCGGGCGACCAGCCGTTCTCCCCGACGAAGGACCTGTCATGCACCACGTTCCCCTGGCTGTCCAGCACAGTAACCGCCATGCCTCCCGGCGTATGGTTAAAAGCCAGCAACCAGCGATTCCCGCTCAAGCGCGCCACGGCCGGAGAGGAATATCCCTCGCTCGGGCTGATGGTGTCCTGGGTGAGCCTGGTAACGGATTTTATGGAATTGCCGGCCGTATCCCGCACGGTGTAATAGATGTCATCGAGCAGGCAATTGCTGCTGCAATCCCCTGCGGGCGCTTCCTGGCTCTCCCGTTGCCAGGTAACCACAAAATGATTGTCGTCGCTGGCAGCCAGCCGCACATCCCAGAAGCGCGGCACGCCGTAGGTGACTGGACTGGACTGGTACCAGTCATTGTTCTGGGTCAGGTTGAGCGGACTGTAAGCCAGTGTTCCATTGGGAGTAAATATTGCAAAGAAAATGTTCCAGTTCTCCTGGGCACCACCGGCGGCTTCGCGCAGCAGGCGTTCCCGCCAGGCGATCCCGATGGACCCATCCGGCGCAACCGCCACGACCGGTTCTTCATCATAAACATCCTGAGTCGATGCGCCGTGATCTGTCAGCCTGGCAACCGGGCGGAGGGTGCTGCCGGCATGATCAAGTAAGGTGTATTCCAGTTCAGAGACGATGGCGCCCCCGTCTGAGTAACGCATCTTTTCCCAAATGGACAGCAGGTTGCCCTCGCTGGTCTCAGCCACAGCAGGGTCAGTTCCCCACCAGGAAGTACTGGTGGCTTGCTCGCGCTGGCTGCCCTGCGGCTGCACCAGCAGGAGGCTCATGGCGCCATCGGCGTCATCGCGGAAGGCTTGAGCAAAGCGGGCCGGGACGGCGGCCTGGAGCGTGACGGTCTTGGATATGGCCGTGTTGAGAGAAGAGGCGGCAGTCAATGCCAGCTCGTCCTCTGATCCGACGGGTATGCCAGACGGGGCGGTCACTCTCACCGTCACCGTGAGGGTGTCACCCTGTCCCAGGGAGCCTGTGTCCACCATGCCATTGCCGTTGGTATCACTGAGCGGCTTGGTGCCATCCGCAGCCAGCAAGGTGACCGGCCAGGTTGAGGCGGCTGTCAGATCGTAGGTGTCCGAGCCCAGGTCGCCGAGGTTGCGGATCGAAACCAGCCAGGAGAGGGTACCTCCCGGAGAGATAAAACCACTCTGGTACGCCGGTGAGACACGCAGGCGCGCTGAAGGCGCGGGGCGCGAAAATAGCACGGCTACATTGGAGGGAGCCGCGTCGCAGAAGGAGAGGGATGTGAGCCCATCGGTTCCGGTGGCATCTTCAATACCCGCCGAGCCGCACCAGCGGCTACCCGTATACTGCATCTGACCATACTGAAAGAGGATGTTCCCATTCTCATAGAGGATCACCTCAAAACGGAAAAGGTCATCGCCGCCGGTGGAGTCTGTCGTGCTTCCTCCTGCCACGTCATACCACTCGGCCACGAAATAACGGTTGGGCGCCGTCCCACCGCGCAGAAAATAGACCCGCCCGGTTGGACCGCTGGCAGACATGAACAGCGGCGCCCAATAAGGGGCGATGACATTGTTCGGCTCGCCGGAAGCAGGAATTTGAGACTGGCTTGGCCAGCTGCCCGCATCGGTAAAAGTCAAAAAGCCGGAGGCGGCAATGTGCACCTGGGTGTAGGTGTTCTCGTAATAGCGAAAGGAAAAACCCAGATCCACCGGTCCGAAATGCTGCCCGCTGCCGGCTCCATTCATCCCGGTATCGGTGCCGCTGGCGGCATCCACCCAGGCAAATGGAAGCGTCTCATCCCAGGTGTATCCATAGTCATCGGGAGCACTGGGGGCAAGCGCGGGGTCGAGGGCGGGTTGGCGTTGCGGCTCCCAACCCGCTGGAGCCGCCCACAATCCCGAGGAGGTGACGGAGGGGCTGTTTTGAAAAACCTGACCCGCCGGCTCTCCCCGGGCGGGCTGTCCAACTTCCAGCGTTCCCTGTGCCCGGACCGGAGAGCTCACCGTTAAAAGGAATACAAGCAACATCGACAAAGAGAGCCACTGCCTGCCCTTCCGTCTCTGCAAACTCTGCATTCAAACCTCCATGATTATTCTACACCCGAAAATCTTGCCACCAGGCCGCATGTCAGTTTCCTAAGGAAGAGGCAGGTTGAACGTCCGCGCCAGGAACACGGCGATCTCTGCCCGTGTGATATCGCCATCCGGACAATAAAGCAATGGGGCGGTACCACAACCGGTGGTGATCCCTTCGGTGTAGAGTTGCTCGATCCAGTCCGCCGCCCAATAATCTACGGGCACATCGGCAAAGAGGCCGGTGGCCGGCGGCGGGGAATAACTACTGCCATACTTGGCCCGTAGCAGGAAGATGGCCATCTGTGCCCGGGTGACATTGCTTTCGGGGCAATAGCTCAGCGGGTCGGAGCCGCAACCTTTCGTGATCCCGTCGGTGTAGAGTTCCTCGATCCAGTTCGCCGCCCAATAATCTACGGGCACATCGGCAAAGACCCCTGTGGCTGGCGGCGGGGTGTACCCGCTGCCATTCTTGGCGCGCAACAGCAATACCGCCATCTGTGCCCGTGTGGCATTGTCCTCCGGGCAGTAGTCAGCGTTGCCACAGCCCATCGTCACACCCGATGCATTCAGTCCTTCGATCCATTTCCAGGACCAATAGGTGGGTGGCACGTCAGAGAAACTGGGGACGAAGAGGTTGGCGGTCATTGTAGCATTGCAATCGCCGATGTTCGTGACACTCACGCCGCTGGGGATGCTGGTGTAGAGAATACTGCTGGGGTTGGATGTGAGGTTGAAAGTGCGATTGACCGACGACCCTGGGTATGGGTCACCCGCATTACCCCGGTTTCCATTTGCTATGTCTAAACTATTCAGACCATCGGCTTGTTTTAGGTCAACCAGGCGGTGATTCTGGTCGGCGTTGGCAGTATTGTCGAACGCAACACTTTCGTCAATGTGCCAGATCAGCAAGCCGCATCCGGGCAGCCCCACGTCGAAGCCAACCTGCTGGCGATTTTCGAGTAAATAGTATTCGCCGCTCCCTGAATGCGACTCGAATTGCCAGTCCACACCGCCGGGATTATTCAAAAGTTGATACACTATCGGAGTAGTTTCTATTTGAGGAATGGCTTGCCCCAGCGTTGAGGAAGTGACCTGGGTGGGCGTCAGCCAGCCCTCATACCACCTGCTCCACGGGTCAGGGTGGGCCGGTGAATCTCCATAGTAAGCGGATGGTGAACTGCGGTTCCATCCACCCGTGCCCATGATCCCCCAGTAACCGATACCCGCCGTATCCCCGCTTGTATCATACAAATCGGGCAAGCCCAGGTCGTGCCCCAATTCGTGCGCCATCACTCCGATCGTGGCTGCATGTCCAGGCAGATCATTAAGTTCACAATCCCATTCGCCAAACTGGGTATACCCCCCGTTCCTGTTTACGGAGGCGACCTTTACTCCATCCACCACCGGCGCCGCCACACCTGCATCCAGGTACCACTCATGCGCCCAGACGCTGGGGGAACAGGTGTTGCTGGCACCGTATGCCGCTTCATAACCGGCGACGACGATCACAATATGCAGTTCGTTGACAGAAATATATCCATCTCCATTCGTGTCAAAAGCCGCGAAATTCACGAACGGATCCGCCGCCAGGATAGCATCCCGTGTGATCTGCATATTGGCAGTGCCAAGGTTGCCGGCGGTATTGGGGTGACTGTAGGGCAGTGTGAGCCAGCCGACCACGCCATCATTGGCTGTCCCGGAAGTCTCTTCGGCCGGTGTCAGGGTCAATTTCCCATAAGAAACTTCGTTGTAGTACTGCCTGACACTACCCGTCGGTCCAAAGAACTTGTCACTCCAATCGCTGGCAACCGTGCCTACCGGGCCGCGATCCTGAAATGCCACCAGGATGACCAGGACCTTCTGGGTGCCTGTATTGACATCCGCAGGATTCGACCCCCCGGATGGGACTTGCAGAGGGACCTCCCGGTTCGGAACAGATGCACGGCTGGGACGGATATGCTTGGGTAACCCGCTTGGATCATCCCTCCCAACCACAAGTTTCCCCCCGGTTCCCATGGCTGGCGCCAGTTTACTGTCAGAGGTGGGGGCAGCGTACACCCAGGTTTTGCTTTGCGGGTCAAGCAAGATGGTGTACCCTGCGGTGGTCTCCATTCCATTTGACCACTCATCGCCCCACGCAATCGCTTGAAAGGTGGTGCCATCGGGTTGAGACAGAGTCATGACGATCGGAGCAGGGGGGCTGGCATACACGGTCGTTGTTGATAGGGCAAACATTCCGGCAAACGCCAGCATCCCGACAACAAAGTGGATTGCAGACTTCGCAGACAAGAGATCCTCCATATAAAATAGGATTAAATCACCCTCCACGGCGCCACGGTCTGGACCAGGCGGCGTGGAAGCGGCAGTTGGATATTCTCTCTCTTCAGTGTGGCTTTTGAGGGATTACCGTCTAGCCAGGAGGGTCGGGGTCCCGTGTCCGACAATGTGCCCGCAGGGTGCTTCGCCAGGAGCCGTCTTTGTGACCCTATCTAATTTGGAAATCTGAAATTGTCGAACGACCTGCATCCTGCTCGGGCGTATATTATAGCACGTTGGTTTATGCCGCCTGCCAATGCCCTGCTGTTTACCCCATCGCCAGTAGAAATAAAGGGCTGTGGTAGAATGATGGGGATGGGCAGAAGAAATGGCAGGTCCTGTTTATCAACCTTTGTGAATTTGCCAGAGTAGTCACATGTCTATTTCATTCATCCAAATTATTGGTTTGCTCAAGGCAAACGCCCTGGGTATGGCAGTGGCTTTGGTTCTGGGACCTGTGGCAGTATGGTTAGCCATACGGATGAAACTTGTCGATATACCTGGCAGTGCAGCCCATAAATCACATCTCCTGCCTACGCCGATGGCTGGAGGAATCGTCCTCGCTCTGAGCCTGATCCTTTTCATACCAGTATTTCACTTATGGCAAAAACCGGTTTCAGCAATCCTGACCGCCGCCATCATCATCTTTATATTCGGCCTGTTGGATGATGCAAAAAGGTTATCTCCTCCTCAAAAATTAATCGGCCAGGTTTTGGGCTCCATTTTATTGATTGTCCTGGGTGTATCAGTCCATATTTTTGAGGGTTTTCCCATTCATTTTCTAAGCGAAAAGGTGATCACTGTTTTGGATTGGGGGGTGACGGTCTTCTGGATCGTGGGGATCACCAATGCCTTCAACTTTGTCGACAGCATGGACGGACTGGCCGTTGGGATAGCAGGGATCGCTTTTGCCTTCTTGATGGGAATGGCCCTGATCGCCCAGCAAATTTTCCTGGCGGATTTCAGCGCAATCTGCCTGGGGATATGTATCGGCATGTATTTCTTCAATGTATCCCCGGCGCGTTTTTTCCTCGGTGATGCTGGCGCTCAAACATTGGGATTTATTTTGGCGGCAGTTGCAATCGTCTATACTCCTCAGAATCTTCCGCAAGGTTCATCCTGGTTCGTCCCGATCATGGTGCTGGGCATCCCTATCTTTGACACGACCCTGGTGGTGATCTCCCGTCTGCACCGCCATAAGCCCATCTATTTGGCAGACCAAACTCATACCTACCACCGCCTGGTCGCGCTGGGAGTAAACCCCAAGCGAGCCGTGGTGGCAATCCACCTGGGATCCCTGGCTCTTTGCCTCCTGGCATTCATTGCATTGTCCCTGACGCCCTGGCTGGCAAACTTGATTTTTGGGGTGGTATTGTGCGCCGGCTTTGTGGCGCTTTTCTTTCTCGGGCGTGGGGACCCCAATCCTGAGGCCGACTCTCAAAATGAATAGTCAGAACGAATTTTCTCCCCTTGAAGCTGTCGAACGCATCTTTTCACGCTGGTGGATCATTGTGATCCTTATGATATTGGGAGGGTTGGGCGGGTGGATCTACCACCACTTTCGCAGCCCTGTTTATGAAGCGAAGGCGGACCTTGTGATCAGCATGGATTTCAGTAAACGCGAATTAACTCAATATGAGGAAGATTACGCCTTTGGCACGGTGGGAGCCTTGATCATCTCCAACGCGGTCAGGGATCAGGTCATCACCAAAGTGCAGGCGGAAGGCATCCAGATCAACTTGGAGCAATTTGTCAGTGAATCATTTATTGAGGGGAGGCAATCCGTTTGGGAAATGCGTGTTCGCAACGCTGACCCCAATATCGCCGCGACGCTGGTGAATGCCTGGGCCGAAATAGCATATCAAACATTGACGGAGGCGCTTGCACATGCGGTTAAAGGCGAACAACTCCAGGCCCAGGTAAGTGGCTGGCAGGCTTGCCTGCCAACCTACGTGACACCAACACCCGTGCCGGAACAACCATCCCCCTATTCATTTGCCTGGAATGAAAATTGCGAAAATTATTCCGCAACAGATATTGAAAACGCCCTGACAGAGCTGGCCCCTAAACTTTCAGCAGAGATAAGTCAGAGCCAGGGTCTTATATCCATCCTGGAATTTGCACTTCCCGAAACGGCTGCGGTACCGGACCAACCCGTCATTTACAGCCAGGGAAAGCTCGTCCTGGCCGGCGCTGCGATCGGCTTCGTGGTTGCCCTTTGGGTGGCAAGCCTCAAGCGGAAGAAATAGAAACATGCCCAAGAACCTCCGGCGCCTGTTGGGCTACACTTTGGATATTGCCTGGGCTGCCATCATCCTATTGCTTCCAATCACCAGCCTGCCGCTTCTATCGAAATTCGCTGGCAACACGATGGTGGCCCCGGCATCCATCATCCCGCTCATATGGCTGGTGCTTTTTTGGTTTATCCTTTATTTGTTCAAAAAAGGCGCCATACCACGGGAGAGCATCCCCTTCCTTTTTTTTATTTCTGTTGCGATCGCTGCCAGCGCTTTTGCTTTTTACCTGAATATCCCCCCCTTTAAAGATAAAACCATTCTCGGCGAGGAAGCCAAGGCCATCCTGACCCTCGCCATTGGTGCTGCCTTCTACCTGGTGACAGCCAGTTGGCTTTCTCAATCCCGGTCAAGACTGGCCTTGACATTGAAATTGATCAATATAAGCGGTCTGATCATTCTCCTGTGGGCGCTGGTCCAGGCATTTTACATTTTTCTCTTTAAAGGCCAATACCCTGACGTCCTGTTGGAATTTCAGCGGCTCATTTCTGTCCGTGATCTTTTTGCAACCAGGGTTACATCCTTTGCTTTTGAACCGTCCTGGTTGGCGCAACAATTAAACCTGCTATTTTTACCCTTCTGGCTCGCGGCAACGATCAATGGCTGGTCAGCCTTTCGCTTTCGCCTCTGGAAGATTAGCCTCGAGAATATACTACTGGCGGTGGGGGCTGTTGTACTATTTCTTGCTTCCCGCGTTGGCACATTGGGCTTGCTGCTGATCCTGGCATTCCTGATCATATATTTCAACATTTTCCTGGCAAAGCGTTTACAGAAGTGGAATATGAGATTCTTCGCCCGGCGATCGCCTGCCGTTCAAAAGGTTGCCAATGGCCTGCTGTTGGCTGCCATTTTGCTTGTCTTTCTGGGGGTTTATGTTCTGGGAGCAATCGCGCTGGTTTATGGACTCTCCCACGTGGACTGGCGGCTGGCACGCTTCTTCCAGGTCACATCGCTCGCCGAGTTGAAGTTTTTATCAAGCAATGTCTATATATTATTCAACTACCTGGCCTTTGCCGAACGCTATGTCTACTGGGTGGCTGGTTGGAATATCTTCAATCTTTATCCCCTCATTGGCGTCGGTTTGGGTAATGCAGGTTTCTTTTTTCAACATGCCCTCCCCCCTTATAGTTGGAATCTTCCAGAAGTCATGCAGGTCTACTTCCGTGAAGCGACCCTTCCCAATATCAAGAGCCTGTGGGTACGATTACTGGCTGAAACAGGCATCGTGGGTTTTTCCTCTTTCATTGCCTGGTGCTGTGTAATGGTCAAGTCTGCCTGGTCCATGAGATCAAACACCTCTCCTCTTTTCAAAGTCATCGGATGGACCGGATTATTCGTCCTGATCGCTTTTATCACCGAGGGTTTCAGTACGGATACTTTTGCCCTGCCTTATCTATGGATATCTCTTGGCATTGTCAGCGCGGCGGGGGTTTTGTTGCGCAATCCACCAAAAGAAGAAGCCTGATTCCCAGTTCGGATTCAGCCACGTCCTTTATTGCACATCCATCTGAGCCTCCCCATATCACTGACTGGTTCAACATCACCAGACTGGTGAACCATGCCATTGAACACGGATACAACCGTACCGCCCTGCCGTAGATATGCTATTGCTGCCGATATTGTAAGGGCCGCATCAGGCAGCTGGATATCAGGAGGGTTTTGTCTGCCAGGATCTGGTGCGGAGTCCCCTCTGCGACCACTCGATGTTCCTCGTCGAGCACATAGACACGCTCGGCGATCGCTTCCACGATGCCCAGGTCATGCGTGGCGGTGACTACTGTTTTCCCGGCTTCCCCCTGCTGGTTGATAAAATCGAGCAGCCAGGACATGCTGCGCGGGTCCAGCCCGGCGGAGGGTTCATCCAGCAGCCAGACATCCGGGGATAGCCCCAGGACGGATGCCAGAGCCACCCGCTTCTTTTCCCCCCCTGAGAGTTGGTGCGGGGCACGCTCGCGCAGTTTTTCAATCTGCAGGTCGTGAAGTGCCAATTCGACCAGCACCTTCACTTCCTCCTGGTCCAATCCAAGCTGGAGCGGTGCAAAGGCCAGTTCATCCCAGACAGATGGCATGAACAACTGTACATCGCTATCCTGGAAAACCAAGGCGACCCGTCGGCGGAACTCAAAGTTGAAGGCATCGTCCTGAAAGGCTTGCTCGCTTAAAGGTTTCCCAAAAGCAAGTACCGACCCCTGGTTCGGAAAGTAAAGCCCGTCCAGAATTTTCAACAGCGTGCTTTTCCCGGAGCCGTTCGAACCAAGGATTGCCAGCCGCTCTCCCGGCCGGACGGTCAGGCTGACGTGATCCAGGGCGGGGATCTGGTTGTCGTAGTCGTAACACAGCCCGTTCACATCAAAGACAGGGGAAACTCCCATAACAATATTCTCGACCTTCCTACCTGCCCAACCAGATTGCCGCGGCAACCATGGTGATGACTACCACGCCCGACAACCAGTCTCTCATTCGCATCTTGAAGGTATCCATCGTGCGCGGATAGTTGCGGAAGCCGCGCGATTGCATGGCCAGATATACCTCGCTGCTCACCTGCAAGGATTTGTTCAGCAAAGTGCCCGACGTGGCCGCCATCAGCCGCCGTTCTTCGGGTCCGTGCATGCGCCGCAAGAGACGGCTTTTGCGTGACAGGAACATGTCGTTGGTGAGATGAAGCAACAGATGAATATATCGATAGGTCATGCCCAGGATCAGGATGATGACTGCTGGAATGCGCAACACACCCAACGCCTTGAGTACGCTGTTCCAGGGCGTGGTGAGCACCAGGAGAACCGCCACCGAAACCGAAGTCCCGACCCGCAGCAGGAGGAACAGGGCCGTCGTGAGGCCGGTCTTGGTGATGACCAACCCGAGCGGCAGGTGCACCAGGATCGATCCGGGCGTGATGAACAGGGCCGGCAACGCAACCACGCCAGTGAAGAACGGGATGAACAACCAGACGCGCTTGACGAAGAACGCCAGCGGAACTTTTGAAGAAAGAGCCAGCGCGAGCACCAAAAAATATAGAACGATGATGACGAGTAGATTGCGTGAAAGGCCCACTGCCAGCAGCACCAGGAGCGCAGACAGGATCTTCAGGCGCGGGTCCAGTCCCTGGAGCAATCCCGGCTTCCGGGCGGTTTGCTCGGCAAACAAGGATTGCTCCAGGGTATGATTGATATCCATCAGCGTCCGCTCGACGAAACTGCTGCGTGCGGTGCGCTTCGATGACAGGGCGATTATGTTCATCTGGCTCTTGGTTTTCTAATGGTGACCAGCATCGTGAACAGCCAGGCAACGATTCCGATGACGATCGTCCCCACAATTCCCGAAAAGATATAGCCGAGGTTTGGGTTTTTTAAAGCTGGCAGATTATAGCCGGACAGCGGAGCGGACCAAAGTCCGGACAGTTTGGCCATCCCCTCCGGGATGAAGGCGAGGCCGCGGCTGGTCAGTTGCTGTGTGCCCCATTCCCCCCAGGCGGTACCGGGTGCCAGCAGGCCAATCGGAACCAGCACGATCAAAACTGCCAGTACAATCCACAGAACACGCCATCTTGCAAACCCGCTGAGCTCCGGAGAAACTTCAGGCTTCTTGACAAACTCCAACGCTGATTGGTTGGCGCGCTGTAAATATGCAACTACCAGAGCAGTTATCAGGGCTTCGATGGGCGAGGCAATCAAAGCGTGGGCAAAGACCATCGCCGGGATGGAAATTGAGAGGGGATAAGGTGCATAGAGGGGGGTGCCATTGGCTGTATGGAATAACATCGGCTGGATGCCAAATTCAACCGCCGCGAAAAAGGCCGCCACGGTCAACCCGGCCCAACCGCCGGCAGCCGCGCCGATAATGCGCCGCTTGGATGACAACGCCTGGTTCTTTGAGATGGCCTGGTAGATGGCATAGCTTACGTAAGGTAGCACAACCGCCATGTTGAAGCAGTTCGCACCAAGCGCCAGGATGCCGCCATCGCCGAAGAAAAACGCCTGGATCACCAGCGCAATCGATACCGCCATGGTCGCAATCTCGGGCCCCATAATGATGGCTACCAGTGCCCCGCCAACCGCATGGGCAGTTGTACCGCCCGGGATTGGGACATTGAACATCATGATCACGAACGAAAAGGCTGCCAGCAGGGCGATCAAGGGGACATTCTTGGCTGTCATCTTCTCGTGCAGCTTCCTGACACCGAAGACCCAAAATGGCAGGACAATGATGAACATGATGATCGAAGTCACCGGGCTGAGATACCCATCGGGGATGTGCATGGCGGTGGTGAACAGCCAGATGGCGAAGATACCATAATAGAGCATCAAGCTGCGGGGCGTTCCGCGTGTGAGGGACTTGAAAGCAGTTCTGCTTTGTGACAAGGTTCTTCCCTATGGTTTTGGTTTACATTCCGGGCACAGCCCGTAAAATGTTAGATGACCGACGCTGAGATGATAGCCGGTCTCACTTTCCATCCGGTTGATTCCAGGTGCAAGCAGGGCAGGGTCAATTTCTATTTGCTTTCCGCAGGTGCGGCAAATAATGTGGTGATGAGACTCCCCGGATAGTTCATAGGCGAGATGACCATTACCCCGGTCCGCTACCAGCAGGACCCCGATCCTGGCGAGGAATTCCAGCGTGCGGTAGACGGTGGCCTCGGTCATTCCGGTCTGCTGGACGCGTTGGTAAATCTGCGCTGGGGAGAGATGCCCGCCATCATGCAGGGCCTGCAGGATGGCGAAACGCTGGGAGGTCATGCGGTAGCCGCGCGCGCGCAGCATTTCGGTGAGACGGGAGGTGCAGGACATGCTTTGTTTCCTTATTGATAATTTTATCAATAAGGAATAATTTCCGCAATAGTAAGTTAACTGGAGAGCAGGGTTTTCTTAACGTCGTTGTTCTTAGTCACATCTCCATTACTTCCTTCCCCAAAGAAGAGGAAAGATTGAAAAAGCATAGATTTTGCGAGCGAAGCTAGCAAAATCTATGCTTTTTCACATTCTCCCCGCCCCTGGCCGGAGCGGCCACAAGCCGCCACACTTGCACCGCACGCAAGTGCAGGTGTCGGCTGTTTCGGCGCCGCGAGGCGCCGAAGCCCCATTTCATGGCACACCCTGCAGGTATGCTTCGCGAAGGTTCGGGGGTGGGGTTGAAAGCCCAGGCTTTAACAACACCCTGGACTGGAGAGAGAAAAACAGCCCCATTCTCTTCTTGAGAAATGGGGCTGTGTGCGAGGTGCAAGGAGATCTACGGTTCCCAATCCATCTGCGTCACGCTGTATACATAGGGCTGGCCCTGAACGGACTCCACTCCGATGAGCAAAGTCCGCCAGGAAAGTTCATTACCGGTCGGGCCGGGCTTGTAGAGTGAATAATAGTTGACATTGGCATAAAGTGCTGGCCAGGAGGTATCATAGCTGGCGCCACCAGTCTGCACCGAATTGCAGCCTGGGGTGTAACTGGCGTTGAACACGTCCAGCCATTTGGGGAGCACCACCACGTGGAACGCGCCAATAGTATCCTGGCCGCTTCCGGGAGCCGCACCCCAGTTATGTTCGTAGGTGCTGTCAAAGACCCAGCGGGCGTGGTCTCGGTCAAAAATGATCGGGTCGCTATACCGCCACAGGCGGACAGCCATGCCATGCGCCGGGCTGACCAGGGAGGCCAGCGTCTCACCATCGGAAGCCTTGAGTGCATTGCCGAAATTGGTAAGCAGCGTATTGACGCGGGCATCGGCGCAGAAGGTGGCCGGAGCCACGTACTCCGTCAGATAGTTGGCATTGACCCAGCCGCTTCCTCCGCCCGGGTTCTGGACCTGCACCCACAGGTCGCCGTCCACCGTGGAGGAGGGTCCGGTGCGCATGACATTTGTTGCCGTGGCAGAGAAGGAACCGGAGGTTGCGTAGTCCGCCCCGGCTCCTGTGTGGATGTTCAGCACGTCCCCCGGCGCAACCAGGATGACGCCATACAGCCCGGAGAGCGGGCCGGAGACGGTCCCGCTCGTGGTCGCGGTTGGCACAACGACTGAGCCAGGCGTGATGGTCGGCAGGCTCAGGGTGGGGGTGGGACCGGTGGGCGTGGGAGCAACCGCTGTCGGCGTGGCAAGACGAGGGGTGGGAGAAGGAATAGTGATCAGGGTCGGCAGCGGAGTTGACGCGACAAGCAAAGGAAGCGAGCAGCCAGTTAGGGAAAACAGCAGGCTGAGGCTGAGCAGGGAAAAAAACGTCTTTTTCATGATCTTCCTTTCGAACGAATTTATTGTATCACCGTCCTCCAGCCAGATAGACCGAGCAATCAGGCTATTTCCTAAAGCAGCCAAGCTACAGATTCATGTTGTAATACAACCCGAACCAGTCGTCGGGCCTTTTGAGGCGGGCGAGCAGGGTTTTGGCCTGGATTTCCTTTATCGTTTTCCCTGCCACGTTATGCCTCCAATTCATTTCCCTTCAACTCCCTGTACAGGAACCAGTGCCCCAGCCGGTCATCGACGTCTTTGATCTCGCGGTCGTAGTACATGTCGAACACCTGGCCTGTATCCACCTGCACGCGGAAGTAGAAGCGGCCTACTCCGAGCGAGCCGCGTACCGCCGCGACCGCGGCATGCGCCGGACGCATGTTACGCGCCATCCGTCCGCGGCGGGTGAAATCGTGCCACTCGGATATTTTTCCGATCACGCGGTAAGTCCGCTCCTGCCAGGTGAAACCGTCCGGACAGGGCGGCGTTTTCTGGCGGACAGGAGGAATATTGAATTGGATTTCGATTTCCTCACCGATGAAATGCAAAGGAGTATCGTTCATGTTTTATGAATACCGGTTTTCGAGGAAATATTCACTGCTGTCGGCCTCCAACTTCCCGCAGATTATCAAAATCCGTTTCAATTTCTTTCGTTATGATTTTACTGCTTCATCTGGCAATAAAGCAAGCAGGACCCTGTTTACCCCACCAACACAGCGATTCCAAAGGAACAACAAAATTCCCTGCGAGTGCAGGGAATTAGTCTCAGGTTTCTGATTTCATTTTGGCGAGCAGGGTCTTATAGTGTTCCATATTGGGCGGGTTCATAGCCATGATCATCTCTATGGTCTGGATGGCACCCTCCCGGTCACCGGCATTATGAAAGAGATCGCCCACGGTTTCCATTTGAGCCGCAGCATCCGGAATGCGTCCTGCCTGACGATATTCCTCCGCCAAAGCACGATGCAGAATTTCTTGCTTGGGGTATTCGTTGACCAGTTCTTCCAGGAAGGGGATGGCCTCTCCGCGCCGCCCGGACCTTTGCAAGTTCGCAAGGAAATCATCCATTTCAGCAGAAACCTGGGAAAGTTGGGAAAGGCGGATATACAGGTCAATCAGGCTTTTACGGACCGTTACATCGTCTGGTTCGAGCGTGCGGAGTTGTTCAAAGATGCGCAGTGCCTGACGCCAGTCAAGACGCTGCATATCGATATCGGCCATGCGACGCATGAGTTTAACGCTCCAGGCCCGGTTGGCACTACCCTGTTGGGCTAGGCGCAAGGCAGTGGAGTAGGTCTTGCGAGCCATATCGAGTTCAGCGAGGCGGTAGTAAATATCGGCCAGGTCAATGTACTCGCTGACAGCCTCATCCACCAACCCGCGCTCCGCTAACTGGTCAATGAGGCGGGTTCGAACGATCAGATCCATTGGTGCGACCTGTACAATTCGCCGCAGGAGGTTGACCGCCTGGGCGGCGTCGCCGCGCACGCCGTAGGCATCTGCCACCACGGTGTACTTGGCAATGGCATCTTGTGTACGTCCTTCCTGGACCAGCAGGTCACCAATCAGGATGTGGAGTGGCAAATAGGTTGGGGCGTATTTAAACGATTCAAAAGCCTCGTCCATGGCCGTACGCAGATAACCGGCATGCGCCAGCGCGCGGACTCTGCCAATTGATTGGATCACCTGGCTGCTCTGGGATTGGGCCAGGATTTCCGCCAACGGCATGGGCGGTGTCCCCTCGGGAGACTTCGGAAGCTGCTCACGGGCCATGAGTAATTCAGCGCGCCAGTTCGGTCGGAGCAGCAACTGCCTGACATTGTCGCACAGTTGTTCCATGACAACTGTGTCGGTCTGGTGGGCATGGGCTTCAATGAGCGGTTCGTACAACTGGCGAAGCTCGTCAGCCTGTTCAGGCGGAACGACCATTGCATCGGCATTTTTGAGCGCCTCCATATACTCGGTCACAGCCTCCGGCAGGCGGCCCATCTGGCGCTGGATTTGTCCAAGCAAAAGGCGCGCCCCCAGCGCATAATCTGCATGTTTGGCAGCGATCTGCAGGTGGCGCATGGCACTTTCCTGCCATTCGGTTTTTGAACGCAAGAGGCCAAGATCAAAGTCAAGTGCTGGGTCTACAAAGCCTTCTGCAAGGGCTCTATCTAATTCCTCGGCAGCCTGAACCTCCTGATCCTTCGTCTGGGCATCAATCGCCTGGCTGATGTGAAGCATGATTTTGGACCGGCCGTTCTCTTTTTGATTTGACTCTTCGGTGCCATGGACGATTGACTGCATCCCGCGTTTGGGTGTTTGGATATTGCCCTTTTCATCAGAATGCTCAAATAGGATCTCAGCTAGCCGGGTAAGGGCATATTTGCGCGCTTCTGCGATCGGGTCGAGATTGGAATCAGTTTTCTTGGGGGATTCCAGTTGTTTCACCTGCGCCAAACGTGTTGCATCAGTACCACCATGCGGCCGCAGAGGTTTGGGGAGCAATTGCCCGGCTCTAAACATGGCCTGCGCCTGACGAGCTTCGGGGCTGGTGGGAACCAGGCGCAATGCACGTCCAATCATTTCAGCGGTTTTATCCGCGTTCCCGGAGCGTTGGAGCAAGCTGGCCACCATCAGGTATTCGGTGGCCGCCTGTTGGGCATGGCCGAGGCGTTCATGAGCCATCGCCAAATACGAATGGGCGGTGAAATGTTCAGGATCCAACTGGGTGACGCGTACCCAGTTTGAGAGAGCCTTTTCCGCCTCCTGGTTCCTGGCATAAAGTTCGGCAGCCTTCAAAAAAGACTGGATGGCTACCTTGATATTTCCAAGCCGCTCAGAAAGCTGTCCCACTTTCTCCAACGGAACTGGGTCGGTGGGTGCCGCCTGGGCAGCCTTCTGATAAACCTGGAGCGACTCGTTGTAACGCTGCAGCTCGAATAGGGCCAGTCCCAGACTGGAGAGCGCCTTTGGGTTGTCCGGGAACTCATCGAGCGCTTTCCTATAGGCCTCGGCCGCTTTGTCCCATTGCTGGTCCCAAGCCGCTGAGTGGCCCATGCTCATCGCTTCTTGAAATACATCTTCGTTTCCTGCCATAGTTTTCTCTCGTTGAAGCTTCTATACCAGCGGCTGTAATTCGTCCCAGTTCATGCCCCAGCGCGCCTCAGTGGTAAGTGGGATATCCAATTGATAAGCATTCTCCATGATATCCCGCACCACCCCGACCACACTCTTCAATTCGGTGTGTGGACATTCGATCACCAGTTCGTCATGGACTTGCAGGAGCATTTTGCCAAGCAAACCGGCCTTCGCCAGGGCAGGCGGAATTCTAATCATGGCAATTTTCATTATATCAGCAGCTGTGCCCTGGATGGGGGCATTAATCGCCTCGCGTTCCTCGCGGTTCCTCATCACCTGATTCAGCCCACTCTTCAGGTTGGGGAAGTACCGGCGGCGGCCCAGCATTGTTTCAACGTAGCCGTTCATGGCAGCTTCCTTGCGAATACCGTCCAGGTATTTTTTAACACCAGGAAACTGTCTGAAGTACGCTTCAACAAAATCCTGTGACTCGGACAGGGTCAACTCAGTGGAACGCGTCAGGCCAAAAGCCGACATGCCATAGATGAGGCCAAAGTTGATGGCCTTGGAATGACGGCGCATTTCCTTCGTCACCGCTGCGAGCGGAACCCCGTAAATGGCTGCCGCAGTGGTGGCATGGATGTCCTGACCGGCACGAAAAGCGTTTAACATGGCCTCGTCCCCAGCCATGTATGCCACAATGCGCAACTCGATCTGCGAGTAGTCCAGCGATACGAGCACGTTGCCGGGGTCGGCAATAAAACCACGCCGGACGCGGCGGCCCAGGTCGGTGCGGGTCGGGATGTTCTGCAAGTTCGGGTCAGACGAGGAGAGCCGCCCGGTGACGGTGGCCGTTTGGCTGAAGGAGGTGTGTACTCGGCCATCCTCTGGGTGAATTTGCAACGGCAACGCATCCACATAGGTGGATTTGAGCTTGGAGAGTTCGCGGTATTCCAGGATTATATCCACCACGGGGTGCTGCCCGCTCATCCCATCCAGCACACCCGCAGCAGTGGAATAATGACCCGAGGCGGTCTTGCGTCCCTTATCGGGCGGGGAGAGGCGCAGGGTCCCGAAGAGCACGTCCGAGAGTTGCTGGGTGGAATTGAGATTGAAAGTCTTGCCGACCGCCGTGTAGATCTGTTTCTCAAGCGCGGTCATGCGTTCGTTCAATTCCACCGAGAAGCTGGCGAAGAAATCCTTGTCGAGTGCGATTCCCGCCATTTCCATGTCGGCCAGAACGGGGATGAGCGGCATTTCAATATTGACGAACAGGTCCCACAACTTCGGGACACGCTTGAGTTCGGCCTCGAGCAGCGGCTTCAGGCGTAAGGTGGTCTCGGCATCCGCGGCGGCATAGGGGGCTGCCTCCGCAATAACCACCTCCGCCATTGAGCGCTGGTTCTTTCCCGTGCCGATCAGTTCCTCGATGCGGGTCATGCTCTCGCCCAGCCGTGCGCCGGCCAGGTTCTTCAGCCCCAGGTTGCGCGAGCCGGGGTCGAGCACCCACTCGGCCACCATCGTGTCGAAGCCTAATGGTGCCGCGCGAATGCCGTAGCGCGCCAGCATGATAAAGTCATATTTAAGATTGTGCCCGATTTTCGGGATGCGGGCGTCCGTCAGCGGGTGGCGCAATTCGGTAACCACCTGTTCAAGCGGCAACTGCTTCCCGGCATTGTGCCCAACCGGGATGTAGTACCCCTCGCCGTCTTTCATCGCCAGCGAAATACCGACCAGGCTGGCAGTCATCTCGTCGGTGGAAGTGGTTTCGGTATCGAACGAGATGGCGGATGCGGCGTTCAGAGTCTTGACCAGCGACTCCATCCCGGCGAGGGAATCCACAACGATGGTTTTTGATTTTGAATCGCTGCTGTACACCGGGCGTATCTCACTGACCCGCAGCGGCTCTCCCCCGAAAAGGCTCAACTGCTGCGTCCCGGCTGGAGCGGTAGCTGCCGCGCCGGTCATTTTTCTGAGTTTTTCGATCAGTGAACGGAATTCCAGCTCGCGGAACAGTGCTTCTACTTTGGCCGGTTCGAACACCTCAGTACGGGCCTGTTCCAGGTCAATTGCCACCGTCAGATCGGTCCGGATGGCAGCGAGTTTATAGCTCATATAAGCGGACGCTTTCCCAGCCTCCAGCTTGGCCCGCCAGCGCGGCTCAATCTCCTCCAGGTGGGCATAAATGTTGTCCAACGTCCCGTATTTTGAGAGCAGGTTCTCGGTGGTTTTTTCGCCCACACCGGGTACGCCGGGGATGTTATCGGACTTGTCGCCGACCAGGGCTTTGTAATCCACCACCTGCTCCGGCCTGACATGCAGTTTGGCGAGCACATCTTCGGGAGTGATGTAGTTCTGGTCGTCGCCGGCCAGATAGACAATGGTGCGGTCATTGACCAGTTGGAGCAGGTCGCGGTCACCAGTGATGATTTTGACACCCAGTCCTTGTTTGGCGGCCCAGCGGGCGGCAGAACCGAGCACATCGTCAGCCTCGAAACCTTCCATCTCAAGACGCGGGATATTGAAGGTGTCCACCAGTTGGCGGATGCGTTCGATCTGGGGGCGCAGATCCTCGGGCATCTTGGCACGTGTGGCTTTGTATTCGGGGTAAATTGTGTCGCGGAAGGTCTTGCCAGTGTCGAAGGCCACTGCCAGGTAATCGGGCTTTTCCTGCTCAAAGATGCGCAGGAGTTCACGCGCAAAACCGTAAATCCCCGCTGTCGGCTCACCGGTGGAGGTCTGCCAGCGCTGGCTTGACCCACCGGCTGTCAGGGCAAAATACATGCGGTAGGCCAGGGCATGGCCATCAATTAAGTATAAGGTTGGGGGCATTGTCTTCCGGAAAAGGCGGATGAAACTAACCGCCTGGTGCTGTCTGCAAAGAAAGGCTAACGGTTGATCTGCAGGGGAATTCCCTGTCGTTGGCGCGTCTGCGCAATGTAATCTTTAATCAACTGGGCCGGAGGCGGCTGGGAGCCTCCTATGACGAGATAGCCCGGTGCCCAGAAATCGCCGGAGGGATTCTCTTTCTTGAAGCGTGGAAACTCGCTGAATATTTTTCCGGAAGTATGTTGGCGAAAACTACGCATCAGGTAGCTGGGCGAGGTGGCTGGTGGCACGTCGACGATCCACAATAAATAATCAGGCCGGACCGAAATATATTCCAGCCGCCAGGCGAAGGCAATGCATATCTGCGGTACCCATTCCCCCAACCGGTCCAATAAGTCGCCGGTCATGTGGTGCTGCGGGAAACGCGGTACCAGCATGCAGGCATAGTCCAGGTTATATACAGCAGCTGAGACCGGCTCCAGGACGATTTTACGTGCATTTTCAGTAGTGAAGTGTGTTTGTGTTTCCTGGACATACTCCAAAGCCGAATCATTCTCTCTGGCTTTGTTCTTTAGGGCGGCCGTTTCCTCGAGGGGAGCAGGCAATGACTCAGTCTGATCGATATCGACCTGCGACTTGAGCTGTACCACCTGAGATGACTCGCGGCTGAAATGCGGTGAATTGGCATGAGGCAAGGCGATCCCCGCATTGGTCTTATTCCTGGCTCCCGGCGCAGCCGTTCCAAAGTTATATCCGGAAACGGCCGGAAGATCCGGCTGCGGATTCGGGACAGGAATGTCAGAGAGGATGTTCGAAAGTGAATCCGGGTCTTTCTTGCTGCCCTCCATATCTTCATCCAGCGACTCTTCAGAGGGTGTGGTCGAGAGGGAATGTACCAACTTCGAGGCTTGGCCACGGATGGTACTGAAGGGCGTCTCAGCATCGAAGATCAGCGCCAGTACCACGTCTTCGGCCAGACGCGTGGCATACAGCATATGCTCGGCGTTGGTGGAAACCAGGCGGACAAAGCGCACCAGATCATTCTCTTCCTGGCAGTCCCAGTAACGCGAAAGAGTATCGGCCAGTTCGCTCGCGGCCGGTTGAGGCAATTGCCCGGCATAAGCCCAAAGTTGGCCGGTGCGGGTGATGAGCGCTGCCTGCGCCGAAGATTCAAGCGTCAGCCGGGTGAGATGCTGGGCAGCTCGCGTCACATCTGAGAGCCAGGGGAGATCGTCCGTCTGACCGGCTTTTTTCTTCAAGGTGGGATTGCCCGGTGAGAGGGAGGAACCAAAGAATTTCTCCATCATCTCCAGCAGGTCGGGCAGGTAGAACGGTTTGGAGAGGTAGTCCCGGGGAAAGAGTTCTTCAAGCGCCGAATTCCAACCCGTTTCCGATATGACCACAAAGGTGATCTCGGGATTGGCCTGACGCAGGAAAGCACCTGTTTTGAGCAAAACATTTTCGGTCAGGGAAGTGTCCAAAAAAGCCAGTGCAGGGTTGAAATCCCGCACATAAGTCGCAGCAATTTCCTGCTTCCCGGTCACGAGGACAACAAACCGTCCTGTCTCTTCCAGATTCTGACGGATAAGTTCCCCAAACGGGAGGTCTGACGTGAACACCAGCAAAGGCGTTGGCATTGTTAAATAAGTGTATCACGAGCTTGTCAGAGAATCAAGCGCTTATTCCCCCCATTAATTGCAGTAGAGAATGGTTAGAAATGGGGGTATTGGGCAGGTTTTGCCCCCTTCGGGGTTATTCTGCGGGGATAATATACCCTTACGGGGACGATGTGCTTCGCGACCGCATCTGATACCCCTATATCCTTGTCTCTATCGTCGGAATCCTCAAAGGTATGCAACCGTCAACAAGTGCAAAGCGGTGCTAAAATTGCAGAGAAGAATCGTTATGACTGAACTCATCCATTTGCCAATGATAAGGAGCCGCCGTGTCCGAATATGCCGGTTTTATCCAGAAATACCCTACCTACGACAAAACCCACGATATTGACGAATTACGTGACCGTGACTATGCCCGGCTCGACCGCATAGGCCAGATTTATCTCGATTACACCGGAGGCGGGCTGTATGCCGATTCGCAATTGCGCCTTCATCAGCAAGTGCTGGCCGATCATGTCTTTGGCAACCCGCACTCCTCCAACCCCACTTCGCTGGCTGCCACACAGATGATCGAGAGCACCCGCGCCTCCATCCTGCAATTCTTCAACGCCGATCCCGCCGAATACATCGTCATCTTCACCCAGAACGCCAGTGGGGCGCTCAAACTCGTCGGTGAGTCCTATCCCTTTGAACCAGGCGGCCGCTATCTGCTGACCTTCGATAACCATAACTCGGTCAATGGCATCCGGGAATTTGCCCACGCCAAAGGCGCCGAGGTGACCTACATCCCGATCTGCCTTCCGGACATGCGCGTGGACATGGACTCTCTCGATGCGTCTCTGGACCTGGCCGCCGCCGGCAGGAACAACCTGTTCGCGTATCCGGCCCAGTCCAACTTCTCCGCCGTTCAGCATCCGCTCGAATGGATTGAGCGCGCCCACGCCAAAGGCTGGGACGTGCTGCTCGACGCAGCGGCTTTTGCCCCCAGCAACCCCCTCGACCTGGGCAAGTACAAGGCGGATTTCGTCCCGCTCTCGTTCTACAAGATCTTCGGCTACCCAACCGGCATCGGGGCTCTGGTAGCCCGGCGCGAGGTGTTGGCGAAACTGCACCGCCCCTGGTTCGCCGGGGGGACGATCACTGTTGCCTCCGTCCAGGGCGATAAATACTATCTCGCCGAGGCTCCCGCCTCCTTCGAAGATGGCACGCTCGACTATCTCAACATCCCGGCGGTGGAGATCGGGCTGAAGCACATCCAGTCCATTGGTTACGAGACCATCCATGAGCGGGTGCACACCCTTACTGGCTGGCTGCTGGATAACCTGTCGGAGATGAAACACAGCAGCGGGGTCCCGCTGGTGCGCATCTACGGGCCGCTGACCACGGTCAAGCGCGGCGGTGCGGTGACGGCCAACTTCTTCGACAAGGACGGCGGGCCAATTGACCACCGCTCCATCGAGCAGGAAGCCAATCAGCACAATATTTCACTGCGGACGGGCTGTTTCTGCAACCCGGGCGCAGGCGAGATTGCCCTGGGCATTTCCAAACCCGAACTGGCCGCCTGTTTCACCCAACCCGATCACAGCCAGCGCCTGAGTCTGGATGACTTCCGCCTGTGCATTGACGGCAAAGCCTCCGGTGCAGTGCGCGTCTCGGTGGGACTGGTCAGCAATTTCGAAGATGTGCAGGTTTTTTTGAAGTTCGCCGAAGGGTTGTTGAATTGACATGGATATTCCCACCCGCGCCCAACTCAAACCCGGGCAGCGTGTCCGCATTGTCCTGAAACAGGATCAGCCGACCGGCAAGCTGACCGAGGGCATCGTCAAGGATATTTTGACAAGCTCTCCCATCCACCCGCACGGCATTAAGGTCCGCCTGATAGATGGGCAGGTGGGACGGGTGAAAGAAATTACAGGATAAATGGCTTTAAATTGGGTGGCTAAATTCCCCACAAATCCAGAGTTATGGATAAAGATTTTGTGTCGTTGCGATATCATCCCCCTGTTCTTGGGAGAGGAGGGTGTTTTATGCCCGACGACATCGTCCCGGTGTTTTCCCGGGAAGCAATCTCCTGGCTAACTCAGGCATCCTTCGAACCAAATGAGTTACAATTCCTGGAAAGAAGCAGTACTAGGTACTGCGCCAATCGCCAAGGCAAAATTTTCCGACCAGCAGGCCCTTCGAACCAAATGAGTTACGATTCCTGGAAAGAAGCAGTACAAGGTACTGCGCCAATCGCCAAGGCAAAAATTTTCGACCAGCAGGCCCTTCAAACCAAATGAGTTACGATTCCTGGAAAGAAGCAGTACAAGGTACTGCGCCAATCGCCAAGGCAAAATTTTCCGACCAGCAGGCCCTTCGAACCAAATGAGTTACAATTCAAAGAAAGACGCAGTATAATCGCCGCCATGCCTACCCCTTCCACCCACAAGAAAAGCAAGTCCCTTTCCCCATTTGTAAACCTCCTCATCCCGGTTGCGTTCATCCTCGGGCTGGGGTCTGGATACTTGCTCTGGGGTCATGCAGCCAAATCGGACGCCGCTGGCTCGACCGAGGTCCAGCGCGTGACCGTCTCGACCGATGGCGACCCGTCCATCGGTCCGGACGATGCCCCCGTCACCATCATTGAATTCAGCGACTACCAATGCCCGTACTGCAAGGCCTGGTATCAACAGGTTTATGACCAATTGATGGCTAATTATCCGGGCAAGATCCGCTTCGTCTACCGCGACCTGCCCCTGCCCGGACATCCCGAGTCGCTCCCGGCTGCCGAGGCCGCCGACTGCGCCGGAGAACAGGGCGCCTACTGGAAGTTCCACGACGACCTCTTCAGCGGACAGTACACACTGGGCCGGGCAGCCTACGAACAGTACGCCGCCGACCTGGGGCTGGATACCGCTGCCTTCACCGCCTGCCTGGACGACCATCGCTATCAGGCCGAAGTCAAGGCAAATGCCGCTGATGCAGACCGTTTGGGGTTAACCGGCACGCCGAGTTTTGTGATCAACGGCAGAATTTTGATCGGGGCGCAGCCGTTCGAGAGTTTCAAGACCATTATTGACGAAGAACTGGCCGCAAAGCCATGATTTTTTTGACGCCCGTCCGAATATTTCTCAAAAGATTGGGGTATTCCCCCAATTATTGAGAAGATACCCCGTCCGGGTGTTCACGGGAAGGTGAGATGAAAAAATTTGTCGCCGTTGCAGGCAACATTGGTGTGGGTAAGTCCACTTTGGTTGAGTTGTTATGTGCAAAACTGGGCTGGACTCCCTTCTTTGAACCGGTGGCCGAGAACCCCTACCTGGCCGACTTCTATAAAGACATGCAGGCCTGGGCCTTCCAATCGCAGATCTTCTTCCTGACCCACCGCCTGCGCGCCCACCACCAACTGGCGCTGTATCCGTCCTCAGCCATCCAGGACCGTTCGGTCTACGAGGATGCCGAGATCTTCGCCCACAACCTGTTCCTGCAAGGTCACATCCGCACCCGCGATTATCAGACCTATCGTGAACTCTACCAGACCCTGGTCGAGTTCCTGCCTCCACCCGACCTGGTCATTTACCTGCGCGCTTCCGTCCCCACCCTCATCCAGCGCATCGAAGGGCGCGGGCGCGACTATGAGCGCACCATCCCTGCCGATTACCTGACCAGCCTGAACAACCTGTACGAGACCTGGATCGCAGACTTCACCCTCTGCCCCGTGCTGGCCGTCCCTGCCGACGATGTTGACTATGTGGCGCACCCCGGTCACCTGGAACTGATCGCTCTCAAGGTGGAAGAGAAACTGACCGGCAAGGAGGAGGTCATCTTCGATCCCGAAGAAGTGGCGCGCGCGGCCTGCGATTAAAATCAAATTCCCCGGCTTCCCGGGGAATTTTTATTGCACGAACACATCCCATTTCCAGCGGCTCTCCAGCCAGATTTCCCCGCTCCCGGTCTCGCCCCACATCCCTGCGCCGGGGCTGCTGCATTCCGCCGATTGGATCGGCTGCGGAGCTGGATCTACCAGGCAGTTTGGCCCGCTTACTCCCCCCC